>Ga0194035_1000001_pt1 | contig 167387 bp, 173 predicted proteins | sample JunL2320m_MetaG_FD_148680 | JGI IMG/M metagenome (GOLD analysis project Ga0194035, IMG submission 148680) | Anoxic zone freshwater microbial communities from boreal shield lake in IISD Experimental Lakes Area, Ontario, Canada - Jun2016-L239-20m | ecosystem: Environmental > Aquatic > Freshwater...
AGCCTCTTCCAATATGAAATGAGTCTGAAGCCGAGTCGTATTTCCAACGAGCCATGAGTCTGAGCGGCTGCCGTTCTGAATCGGTCATGATGCGAGGCATGGTGATCGACATGGAAGAAGCACGGCTGCAGACGATCGCGCAGGTCAGGGCCTTTCTGGACGGGGCCACGGAGATCGCCTTCCGGGTGCCCAAGGCGGAACGGTATCCGTTCATCGAGCGGGTGCTCAAGCGGTTTGGCTATGCCGCACAGGGACGCGTCGGCAAGGGAGTGTTGCTCCGGTATCTGGTGCGCCTCACGGGGCTCTCACGCCAGCAGGTAACCCGGCTGGTGCGGCAGTACCGCCAGGACGGGACGCTGTCGACCCGGCATGGTCCACCTCAGCACGGCTTTCGCCGCCGCTTCACCGCCACGGACGTGGCCGTGCTGGCTGAAATGGATGCGTTGCATAGTACCGTGTCTGGCCCAGCCACCAAGAAGTTGATGGAACGGGCCTTCCTGGTGTTCAAGGATGCCCGCTTCGAACGGCTGGCGGGGATTTCGGTCTCCCACCTGTACAACCTGCGGGGCGGGATACCGTACCAGCGTACGCGGCGGCACTGGACCAAGACGCGGCCCACGGGCGTGCCCATCGGCCAGCGCCGCGCACCCCAGCCGAACGGCCTGCCAGGCTATATCCGCATCGACAGTGTGCATCAGGGCGACCAAGACGGGATGAAAGGGGTGTATCACATCAACGCGGTGGACAGCGTGACCCAGTTCCAACTCGTCGCCACCTGCGAGAAGATCAGCGAGGCCTATCTGCTGCCGGTCATCCGACAGCTGTTGGAGGGATTTCCGTTTGTCATCCTGGGATTCCATGCGGATAACGGCTCAGAGTACATCAATTATCAAGTCGCGACGCTGCTGGAGAAGCTGCGCATCGAGTTCACCAAGTCCCGCCCCCGGCAGTCCAACGACAATGCCTTGGCAGAATCCAAGAACGGCGCTGTGGTGCGCAAGCACCTGGGCTACGCGCATATCCCGCAACAGTTCGCAGAACAGGTCAACGCATTCTGTGCGAACCACCTCAACCCGTACGTCAACTTCCACCGCCCCTGCTTCTTCCCGGAGACGGTTACGGATGCCAAAGGAAAGGAGCGCAAGCGCTATCACTACAAGGACATGAAGACGCCGTATGAGAAGTTGAAATCCATACCCGAGGCCAGTCAGTATCTCAAATGCGGCATCACCGTGGAGCAATTGGATGCCATCGCTTCAAGAATCAGCGACACTGAGGCCGCCTTGGCGCTGAACCACGCACGAAGCACGCTGTTCCAGTCCATCTCTGCGGCAAGCCGGAAGCAGGCATGAACACAACCGGCACGGCAGAACGACGGAGCATATATCAACCCGACCGAGGCAGAACAGCGGGCAGAGACTCAGGTTCGCCGACCGTCGTTCAGACTCATTTCCGGATTGGAAAAGACTGGAGACCCTCGGCGTTTCAGGAGCTTAGGAGCTAATCACGCCGTTCAATTCTGCAGCCAGAAAGTTTTGGCAGAGACCAACAGATCATGAAAAAAGGAGGGAGGTTGGCCTTTTGAAATGATCGAAAGCCAGTTTCGTGGCTTGCCGGCCACGACCGGTTCGTTCGAGAAAGCCGGCCTGAATCAAATAGGGCTCATGGACGTCCTCAAGGGTGCTCCTGTCTTCCTGGACTGCGGCCGCCAGGGACTCCGCCCCGACCGGTCCTCCGGCAAACTTGTCGATGATGGTCAGGAGGATCTGACGATCCATCTCATCGAACCCTGCCGTATCGACACCCAGCCACGCGAGGGCATCCTGGGCAACAGCCTGAGTCACCTGTCCCGCCGCTTTGACCTGAGCATAGTCACGCACCCGCTTGATAAGCCGGTTGACAATGCGAGGCGTTCCTCGAGCGCGACCGGCAATTTCTTTGGCTCCCTCGGAATCGATCGGGATCCCAAGCACGCCCGCCGAGCGTGTCACGATGGTCTGCAGTTCCACCGGAGAGTAGAACTCCAGGCGGTGGACGAGGCCAAATCGGTCCCGAAGTGGGGAGGTCAAGGCACCGGCTCTGGTTGTAGCGCCGACCAGCGTAAACCGGGGGAGATCCAATTTCACCGTTCTGGCTGCAGGCCCCTGGCCGATCACGAGATCAAGCTGATAATCCTCCATCGCTGGATAGAGCGCCTCTTCGACAGAGGCAGGAAGCCGGTGAATCTCGTCGATAAACAGGACATCGTGCTCCTGGAGGTTCGTCAGGATGGCCGCCAAATCACCCGCATGGGCCAACACGAGACCGGATGTCGAGCGGAGCGATGCCCCCATCTCACGAGCAATGATATGGGCAATGGTGGTCTTCCCCAACCCGGGAGGGCCATAAAAGATCGTGTGATCGAGCGCTTCGTTTCGCTGCTTCGCCGCCTCGATACAGATCCGCAAGGATTCTTTCATCCTCTCCTGGCCGACATACTCCTCCAAGGTCTGCGGACGCAGCACCGTTTCCATGCTGCGCTCTTCGTCCGTGATCTGCGTGCTGACAACTCGCTCGGTCATCGTAAGAGACCTCTTTTGCTGTGGGCTTATTTCTTCTCCGGTGTTGGGAAATACTTCGGTGGAGGCGGCATGGCCCCCTGGCCTGGCGTTGCCGTACTCCCGCAGTCCGGCGGGCAGGTCTTGCCGCCTTGGGCCGAATTCGGAAAGTTCGATTCCATCTTCTCCAGCTGACATTGTGTGAGCCGTCCCCCATCCTGATTTCCACAGCGAGCCGGCACATTCGAGTTGCCCATTTCACGATAGCCCTCGGGACAGGAACCGCAGACAGCCAACAAATTTGCTCCCAGAGGGACACACTGAACAAGAGTGGGATCGCCGTCCTTGCAAATCTCTTTGGACTCGGTCACGCCAGTGGTCGCATAGCCTTCAGGACATGTCCCGCAAGTCTTCCGAATGCTTTTAGGTTCGCTCGACTCTTCAGCCTGCACAGGCACGGCCCCTATTCCCAATACGAGCACCGCAAGCCCGATGAACAATTGTGCCTGAACTATTCGTTGAATCAATCTCGCCATCATCCTTACCCCCTCGCAAGTTCCTTCAAGGATTCACGAATCATATCTTTGAGCATGATGGAATCAGCATTGGATTTCTTGACTTGTTTCAACGCTTCTTTGGCATCTTGCGGACGATAGCCCAAATTTACAAGCGCCGACAGCGCATCATCGAAGATCGCATCTTGCCCCAGCCTGGGTGAATCGTGTGCCGGCCCAAGGCCGGGGTGGAGCTTTCCAACTTTATCCTTGAGCTCCAACACAAGGCGGCTGGCCGACTTGTTGCCGATGCCTGGAACCGTCGTCAGCTTCTCGACATCTCCCGACTGAATCGCTGAGACCAGGTCGGACACCGGAAGAGCAGACAAGACGCTAAGGCCCAGTTTAGGCCCGACACCGGATACACTGGTCAACAGCACGAACGCGTCTTTTTCCTGCGACGTCAGAAAACCGAAGAGCTGAATCGCATCTTCGCGGACGTGGGTATGCACGCTCAGCGAGATACTGTCGCTCAGATTGGGCAACCCATAGTAGGTGCTGAGAGGAATAAACACTTCGTATCCGACCCCCTGTACGTCGAGGATCAGATAGGTCGGCGCCTTGAAGGCCAATCGGCCTGTCAATGAGGCGATCATACTCTAAGAGGCAACATAGGCTGAAGGGTGAAGTGTTCGGAACTCCGACTTTCAGCCTGAATACCTTCAGTCTGAACACCTGCGTAGCTACCGCTGTTGTTCATCCCGCGGCGGCCACTTTCTCCATCACCTCGTCGGAAATATCAAAATTCGCATGAACCTTCTGCACATCGTCATGCTCGTCCAAGACCTCCATCAACTTGAGCATTTGCTCGGCTGCCTTTTCCTCGAGCCTGATCGTGCTCTGCGGAACAGAGGTGACCTCCGCAAACACGGTGTGGACCTTTGCATCGGCGAGGGCCTTCTTCACGGCTTCAAAGTGGTGCGGATCCGTGATGACTTCAAAACTTTTCTCACCCACTTTCACGTCCTCCGCTCCCGCATCAAGCGCGAGAGACAACAACGCATCTTCATCGACTGTGCCCTTCTCAATCGTGAGCAGTCCCTTCTTGTGAAACTGCCAGGAGACGGCGCCGGCTTCCGCCATATTGCCGTGATTTTTCGTGAGGAGATTGCGTAGCTCGGCGACGGTGCGATTGCGGTTGTCGCTCGTGATCTCCATCAATACGCCGGTCCCTCCGGGACCATACGCTTCCAAATGGAATTCTTCATAGGCCACGCCAGGTAATTCTCCCGTGCCACGCTGAATGGCTTTTTTCAGTGTGTCGCCAGGCATATTGGCTTCTTTGGCCTTCAAGATGGCCAGCCGGAGCCGCGGATTACCATCCGGGTCGGCACCAGTACGCGCCGCAATCGTCACCTCGCGGATAATTCTCGTGAAGATCTTCCCGCGTTTGACATCCATGGCCCCTTTGTGCCGTTTAACCGTCGCCCAATGGCTATGTCCACCCATGCTCACTCCATGCAGCCGGACTCAGGGGTACCGACCGCGCAAGAATGTGATCTCAATCAATAAGAGCTTGTACTCGTAGCACAGGGTTTAGAAAGGTGTCAATTACACTGGGGATCATACTGGAGACACAGTTACTCTGAATACATCAGCAACTGTATCCCGATGAGCAGAATCAGGCCGGCCCAGGGCAATTCCCATCTGGAAGACCCTGTGTTCGACGGGGAACGGAACCAATCAGCCAGCAGTTTGGACGAACCAGCTGTCACCGCCATGGTGCCCATAATCGCGTGGTCCATTGCGATTTGGTGGGCTGAAGGGTGATCGCCGTGGGAATGGGCGAACAACATCAGCCCCCCGATGATGGCAAACAGGGGCAACGGTGCGACCCAGACCGCATGACGGATCTGTCCAAACCTGCGGAGCAGTTCGATGGCACCAACCGTCAACGACAAGAGCCCGTAACTCTTATGTTGAAAGATTTCCTGGTCACTGCCGAAGAAGGTCTGTATGAAACTGAGTGAGCCAATGGGCCAAGCATTATGATCGCTCCAGATAAGGAGAAAGGAGCCTGCTGTGAACAAGGCTCCCGGCAGAAGGAACCTGGTCCAAACCCAGAACCGCGTAGCCAACGCGTGGCGCAGTTCACTGAGTCCTATGATGACGACCAACATGCCGGTGAGGTGATGATTGAATTCGGAATAGGCAATGCCTGCGATAGACCCTTCCCAACCAGACGGGGAACCAACAACCACATGATGTCCGTAGTCAGTCATGCCCTCTTCATGCACCGATCTCTGATCATGTCCATCATGCTGTGCCCATAGAGGCGCAGCTGACAGAAACAGGCAGACGAGAAGGGCAAGTCCCACCCGGTAATTTTCGTGCAATCTCTTCTGCCTGCCGCCACTGCGACAGTTTAATAATAGAAAGGCCCGTCCAGCTAACCGGACGGGCCTTTGTGCCATCGTCATATTTATTTATATTTCGCCTTACCTGCTTACATGAACTTCATAAACTTATCTTTTGTCTCGTCCATCACTTGAGCCGTAATGCTCGCCAGTCCACGTTCCTTCGCCACACGTTCAACTTCTTTTCGAGCCATGGGACGGATAAAGTCCGGGATATTTTCAAGCCGCTTTTCAGCTTCCGGCGTCCAGGCGATCCCATTGCTCGAATCGCTCTTGGAATCGTCCATCACTTGTAGGGTGATCGTCTTGTAGCCCTGCTTGCGAGCAAAGGCCTCCACACTACTCTGCACCATCGGCTTCACGAACGAAGGAAGCCGGTCAAGCTTTTCCTTCGCATCGGCTGACCAGGCAAACTCTGAGATGACCGGTCCGGCATCGCCGGGCTTTCCGCCAGACGTCAATCCCATTTCCGCCACCATCGCGGAGAAGGGGCAGCCGCCGCCGGACTTCTCTCCAGGCTTGGCTGCCGGTGCAGCCGTAGCTGCTGCTACCGCCGGCTGGCCTCCTTGAATCTTCTCGTTCAGCTGTGCCGCCATCTGACCAGAGCTTGCGGTTGCTACGTCTTTCAACGTGCCCCGCGTCATCTCAAACGGCTCGGCTGCAACGGTACGCCCGCCCAGCTTGACCCCGAGAGAACTGACCATCTGGGTTTCGCCTGGATTCGTCACCATCGAGAACTTCGCATTGCAAGACGGACAGCCGAAGAACACGCCGAGCGTGTCCTCTCCAGGCTTCTCCACCTTCTCGAAGTTCATGTAGGTTTCACAATTGAGACACACGAATTTCATGGGGTCTCCTCTTTACGCACGTCATATCACAGTTTATCTGCGAGCACCTTCTTGTAGTCGAGCAACGTCCTGATGCGCCCGGCAATCTCCTGGTACCGTTGAATCGTCGGGTAGGTGTCGTCGAGCAACGGCTGCCCCTTGTCGAAGGTGCGCGCAAGTTTCCGGTCGAATGGAATCCGTCCGAGCAACGGTAAGTCCAGCATCTCACACATCGCCTCGGTATTGCCTTCGAACAACTCGTTCACTTCTCCACAAGAAGGACAGCGATACTCGCTCATATTCTCGACCATGCCTATGACCTTGATACCTATGTCTCGGGCATAGGTGACCGACTTCTGCACCACATCCGAGGCCACCTCTGATGGCGTCGTGACGACAATCGCTCCTGCCAAATCTGGAATAAACCCCGCGATAACAGGCGGCTTGTCCGCCGCGGCCCCCGGAGGCAGATCAACCAGCAGATAATCGAGCTCACCCCAGACGACATCGGCCAAGAACTCTCGAATGACATTCATTTCCATCAACCCTAACCAGACCGGGCTGACATCCATCGGCCCCTTCCAACGAACCGGCGACGTATCACCCAGGAAGAAATCCATCGACGCGACTTTCACTCCAAGCGGCCCGACTGGGGGAATCGCGCCCGCAGGCCCCATGGTCAAGGACTGGCCGTGCATCCCCAACATGCGAGGCACACAGGGTCCGTTCAGATCCACGTCCAACAGTCCGACCTTCGCGCCCTGCCGAGCAAAGGCCAACGCCAAATTGACCGTGGTCATACTCTTGCCCACGCCGCCTTTGCCGCTCATGACCACCAGTTTATGCTTGATGCCGGCCATGCGAGCATGGACCTGTTTGGTATTTTCCGAGATTTGTGCGAGGACTTTGGCGTCGTCTGAATACTTCAAATTGCGAAGAATAGCCTTCAGATCTTTTTCAACCGCCATAACAGGAACCCCTTGCTAACTGGGCGAATATAGAGAGGATGACCGTAACACAGGGATTTCCGGGGAGTCAAACTCCACCGATCCAGTCCGCCAGATGGCGAACATTCCGATGCTGAACGTTTGAGTTGAGCCGCCAGCGGAGGGCGCAGCCCGGAGTGGGTCGGCTCGATGGAAGGGTTAGGCCTATGCATCAAGCTTAGACGCGATGAGTTCGCGTGTGAACTCTTATTGTGGCTTGAACGTCAGAGAGTTCAAACTCCGTCCACTGGAGGGGATCGATCTAAGGGGTCTGACCCCTTTCTCTCCCCCTCCTCTCACGGGTGGATGACTTTCAAACCGAGCACATCTTCAAATGGATCATAGTCGCGGTCATTGTGGAGTAAGGCATGTCCTTCCAATAAACAAAATGTCGCGATCAGAGAATCGATCGTTTTGCGCACAGTTCGCCCGGCAGTTCTCAGGCGCCGATAGTTCAGAGCAGCTTCGACCGCGATTCCAACCGTCCCTGTCTCAAAAACCGCAAACTTCAACAGCTCCGCTTGAACCGCCTCAAATTGTTTATCGGTGGTGATCCCCTGCAACACTTCACAGAGAATCAAATCAGTGAGACCCAGCCGTTCTCTCGGCAACTGAGCTTCAAGCCAATCGGTATGGGGAGTACGTGTTCCCCGGAGGTAATCGACCCATACCGTCGTTCGACAATAATCATGACGCCGCCTTGATACGACCTTCCCGCATCGCGCCGAGATCTCCCTCCCACTCAATCTTGCCACGCAAACGGCGAATGCCTTCTTGCCCCTTCACCTTGATCAGCAATCGAAGGCCCTCTTCCGCCACCGCTTTCTTGGTCGAAAGCCCGGTGGCCTTCATGGCTCGCTGCATCAAGCTATTGTCGATCACGATGTTGGTGCGCATAGCTCCTCCGGCATGGAATGTGTAAATATTCATAAATGATGCACACGCGAATCAGGAGAAGCAAGCGAAGAGAAGGTCGGTCTTGGTAGCGCAGGAAACGCGAGGCAGACTTAAGGCGTCTGACCCCTTTGTGTTATCTGACTCATGATGATTTGGCGAGACGGCGCTTCCGCCGGTAGGGAGGTGGAGACTCCGCGAGACTGCTGCCAGGCGCCCTGTCGTCCGGCTCAAAGACCACGCGAACGTGTGCTCTCAACAGCTTGGCCACACGGCGAAGCATGCTCAAGGAATGCCCCTCGTAGCTCGGCGATTCGATGCGGCTGATTTGCTGCTGGGAGGTGTTGAGTTTGCGCGCGAGATCCTTCTGAGAGAGACCGGCCTTTTCGCGCAGCGCCGAAATCTGCAACGCCACGTCCCACGCCTCACCCGCTTGCTTGAAACGCTCCGCAAAATCAGGGTTACGGAGTTGCTCTTCGAGGTGAAGGTCAAAATTGGTTTTCTTCATCATTTCATTCTCTCCTGCCAGTCGCGCATCCGCTCCCGGGCCGTGTCGAGGTCGCGGGGTGCAATGGCCTGGCCTTTGTTGCGGATGCCGTGAACGGCGACGATACGCCGGCCTTTCATAAAGAACCACAGCACGCGTGTATTCAGTTTGCCGACATGGCGCAATTCAAACAACCCGTCACCCACCGCCTTGGTCAGCGGTTCGCGATGCGCCTGTCGGCTTCGTAGTTTTCCCAGACCAGCAAAGACCGCCGCAAAGTCGTCCGGATCGCTCGCCTCCAGCTCATCGAGAAACTCGCGTACGGGGCACCTCCCCGCCACAGTCTCATAGTATTCTACCGTGAACTCCATTTAAGTCAACATCAAATTTGATGTATCATTCTCTGTGATCCGCCGCTGGCCGGTGACACATTCGTGAATCAGTGACTTGCGGTAGGCGGTGAGGGTGGCGATTTGGGCTTCGATACCGGTAACGATGCTTCTTCCCTCGGCAAGCTTCACGTCGAGATAGTCCGCAATTGCCTCTTGTTCCTTGCGAGTTGGCGGCAATGACAAAAGAACACTTCCCAATTCCTCTGCGTTCAAATGCGGCTGTGCTGCACGGAGCGTTAGCAGCAAGAGTTGGCCCTCAAGGACGTAACGGCTCAAGAGACAGTAAGCGATGAAGCGCGGCGATGCGCGAGTCACGGTCACAACCATGTCATAGCCCGCGACCGTGCCTTCTAATGCCGCCGGAACGATAGCTGAATCTCCCGTGTAAGCGCCGCTGCGAACAACGATGATCTCGCAGCCCTTCAAATAGGGGAAGATTTAAGGGGTCTGACCCCTTTGTTTCAGGGGTTTACAGGGAGTCAAACTCCACACATCCAGTCCGCCAGATGGCGCACATTCCGATGCCTAACGTAAGCTAACCGGCGCGTTGCTGTTTGGCCCGTCCAGTTGAGCGACGGGTTAGGCGTGCAGTGGTCGCAGCGACATCCAGAAGTCCTCGCAGCGCCTCGTTGACCGCCTTAGCATTCGGAAACGCTTCGGCGAGCTCTGGTTCGAGAACAACAACATTCGTCTCCTTGGCGGCCCGAGCAGCATACTTCCCACGCACGAGCTTGCCAAAGTCCGACCGCCTGTATTCCGGCCGCAGTTCGTCGCCTGCTTTACGACTCTCCCTCTTCATAGATTCTCCTTTCCTGCCTCGTTACCAGACGAGCACTGATCATGCGCATAGTTTGACCTTCATCAGTGTGTGCCACGACCAGAAGGCGATCTTCACTCGAATTGCCAAAGCTTACAAAGCGCTGCTCCTCACCGGAATGATCTGGATCGGAGCCGGTGACCGAAAGCGTATCATGGAAGACCGTTGAGGCCTCTTCGAATGAGACACCGTGTTTTTTCAGATTCGCAGCGGCTTTCTTCGGGTCCCAAGAAAATTTCATGCAGCCATCATACCCGCTCAAGCCTCGGCACGTCTAACGATCCAGTTGACTCGTCAGCGTTAGCGGCGCCGTCCCTTAGAAGCGGCTATTAGGCCGCTGTGAGCCGGACTTTCCCGACCTTGCCGAGCTTCACATGCTGCTTGGCTTGCCAGAGATCGTGGTTGTACTGCATAGCAAGCCAACTCTCCGGAGAACGGCCAAGAGCCTTGGAAAGACGTAGCGCCATGTCAGGGCTAATACGGCTCGTACCCGTAAGAATGCGATTGAGCGTTGAAGCAGCCACACAGAGCTTCCCGGCCAGTTCCCGGCCGCTCAGATTGTTGGGATCCAGATAGACCTGGATAATGAACTCGCCGGGATGGGGAGGATTGTGCATAGCCATTAGAGTGAGATTAAGGGGTCTGACCCTCTTGTTTTGTTCCTGTGTCGCGCGAAGGTTGTGGCGGTTGAATGTGTTCTGGCCAATACCGCACACTCTGAAGGTATTCGGTCGACTCGGCGTGCTCTGCAAACTCCAGCAGGTTTCCCAGCTTCTCCGAAAGTACGGCGCGCACGTCAGCAGGTGAGGCGAAAAAGAACTCCTTTCGATCATTTGCCCAGTTCACGCGACGCGCCGCGAAGTGCTCGTGGAGCTCGTTTTCCAGGCTAACGGCGTCCTCAGAAAAGAAAATTGCGTGCACGTCGAAACGGAATGGAACCGACGCGTCTCCAAGTTCGTAGATGCGATCGAGCGGCTCCAGCCGGCGGGTTAGCCCAATCTTCACGACGTGATCGCCGAACGCACCGCGGTTGGAGATGACATAGACGTAGCCCGCCCGAATGTTGGCGGCACGGAAGTCGTTCTGAGCAATTGCACTGTCGATATCAGTCAGCTTGCGCTCGAGTTCAGGGTCGCTTGTACCATTCGCCCGAACCTTCTCGATCACCGTCAGGATATGGTTTCGCTCCTTGTCAAGACGTTCTCGCGCGGCAGCGAGTTCTAGCTCGACCTTGCGCTCCTCGCGCAGCCGCTCCCGCTCAGCGCGGGCCACCTCTCGCTCTTCCTCCTTCTTAACCAAGTAATCGGCCGTGAGCTCAATTTCTTCGATGCGTAGGGCATGGAACTGGGCTGCGATACGCATCTCCATCATCTTGCCAAGCTTTGCGATCGCCGTTCTGGCTGCGTCAAGCCGCTTGATGGCAGTCACGGTGTTTCCTGCGCGAAGCGACCGCACCACGTTCTCGGCTTCAGCATTGTAGGCGCGGAGCATCAGCTTCGCCAAGTCGTTCGTCATCGCACGGCCCTTTGCCAACGAACCGTCGAAAGTGAACATGTTCGACTTTTCGATCGCGGCGCCCGCCTTAATCGTCTCAGCGATCCGAGCCGCTATATCATCGAGTCGCTCTCGATAAGCAAGCGCGTTTTCAAGGGGGTGGTGATACCGATAGATCCCGACGTCCTGAAGAACGCGTTCGTCGTCGAGGACGACGGCGTTGCCTGGGTCCGTACCGAGGGATTCCAAGCGTGCGCGCAAGGCCGCGTTCTCCGCCTCCAAAAACACGACCCGCTGGTCCATACTGGCTGGAGATTGCAGCTCAGATTCTCCCTGAGATTTCTCCGTAGCGGCAGAGGGATCTGAACCGCTGCCGAATACACTATCTCCCATTGGGGTGCCGTCTGGAATCCAAAGCTGCCAACCAGGTGGCGGGGCAGGCCAAGCAGGGTCTGGTTTCCAGCCATTTGGGGGCGTCCACCCCTTGGGTGGCTTAGGCCACCCGGGCGGCGGATTGAAGACTAACGGGCCGCGCTGCGTCACGATCGACGGACTCCGGAGCGCTCGGCGGCGATCAGGCTATACGGGTTCTTCGAAACGGCAGCGCCGAGCCGTCCCAGCGTGAGTGCAGGCACAAGCGCCGACAATTCGAACGCAAGGAACGACTCGCGCTCGGCGGCTGCGATCACGAACGGCACATAGGTCGGCCGGCCTGTCGCGGGATCAATTGTGTTGGTACCCACCTCCAGCGAAATCGTCTTGATGAGGCCACGACGGTCAGACTCGAACACCTCGTGGAAAGACCTGAGCGCTACCTGATGAATTGTGCCGGCGTATCGGTCGCGACACTCCTTTTGTGAGAGCGACGTCGAAGTAATCTCGTCAGTGGCCTTCGTGTACTTGTAGGACTTGATCGCGGGGATCTCACCTGGACCGGGCACCAGCACGCGAAGCCGAAGCTCGGCGGGAGAGGGGTCGAACTCGAACTCATGCGCGGCCTGGAAATGGTCGGGATACACCGAATTCGATAGCACGATAGAAACGTACTCTTGGATCGCGTCGGCAGTGCCGTACCCCAGATTCGCGATCAGTTCATCAAGCCTCCTATTGCGGTCGGCAGCCTCAGATTCACGCGCGGCGCACTCTTTGGCGTAGCGTTCGCGCTCAGACCTGAGCGCGTCAAGGCGCCGCGCCTCATCTCGGGCGTGCACGTCTTCGGCCTTCTGGTGCCGCGCCAGCGCATCACGGCACGCTGCGCGCCACTCCACTAAAGCTCGCTCGTGCACCTGCTGTGCGTTCTCTACGGCTTCGGCGTACTTCTTCTTGCCGAAGAAGCTGGCTAGGCCTGTGGGTGGCTCGGGCAGCGCCAGAACCGGTTCGTTAGGCAGGAGCATACGGCTCGGCTGAGGAAGCGGAACTTCAAGATCGGTACGGTCAAATGGTGGGTGCGTCACTTCAACGCGAAGCGAATTGAGATCGACGTAGTCATCCACCCCAAGCGTAGAGGCGAGTAGCGAGTCGATCTCCCCGTAGATCTGTTCGAGCTTCCCGTTTCGCTCGATAACCTCCGCTTCCATAGCGGCTACATGCGCCTCGCGAGCCTCTTTCTCAAGGCGCTTTCGTTTAGAATCGGCCGCCTTAGCGAGCTGAGTCTTGGCACGCTCCCAGTCCTTCTTCGCCTGTTCGGTTCGTTTAACTGCCGTGACATGACGCCGAACAGCATCTCGCTCATCCCGTTCTCGCTCTCGAGCGGCTACGCGAGACTGATGCTGAAGCTCCGCAAAGAATCCTCGTCGTGCCATGGCACTCATCCTTTCTGCTTTTGGCCGATAGCAGGCATCGCGCGACGAATACTACCTGGCGTTCGCTGCCGCATAACGCCGCATTGAGCCGCGAGGGCCTACGGTGAGATGCATGGACCTCGTCGGTTCCAATGCGTTGTTAGCCGTCCGGGGGCTCACCGGGGCGCCCACTGCTGATATCGCAGGAGTTCGACGATCAGGCCGAAGGCTGCCTCTCTATTCTCCGCGAGGACCGCCCGATAGGTCGCCGTGTCTTCGCGATTCCACTTCTCGTGGATATGTGAGGGCGTGTCCGTGAACAATACGCGGTCCTTGGCCGGGACCTCCAGCAGGCTCCGAAGCTGCTTTGCATAGAAGGCACCCATAGCCAGCGCCTCGACAAACGAGGCGAGTTCCTCAGCCTTCGTACTCAACTGATCCAGAGTGTATTGATCGACGTTGAGCAACCACTTGCTGCGGCGCCAAAGCGGCTCGAAGCGCTCCTGAAGAATGAGCGGATCTCGCTTCGCCCGGAAGAGCCGGAGGCGATCGACCTCGAGGGTTCGCGTCGGGTCGTGCTGGTCGCGCAGATGGCAGTTCGGGCACAGAGGCAGAAGGTTCAGGGGATCATTGTTGCTGGGGTTCTCGTCGATGTGATGGACCTGCGGGCGATCGCCGCCGCAGATGGAACATCGATGGTTGAACTCCTTGAGAACAGTATCCTTTGTGCTCTTCGGGATTGCGATCCGCTTGGGCTTGGTTTCTTAGGCCCGGCTAACAATGTTTAGGCGGATCCGCATAACAGCACCTAAGCAAAGGGGTTCACAGTCCATCCAGCTAACTGCGAACGCCCGCCGGTCTACAGTTGAAGACATAGGTATAGATCATCGTCGTCCTCATAAGGGGCGGGTGGGATGATCCCAACTGCGCGCATCAAACAATATAAATGCGCCCTCCAAGCTTGCTCACTTTCTCTTCAGGGATGGGGGCTGATTGATCTTCCATTGCGCGCGTCCAACGAGGGCCTTCTCAGGCCGCGCGTTGCGCGAGCACAGAAGATCATCAGCCTCCATCCCCCTCTTTTTCAGCATCCTGATTAGATCGAATACTGAAAGATCGGTTTGGCCCCAATCGCCTGGGCTAGAACTCCACGACGCTTGAGCTCCTCAAGAATCCGACGAGTGGCTGCATCAAAATCTGCCGGGCCTGACAGGACGATATCTGTATTGGGTGGGACTTCTTCCGGTGCCTTGCTCATATGAACGGCGATGACTGGAACAGGATGGACAAGCGTCCTGATAGCCTGTGCCGCTTCGACGTAGGCCATGCCGAAGGGGTTGGTCGTCGAGACCACAATCAACCCGGTATCGACCAGCAGGCGCGCCACTTCACCATAGCGGCGGGCCATCTCGGTCGCCTGCCCTCGCTCTCCTTCCGAAAGGTCTGCATCGAGGCCGCGGCGGAGATTCTCTCCATCGAGCAGATAGGCATGCCGACCGTCCGCCACAAGCCTCGCTTCAATAGTTCTGGCCAGGAAGGACTTCCCCGTATGGCGCCCTCCGGTCACCAGCACAATCGCGGCTCGGTGGCCATACTGCTGTGCGCGATCCTCGACTCCGACTTGACCCTTCACCCAGGCAAAATCGCGCTGCCGGGCTTCTTCTCGGAGAAACTCCTGATCATCATGGACCAGCTCTGTCACGATGCCGCCACCGGCAATGTCATATTCATCCACAAGGACGAACCGTCCAGTCGACTCAAACGAAGCCGAGAGGTCGAAGGCAACCGGCGTTTTGGCCCTGATGGTCAATTCAGCGACCTGATTCTTATTCACCACATTGCTGCCTTGCTGCTGAGCCAGATCCATCGTGTCGATGATTCGGTGAATGGTCGCCACTTCACAATCTACTTCCCTCGTCGCCACTCTGAGCTGATAGCGCCGCCCCCGTTCCAACGGCTTCCGGCCTAGCCAGAATACATTCGCTCGAAAAGCCGTCGACACCAGTGGGAGTTGCTCCTGATGCGAGGCGATCTCTCCTCGTTCGACAAAGATCTGTTCATCGAGTGTGACACCAACTGACTGGCCTGCATGGCCTTCTACCGGCGGGGGATCGATATTGAACGCTTCAATAGATTTAACCGTCGCCCGTTTGTTCGACGGCGAGAAAACTAGCGAATCGCCGACCTTCAATTGCCCTGCCGTGACACGTCCGGCAATGATGCGGCGGGCGTCGAATTTGTACACATCCTGAACCGGCAGACGAAGCGGTTGTTCGGATCGTCCCGGTTCCTTCCGGAAGGCGCTGAGCGCATCCAATACCGTCGGACCGCTGTACCACGGCATCTGCTCGCTCCGGTTGGCAATATTATCTCCAAGCTTTGCGCTGACAGGGATAATCTGCTGGGGAACCGCCTTGAACTGCCCGAGGAACTCTCGATACTCCTTTTCGATCCCATCGAACACGTCCTGCCGGTAGCCGACCAGATCCATCTTGTTCACCACGACGGCAAACTGGCGTACCCCCAGAAGCGATAAGAGATACCCATGCTTCTTGGACTGTTCCTTTACGCCCTCCAACGCATCGATCAGCAGTAATGCCCCCTCAGCCCGGGCCGCCCCGGAGATCATGTTCTTGAGGAATTCTTTGTGTCCTGGCGCATCGATGATGATGTAGTGCCGTCCCTTCCAGCCGAAAAACGTCCGCGCCGTATCAATCGTGATGCCCTGCTCCTGCTCTTCAAGAAAGGCATCGAACAGGAACGCGTACTCGAATTCCTTCCCCTGCTGCCGGCAGATCGCTTGGACCTTTTCAAGCTTGCCATCAGGCAACGATCCCGTGTCGGCATAGAGACGCCCCAGCAAAGTGGACTTCCCATGGTCCACATGCCCAACGATGACGATGTTCAGATTGTCAGATGGTTTCTGGGTCTGATTGTCCATAGTCGTGTGCCTTATTGAGGATGATCAAAAAGACCATCCAGCGAGGCCCGAGGCGAATCGAAACCGGAGGCGTACCCTCTCGGGTACGTTGAGGATTTCGATGAGCCGAGAACGAAGTTGGGGGTCTTTTTCATCATCCTCATTACATGTAGCCGTCTTTTCGGAGGAGCTCCATCCCGCGCCCTTCGTCCTGCGCACGGCCCGATCGCTCAGCTACCGTGGTGTGCCGCAGCTCCTCGATGATGTCGTCTACAGACTTTGCCGTCGATTTGATTGGTGTCGTACAGGGCGCGCAACCGAGACTGCGATAGCGGACCCCTTCCCCTTTGTCGAGATAGAGATCGATGAAGGGAATGTTCTCTGACTTGATGTATTCCCAAATATTGATTTCCGTCCAATCCAGCAGGGGGTGGATACGGATATGTGTTCCCGGAGGGAAGGTCGTCTTGAATTGATCCCAGAGTTCCGGCGGCTGATCCCGGAAATCCCAATCGCCATGCTTGTCACGGGGTGAGAAGTAACGCTCCTTGGCTCTCGTCCCTTCTTCGTCTGCGCGCACACCGAGAATGATGCCCGTATAGCCCTTTTGCTCGATCAATTGCTTGAGCCCATTAGTTTTCAGCGCCGTACAGCAGTTCACGCGGCCCAGCGTATGATTCATCCCGGCCGCGAGCGCTTCCTTGTTTTGCCCCACCACCAACTTGAGACCCCACTCACGGGCGACTCGATCTCGATATTCGATCATGGCGGGAATTTTGTAGCTCGTGTCGACGTGCAGCAGAGGGAAGGGGACATGGCCGAAAAAGGCCTTTCTGGCCAACCATAATAAAACAGTCGAATCCTTTCCCATCGACCACAGCATAGCCAGGTTGTCAAAATGCTTATAGGCTTCCCGGAGAATGTAAACGCTCTGGTCTTCTAATTGACGAAGATGTTGCACGGACGCGATCCTCTCCTATGGTCCTAACTGTTCAGGTCGATAGGCTGAGGCTGTTAGGCGTGGGCTTCTTGCGCAACGATGATTCATCTCTGCTTGAATCCAAGGTCGTCGAAACCAAAAAGGTGTTGAATAGCTTGGTTCGTGCTTAGCGAGATCATTTATAGCCTTCAGTCTTCAGCCTGAACACCTGAGTAGTTACGTATGGTCAATGTATTCGGCCGGTCACACCGATTGCCACCGGCTCCTGAGTCAACTCCTCCAACTTTTTGGCCGCCGCCCCCTCTTCGAGCGCCCGACGTGCCAATGGGAGGCACGACGCCCATGTCGCCCCTTTGCCTGCGGCGTACAGAATCAATGCCGCGTTCATCAAGACCCAGTTGCAGGCCCCCCCAGGCACTTGATTGTGGAGAATCCTTCGGAGCAGATCCGCTTCCTTGTCTCGCTGGTTCGATGGGAAGCCCGCCATGTCTCGTGGCGTACCCAGGGGCAATCCGACATCTTTCGACGCGAATGAAAGGGGTGTAATCCGCTCATCGCGCAATTCCAGCACCCTTGTGAGACCAGCAACCGAGAGCTCCGGATCGCCTTCAACGCCACTGACCACCAGCGCCCGCGGGGAAGCCAGCATCCGCAACACTTCAGCCGTCTTTTCAAAATGAGGAGGATGGGATAGGCCGACGACCTGCGACAAGGCGCGAGCCGGATTCAGGAGCCTTGCAATCGGATGAAAGATATTCCGCGCTCCCAACTCCTGGCGCATCTCTAGAAAGCGATAGACCGGAGGGTGGTAGAGCGCAATATCGAGATAGGCGAATCCGTGCCGCGTCACGGCCTCTGCCGCCGTTTTTGGCTCCATCTCGACCGGCAGGCCCAAGGCCTTGAGCACCCCGGCATTCCCTGCACGGCCGGGAATTCCATCATACCCGTGCATCAAGACCGACGCGCCAGCCGATGCAGCCACAATGGCGGCGGCGGCAAGGGCATGGAAGGTGTCCTGCTTCCCCGCGTAACTCGGCAGATCGACAACGCCAAGCTCTCGCGGAATAGGCACAGGCGCCACATAGGAGCGCGCGGTCGCGGTCATTGAAGCCAGTTCGGTAACGGACTCCATCTTGATCCGCATAGCCATGAGAAAGGCCCCTACCTGCGCCTGGGTGGCTTCTCCTTCAATGAGCGATTTCATCGCCTGCTTCGATTCGTCCCAGGTGAGATCCTTGGCCGCTCGTGGCCCCTTCGCAATCTTGGCGATTACATCCTGCATCGACATCATGAGGCCTTGTGTAACCCGCACTCGGTCTTGGCAAAGTTTTTCCACCGTCCCGCGCGGGAGTCTTCGCCTGGCATCACCGGGCTCGTGCAGTGGGTGCAGCCGATACTGGGATAGTTACGGTCATGCAATTCATTGTAGGGCACTTCATGGACACGGATGTAGGTCCAGACATCCTCCCAGGTCCACTTCGCAAGCGGATTGACTTTCGCCAACTGAAATTTCTGATCCCACTCGATCAGTTTCGCATTGGCTCTTGCGGGAGACTGGTCCCGCCTGATCCCGGTGATCCAGGCGTCGAATCCCTTGAGCATTCGAGTGAGCGGTTCCACTTTACGCAGGTCGCAACATTGATCGGGCTGGCGCGCCCACAGGGCATCACCGTGCTGGGCCGCTTGTTGCTCCGGCGTGAGCAGCGACTTCACCTGGATGACCTGCTGCGGTTGTAACCCATAGCGTTCAATCATGCGATCGCGCGTGGCATAGGTTTCAGGAAAAAGAAACTCCGTGTCGAGATAGAAAAGCGGCACGGAGGGATTGATGCGATGGATCATGTCCAGGAGCACGACGTCCTCCGCCCCGAAACTGCAGGCGAGCACGATCTTCGGCGCGTATCGCTCAATCGAAGTAGCCAGCACCTCTTTCGGCTGCTTCGCCTCGAACGACTCGCCCCAAGCCCTTAGTTCTTCCGATGACAGTTTCATTCCTCTTTCTCGCTCACTCCACCACCCACAGGAGCGGCACCGGGTCGGTCAACTGCGCCCGTCGAGCGAGCACGGTTTCATTGTGCGCGCTCCGGGAGCAGGGACCGACCTGGTGCCGCTCCTGACTTACTCTACTTTTTCGACCAGAATCCGATAATGATCCGCGGCGACTTCGAGTGGTTCCTGCAGCAACAACAGATGTCCGTCGTTTTTCAGACTCAGGGGTACGTTCTTGATCGGTTCGCCCGCATCAAGCCAGACCTCTAAACGTTCGCCCGCATCCATCATCTCCAGTTTTAGCTTGGTCTTCACATAATTCAGCGGACAGGCAACCCCGCGCAAATCGTAGACCGGCGCACTGGAGGCAGCAGGCGCGGCTACGGAAGCGACAACCGGCTTGACCTCGGATGGCGCGCTGGTCGTGATCACTGCCTCCTTGTCCACCGGCGCCAATTTGAGATCTTTGCCCATCTGCTCCGTAGCGGCACGACAGGCATCGACGAATCCCTTGGCAAAAGCCATCTTATCGCGGGCTGAGTCTCCCGTTGTGTCCTTAGGTCCTAAATCGCCGACCCGGTTCCTCAATTCCCGATACAACACAGGAACGATGCCTTTTTGTGCAATCCGGCTGTCGAACTCGATGAAGGTTTCTGCATCCGTCGAAGGCTCAAGTCCTTCCGTCACCAGCAAGGCCTTGGCCGCGGCCAACACGGCGCGATAGGACTTGTTCACCGAGACAGAATATTGATGGTTATCGACAAGCAACTTCGCCTGATAGAGTTCTTGGTCGGCTTCGAGGATGCCATTCTCAATCATCTCAAGCGCGCCACCGGCACATTCTCCAGGCCCGAGATCCTCCAAGACAAACTCTGCTTCTCCTTCCCAGTCGTAGTAGAAGGTCGCGTCATCTTGAAAGGACGGAACGATGGTGTAGGGGATCAACTCATCCTTGAGTTTGACCTTACCTGCACGATCGATGAAAGCAGGCAGTCCTTCGCCGGAGAGGCGGTCCCGCCGGTATACGTCAATCAAGTGTGTAATCGCTGCCGATACGCTCTTGGCCGGCAACTTGACCACCATCTGTCCGATCTTCGCGGTTCCGTTAACCCGTCCGCCCAAATGCAATTCATAGAAAGGCGCGACGTGCTCGCCGATGCGCTTCCCTACTCCATGCAAACCGATCGTGGCGATATGGTGCTGGGCGCAGGAGTTGTGACACCCGCTGATCTTGACCGTTACATCTTTCAGATCCTCGGGAACCCGCCCGGCAGGAAAGACCTCTGCCAAGGCTCGCGCAAGCCCCTTGGAGGACGTGATTCCCAAACCGCACGTATCGGTACCAGGACAGGCAATAATATCTTCAACCAATTCAGCGCCGGGATCGGCCAAGCCCTGTGAAGCCAAGTCGGCATAGAGGTCGGCGATGCGCGACTCCGGAATCCATCGAATGATCATATTTTGATTGATCGTCGTCCGAATGTTGCCATTGGAGTAGCGATCTGCAAGATCGGCGATGAGCAGCATCTGTTCTGTCGTGAGATCGCCCATGAATAACTTAGTCACTGCGGCGACATAGCCCTCTTGCTTCTGACGCACCACATTCGTTCGTCGCCACATCTCAAACGGCGTCTCCGCCGACGCGCCGCTGACATGTCCATTGGTCTGCAGCGCCGTCCGCTTCGACCCATTCGACGTCGGCATGATGAGGGGAACTGGTTCATCCGGATAGGACAGTAACTTGATGGGCTCATGGGTCGGACGGGCATGGCCCATCGACACGTAGGCCTCTTCCCAGCGACGCTTAAACTCCGCAAAGCCCAGTTTTTCGATCACAAACTTCATCCGGGCCTTCGTACGATTTTTTCGATTGCCCAGGGTGTCGAACACCCGAATCACCGCTTCCACACTTGGGATGAGCTCATCCATGGGAGTGAACTCACGAAGAACCTGCGCAATCCTTGGGGCAGAGCCAAGACCGCCGCCTGCCACCATGCGAAAGCCAATGGCTCCATCCGCGCGCTTGGCTGCGAGAAGCCCGATATCGTGGATCGGTGTGAGCGCGCAGTCCTGTTTGCAGCCGGAGAAGGCAATTTTAAATTTGCGCGGGAGACTCTGGTTGAGCGGATTCCGCAACAGATGGAGCGCAACGGTTTTCGCATAAGGCGTCACGTCGAACACTTCCCCCTGGCAAATCCCGGCAAGGTGGCACGCCGTCACATTACGAACCGTGTTGGCGCAAGCTTCTCTGGTGGTCAAGCCGACCTCAGCCAGCCCTCGCATGATAGCCGGCACATCCTTTAGTTCAACAAAGTGCAGCTGGATATCCTGTCGCGTGGTGACATGCCCGACGCCAGTCGCATATTCCTCGGTCAATTCTGCAACCCGGCGCAACTGATTCGCCGTCAGCCCGCCGAAGGGGATCTTGATACGGACCATCTGGACACCGGCCTGCCGTTGACCATATATGCCGTACTGGAGGCGGAACGGCCTGAATAGATCGACCGAGACGTCACCCGAAGCCATGCGCAGCGCCTCAACCTCGAACGTCTCGATCTCCTCTATAACGGCAGAAGGAATAGGCTCTGTCTTGATAGAAACAGTACTGAGTGGCGTGAGATTCATGGTTTACCTCAAATGTGGTACATCAACGACCGTTCTTGTTCGAGCACTCGTTGCTGCCCGGCTAATTCTTCCACGCTTATGGCTTCGAGCACATGGCGCTCCGCTTGATGGACCTGCTCCCAAACCCTCTCCAGCAAAAGCTCTGGTTTGCTGAATCGCCGTCCCTGTGCACGGCCAGCTCCGCCACTCGGAAGTGAAAGTGGACCATCAAGCGCTTCGAGGATCTCGACGACCGATACCTCAGATGGTTTTTTCGAAAGCACGTAGCCCCCTTGAGCCCCTCGAAGACTCGACACAAGACCGGCCTTCTTCATGCCATGGAGAACCTGTTCAAGAAAGCGAGCAGGAATGGCTTGTCGACGTGCAATCGATTTCGCTTGGACAGGCGCTGTCCCAAGATGCATTGCTAAATCGACAGCTGCCATGATTCCATAGGTGGCTCTGAGGGATACTTTCATATATGAGTATTCCGGTAGGGATTAAAATACATATAGTGTCTTATACCTGCAGAGCGACTCTGCTGTCAAGCTACCCCTCGCCGAGGGTTCTTACGGGCTAGATGTTAGCGGGAGGCTGAACCAGCTCGCCAGCGGGAGAAGACTGTTCTGTGGTTTATTTGGTTTGTCTTGTTTGTTTGGTTGAACGAAACTAAACGGATGAACCAAATCAACCAGATCAACAAAACAAACCAGATAAACCTGGCTTGTGCCGCCACTGTTTTCGGATCCCCGATCGAGCGCTTCGCCAGCACTAACCAGAACCGAATCTGTCAAGAGAATTGAGGGCAAGAACGAATCCCTCTGTATTTTCTTGATTGACATCAAATTGGCCCTGGGCAATAATCCGCACCTCTTTTCCATTTCTCTTCTGGAGCTTTCATGTCGCCTACGACATCCGTCTTCAATATTTTAGTGCTCAGCGGTGACCCGGATATCCAGAATCAGTTCAAACACGCATTCAAAGATGCGTCCGTAACTGCGGCGAAATCCGCGTCCGCGTTGCCGAAGGACATGACACGTCGCATATTTGATGCGGTCATCGTCGAATTGAAACCGGGCTCATCCGGCGCAACTACAGCCATCCCCACCAACATCGATCACACGCATACACTGGTCATCACCGGTTCTCGGGCTGTGCTGAAACGAGCCTCGAAGTTCATGCAAGTGATGGCACGGCAGAATGCTGCGGGAGTGAACAGAAAAGAGGCTCTATCCCTGGAGGACTATCTCGAATGGAAGATGGGAGATTTCGTGAAAGGGATGCGCGATGGTTCGGGACGGAACCTGCATCCCATGTTGATCACCGCCATTGAACGCCCCTTGATTACCAGAGCGCTTCAGGAAACCAAAGGCAACCAGATCCAAGCAGCAGAGTTACTGGGCCTGAATCGAAACACCCTCAGGAAGAAGATCCATGATTTGCACATTCCCGTGAAACGGAGTCGGCTTGCGCAAGTGCGGGAGGTCTGACACCTCGGATGTTCTCGGGAAACTGAATTCATGTGGATGCGGTGACAGCGATCATTGGCGGCAAAGAGTCCGGTAGGTCAACTCAATAACAGGAGGTGCTCAATGACGAAAGAGGAGCTGATTGCAAAGATGGCGGCATCCGCCGGCATCACGAAGGTTGCGGCAGGCAGCGCGCTACAAGCCTTCACCGGAGCGGTGACTACCTCCCTAAAGAAAGGGCAACGCGTCTCGCTGGTGAACTTTGGAACCTTTACCGTAGCCAAACGGAAGGCTCGGCTCGGGCGGAATCCCAGAACCGGTGAAGCGCTGAGAATTCCTGCGGTCAAAGTCCCGAAATTTTCTGCGGGAAAAATCTTGAAGTCAGCCGTCAGGTAACGTCATACGCCGGCAGATCGTATATCTGGAAAACAAGAGGGAAGGAGGCGTAGTCGACCAACAGTGATACGCCCTCTTCTCTCTTGTGTTTCAGTAGAGGATCCCCGCGACCGGTGCAGTGGCATGAGCATCTAGCAGGATGTGCGCGACAGGCGCGACACGAAGTTCGAAGTTCCGAAAACCTCGAACTTCGGACCTCGAACCGTCGTCCGTCCCGCTTTCCTCACAACTCCCGCGCGAATAACGAGATGCGCTTCAGCTCATTCTACAGACGCCAACGATCCGAGAATATGATACCCGCCGTCGACGTAAATCACTTCTCCGGTAATTCCACGTCCCAGAGGGCTGACCAGAAATAACGCCGTGTCGCCAACTTCGCCCTGCTCCGTCGCGCGGCGGAGAGGTGCGAACTCTCGGTGGTGATCCACCATCTTGCTGATGCCGGAGACACCACGCGCAGCAAGCGTCTTGATCGGGCCGGCTGAGATAGCATTCACGCGGATATTCTTGGGGCCGAGATCATAGGCGAGATAACGAACGGTGGCTTCGAGCGCGGCTTTGGCGACCCCCATGACGTTGTAATGGGGCACGACCCGTTCCGCTCCGAGGTAGGTGAGAGTGACGACGGAGCCACCGTCGGTCATCAACGGCACCGCCATTTTCGTCACAGCCACAAGGGAATAGGCGCTGACGTCCAAAGCCATGGCAAAGCCCTGACGCGAGGTGTTGACGAACTGGCCAGTGAGTTCTTCGCGCGGCGCGAAGGCCACCGAATGAACCAGAAAATCGAGGGTGCCGACCTCTTGCTGAACATGCTGCATCAAGGCGGCAATTTGGGCGTCGTCTCCGACGTCGCACGGGAACGCCTTCGCGCCAGGCATGGTGGCAACAAGTTCTTCGACGTTTTCCCTTAACCGCTCGTTCTGATAGTTGAAAATGAGCTGCGCCCCTTGGCCAGCTGCCGACTGAGCAATGGCCCAGGCAATGCTGTGCTTGTTAGCGACCCCGATAATCAGTCCCTTTTTACCGTCCAGTAACATGGTATGCCCCTGATAGGATGGTGAATAGCCTAACCCTGTCTCTCATGCAGCGCACAGCAGAACAAGAGATGAGTGCACGCCAAGCTTGGGGGCTGAAGATAGCATGGTTTAGTACTTGGCGCCAGGAGGAGAATGGGAGGGGAAGAGAGGGACTAATTTGACTTGGCGGCGTTTGCCTGGAGCAAAGCCAAGACTTTTGCCGCTTCAGGCACGAAGTCATCTAGCCGTTGGGTTTGAGCGAGACTCAGCGCTTCGGAGGCGAGTGAGAGGGCCTCACTGTGGCGGCCATCAGCACAATAGCTCTTGGCCAAACTGAGCCTGGCATTGACCGACTGTGGTGATTTCAGGAGTACATACCGAAGAAGCTTCTCACCCTTTTCCCTGTCTCCCCCAAGCAGGGAAGGAAGCCTGAGAAGGAAGGTCCCTTTGGCCGACAGTGCGTCAAGATGATCAGGTGCGAGTTCCAGTGTCCGATCGAGCTCTTTCGTCATGCGGCGGAAGCCCATGACCGATGTGATGCTCAGCTCCCCATCGATCCGCATCAACTCCCCCAAGTTACAGAACAGAGCGAAGTGTGCATCGGCTGATCGATCGTCCAAGGCCACGGCTTGTTCCCCCATTGCCTGGCCTTTCTCGAAATGGCCGACTCGACTGGCCCGATCTTGAGTGATGCGACCCGTGTAGCACTCCGTCATCGCTCCATGAATCAAAAGCTGGGGGGATTGTTGCGCCAGGATGACACTGGGGCTCGCCAAGATCACACAGCCGAGCAAAACAAGGAATGTGCGCTTCATCTTCCTCTACCAAGTGCAGTCAAACCTATAAGCGGGAACTGTGAGGTACAGTAACCCCTGGGCCAATTCAAGATGGCGTGTATATCATAGCTTGTGAGAAATTTACTACGACTGGTTTGGGCATCCCGCCACGATCGTTCACGACGTCTTATCTAGAAGAGGCCTGTTTGTCGCATTGCGTAGTGCACGGAACGCCTTGAGCATGGTTCGATATGAATAATGGGCATTCCGACCGCTAGGATTAGGTAGAACAAAAACGGGGCATTCGGCCAAAGTCTTGGCTTGCAGCCCGAGGCTGATTCGTCCGGTCCGGTATTCCGGAAATAGCGCGCGATAGATCGTGACACCAAGTAATGCGACTGTATGAGGGCGATAATGCCTTACGGTGGCAATGAGCCTCTTCTTACCGGCTACATATTCTCGTGGCTTGAGCACATCGACCCCCGCACTGGGCCGCTGAATGATATTTGTCAGGCCGAGGCCCCAATCCGGAAGACGCCAATCATCTTGGTGCGTAAATGGCTCCGGCGTGAGCTTCGACTCGAATAAAAGCTTCCAAAAGCGGTTAGAGTGCCCGGCAAAATGATGTCCGATGGCAACTGATCGAAGGCCTGGATTGATGCCGACGAAGAGGATCCGGCCCCTTGGTCTGATGTGATCAGGAAGCCGTTTGCGAGACAGAGTCCTTTGCACTGGCCGCACAACAGTTTTTCTCATTGATTTTTCCAGGCGGGTCGCTGTTTCTTCATTGTAATCGTTGCCCCCCTCACATGAATTGGAAATGCTTAACCTGGGCTGCCTAGCTCTCGACTGGGATATGCCATTCCGGTATTGGGGCGGTTTAGCCTGCCATCAGCAATTTCGCCACAGAAAAGTAACGGTCAGACTAGTGAGGTATGGCCGGAGAGCGTTCATAACAGATTGATATTCCTAAAATAGCATGGGCATCGAGATACGGCATTAAGCTTGCTCAATGCTCCCCACGAGTGCCAATGGATGGCACAGCGTTCAACCACTACAACAGGGAGTAATACATTATGAAGAGCATCTTGATGGCAATCATGGCAGTGGCAGTGGCAGTGACATTCAGCGCACCAGCATTCGCCGGTGAAGAGAAGAAGAAGGAAGAGAAGAAGGGTGGCCACGTCGTCGTGTACGGCGACGAAAAGAAAGACAAGAAGGACGAGAAGAAGGGTGGCTACACCGATACGTTTGGCGAAGAGAAGAAGGACGAGAAGAAAAAGGACGGCAAGTAATCCATTTTCTTCTGCGAAGCTAGCCAGCCAAGGGGTCTCCCGCCTAAAGCGGGAGACCCCTTGTGCGTTCTTCCTACCTGGTGCTGTTCCGAAGATAGACCGCTTGTAATCCCACGATCGACTTTGCATCCCTGATCGCCCCAGTCTCAATCATCCTGATCGCTTCCAGCAGAGGCATCTCGATCACTTCGAGAACCTCATCACGGTCGAGCTGTTGCCGCCCCGTCGTCAAACCGGTCGCCTTGTAGATGTGGATCACTTCGTCAGTGAACCCCGGTGCGGTGAAGATGCTGGAGAGGAGTTCAAGTCTGCCGGCTCGATATCCAACCTCTTCTTCAAGTTCTCGCCTTGCACAAACTGCCGGATCCTCACCGGGATGAAGCTTCCCCGCAGGGATTTCGTAGATGAACCCTCCTGCCGCGTGGCGGAACTGCCTGATCAAGATGACCGTGCCATCGTCTTTGAGCGGCACCACCGCAGCCGCTCCGGGATGGCGCACAACTTCTAGATCGACCGTGAAGCCATTGGGCAACGTGACGGTATCGACGTTCAAATTTACAACGATGCCTGTATAGATGTTCTTGGTCATATCACTTCGTAAGGCGTGAGGGGCGTGGACGAAAGATAATCTTCTCGCCTAACGCCTGACGCTTCACGCTTCACGATTTTTTGCGCTTATAAAACGGTGGCTTGACGATGTGTGCCGGAACCGTCTTGTTACGGATTTCGATCAGGATAGAGTTGCCGGGCTCCGCAAATCGTACAGGTACATAGCCCAGTCCGATACCCTTCTGGAGAAGCGGTGAGAGATTACCGCTGGTGACGTCTCCGATAGGGAGGGATGTCGCAGGGTCGAGGATTCTGAATCCGTGGCGAGGCACGGCTTTCTCGGTAAGTTCGAAGGCGACGAAACGGCGAGTCACTCCTGCCTGTTTCTGTGCCAACAGCGCCCGGCTGCCGATGAATTCACCTTTCACAAAGCTGACAGTCCAGTCCGCATTGGCTTCGAGTGGCGTTGTGTCTTCCCCCATATCGTTGCCATAGAGCAGATACCCCATCTCTAGTCGGAGGAGATCCCTCGCGCCGAGCCCTGCCGGCTTGAGTCCCCAGGCCACCCCCTTGTCAACGAGCAGATCCCAGAGGCTGCCGACTTTGGCTGCGTCAATGTAAATTTCATAGCCTAATTCACCGGTATAGCCAGTCCGAGCCAGCAAACAAAACAGGCCGCCAATCCTAGCGTCACAGGTATGATGAAGCTTGAGTCCGTCAAGTGCCGCCACACCAAGACTCACGAGTAGCTCGCGAGACTTGGGACCTTGAACGGCAATCTGGGCCAATTCGACTGACCGATCTTCAAAACAAACCGATTCGTCCTGGGCCAGCTGAGATTCCAGCCACGACCTAATCTTCTCGCGGTTCGAGGCATTTACGCACAAGAGAAATTCGTCCGTGGCAAGCCGATAGACGAACACATCGTCTTTGATGCCGCCGCTCTCGTTGCAGACCATGGAATAATGAGCGTGAGAAACGGCGAGTTTGCCGACGTCGTTGGTGGTGACTCGCTGGAGGAAGGAGACCGCACCAGTTCCGGCGATTCGCAACCTCCCCATATGGCTCACATCGAAGAGCCCGACATGGGAACGGACTGTATGGTACTCGTCCACAACCCCGCTGTACTGTATAGGCATCTCCCACCCGGCGAAATCGACAAGTTTCGCGCCGCTTGCACGATGTTGCTGGATCAGGGGAGTTTGTCGCATCAGGAAGAGTCCAAAATTGGAAAGTTGAAAGTCTGAATGTCCCTCAGAATATGGACTTTATGACTTGATGACTTTTCGACGTTCAGCGCAACCCCAGCAACTCAACATCGAAGATCAAGGTGGCATTCGGTGGAATGACGCCACCTGCCCCCTGTGCGCCATAACCGAGCTTGGAAGGGATGGTCAGCTTTCGCTTCCCGCCGACTTTCATGCCCTTCACGCCCTCGTCCCATCCCTTGATGACTCGCCCAGCGCCCAGAGGAAAAGAAAACGGTTGGCCCCGGTCTACGGAACTATCGAACTTCTTCCCGTTTTCCAGCCAGCCGGTGTAATACACGGAGACGGTCTGTCCCGCCTCTGCCATCGCGCCGGTTCCGACTGTGAGATCGATATACTGTAGCCCCGATGACGTCGTGACTTCATTCCCTTTGGCACCTGCTTCCTGATACGGCATGACAGCTCCTTTCCTAAGCGTTAGTCGCTCAACCACGATTAATACGGCGACAATACTAATCTAGAGATCCGTGAACGCCCCGCCCTCACTGGTGCTCCTTGCAGGAATCAGGCTCGGAGAAGATAACCACACTCGCTGTATAGCCGTGCAGGAAGTTTCGTCCTCCGACCGAACCAATCTCGCCTTGGGCAAAGAATCCCGCCGTTGGGATGGGGCCAAGCCGCTCTTGCACGACCCCGATGTCATGATGGGGCTGGCCAAAGAGTCCCTCTCCGCGCCCGCAACAGCTGAACAGGAGGGCCCCGAGTGGGGGATTCCGGTGCTTTGCTCGATCCGCAGCCAGAAGAACGTGCAAATCATCGCTTGCAGATTTCGCATCGCGAAGGTGGAACTGCACGGTCTGGCCTTCTTGGATAATATCCCCGATCGCAACAGCTCCGGCCTGTTGATCCGCTCCGATGAGGTTCCGAACGAGGAAGTCTCCCCGCTCGAAATGACTCCCGTGCTCATCGATCACGATGCCTAGATGCAACGCGCGGTGCGCATCGCTGCGTTGGACTCCCTCCATGGATTCGAAGACATTCTGGAGCCGTTTCAAGGCCGATACGCCACCCAGTTCATAGATAAGGTTTTGCTCTGCTCTCGTCACGACAAACCGTTCGCCGATCGGACGGCAGCCTTGCGAAGTTACTGTTCGCACGGTAATCGGTCCGGTGAGTTGCACTCCCACCACGCCTCCGTCAAAGCTCTGATCGTTGAGGAGCAGTCTGTTTTCTCCAGAATCCTGGCCTCCACCGGCAAGACCCCCGCCAACTTTGCCATGAGGGTACCGTTCGTTTATGAGGGATAGAACCTCCTGCATCGGTGTCGAAAATGGATCGGCGAGGAGGAGAAAGGTCGTATCCTCGATTCCCGGTTCCGGCCACCCGGGCATGCGGATTTGGTCCTGTAGCTGAGACACTGATATCTGGAGCGGAGTCAGTTTGACATCAGGAAGGCATGCGGCCCAGACAGTCAAGGCTGCTGCAGTTTCAATTTCTTGGGAGCCGGCGATGACACCTTCACCGGAACAGCCCAGACAGACCTTCGCCCGTAGCGCCTTCTGAAGCATGGCTGAAATCATGGTGGCTTTAGACGCATGGTGGGCAGAAAAGAAGACGAAGACCAGATCGATAGGGGCCGTGCCAATTTGCATAAGAATAGCATCCGCGAGATCGCGAGTGGCGGCTTCCGTATCGGTCTTGCGCGAAAGTGCGGTTGCGAATTGAAGTGTGGCCTGAGTCGTCGTGCCTGTGTAATGAGTCGTCATGGTATGAACGCGTTGCTTGTCGGTGCCGCTATATAATTAGACCCCTGGGTCCATCCGTTCCGGACGGTCCTTGGCCAGTTTTTTATAGTAGCGCCACATGTACGAATGGTAGTCGTCGAGTTGGGCTAGGAGATAATGCAGCTCTGCGGGATCTTCCGTCTCCACGGCATGAGTCATGCGGGTTTCTAAAAACTCGGCGAACGCTTTGGTTTTCCCCAGGGCGGTTATGAGACTCACGCTCCCGCCGAGTTGGTACTCGTTCATGCTAATCCTCCAAATGCAAGAGAGTCGCGAGAGGATAACGAGGCAAGAGAGGGAAATGCAAGTGAGGGAATCTTCTAGCCCGCATTACTCGTGAAGCGTCGTTCGTTTCCGGATTCGGACGCTTCACTTGGCCTGGCGATCGAGAATGGCACGAAGTTTGGTGAGAGAAATGGACTCGATGCGATGGCTGTCCCGACCCACCATCGTTGTCGCCATAGTCAAGGCATTGAGGATGGCCTCTTCCGTGGCTTCGACCGTCGCTGTGATCAACGGGTTCAAATACGTATCAGCGAGGTGTAGCTGTTGAAACGTCGGCTCTTTCGGGTAATGCGGGATCATGTTTGCGGTGGAGAAGGCCAGCATAAAGTCACCGCTCCCGTGCCGCGCAGTGGAACCTGTGCGCGCCAGTCCCAGCGCGGCACGTTTCGCTAATCGCGTAAGCTGCCGACTGTCGAGCGGAGCATCGGTGGCGATGATAACGATTATCGAGCCTTCGCTTTGCCCAGGTGAAAGGGCCTGCGCGACGGGAGGTACCGCCTCATACAGCCGGCCAACCGGCATACCGCCCACGACGAGCTCAGGCCGTCGCCCATGGTTGGCATTGACGAGCACGCCGATCGTATAGCCGCCCTCGGTCTCCGGTAACCGTCGTGACGAAGTACCGATACCGCCCTTGAAGCCGTAGGACACCATCCCTGTTCCTGCACCGACAGTCCCTTCCTGCACGACCCCGGAGGCGGCACTGTTGAGTGCCCGCGCCACATCCGCCTCCGAAACATGTCGCCCTTGTATATCGTTGAGCCGCCCATCATCGCATTCGGCAACCACTGGCGTCAGGGTATCGTCGGTAATGCCGATCTCCGGATAGCGCGCGATCATCCAGCTCATGACCCCATTGGCCACTCGTGGCACGTTCAGCGTATTTGTGAGGGCGATCGGGTATTCGAGAAAGCCCGATTCGCTTATCCAGGCAAGTCCAGTCATCTCACCAGTTCCGTTGAGTACAAACGACCCGGCCGGCACTTTCTTGTGCCACACATCAGCGCGCGGAACGACGACCGTCACACCGGTTCGTACCGGGCCGAGCCCGGGTTTGAGCGGTCCGTCGCCGGAGATGAGGGTGGTCTGGCCCACGGTAACGCCGGCCACGTCAGTAATCGCGTTGAACGGTCCAGGGGTATAGGAGCCGACGACGATGCCAAGAGCGCGAGATCGCAATCGAGGTTCTCCCGGCTCGCTGGCTTGGGCAGACATGAACGGCGCTACGCAGATCCCAATGGCCAGGATTAGCAACGGGATTGTCAGGCGGGTATTTCCGTTAGACCTCATGGATTGATCCGACATGAGGAACTGCGACCTCAATTCCGGGGTGTTCAGCCTGAATGACAGCGGCCAGTGAGAGGGACTGCTTTTCTTCACCATGGACGAGAAAAATCTTACTCGGGCTCGGCGTGATTGCGCGCACATAGGCCAAGAGATCCTGGCGATCTGCATGAGCAGAGAGCCCGTTGAGCTTGACGATCTGCGCCCGGCGCGGAGTGGGTACGCCGAAAATCGGGACGACATCCCACCCTTCGACGAGCTTGCGTCCGAGGGTATGCTCGGCTTGAAAGCCCACGAAGACGATCACGTTCGCTTCGTTTTGGATGGCGTGTTTGAGATGATGCACGACGCGGCCGCCTTCACACATACCGGAGGCCGAAATGATAACGCAGGGGCCCTTCATGCTATTGAGAAGCTTGCTGTCTTCCGGCGAAGAGACAAAATGAATATAGCGTGAGGCGAAGAGATCACCGGAGGATGTGAAAGTTTTAGTGGTTTCTTCATCGTAGCATTCCGGATGGCGGCGAAAGACTTCCGTAGCTCGTGAAGCCAGCGGGGAATCGATATAGATCGGGATGGGATCAAGGCGCCCCTCGCCGACGAGTTCTTTGATCCGCATGACCAATTCCTGGGTCCGTCCAACCGCAAATGCCGGGACAATAATCTTGCTCTTGTGGGTTTTGGCATGAGTGAGGAGGTCCAGCGCCTTCTGTTTCATGATCTCCCTGTCGGCTTCGTGCGTGCGATCGCCATAGGTCGACTCAAGAATCAACACGTCGCAGGGCGGCGGTAGCTCAGGGTCACGAAGAATGGGCATGTTGGAACGGCCAAGATCTCCGCTGAAGAGCACGGTGGTCGTATTGCCCCGTGCTGTATATTTCACCCGAATGGCCGCCGATCCCAAAATATGTCCGGCGTCGTGAAAGGATGCTGTCACGCGCGGGGAGATCTTGAGCATGTCTCCGTATCGCGCGCCTTCGAATCGGCGGACAAGCTTACGAACGTCATCGGTATTGTAGAGTGGTCGGACACAGATCCTTCCCTTCCGTTCTTCCTTCTTGTTGACGTAACCACAGTCACTCACTTGTACACGAGCCGAATCTTCCAGCATGAGTTCCGTCAAATCTGCGGTGGCTCTGGTGAGGTACACCTTTCCGGAGAAACCGTGCTTCGGAAGCACCGGCAAGGCGCCGGAGTGGTCGACATGCGCATGGGATAGTAAGACCGCATTGAGCGACTTGGGGTCGAACCCAAAATTTCGATTCTGCCGATAGGCTTCGTCTCGGCGTCCTTGAAACAGTCCGCAATCGAACAACAGCCGGAAGCCCGGCATCTCAAGCATGTGGCGGCTTCCGGTCACTGAACGCGCGGCCCCATGGAACGAGAGTTTCATGATGAAGGTACTCCATTATGGCGGCTGATCAGGTCCCAGGCTTCCTGAGCCGTCTCAGCATAGTGAAACAATTGAAGGTCTTGTTGAGCGATGAGCCCGTTCTCGACGAGCCATTGCCAGTTGATCAGGCGCTCCCAAAAGTCCCGTCCAACTAGTACGACCATCACGTTTTCGGTCTTGCCTGTCTGGAGAAGCGTCAGCGTTTCGAACAGCTCATCGAGAGTGCCGAATCCTCCGGGAAAGGCAACCAACGCCTTGGCACGGATCAGAAAGTGCATTTTCCTGATGGCGAAATAACGAAACTGAAAACTGAGTTTCGGTGTGATGTAGGGGTTCGGGCGCTGTTCGTGCGGTAGAGTTATGTTGAGGCCGATTGATTTCGCGTTCACGTCCGCCGCCCCGCGATTGGCGGCCTCCATGATGCCGGGCCCTCCACCGGTGACAATCACATAGTCACAGCGACCTTCGACTTGGCATGTCGAGGAAACCAGCCGGCCAAACTCACGCGCCACGTCATAGTACTTTGAAAGTGCGAGTTGCCGTCGCGCGACCGACGCCTGGTGCTGGCATGCTGGATTGCTGGGAGATCGAGCCGCTTCTTCCTCCGCCATGTGGAGCGCATGTTTGGCGGCGTCTGGTTCTTGTAGCCTCGCACTTCCAAACACGACGATGGTCGACCGGACGCCCTCTTCGTGCTGGATCAACTCAGGTTTGAGAAGCTCGAGGCCGATGCGGATGGGACGGAGTTCATCCCGCTGAAGAAACTCTGTGTCGCGATCGGCAGGTATATAGGATGAGGATTCTGCTGCGGGATTGATGGAATCTGGATCAGATGGAAGAGCCATGAGGCGATTATAGAGAGATTAGAGAGGCCCGGCAATTCTAGATGAGGCGTAGCATCCTAGAAAGGCCAGAACCACACGACCGGCTCATCTGTGGTTCGTCGAGAAAATCCGTAGGCGCGCACGGTCCACTGAGGATCAAATACCACTTGAAGTTGTTCAGGTGTAGTTCCGGTCTTGTTCAAAGTCATCGTCGGGGAGTAGGGTAAGAACAGGCGACCGATGGCACCGAAGTCCAGAGCCGCGGATTTGGTATCGCTCCAATAATAGAGGGCCACGCCTCCAAAATCAGATTCAGTCACCTCATCTGGGGCTCCTATGTGATCGGCTAATTCGCGTATTGTCGTCTGTCCGACGCGAATAAAACTGACCTGTTCCGGAGTCAGGACGTCGTTGAGCGTGGCTCGGCGGACGCTGCATCCAGCACAGAGAAGAAGGATGCAGAGCGCACCAACGACCAATTTGATCGAGTGGAAATGCGACGCCACGTTAGTCACCAAATGGCCACAGCCGGAATTGTGTGCGACCAGTGCGTTTACCATAGACCACTTCTTCAGCTATCCCCTCCCTGTTGAAAAATACATAGAGATTATCGCTCTTGATATCCATGCGGATGAAGTTCAACAATATGAGCATCATCGCCGGCGATTTCCCATCATAGTAATAGTAGTGAAAGATCTCTCGATCGTTGCCTCTGACAATCCGATCCGGCGCACCGATCGAGGAGATAACTTCCGCCATGGTCGTTTTGCCTTTCTTGATAGCCGAGACGGCTTCTTCTTGAATCGGCTCGCCGACCGTTCCCCTGGTCACCACACAGCCCTGAAGGAGGGCCAAGCTCAAGACAATGATGATGCCGGTCAGCGGCTTGAAAAATAACACGGTTACTCCTTTACTAAGCTTCGGTTGGACAATCCATTAAACCCTTTTGACGTGCCAGAACAAAATCGGTTTCAAATATGGCATAGGAGGACGGAGTGAGTCCCACTTTACGGTACACTGCTTGCGCGACGTTGTTGCTTCCTTCGACATACAGACGGACCCCGCAGACATTCGGACTCGCCCTGGCAGTAGACATCACGGTTTCATGCATCCGGCGAAAGATGCTCTGGCGACGCCAAACAGGGTCGACATACACACTCTGAATCCACCAGAATACGCCGTTGCGCCAATCGCTCCATTCAAAGGTGATCATCAGCTGCCCCAGCAGCTGGCGATCGCCAGCCTGTTCCAGTTCGGCAACCATAAAAAAGCCACGATCGATCGATTCAAGGAGAGCAATGGTTCCCTTATGCAGGCGGTCGAGATCAAGGCGGCGGTTTTCTGTTTCGAGAGCCATGGCTGCACTGAACGACGCAATTGTCACTGCATCTTCCGGCCTAGCGAGTCGGACATTCAGGTGGTCGAGGCTTGGCATGGCGCTCAGTCGATTGGCTTGGGGGATTGTAACCACCCAGTCTTCGGCCTGTACAAACCGGCGGTAAACTCCATCTTAATGGCGTCTTCCGGTAAGAGATTGATCGGATGTAACTGTGACTGAGGTATAAATGCAAGTAATCCGGTGAAGGGATGAATGGCTGTGGGCACAAAGACCATGTGTAAACTTGTCGATGTGACTTGCAGCGCCCTCGGTGCGGTCCCCATAACAAAACCGATCGCCCAGAGACCCTCTCGAGGAAACGGGAAAGCCACTACGGCGCTGCGTCCGAAGCGAGAACGAAAATTAAGAAGATCGGTCATCCCTTTCAGTGTGATGTAGACACTACGGACTAATGGGATGCGCTCGATCCACCGTTCTGCCTGGGTAATGACACGTTGCCCGACTACATGAGTAGCAATGGCTCCGACAATAATAACAAGGAAGAGAAATAGGACAAGGCTAAGTCCTGGCCTTTCCTCAGCTCCGATATTCCAAGGGAGGTCGTGGAGCAACTCGTTGAGTGCGTGAAATAATTTGGAAAGGATTAAGAATGTGACCCAGGCCGGCACGAGAGCCAACAATCCGGCCAAAAAGTATTTCCACAGGTTCTTTGACATCGCAGTTTGTTTCCTTCTACACGATCCGGCAAGTTTTGTAGTGTAGCAGAAACTAAATTTGAAAATAGAGTCTGGTCGCGGGGCTTGATCTCATCGATATCGGTGATCTATCCTTGCTTATTATGTCGGTCGAGTTCACAGGGAGGGGCGTTATGGCGGAACGTACGGAAGCAAGGCGTCCGGTCAATCTCGACAAGGATCTTCTCGCCATTCTCTGCTGCCCCGACACGAAGCAGGAAGTGCGTTTGGCTGAGAATGCCCTGATAGCCAAGTTAAATGAGGCGGTGATCAGTGGGCAGCTGAAAAACAGGGCGAATAAGCCGGTTACCGAACCCCTCGACGGAGGATTGATCAGAAGCGACAGAAAGATGCTGTATCCTATCCGCGAAGACATCCCAGTCATGCTCATCGAAGAAGGTATCCCCCTAGAAGGAATGATCTAGCCCGCATTCTTCATTAACGATTCTGCCTCATTCGTAGGTTCGGCGCAGCAGAGTAACCCTTCACACATACTCCGGTCTGCAGATATACGCTGCAACTACGCGGGAAACACATTCTCCTCTCAACGTTCTGTCTCCTGTGTGTCGAGAGGGAAGCCCAGTTCTCCCCGATCGTCATTGAAGCGCGACAGCGGGCGCAGTCGCCTATTGGCTGTCCGTCTTGGAGCCGGTCGATGAACCGCAGTGCTGGCAGAGATATTCGTACAGATTGCCTGACGGGAGCACAAGCAGGAGTCGTTCCCGAGTCGGGGTTGCCACTCGGCATGAAGGACAGTAGAGCAGTGTGGCATTCAACGATCGGAATTGGCCAGGCTGTGCTGAGGCATCCGGTCTTGGCGGTCGAGCTCTCGTGGGGGACAGACCGGTCGGCCATGTTTGGCTGGTCGGTTTACGCGGGAAGCCTGGCATAAAATAATTATACGTAAAAGAGGCAGGGATGATTAGTGCCGAAGATTCGGCCACAGGAATACGTTCCTGTTCACCACGATGCGTTAGGCCCGTTCTTCGATGGAAATTTTGGAGCGTACCGGAACAGATTCAAAAACCTCCGCCCTGCGTGCACAAGACCGTAGACCGCTAGTCCGCTCATAAGCCATAGAACCCGGTCGTACTCCATGGCCAAAGCCCTGGGGCATGCATAACGACGCCGAGTGCAATGTGGCCGCCCACACCCAGGCAAAGAGCAAAGATGATCCACTCTTGCATCATCTTATCGATCTGTCTTCGACCTGGGGAGTACAGGTGAAATGGGGTACGGGTGCCCTCTGAAAGCGGAAGCGTTACACCGCCGGCGTCTTGGCTGACTCAATGTCCGTTGCTGTGATCAGGCTAGATAAATAATCAGCGACAAAATTGAGAGCCTCCTCTCGTCCGTCCGCACGACGGCCCTTTTCTCGCCGCTGTACCGACAGCTCGTGATCGAGATCTGATTTAACTTCGGTGAGAACTCGCTGAAGAGACGAGGGAGTCAAATTTGCATCCATGTCTTCCAGCTCTTGGCAGCGATCAAGGACCCAATTTAATCCTTCGATCCGCCCGGCGTAATGTTCCTGCTCTGCGGTGTCAATCCGTGACATCGTAGTGGCAAACGTTTGGGCCTCGTAAATGAGATTATAGAAACTGGTGACTGCTCGCTGTAGGGTTGGATTCATGGCACTCCTTTACGCAAATTATTAACCACCAGATTATACACGAGAATGCCAAGGCGACAAGGAAAAAGTTGCAGGGTTAGGTAAACAGGAGAGAATGAAATTCGTTCATGAAACCGTAATAGAGCGGGGCAAAGTCTTTGAGGCTCTCAGGACTGGTTTCCTTTAATCGTTTGAAAAAGAGGATCTGGGCGCGAGGGTTTATCTGTTCCAGGAGCTGACCCAACTGAGCCATGGTGTAGCTGCCGGTCGGAACGCTGAGGACATAATGCACGAGACGCTCGACGAATTGTTGGGCGAGATACTCGCTGGCGAGGTATCCGTCCGGGAGTTTTCCTGAAGCCAGAAACTCGTCGAAGGGTATAGCTTGCGCAGCATATGGGACCGATGATTGCTGACTAGAGGTCACGCCGATGATACCCCAGCTTGTAAGGAAGGAACGTCCGCATGCCTCTACAACTCTACTGGACCCCCTGAGGTGCGTCAAGTGCACAGAAGGAGCAGGCAGGACTGAGCCGAAAGACCAAGAATCGTTAAATCGCCCTCCTCGGACAGGCGGCCTAATAGCCGGGATAGGTCCAGTGGTTGCAGATCCGCTGGAGATAAAATAAGAAGGTCTCGTGCTCCGGCAGACTGCCGTCGGTCATCTTCCACGGTTCATCCCACGAGAATCCGGTCTTGTCGATGCCCATAGACTGCTTGACAGTTTCGTTCATGCATCAGTAAGATCTCACCCCTCTGACCGACTGTGATCGAGCGGGAATAGCTCAGTGGTAGAGCATCGCCTTGCCAAGGCGAGGGTCGCGGGTTCAAATCCCGTTTCCCGCTCCAATATACTCAGTCTTCTTCTCAAGACGCCTTCGTCTCCCCATCATCATGGGAACGATTATATGGCTTCCAGCTGGACTATCCCCCCCCTCAAGTCGTGCCGACCACAGTCATAATTGACATAGCCTTGATATCGGTCGGGAATGTCATCCGTTCTCTGCATGACGTTCTCATTACACTCCGATACTGACCCATCCGACGCGCGCATTTTTCACGCATGAAAACTGTCAGTTGATTGGCGTACCACTTACTGGAAGGCGGTGCGGAATGGCTGCAGCCCAAAAACCACGTTGGACAAAACTACGGCTGCGTGGTCTCACAGTGGTCAGCGGGCCACATGAGGGACTGTAACTGCCCTACTTGTTCGGCTGCACAAGAGAGTTCGCCCGGAGTGAGTGGGGTTTGACTGAATCGCCCCTGATGGTAGAGAGCGGTTACGTTAGCTACTATGGGACCGGCTGCTTTCCATTTCTGTTCAACCAGTCTGGCAAATTCACTGGCTGTGGCGCCTGGGGGTTTGCTCACGCCATGTCTCTCCATCGTGCGAAGCATGCGGAGGTAGAGCTGGACGATCACAAGCTGCGGATGCGATGTCGGAAGATGCGTGGCGGCCCATAGCGCGATCCTATCCCGAAGAATAAGGAGGAGCATGGCCAAGCCGACCACGATCACTCCCGTGACGAGCTCCAGCATTCCCAGATGGAATGTCCGGACCATGTGCAGCAGACGGCTGAGAGTCTGACCTATCGGAATACTCAGCAGCAAAACCCAGCGACTCACTCTTTCTCGTAACGCATCAGTGCCTTCTCGAACTCCATGAACGACTGCCAGTTGATCCTTCACGCTATAACGGACAAATAGGCGATCCCACTGTAACCGGACGGATTCCCCGAATCGGGCGAGAGGCGCCCAGCGAGAAGTGGAAACTGCTGCGCTGACGGTGGGGGTGGGATCCATGGTGATCCAGCCTGAGTGAGGAAAGTAGACCTCGACCCAGGCGTGGGCATCCCGCTGGCGGACGGTGAAATAGCTGCCGTATTCATTCCATTCCGTGGCCAGAAACCCAGTCACGAGTCGAGCAGGAATGCCGACAGTTCGCAGCATGACAACCATAGCGGTCGCGTAATGTTCACAGTACCCTGTCTTTCTGGTGAACAGAAATTCCTCGAGCGGATGACTGAGTGTAGCCGTGTCAGCTTCAAGGCTGTAACTATAATTTTTCAAGAGATGCTGCTGGATCGCCAATGTTCGCTCGAAAGGTGTCGTGGCCTCGTGGCTGACGCGACGCGCCAAGTCCGCAACATGCTGTGATGCCACAGGAACTTGAAGGTAGTGGGCAAGGATGACGTCGGGGTAGTCCAGGACCGAGGCGATCCGTTCGCCTGCGGCAAGTTGTGGCGCTTGAGAGATGACGGAGTATCGGATGCGGGACGCAGGGGAAACCGGCAAACGGAGCCCGCCCATGGCATCGGCCTGTACCTCAAGAAACTCGCCGCTCACGAGTTCAGCGAATGGGGCAGCAAACAGAACAGCGGTATCGAGTGTTTCCAGCATGATGTCTTGGCGAATCGATCCTGACAGGCTGTCTGAGGAGCGGCTGCCGTCCGGGCGAACGAGGAATGTTCCCTCGGCCACGAGACTCAACGAACGCCGGCGAGTACCGCTGTGGGTCCATGATTGTCCATCGTACTGATCGTAGGCGAGGCCTCTCAGGTACAGACGGTCTTTAGCAACAGCCGGTTGGTCCGGCAATTCAACCCGCATGACGATCTGAGGATCTTGCTTAACCGACCCGATCGTCCCGAGGTCAACCCGATCAGAAAACCCCGTTGCCCGCAATGCCTCGCCACTTGTTTTCTGCAGCACGCCCGCACCCATACGAGGGATGAGAAAAAAAATGGCGAGCGTCAGTGCAACTGCCAGAACGGCAGTTCCGTTTGTCAGCCAAAAGAAGTGGTGCGTGATGCGGATCGGTGCCGTCGTGTGGCAGACTGCCGTGTTTATGGGCGAGATAACGGCGGCCATTTCCCCTGTTTCTTGGGTCATGTGATACAGCAAGAGCGTCCAGACCGCCGTGATCAGATACAACAGAAAAATCGGGACATACCAGGCATCGCTCGTCAGTGCTGCGGAAGCCAGGATTGCCATGAGACTAATTGCATAGAGATGCCGATAATCACGCCGCTGTTGGAGGGTCAGTAACTTCACACCGAGCAGTACGACCAAAAAGTGGATGCCCGCCGGGAGAAGGTCTCGTGATACCACTGTGAGATCGATCAGCAATATGACAAAGGCGCCGATCAGCAGTACATTCCACATGGCCGGCGAGACGGTGACCCGCGCGATTGCCCGTCGAATGAAAAGGACGCCTCCTCCGTGGAGCGCCGAGAGCATGAGAATGATTACCATGGGGAGGGCGAGCCAGAACGGGACACTCTGCGCAAGCACAAGCCCACTAAACGCTATGGTGGCAAGGAGAACGGAGCTGAGGGTAAAGGCTTGATCAAAAGGCATGGGTCAACTCTTCGAGTTGCGCGGCGTGGAGCACCCGATCGGCTCGCATCGCATTTGTGGCTGCCGCCTGGTTCGACCAGGGAATGACCGCCACCGTGTACCCTCGCTCGCCTTCGTTGTTGAACGGGGAATGTTCTCTGTCATCGCCGACTCCATCGGTTTCAGGGCACTGTCTTTCGCACAACGCCAATAGGCGCAGCATCGCCAAGAGATGAGCGGGCCCCGTCCCGAAGCCGGAGTCTTCCGTCCCTACGATGAGTTGCACTGGGTAGGCACGCTCCGTCAATTGCCAGAGCAGTGAAGCCACGAATGTCACGCTTCGTTCGAAAAGCGGGCCGCCTTCTTCTGGGGCCACAACTGAGAGGATGACTGTAATGCGTCGCTGATCCTCCGCTTCGGTCTCCCGCACGATCAGCTGAGAAGTGCGGGCAGTGGTCATCCAATGGATCGCTCGCGAGTCGTCGCCAGGGTGATACAAGCGGAGGTTGTACAGTTGGGTTCCATCTCCTCGCCGAGAGAGAGACTCTCCCTGCCCCTCGCTGAACAATTCATCTACGAATCGTAATGTAAGCGGCTTGATGGGAGGGCTGACGAGCAGGTGTGCCTCTGTAGAATAGCGCCCTATTTTGCGAAACAGTCCAAAGGGAAATAGCGTCTGCGCTCCGATGCCTTCGAACCGGATCCACCCTCGTTTCGTCGCAACCAGTGGATAGGACAGAAGCACCGAACTCTGCGGGGGCAGGAGGTGAATGGCAAGACCCCGGTCGACATCTTTGCCTTCGACAACATCCAGCAACCGCAGTGAAAAGCTGGGCAGATGCCTGTTCCGATTGGTCACTGAAAGTGTAAGGAGCGTCGGTTCGTTTGCCATAATGAGATCGGGCACATGACGGCGAAACTCTAGCCGCCGAAGGCAGTGCTCAGAAAGCAATCCGGAAATCACGATGAAGCTGAGCATCATTGCGAGGAGTAGGTAAAACAGGTTGTTGCCGGTGTTGATGGCGGCAAGCCCGATCCCCAATGTGAAGAGCAGAAACCTGGTTCCTTCAGGCGTGAAATGGATCGATCGCCGCCGGAACATGCCACGGATGAAGGAAACGGCTGGTGTGGCACGGAGGTTGAGAAGTAGCTGCTTCACGCGCGTAGTTTACCCAGTTGGCTAGGGCATCCATCAATGCCTGACTAGACAGGGACGGGAACGGTTTCGACTATATCGAGTACCATACGCTCTGCCTGTTCAAAGCTCTGTGTCCGCATGCCGTGGGTCCTGGTCAGCATGACACGGTGGGACAGCACGATCGGCGCCAATTCTTTGATGTCGTCGGGAAGGCAATAGTCGCGTCCACGGACGACCGCCAATGCCTTGGCCGCTTTGCTCAGCCCGAGCGCTCCACGCGTGCTGACCCCCAGGGACAAGAGCTCGCTCTGACGGGTGGCTTGAACGATCGCGAGCAGATAGTCCGTCAGACTCTCCTCCATATGAACCTGATCCACGCGGGTCTGTAGAACCAATACTTCCTGTGCCGACAGCACCGCTTCCAACGTGTCGGCGGGATGCAATGAATAGGGACGGTCGAGCACCTTTCGCTCTTCCTCTGGCGTGGGATATCCAATACAGAGACGCATCAGAAACCGGTCGAGTTGGGATTCCGGAAGGGGAAACGTCCCATGATATTCAGCAGGATTCTGCGTGGCGATGACCATAAAGGGCTGTTCAAGCGGGTGAGTCTGATTGTCGACGGAAATCTGCGCTTCGCTCATTGCCTCCAGGAGACTACTCTGCGTCTTCGGTGTGGTGCGATTGATCTCGTCTGCTAACACAACGTTGGCAAAAATCGGTCCGGGGATGAACTCAAATCCTTGTTTTTGCCGGTTAAACATGGAGACACCGACGATGTCGGAAGGCAACAGGTCGCTGGTGAATTGAATACGCTTGAACGAGCAATCCAGCGATCGGGCCAAGCTATGTGCCAGTGTGGTTTTGCCAACTCCGGGCACATCTTCAAGCAGAAGATGACCACGCGCCAGAAGGCAGACCACCGCCATCTCGATCACGTGGGTTTTCCCCTTGATGACCAGCGCAATATTGTCCTGGATCGACCGGATGGTGTGCGATGAATTCATGTTGGGATTAGTGGCCCTGGTGGTTCAGGCATGGATGGTGATCTAACACGCTCGAAGTCTAACAAAGGGTCTCTAGATGGTCAATTTTCACACGAGTTCTTGCATCAACCAGTCTGGAGATGGCTATTCACATGGCTTTGCGCCGGCTTGGCCGCTCCCATTCAGTTTTATCAGGCTATGGAAAGACGATATTCCGCACACGAGAGCTTCGATGTCTGCTCGCGTGGGATAAGCCCGGCCTGTCTGGTCTATCTGGTTTGTTTTGTTCATCTGGTTAGCTTCGTTCAACCAAAAAACCAGACAAACCAGATAGACCAAATGAACAAGACAGGCTGGCGGGCTTTTTCAGCCTCTTGCTATTCCGGCACGAGGATCAGCATCCAGGGAGGGCTTTCTTCGACCATGTCAGAAAACCGTCTAGCGGTACTACTGGCGGGGATCCCTGGAAAGATGGCCCCTCGGCGAATCTGAATGGAGCGGAAACGATAGGAGGGAGCCTGGGCAGGGAGCAGGGGGAGGACTCGTGGGATTTCTCTGCGTAACGGGCCGCAATCCGACAAATCAATGGTCTCTCCGATCGCAAGGCGCGAGAGCCGCTCGAAAATCTCGCCGAATACCACCGGAAGATTGTCCGATGTAAATGGCTGATTATTCGGTCGATAGCGGACGTCGTCGAGAAGTTGCGCCAGGGTTTCCCAAAAGACCTGGGTGTCGACGGCTCCGAGAACGCAGAGGAGACCTCGGCGCGCCAGGAGATCAAGCAGAGTAAGGGGGCCGCGAACTTCGAACTTCCATGGCGGAAAGAGGAGCGCGCGGTCTCCATGCTGGACTTCTAAAGCCGGTTCCCCGGAAAAGTGGGTATGCCGGAACGTGCCTTTAGTTCGATGGAGCTCTTGAGTGATCATCTGATCGGACAATCTGGTCGGTTCATAGGCAAACGTGGGTGTCGCGGGAGCCCAGCAGGTCGCGATCGTATAGCGGGGTGCGAGCTTCCCGGTCCGATCGAGGCTGCCCAGATCGTACATGTCCTGATTCCCGTAGAATTGAAACGAGAGCCCGGTCCGAGACCGTAACCCGTTGAGTCGTTCCCGTTCCGGATGGAGCGGGCCACCCAGCTTTGAGCCTGGCTGAAGCCGATCAAGCGTATGAAGAATTAACTCGCGCTGCCGCTGATGAAGGGGAGCCACATATTGCTCGACCAGTTCCGTGGCAAACGATAGGTCGCCGGCGCCCACATCGAGCAAGGAAGCCACGTTCGCTTCGAGTAGCAGGTCAAAGGGATTGAAGAAAGAATGGGCGAATGTCTCAACCCCTTCGCTCTGAAGGGAGGCCACCGGCCACTGCAGTACCGGGCCCTCAATGACGCCGAACCATACACAGAGAGCTCGCACGGCTTTTGTCGGGGGAAGCCCTGTAAGTTCTTTGAGTCTGGGGCCTGGTAGATTTTGAATGCTGGCGACTTCTGAGTTTCCCAAGGCCAGAGTGATCGCATCACGGATGACGACTGGAAGATCGACGCGATGGGCTTCTTCGATCAACCGTTTCAATGTCGCGGTGAGCTGCTTTGCCTCAACAAGTTTGCGGGAGGCCTCCCATTCCTTCTCGCGTTCCTGCAAGAGTTGGGTGACCTGTGAGCGAAAGTCTGCAAGAACCTGTGCGGTAGAGTTCATGAATCGGTTGGTATAGGGACGCAGATCGTAGGGACGCGATGACATCAATGAATTGTGACTGTGTAGCAGCATAACGGCCTAGTCCACGGGCGTCAAGGTTTCCGTCTTGCCCATCCCGAGAGACCTGTGTTAGGTAGAGGCTATGTACAAGACACCGGCGCTGCTCGCCGTGCGAGCGATCTTTGTGACATTCAAGGTACTGTTGGCCGTCGGGGTATTGTGGTTTACCGCGGCCTGCACGAGTGGGGGAAGCTCCAGATCTTCTGCTGCCTTACAGAACGGGCAACATGCGCCGCTCAAGGAATGGCAGATTATTGATACGGCGACGGGGCAGCCGGTTTCTCTCGAACAATGGGCCGCGTTGTTGCTCCAGCAGGACATCATTTATCTGGGCGAAGAACATCACAATCGGTTTCATATTGACGCGGCAATGACGGTGCTGCGAGGGCTGAACGCAGAGGGGCGCACGCCGGCCTTAGCCATGGAAATGTTCGGCTGGGATGGCCAAACGGCATTGGACCAGTATGTTTCAGGGCTGGAAATGAACCGCCAGGAATTCCTGGAGGCCGTCAGGTGGCGACAGAACTGGGGTGGCGCGTTCGAGGATTATGAGCCGCTGGTTCAGCTGGCAAAAGAACACCATTGGACTGTGGATGCCATGAATCCTCCGAAACCATTGGTACGGATCGTCGCCAAGAACGGCCTGGCCCAAGCGGAATCTGACCCCATGATGGCGCAATGGAACATGAAGGATGAAGCCATTGTCGATGATCCGATCTATCGAATGCGTATCCTTCAACAACTCCAGGCTTGTCATGGTAAAGGAGACGACAGCCTCTATCGGACGATGCTCGAAGCCTCCATGGTTCGCGACGAAGGGATGGCCAAGACGCTGGTCCAACGCCTTAACCGGATTCGCTTAGGGGCAGATCCCATGGCTGGGCCGCTGGTGAGCTATACAGGGGCCGGGCACATTCAGTACAACCTTCCGGTTCCAAAGCGAGTGATCCGCCGTCTGGCCAACCAGGTTCGCCAGGTCAGCGTCTATATGACGTCTTTTGAGGTGGGGCGCATCGAGGAGTTGCGCGATATGGTCCAAGAGAAAGTTGCGGACTATCTGTGGCTGACACCGGTCAGCGCAAAGGGGCCGCCTCGAAAATGTTAAGAAAATTGCACCCCTTTACGCCTAACAATTTCACGCAGTAGGAATCCCATGCCAGATAAACCGGTGATTGCGCGACGAACGCCATGCATTATCGAAGTGGGGCCTGGTTCTGTCTATTGGTGTCAATGCGGCCGATCGAAAACGCAACCGTTATGCGATGGATCCCATACGGGGACAGATTTCTCTCCGATGGAAGTTCACTTTGAAGAAAAGAAACGGGTGGCATTCTGTGGCTGTAAGCACACGAAAAAACCTCCCTTGTGCGATGGGTCTCACTCCCGGCTCTAATCGGACAGGACTCAGGGAAAAGTTCGCCGGCTTCCAAAAAACATTATGAGCGTCCGGAAGAATTCTCTTGCTTCGCGCCACTTGACCCTCGCCTAGCCTGCAGGATTTTCGAAACTTCTCTTGCAAACGCGGATACGCGCGTAACGGACAGTCTCGCGTGCAATCAAAGAATATACGCCATTGGTGCCGATGGAAGGGACAACAACCATGCAAATCACCTGCGGGAAACTGGTCATTTCTTGACAGTATTCCCGGTCTGTTTCAGACTACGCCGCATGACCTGACGGCATTGTTAATGATTTGGGAACGTAGCGCATGCGAAATAAGATTCCCTGTTCCGCCGAGCGATTAAGCCTCCTGGATCCTCCGATGATCCAGGCCGTGGTTGATCGCAATGCCTTTCACATCGGCAATCAATATCTCTCTCAAAATCGTGTTCGGATCGTCGAGGCCGATGATGCCCAGATTTCGTCCGCCGTCATCGGGAATTCCGGGCTCTACGAACAGACGATTCGACTCAAAGAGGGGCATCTCATCTCAAAGTGCAGCTGCGCACTGCCGGAAGAACCGATGTGTCGTCACTGTATTGCAGTCCTATTGGAATATCACCGATGGACACAGCCGCGGAATAGTAATCAAAAGAAGGCGAAACAGGCTGCACCTCCACAGCCAGCACAAGCTCCCCTAAATCGAGACAGCGCCCCTGTACCAAGTCCCGCTTCGACGACCGATCTGAAGCTGGGGGAGGTCATGGCATTCGTTGAATGGCTGCAATCTGGGATAAAGGCATTGGAATGTGGGCAGCCGTTACCTGACTCTCCAAAGCTCGGCGGGGATCTTGCTCCCTGGATTCAAGCCATTCGTGATCTGGAGGAACGCCGCCATGAAAGCGATGAAATGCGGGTCAACCTGGAGTCCGACATGCGGGCTCGAGAAGCCTATGTCGGCCGATTAACACAACAACTGCAAGCTTCCATGGAGGAGATCAAGGCCGCCCAAACCAATTCTCAACAACTGCAGCAGGAACTGACTGCGTGCAAGGAGATGCTGGCAAAGGTTTCCGAGGTTGCCTCAGAAGTCGGGAGTTATGACAGTCAACTCACGTCTATCGCGAGCGAGATGATGTCAAGGGGGCCACAACTCAACAAACTTGCCCATTCCTTCAAAGAGGTCTCTTCGGCATTGAAAGCGCTTGCCAAGAAAGCTGCGAGCTCCTAGCCTATCCTGCTTAGCAGTTCCTACCAGACCCCATATGAAGATCAAAAACCATTGCGCCAGGCCTGGCAAATCAAGTATAATTTTCCCCTCTTTTTGTTTATTTGATCCGAAGAAGGGAGGGTTGAGCTATGAAAAGGATTTGTACAGGGATTGTTGCGGTAGCGGGTACGGTCCTGCTGGCTAGCGTATCCTACGTTCTAGCGAATGAACCGAAGGGTGAGGGCCCGCCTGATTATAGCGGGATCTCGAGCATCTATTTCGTATTGATCGGATTGATTCTGGCCTACGGCGTCTATGATTCATTCTTCAAAAAGCTCTAGCCTATAACTACTTATAACCGTTCGTTGTTCCCTCTCCCCCATAAGTACGAGGGAGGGGGAACAAGACGGGCTTGTTGAACTATCCACTCCTGTTCCACCACTCGATGAACAGTCATGCGATAAGAGTCGCCTGAATACCCCCTTTAGCCTGGCAGACCGTCCCATTGCTGGTGATCCTGGCACGAGGAGATACATTCATCGACTGTCCGACCAATCGAGGGCGTCCCGCTCGGAGCGCCCTTGTTCGTTTCGGAAAGGGACTCTGACGCAAGGATTCCATCTCTGTTAGGGAAGTCCGTAGAGACTGCGCGATCAGCCATGCGAGCGTCAAACTGGGACTCCAATACACTGCATCGCGCAGACGATCGACGAGATCGCCGGGAAGGCTGACGGTTAGCCTGACCATTCGAGGGGGTTGTTGCTGCCCAGCCTCTCGGGATCTGGAAGACGGACTAGGGGCACCACAATGTTCATTCTTGATTGAGCCACTCATAATGGCCTGATTGGTCAGCGACATTGTACACCTCCTTATATTTCGCCCTGAAGTGATATAGCCCCCTGACCATGGCTTGATTCATACTTCAGGCGGCTCCTGTCGGATTGGAGGGCTGCGCCGCTGCTAAATGGCAGGACGCAGCCCCGATGGCGGAAGCGCATGGCGGCAGGAGGACTCCGGATGGGCATAATCCAGAGGTAGTTCCACCGGCATGAGAGGCATAAACCTCTTGAGTGGGCACCCGTCGGCATTTCGCTTCGCCAATACACTTCCAGCTTCGACCATTGACCATCCGCCCCTTCTCTCTGGTGATGAGAAGAATACAGCGATACAGCAACCCCTATACCACGGTTTTCCCAGCGAAAATAATCCGGGGCCTGCATCATAAGCTATTGAGTAGACGTGGCTTAACGAGCAAGGAGGAAAGATGCGGCCATCGGATAGAAGCGTATCCGTTTTGGTACGTTCCTTATCCTGCAAGATACAGGCATGGATGACATACAGCAGATGGAAGCTGTGGGAAGCTGAAGATGGAACCAGGTCTATTGGTGGAGATGTTTCATCGCAGCAGCACAGAGCAGGATAAAGATGCCGATCCAGAGTGCGGCTCGTTGAAAGGGGATTGCTTCATAGGACTCCCCTCCCTCTTCTTCTACATCATCGGACTTGAATAGTACCGTGTAGAGGAACAGCGTGAGGAGACAAAGGGCGAGAAATAGCTTGATGAAAAAGACGGTCAAATATTTGGCATGGTTCTGAATCCCGCTGCCGGTTTGCAAGGTGATGGCCTGATTGACGTAGTGGAAATTGATACCACCGGTAAATAGCAAAACGATGAGCAGGATGCCCGCGACTTTTTTGTAATGCAGATAGAACGCGTCGGTGATCGGCTTGATCTGCTCCCTGGAAACCGCCTTCCTCAGCCCAGGAGTCACGGCCATAACGAGGAATGCGAGTCCGCCGATCCAGACGACCGCCGACAATAAGTGAAGCCAATGATTGATGATTGGGATCAGTGCATTGAGGTCTGTGACGATGCCTTGAAGACCGTCCACTTTTAGACTCGTGAAATGTAAAAAGCGAAAGGTGAAAGGTAAGGGGTCAGCCACGAATCCGAGGTTCTGGACTTCTCACGTTTCACGTTTTACGTCTCACGTTAGAATTTGAAAACAGGTGTGTCGTTGCCGAAGCGTTTCTTGCGGAGTTCTTCCATTAACTCAATGGTAATCAGCGGGATGTCATTCTCGCGCGCATGCTTTTCAACGCCTTTTTTCACCATGGCGCGTAAGAAATAGGGAATCCGGTTGAGTCGTGCTTCCGAGTCCCCATCCCACGCCACGAGGCTTTCTTCCGGCGTATTAAATGCGACTTTGATCTTCTCACCACCTTTTGGCGTGTAGAGACACCATTGATCTTCGTCCAGCCAGTCTCCGTGATCAACGTAGGGGCGCGCGCGGCAGCCGCCGCAGATGTCCGTGTATTCGCAATCGCCGCATTTACCCTTCAGGTGTGGGTAGCGGAAGGAATTAAATACATCGGACTTTTCCCACAGGTCGACGAAGCTGGTCTCGCGGATATTCCCGGCTGAAAGCGGCATATAGGGGCAAGGGGTCAGTTCACCGTTAGGAGTCACGCGCGCGTAGTTGGTACCGGCGAGGCAGCCGCCCCCCATATAACCAGTCGCCTTGGTAATTGGAGAGTTCGGGTCCTTCTCGTACGCGAGCCGTTTAAAATGTGGCGCACAACGGGCTCGGACAAGCATGCCCTTGTAATTATCCTGACAGTTGACCAGGTAGCCGAGCACCTCTTCATACTGAGCCGGGGTGATGTCAGTCAGTTCCTCGCCACGGCCTGTGCAGACCATAAAGAAGACATTGAGTACTTTGGCGCCAAGCTGATGCGCCCAATCGATCACCGAAGGCAACTCCTGATAATTCATAGGCTGCGCGCTGAAGTGCACTTGGAAGGCCAATCCATTCCGCTTGCATGCCTCAATGCCTGCGAGTGCGGCTTCCCATGCGCCGGGCACGCCTCGAAAGCGATTATGCTTCTGGGGATCGAGTGAATCGATACTGATGCCCATGCCCATCACGCCGATCGCGACTAGCTCCTTCGCCATCCGGTCGTCGATCAACATGCCATTGGTCCCGAACACCACCATGAAGCCAAGCTTCACGGCATGGCGCGCGATATCGAGGATGTCAGGACGGACGAGCGGTTCACCACCCGTGATTACGAGGAGACAACCCTTGTTGACCACGGCAATCTGATCGATAAGCCGGTAGCACTCTTCGGTCGAGAGTTCATCGTCCCCGCCGGCTGATTTCGTCGTCGCGTCGAGGTAACAATGGTCGCACTTGAGGTTACAGCGCTTCGTGAGGTTCAGAGCGATGAGATAGGGCTTGAAGTCATCGACCGTCCGGCCGTCGTGCGGCGCAGGAACCGTGGATGGCGGAGTAAAGAACTGCGATACCTGCTGTTGGATGCTCCCGAACGCACCCGCCAGAGACGGAGCATTGAAGATTGGAAGAGACTTACCCACGCACGAATGCTCCAGTTATGAGTGCTGAGTTATAAGTTCTGAGTTGTTCAGTTGAAACGAAGTGTATGGCTCCGGGGACAACTCAGAACTCAGCACTCAAGACTCAGCACTTACGATTTCCCTTTGCCGGTCAGGTTGGCAATCATGTCCTTCAGGTTGCCGGTCTTCATGGCTTCTGCCATATAGTCCTTGGCCTGCTCGATACCCTCGTGAGCCACTTCAGCTGTAATGACTATGGCGCCGATCTTATCGGCATGTTTTTCGATGAGGGCACGCGTGCAGTCGCGCATAAACCCTTCAGGGGCCCGTTCGAGCCGTGATTGAGCCTCCGGCATCCAGGTATAGGCAGGGGCAGGTTCCGCCACCTGACCGTTTCCGTTCCCCTGACCGTTCTCGTGCAAGACCAGCGCACCATTCGTTGCAGCAGCCACGGTCGCCTGAGCTTCAGTCGAAGCACCGGTTCCCTTGTTCGCGAAGATGGGAGTGTAGTCCTCTGAAGCCGCTTCCTGAATCATGGGTGCGGCATACTCCAGCGTGATCGTGGTCATGCCGAGTTTACGAGCAGTCTTCTCAATTTTGGCCTTAGCGCGCCGGCGCTGGAAGCCGGCTGGGACTGCGCGGATTCCTTCTTTGGCGTCCTTCGTCCATTGCATGGGGACGTCATCATAGGCCAGGTCGGTTTCGAGAACCCCTTCCACGTGCGCCGCTGCTTCAAAAAGCTGCTTGTCGACCAGTTTGAAGCGATCGCCTCCAGCGGCGCAGACAGGGCACTTCACGGGTGTCTCGCCCTTTCCGATGTAGCCGCAGCCGTCGCAGACGAAGTAATTCTGGTTCATCCGGTCCAAATAGGCTTGGGTGCTGGCACTCACTTTCGGCTTGTCTTCCACAACCTCTGTCATCATGCCGCTAAGCGTCGAGCCCATGAGATCCTTCATCACGGATTCGTCAGCCTGCATTTTTTCTCGGTCGATGCCTGCGGCATCCAGACTGCCACCTAGCGCGTGCATGGCATCCATCGCCCCCTTAGGCAGGAGGTCTCCCACAGCTGAATCGACGACCGTGTTGCTGATGATCGTATGGCCCTTTTCGATGGCATAGCGGTGAATCGCGGTCTTGGCGACGCCTCTAGCAAATACGGGAATCTTTTCCATCCGGCGAAGAGCTTCTTCAGTCCAGGCGATCGTGTATTCCGCCAACGTATCGATCGGTGGTACGTGCTTCCTGTTCGACACCAAGATATTGCAGGGTGCGGACCGCAAGAGGTTTTCCGTGTTGCTGCCGATGTCCATATCCTCGTCGCTGTGCACACCGATCCGTCCGACGATCAGTAATGCCGGGATATCCTTACGCACATATTGAATGATCTTCTCGAAGGCCTTGCCGTCCAACAGGGTGGTCTTGACGTCGGTCTGCTCGGCCTGAGCAAGCTCGCGGCAGATATCGAGATGCGACTGGTAGATCTTCGCAAGGCCACTGTCGATGATTTCCTCGTGGAGCTTTTCCTGCTCTTTAAAGCGAAATACCTTGCCTGCTTCCTCGTTGAGGACACCCGAAATGCTGTGAAAGGCGGCATAGTGAAAATAGGGATCGAAAGCTGAAATGGCTTCAACCGGCATGTTGAACGCCTTGCCCAACGCCAGGCCGGTCATGAGTCCGCCGAAGGAATAGGGGCTGCCATCCACGGCAACGACGATTCTTCCGCCGGTCATCGGCTGGATTTGCTTGATGATCAGCATGTCCGAGTTCCGCACGCGACGAAGCACTCGCTCGGTATTGCTGCCGATCACACTATCCTTCACCGCGCCGACGCCCAACGCGCCCATGATGACCAGGTCGTAGGCATTGGTATTGATGTCTTCAGCCAATACCTTCCAGTTCCGGCCCTCAAGCGAGCGACGCTCGATCGGCAGGTTGTTTTCAGCGCATTTCTTATCGACGTAGTCGAGATAGGAGTCGGTAATGATCTGGAGGCCGCGAGTGATCAGCGAATCATGGATTTGGCGCTGCCGGTCGAGTTCTTTTTCATCGTGGTACTCTTCGGGCAAGCCGGCTTCCATCTGCTTGAACCGCTTGTCATGCATTTTGGCCGCGTAGACGTGGCTACCCACAATCTTTGAGCCAAAGGCTTTGGCGAAATGAACTCCAACGTCGACGGCGGTGTTGGAATGGTCGGAGTTATCGACCGGAACGTAGATCGTCTTATACATCGAGATGTCTCCTCAAGATGCCCTTCAGGCCAGGGCGAACAAGAGTAATTCTCAAAATTTCCAAACGGTTGACGTGCTTCTCTACCCTCAAAGAACGCACATGCTAGCACCGGCCTGAATTCGAATGCAAGGTGTCAAGGGGGACTGGTGGGACGACGTTAGGATGCCGGGGTCGCGACGGATTTTTCGCTCGACTCTTTTGCGGAGCGAAGGGATTGCCGGGAACGGAGTATTTCTTCCAGGGACAAGAGGGCATCGCGTCCGGAGTTCCCCTCGATCCCTCGAATCAAGTTCTGGTCGGCGTAGGGGCCTGATTCTTTTGGGGATTGAGATAGAGATCCCGTCCACTTCCGTGGGTCCCTGCTTCCCTCTTTCCGTTCCCAGGCCCGGAGGCAGGCCTTGGCGATGAACGAGTTTAACGGCGCCGGGTTATAGAGGAGCTTTCTGATACTCGTCGGGGTCAGCATCAGCGGGTTATAGCCAGCCGAGAGATAGCCTTCCTCTAACAGCCGTTCTTCAAGATCGGTGTTTGGCTGAATGCCCAAAAAGAACATCAGGGGGAAGACTCGTTCCTCACCTAGGATCGCGGCAACTTTCTTATAGGACTCCACACTTTGGAGCAGCGAATCCTCCGTCTCCTTTGGGGAATTCAACGAATAGTTGAGAATGACCTTCCCCTTGAATCCCGCTTCTGCCAGATAGCGGCAGCCATCGTACAACCGCTCAAGCTTGAATCCCATGTGGAGGTCGTTCAACACCACTTGGGAGCCAGACGTAATGGCGACTTCGAGATCACCGACGCCGGATCGGACCATGAGTTTGGCCAACTCCGGGGTGATGAGCGATGTCCTGATATAGCCGGACCACTCGATCTCCAGTTTCTCGGCAAGGATCCGTTCAAGGATCTCGGTGCATTGGGGATAGGCTTCTTTCCCGGTAATGAACTGGGCGTCCGTGAACCAGAATCGCCTGGCACCCCATTGATGGTAGTGCTGAGAAATATCCTTGACGACCATGGAGGGTGGTCGATAACGCACCCGCTTCCCTTCGATGTAGGGGTAAAGACAGAACGCGCAGTCGTAGGGGCAGCCTCGCTTCGACTGAACCCCGATGGATTCGCCAAGATATTCCCGATGCTGAGGAAAAATTGAGGTCAGATAGGGCAGGTCGACGGTCAGCGCGTCAAGAAGAGCCGGCGAACCCTGCTGGCCCTTTCGAACGGTCTTTCCCTCTCGGAGGATATAGCGCTCCTTCTCCAGCGATTGACCTTCAATGACCTTGAGAATGGCATCTTCACCTTCACCGAGAATCCCGATGACGCCTTCCGGGAGCTTCTGAATGAGCTGGTCAGCAAAGGCCGTAAAGGCTCCCCCACCAATCATGATCTGCGCCTTGGGAAACTCCTTGGCAATCAACCAGGGATAGGAGAGCGCCGCCCGGATATGGCTGTAGTAGCGATAGAGCTGTTTTACCCCGGCAAACGAGGCGGCAATCCGCTTGAGTGGATTGCTCGCAAAGTAAAAGTTAAACGCATGTTCCAGCGAGGAGTCTCCCTCGTGCGGGGAAAAGATCTGAATATCGCGCCAGGAAAAGCAGACGAGGTCCGGTTTAAACTCGGTGGCGGCATCGCGGACCGCACTGATCCGTTGAGCATCGGGAAAGAGAGACAGGTCGAGAATGCGCTGCCGCACGTCCGGTTTACGGCGATGAATAAAATCAGCGAGATAGGTCACCCCGATGGGATAGACCTTCTTGCAGGGCAGAAAAACGTAAAGAATTGAATTCATAGCCCACTTAGTCAAAATGTCGTCAAGTCAGAAAGTCTTAAAGTCTAAAGATCAGGGACATGATGACTTGACGACTTTATAGACTTTCCGATTATCATTTCGTTGCCACATGTATCGCCACGATCCCGCCCGACAGATTTCGATACGAGACCTGACGATAGCCTGCGTCAAGGAGCATCTGCTTCAGTCGTTCCTGATCCGGGAAGTTCCGAATGGAGGCCGGGAGATATTCATAGACACCGGTCGTGTCATGCGCCACTTTCGTGCCAATCCAGGGAAGAAGCCGGAATGAGTACCAATCGTACAGAGCCCGCAGCCACCCGAAAACGGGTCGGGAAAACTCCAGACACACAAACCGGCCTCCTGGCTGCAAAATACGGTGAATGTCCGTGAGCGCCTGCCGAAGATTGCCGACATTCCTCATGCAAAACCCTGTAGTCACAGCATTGAAAGTCTCGTTCGGAAAGCCTAGATGTTCGGCATTGGCTTCTAGACAGGTAATCTTCTTCCCCAGACCCCGGCTTGTAACTTTTTTCAACCCCTCGACAAGCATGGCATGGTTCAAGTCGGAGGCAATGACGCGGCCATTGATGCCCATGCGGGGCTCGATCAAGAGCGCCAGATCGGCTGTGCCGGACCCGACATCGAGTGCCCGGCCTCCCGTAGTAACGGGGACATAGGAGGCGGTGATTTTCTTCCACCGGTAGTGTAGCCCAAAGCTCAGAAGCGTGTTGTTGAGATCGTAAACGCCGGCGATCGACGTAAACATCCGCTGAACGGCCTGTTCGCGGGCTGAGCCAGTCCAAGTCGAAACGGCGATCGGAGCAGCTGGAGCGTCGGTCCCCTTTTGAACTGGCGGTGTATCCACATGCACCATGAGACCGTGGTAGCACCAGCCTTCCAGGTTTGTCAAGACGACCAAACCCGTATGCTATAATCCCGCCCCTGATGCATAACTCGATCGTCATTAAAGGGGCACGGGAGCACAATCTCAAGAACATCGACGTGACCATCCCGCGCGACCGGCTTGTCGTGATCACGGGACTGAGCGGGTCGGGCAAGTCATCGCTGGCCTTCGACACGATCTATGCCGAAGGCCAACGGCGATACGTCGAGTCGCTCTCTGCCTATGCCCGGCAGTTCCTCGAACAGATGGGCAAGCCCGACGTCGATTCGATCGAAGGGCTCTCGCCCGCCATTTCCATCGAGCAAAAGAGCACCAGCCACAATCCTCGGTCCACAGTTGGCACTGTCACAGAAATTTACGACTACCTCCGTCTCCTCTTTGCCCGGATCGGACGCCCCTCCTGTTTTCAGTGCGGCGATGAAATAACAGCGCAGACGGTGCAACAGATGGTCGATGCCATCGGCCTGCTGCCGGAGGGAAGCAAGTTTCAGCTCTTAGCTCCGATCGTCCGCGGCAGGAAAGGCGAGTATCGCAAAGAACTCCTCGACATGCGCCGATCCGGCTACGTCCGGGCCAGGGTCGATGGTCAGCTGGTGGACTTGGGCGAGGACATCGCGCTCGATAAACAGAAAAAGCACACGATTGAAATCGTAATTGATCGGCTCGTGATGAAGCCGGGCGAGGCGCTGACAAGACGGTTGGCCGACTCGGTAGAGACCTCGCTGAAACTCGCCGGTGGACTCGTCGGAGTGCTCACGGACAACGGAAAAGTCTCACTCTATAGCGAGAAGCTCGCCTGCATCCGCTGCGGGGTCAGTTACCCGGAAATTACGCCGCGCGTCTTTTCGTTCAACAGCCCTCATGGAGCCTGTCCTGCTTGCGACGGCATCGGCTACGCCATGACACCCGATTCTTCTGACGATGAAGACTTCACCTTGCTGGAACCCTGCGAGGTCTGCAAGGGCGCGAGGCTTCGGCCTGAAAGTTTATCGATCACGCTGGCCTCACAATCGATCGCGGAGGTGACCCATCTATCTGTTCGAGCTGCAGCAGACTTTTTCAGTTCATTGAAACTCACCGAGCGTGAGCTGATGATTGCCCATCGCATCTTGAAAGAAATCCGCGAACGGCTCGGGTTTCTCGTCAACGTCGGTCTGGATTATCTGACGTTGGATCGGGCGGCTGCGACCTTATCCGGTGGAGAAGGACAGCGCATTAGGCTTGCCACGCAAATCGGCTCCGGCCTCGTCGGTGTCCTCTACATCCTCGACGAGCCTTCGATCGGTCTCCACCAGCGGGATAATCGGCGCTTGCTCCAGACCCTGCTGCGCCTGCGAGACCTGGGCAACACGGTCGTGGTGGTCGAACACGATGCGGAAACGATGATGGCAGCGGACCATCTGCTGGATATGGGACCTGGCGCCGGGACGCACGGCGGCCAAGTTATTGCCCAAGGCACACCGACCGACGTCATGGGAAATCTCGACTCGTTGACAGGTCAATATCTCCGGGGCACACAGATGGTCAGCCTACCTCGCCGTCAACGCAAGGCCAAGGGGTTCTTATCCATCCTTGGAGCCACGAAACACAATCTCAAGGGAGTGACCGCCAAGATACCGCTCGGTCTGCTCACCTGTGTGACCGGCGTGTCCGGGTCCGGAAAGAGCACGCTGGTTCTTGAGGTGCTGTTCCACTCCCTCTCCCAGTTGCTCTATCAGAAAAAACCGAAGATCGATGGCTGTAAGGAGCTGCTGGGTGTCGCTGCGCTGGATAAAGTGATCGACATCGACCAGTCCCCGATCGGCCGGACCCCGCGATCGAATCCTGCAACCTATACCGGTCTGTTCGGTTTCATTCGTGACCTCTACTCCAATTTGCCCGAATCCCGCGTGAGGGGTTACAAGCCCGGTCGCTATAGTTTCAATGTAAAGGGTGGCCGTTGCGAGGCCTGCCAGGGCGATGGGTTAATCAAGATCGAGATGCATTTCCTGCCGGATGTCTACGTGACCTGTGAGGTCTGCAAGGGCCAACGGTACAACCGCGAGACGATGGAGATTCACCATAAGGGGAAGAGCATCGCCGACGTGTTGAATATGACGGTGGACGATGCCGTGGAGTTCTTCGAACATATCCCGTTCATCAAGCGGAAGCTCGACACCCTGCACGATGTCGGATTGCACTACGTGAAGCTTGGCCAGTCAGCCACGACGCTGTCCGGAGGCGAGGCGCAACGGGTCAAACTCTCGCGCGAGCTGTCGAAGCGTCCGACTGGACGCACGATGTACATTCTGGATGAACCGACAACCGGGCTTCATTTCGCCGATGTGCAACGGCTGCTGGATGTACTGGATCGATTGGTCGAGGCTGGTAACACCGTGGTGGTGATCGAACATAACCTCGATGTAATCAAGAATGCGGATTGGATTATCGATCTCGGACCGGAGGGTGGTGATCGAGGCGGTGAAATCGTGGCCGAAGGACCTCCCAAAGAAATCGCCAAGTCGAAGCGGTCGTATACGGGACAAGTGCTAAAAGAGGCGGGGGGAGGTATAAGCAAATGCAGTTGAAGGGATCGCTCGGCCATAATGAAGCCTCTTCGGTTCTGCTCCAGAATGTCGATGACCTGCCCTTCTTGATCAACGGCACACCACAGGTATTGGAACTGACCGTTGGTCTTTAGGTATTCGTCCTCCAGATGCCAGGTATCTCCAACTGGCCCACGGCACCGACGCAGTCGTTTGGCATATTCGCACCCAACCTTGTCGCACCACCAACTTGGCATCGAACCAATGACTTTGAGGAAGCACCGTGGATCCTGAGTTGGTCACGCGAATTGCGAACAATCCGAACTATCAGGCGCTGAAAACTAAGCGAACCCACTTCGGCTGGTGGCTGACCCTGGTGATGATGATCGCCTACTACGGCTTCATTCTGCTGGTGGCGTTCAACAAGAGCTTTCTGTCACAGAAACTTGGTGTCGGCGTGATGACCATGGGCATTCCGATCGGCTTTGGGATCATTGTGTTCACGATCGTGCTTACCGCGTACTACGTGAATCGCGCCAACCGCGAGTTCGATGCGCTGTCCGACGCCATTGCCAAAGAGGTACTGAAGTGATCGGCTTGCATCGCAAGTATCCCAATGCGGTACTTTCCGGGCTGACCGTGGCGGCGGTGTGTGCTGTTGCTGGATCGGTGTATGCCGCCGGCCCGGATGTCGGTCAGGCGCAGAAGCAGGCGATCAATTGGACGGCGATCGGCATGTTCGGTGTTTTTGTGTTGCTCACGCTGTTCATCACGAAATGGGCTGCGGCTCGGACCAAGTCGGCGGCTGTTTTTTATACCGCGGGTGGGAGCATTACGGGTTTCCAGAATGGTCTGGCGATTGCCGGTGACTTCATGTCTGCGGCATCGTTCCTGGGTATTTCTGCAGCGGTGATGGCCAGTGGCTACGACGGCCTCATCTACTCGATCGGCTTTTTGGTCGGCTGGCCTGTACTCACGTTTCTGATGGCCGAGCGCCTGCGCAACCTCGGCAAGTTCACCTTCGCGGATGTCGCCGCCTTCCGGTTTAGGCAGGCACCGATCCGCATCTTCGCGGCCTCTGGCACGCTGGTGGTGGTGTCTTTCTACCTGATCGCGCAAATGGTCGGCGCCGGCCAGTTGATCAAGCTCCTGTTCGGTCTCGAATACTGGATGGCAGTTGTCATCGTCGGCGCGCTGATGATGGTCTACGTGTTGTTCGGCGGCATGACGGCAACCACCTGGGTGCAGATCATCAAGGCCTGCATGCTGCTGGGCGGCGCAACCTTCATGGCGTTCATGGTGCTGCTGCATTTCGGCTTCAGCCTGGAGGCGATGTTTGCCAAAGCGGTCGAGATCAAAGCCGGCCTGGCCACAGCCGCGGGCGAGCCGTCGGCGGAAGCCGCGGCTGCCGGGCAGTCGATCATGGGACCTGGTAACTTCGTCAAAGACCCGATCTCGGCGATCTCGTTAGGCATGGCGCTGATGTTCGGCACGGCCGGCCTGCCGCACATCCTGATGCGCTTTTTCACGGTACCAAGCGCCAAGGAAGCGCGCAAGTCGGTGATGTGGGCGACCGGATGGATCGGCTATTTCTACCTACTGACCTTCATCATCGGTTTCGGCGCAATCACCTTCGTGCTGACCAACCCGGATTTCCTCGATGCCAACGGTGCGCTTAAGGGCGGCAGCAACATGGCGGCGGTGCATCTGGCCAACGCGGTGGGTGGCAATGTGTTTCTCGGCTTCATCTCGGCCGTGGCATTTGCGACCATCCTGGCTGTCGTTGCCGGTCTTACGCTATCGGGTGCGTCAGCAGTGTCACACGACCTGTACGCCACGGCTATCAAAGGCGGCAAGGCCGACGGCGCTTCTGAGTTGCGTGTTTCGCGCATGACCACGGTGGCGCTGGGAATCCTGGCCGTGTTGCTGGGTATCGTGTTCGAGAAACAGAACGTGGCGTTCATGGTATCCCTGGCGTTCGCGATCGCGGCATCGGCCAACTTCCCGGTGTTGTTCATGTCAGTGTTGTGGAAAGATTGCACGACCCGCGGCGCTGTCATTGGCGGTTTTCTCGGGTTGATTTCATCGGTACTGCTCACAATCGTGTCGCCGCCGGTGTGGGAAGCGACCTTGGGCTATCCGAAAGGCAGCGCGTTGTTCCCGTACACCTCGCCGGCGCTGTTCTCGATGACGATCGGGGTCGTGGGTATCTGGCTGTTCTCAATCCTTGACCGAAGCAGCCAGGCGGCAAAGGACCGGGGCGGCTTTCTGGCCCAACAGGTGCGCTCGGAGACCGGCATCGGCGCCACGACCGCATCCGGGCACTGAACCCGGCTGGCTCCTAGGACCGGGCACGACGACAGGCGAATGGCGGACGACGTGCTCGACCGGCTTGTCGAAGCCGGCAACACAGTGGTGGGCGAGGTGGTGAGATTGTGGTAGAAGAACCACCAAAAGAAATAGCCTAGTCCAAGCGGTCGTATACGGGGCAGGTGCTGAAAGAAACAGAGGGGTAGGAAGGGCGGATATTCCGGGAGTCGCCATAATGCGTTGGATAGAGACTGCTTCTGGCTCCGTACTGTTGGCCGCGTGCTCCTCTAAAACGCGACCGAGGGTCGCAGGCTGTCGCACAACGGCACTCTTTTGGCTATTATCTCCCCGTGCCCGCTATGGCGACTCCCTCCATATCCATCCCTTCCACCCCTGCAAAGTGGGAAAGGGTAAGGGCGGCTGACGACGCCAATGGCCATCAGCCGCTCCAATTCTGTTGCGATGACTAATCTGGCCACACATATCGACTTCTTATTCGCGGCGGAACTCCAGTTTCGGTTGGCTTCTGCTGTGCAAATCGCGATCACGATGGATAAGCAACCACTAGATCTTCCTGTGGTATGGACTCACGGCAAACACAAGGTTAGTTATGAGGAAGTGGCACTACGAAAGGATCAGGCTAACTTTGCCAGTTGGAATATGCATCGTTCAGCGACCTTTTTAATGGCGGTTGCACTGAAGGACGCAATCAAAGCTGCGATTCCCGATCCAAGAAACACAAAGAATTCGGATGTTCAGGCGGCATATGAAATATCAAGGTTGATTCGAAACGCCTTCGCACACAGCCCGTTCAATCCTGTTTGGTCTATCGATCCTTACTGCCGCAATCGAGTGTTTGAACTGAAAGACATTGTTTCCCTAGATACAAAGGTTTTACATGGGATTCCGTTTAACTGGAAACACTATGGCGGCCCTCTGGCAATGCTCCGTCTGTGCAGATACGTACGATACGAGATTCTTAAAGATCAAAAACGACCCAGAAAGACAATTCCGACGCCAAAAGATATCTACTATCAACAAGGCAACTTAATTTGGGCACAAGTAAGAGCGTCCGATAAAAAGGAGTGAAACTCACGAGCAATTGTTCGTGAGGCGTTAAAAACTCTCTCAAGAAGGAACCTATGCATACAGTCCTCTTACTGACCATCTCCAATATCTTCATGACCTTCGCCTGGTACGGTCATCTTAAATATAAGGACTCGCCCTTGTGGATTGTAATTCTCGTCAGCTGGGGGATCGCCTTTGTCGAGTATTGCTTCCAAGTGCCGGCGAATCGCATCGGCCATTACCAATTCAACGCCGCCCAATTGAAAACCATCCAGGAAGTGATTACTCTGGTCGTGTTTTGCATCTTCTCGGTGGTCTATCTGAAGGAAGAGTTGAAATGGAACTATCTGGCTGGTTTTGCCATGATGATCGGCGCCGTCTTTGTCATTTTCAAAGAATGGTGAAATGGACATAAAGTCATCGGTCATTAGTCAATGGATGAGAGAAAGAGAAGCTCCTCTCCTCGTCCAATGACCAGTGACTATTGACCAACAATCCCAGGGAGCACAGCCATGGCTAAGGTGAAGAAGCCAGCAGCACAAGCGCAGCCAGCCACCCAGGACTTCGAGAAGCTGGGTGTGTTCTATCTGGGCCGTCCTTACGACATGGCAACCAAGCAGTCCAAGCCCGGCTGGCTGTTGTATGACTCGAAAGATCTGGTCACCCATGCCGTCTGCGTCGGGATGACGGGAAGCGGGAAGACCGGTCTGTGCATCGGATTACTCGAAGAAGCGGCGATCGATGGGATTCCCGCGCTGATCATCGATCCCAAAGGGGATCTCGCCAATCTGATGCTGAATTTTCCGCAGCTGCGTGGGGAAGACTTCGCACCATGGATCAATGAGGATGATGCCCGCAAGAAGGGACTCTCGCCGACAGACTATGCAATCCAGCAGGCCGAGATGTGGAAGAAAGGCTTGGGGGATTGGGGCCAGAGCGGTGAGCGGATTCAGAAGCTCCGCGATGCCGCCGATGTAGTGGTCTATACGCCTGGCAGTAACGCAGGCATTCCGGTGTCCATTCTCAAATCGTTTGCAGCACCGTCGCAGGAAGTTCTGGACGATCCCGAGATGCTGCGTGAGCGGATCAGCACGACGGTGACGAGTCTCTTGGGGTTCATCGGTGTTGAGGCCGATCCGATCAAGAGTCGCGAACACATTCTCCTCTCGACGATTCTCGATCACACATGGAAAGCAGGACAGAATCTGGATCTGGCCACATTGATCCAGCAGATTCAGACACCGCCCGTTACCAAGATCGGTGTGCTGGATCTCGATTCGTTCTACCCCTCGAAGGAACGCTTTGCTCTCGCCATGCAGTTAAATAACTTATTAGCTGCGCCGGGATTTTCCGCCTGGTTGGAAGGCGATGCACTTGATGTCGGCCAGATGCTCCACTCGCCAGGAGGGAAACCGCGCCTCGCCATTTTCTCTATCGCGCATCTCAATGATGCCGAGCGGATGTTCTTTGTCACGTTGCTGCTGAGCCAGACGCTCGGCTGGGTACGGGCGCAGTCCGGTACGACCAGTCTCCGCGCCATCCTCTACATGGACGAAATCTTCGGCTACTTCCCGCCCGTCGCCAATCCGCCGTCAAAGCAACCCTTGCTCACTCTGCTGAAGCAGGCCCGCGCATTTGGTCTGGGTGTCGTATTGGCGACACAGAACCCCGTCGATTTGGACTACAAAGGCTTGGCAAATACCGGCACCTGGTTCATCGGACGGCTGCAAACCGAACGAGACAAGGCTCGCGTGTTGGAAGGACTGGAAGGCGCTTCGGCAAGCTCTGGTAGGAAGTTCGATAAACAGGCGATGGAACAGCTTCTCGCCGGCCTCGGGAATCGTGTCTTTCTCATGAATAACGTGCATGAAGATGCGCCGGAAATTTTCCAAACGAGGTGGACGCTGTCCTACCTTCGAGGGCCACTGACCCGGACGCAGATCAAGACACTCATGGAGCCCGTGAAACGTAAAATGTTAGACGTGAAAGGTTCGGTGGATAGCGAGCAGCCGGGATCTTCAGTCGCCATGGCCCACATTTCACCTTTCACGTCTCACCTTTCACGTCCTATGCTCCCCCCTGATGTGCCACAGCATTTTATCCCCATCCGAGGCAGCCAGCCGAGCGGCAGCACCTTAATCTACCAGCCGATGTTGCTTGGAGCATCGCAGGTGCGCGTATCTGACAGTAAGGCCGGCGTCGATGTAACACAGGATGTGACCCTCCTTGCGCCGATCTCGGATGGTGCGGTGGCGGTGGATTGGGACCGCGCCGTGGAAGCGGGCTTGGCCCTGGCCGACTTGGAGTCAACACCCACAGACGGCGCGCAGTTCGGATCTGTTCCCAGTACGGCGAGCAAAGCCAAGAGTTATGAAGCTTGGAGCAAGGACTTTTCCGGGTGGCTATTTCGCACCCAGAAAGTCGATCTGTTGAAGAGCCCCAGCACGAAAGAGGTTTCGAAGCCAGACGAATCCGAGCGGGACTTCCGTGTGCGACTGCAACAATCCGGACGTGAAGCCAGGGACAAACAATCGGACAGCCTGCGTCAAAAGTACGCGCCGAAGATCGCTGCCTTGCAAGATCGGATCAGGCGTGCGGGACAAATGGTCGAACGGCAGCAAGCGGAGTCTCGTTCGAGTCAAATGCAGGCGGCGATTTCGGTTGGTGCTTCGATTATTGGCGCATTCCTTGGGCGGAAAACGATCAGCGCCGCAAACATCGGTCGGGCGACGACGGCGATTCGCGGAGCCGGGCGTGCGATCAAGGAATCGAAGGATGTGGGGCAAGCTGAAGAGAACGTCTCCGCGCTGCAGCAACAATTGGCCGATCTCGAAACACAGTTCAAAGCGGAAACCGATGTGCTTGCCGCCGCGACCGATCCGCTCAACGAAAAGCTTGAGACGATTTCGTTGAAGCCCACCAAAGCTAACATCGCCGTAAAACTCGTCGCCCTCGCCTGGACGCCTCACTGGCGCGACTCAGGCGGCGCAACGGTACCAGCCTGGTCCTAGTTGGTGAATTGCGAGAGGGACAAGTGAGGCGCTCTGAAGGCTGAAGTGTTCGGACCCTCGCCCTTTCCCACCTTCAGCCTGCGGCTGACTTCCCCTCACTTATCTGATAGTAGCAGAACCCTTCGTGTTCGACGAGTTTCTTTGCGATCACCCCTGCGGCTGTTTCAAGGGTGGCGGCGAGCGTCTCGTTCTGGGAACTGAAGACACTTCCACCGCGCACCTCTTTCCCCACGAGCGAAGTCACGGCGGCTTCTGCGCGCAAGGCGTCACGGGCCACTCGGGCCAAGGCCTCCAGTGAAATCATGGGACGATTGGCATCAAATTCCGGGTAGGGCAATTCCAGGGAGTCCGGTCCCACTCGCAATGCAGTCGCGCCATGCACAGCCGGCACGCGATAGGCCGCATCGAAGAAGGCTTCCAGGAAAATGCGCATCAGATCGGCGCTGACACGTTGAGAGTCGACCGTGATGGCCGACATGCGAACTGAGTTGGCAGGGCTTACTTCAAGCTCAGCCGAGATCCCTGGAAACAGCAAGGCGTTACCGCTTCGATCGACAAATCCCTTTGAGGTGACTTTCAACACCCCTCGGAGGCCGGCTCCCGCGGAGGCCGGTCTGGCCGTGAAACTTAAATCGCCAAAATAGGCCTTGTTGTACGCCAACAGCATCCGAGCGAAACGAGAGGAATCCTGTTCGAGTTGATCCTCATCCAGACCGAGATGCCCATGCCATTGCCTGGCTACTTCGATGACCTGTCTGAGTTTGCCCAGATCGATGTGCGCGTTCGCATCGTTGACCACGTCATCAAGAACGTCGGCAAGGATGTAGAGGGAAGTGTCCTTGCCCTGATGGCGCCAGCGAACCCTATCAATGAGGGACGTCAAGGGGCGGACGCTGGTGGATTGACCCTCCGGGGACTGCAGAGACAGGGGATCGGGCGAGGCGCTGGGGTCACGTCGTTCGTTCAGCGGTTCGTCGTGGGCTTGCCTGGTGCACGCCAGGAACTTTGTCACAAGCTCTTTCTTGTCATCCAACTTCTGGCGGTACCCCCCGAAATGGAGATCCGGTTGGCCGCGTAGCTGAAGAACCGACGTACTACAGCCTCCCTGCATGAGAAGGAGAACCAGCAAGGCAAATACGGCATTAGGCCATCGCTTCATTCTTGCCTCCGGTAATCGTTGTGTTGAGTTGAAAATTATTCGTAACAATACAGGGGTTCAGGCTGACGACTGAAGTTAGAGTCTCCCCCCCTAACAGCCTTCAGCCTGAACCCCTGAATCAGTGCTTTCGATCTTTCTGCATGATCTTGTCGGTCCAGGCCAACAGAATGGCGGATCCAATGAAGGTCATGTGGATAAAAATCTTCCACTTGATTTGCTCGAGATCTTCATTCGCAATGTTGACGAACGATTTCAGGAGATGAATGCTGGAAATGCCGATCAGTGAGGCTGCAAGTTTAATTTTAATGGTGCCAGGGTCGATATGAGTCAGCCAGTCCGGTCGATCGGCATGTCCCTCTAAGTCCAGCTTGCTCACGAAGGTAGCGTAGCCGCCGATGATCACCATCGTGAGCAAGTTCGCCACCATTGTCACGTCGATCAGCCCCAGGACGCCCAGCATGAAGACCGTCTCCTGCTGCTGATTGAGGTGCCAGACCATCTCCCACAGTTCAACGAGAAATTTGTATGCGTATAGCAGTTCGGCCACGATGAGGCCGCCATAGAGAGGGGCTTGAATCCACCGGCTGGCGAACACGACTGTTTCAAACAGGTGCTCAACACGGTTGATAGGAGCGTGTGGGTGCTTCACTGCGGCAGATTCTGAAGAATCGGAATGACTCACGGCGCGCTATCCTAGTCGGCAAGAGGGGGAGCTGTCAATTTGAACGACCCTGTCGTTCGTGAAACGTGAAGCGTGAAACGTCCGAATCCGGGAACGAACGACGCTTCACGGGTGTCGAGACAGACTTCCTCGCAGATTGTTGACAAACTACTTGAGCACCTCGAAACCCTTAGCGCCTGAATGCCAACAGACTCTCTCGGAATTCTTCGCAGGCTGTTCAGAAAGGCCAGACTTCTCACCCTCCCACCCTGGCGCGCCGAGACGCGCCTTGTCCCAAGCAAGGCCGCAGCTCCGAGGTTGACCCTCGTTTCACGTTTCACGGTCCTTGGGAACGATGCGAGAACGCCGCTGGCGGACTTTATCAACAGCCTGCTAGTCAACCAAATGATGGTTGATGGCATAGCGAATCAATTCGGCGGTGGTTGTGAGTTGCAGCTTATCCTGGAGACGGCCCCGATAGGTACTGACTGTCTTGACGCTGAGAATGAGAGACTGCGCGATGTTCTTGAGAGACTGGCCTTGGGCTATTAGTACTAGAACTTCAAGTTCTCGCTCCGATAATGCGAGATGGACGGGACTAGCAGGACTCTTGCTCAAGCTGCCGGCCAGATGTTCTCCGAGGGAGGCGGTGACATACCTACGACCGCTCAGAACTTGCTTGACGGCCTTGGCCAGCTCTTCCGGTGCGGTCTGCTTGGTGAGGTAGGCCATGGCCCCTGCACGGAAGACACGAACGGCGTATTGCTCATCAGGATGCAGGCTCAAGACCATCAGTGGGAGTCCGGGCCATGTACCGTGTAGCTCATCCAGCACCTCCAATCCACTCTGGTCAGGAAGATTGATATCCAGGATTACCAGATCCCACGGCTCCTGCCGCACCGCAGCAATCCCTTTTTGCCCGCTATCGGCCTCACCGACTTCGACCAGAAGGAAGTTCTCCTCAAGGATCTGTTTCACACCCCGGCGTACGACCTCGTGATCGTCGATGACGAGAATTTTCACCGGCTGCGTCGCAATCATGGAGCGACGTACTCCGTAACCGGCAGGGAGGCATAGGCGCTGGTTCCGACTCCGGACTTTCCTTCGATATGAAAGTGGCCGCCCAGGAGAGAGGCCCGCTCCTGCATGCCTCGAAGTCCAAAGGAATGAGGCCTGGTCATCCTCTTGATGGTAATCCCCTTTCCGTTGTCAATCACTTCTAACGTCACCGTGACGCCCTCCTGGTACAGCCGCATTCGAACCTGCGAGGCGGCAGCGTGACGCATCACATTCGTCAGTAATTCCTGCGCAATACGAAATAGCGCGGCAGACACTTCGGAAGGCAGTATGATGGATAACAACTCAGGAGCCGCGTCTATTTCGCAACAAGCGCCCGTTCGATGCTGGAATGTCGTGGCCAGACTCTCCAACGCCGGGATCAGCCCGAGATCATCCAGCATCGCGGAGCGCAGGGATGATGCTGTCGCCCGAACGGACCCCAAGAGCCCATCGATCGATCCCGACATAGCCTGAACCTTGTTCAGCAGATCCCCACAGTTGGCTTGAGTGGGCGATAGCATCAACTTCGTGCTGAGCCATGCCAGGTCGAACTTCAAGCCAGTCAAGGCCTGTCCAAACTCGTCATGTAATTCCCGTGCAATTCTGCGCCGCTCCTCTTCTGCAGCTCTCTGCACCCGGCGAGCCTCGCCGCGCAGTCGAACATAGGCCAGCCGGAGTTCCTCTTCCACATTGGTAGCCGACACGACGGACCCTGGGCGAGAAATCGGCTTTGGAGAGCCTATGGCCTTGACCCTATTGCTCTCACTTACTCCTCGACTGGGAGCGTAAGACGATGAACCTGTGCCGCGGCGAGTGACTGGGTGTCTCATATCGTTGTGAGTATCGGTTCAGGATAAATGTCAGCAGAGATACAGGTGCGTCGACCCACCGTAGATTGGATCTCCAGGCGACCGCCGATCTTCCGAACCCGCGCTTCCATTTGCGAGAACCCTAGGCCCTTTGGCCGTCTTTGGTCGACGTCGAAGCCTGACCCGTTGTCGCGAATGGTCAGGCGGACTCGTGAGCCGATGGGCCGAAGGGCAATCACGATCCTGGTGGCCTGGGCATGATGGACGCAATTATTCAACGCTTCCCTAGCAATTGTGACGAGTTCACGTGCTTCTTCGCCGGTCAGAATCTCCTCTGCCGCCCGGTCGATCTCCACGCGAATCCGTACCTGGCTTACCTGCTCAACCGTCTGAGCAAGGGACTGTAACTCGGAGACCAGCCTAAACGGATCCACACAGTCGGATTCCACTGTCAGAATCATGCGTCGGATGTCTTGGATAAGCGAGTGGAGCTGGTCGGTTGCCAGATCGCGGGAGCAGGGCACAGCTTGTGGCACCCCCTCACGCATTCCAGGGGCTTGCTCAATGGTCAGCCTGATCGCATAGAGCGCTTGCAGCACAGAATCGTGCAATTCCCGTCCGATGCGGCTGCGATCGTGAAGCAGATCGCTCAATCGCTGCTCGGACGCTGCGAGGGCCGTGGCGAGGCTACTTCCGACTTGTTCTTGTAGCGGGTAAGCAGAGGACTGGTCTCTGTCTTGTGAAATCCTCGGAGCAAGAGCCGCGTGCTGGTGCACCTGCTTGCTATGTGATTGCCGAAACCCGTCGAGAATCTGGAACCCCCGGCGATCTTTCATTGGAGTGCCCTTTCCAATTATGTGGCGTGGAATATCTTCGGAATCTCTCCTGGCGCGTATTCCTCAATTTCAGAATGCAGCATTAGTACTCGACTCCCGCGTATTCCGTCACCTGGCGCTTCCGCCAGGTGACGGAATACGTAGATTATGAAAAACAGTAGCCCCAGGAAACGAAGTCACCTAGATGTCCTCTAGAAAGGAGACAACTGATGCGTAAAATGAACGATATCGAGTTCAGTGAGAACGGCTTTGTCGTGAAGACGTTGCACGGGGAGCAACTTGCACAGTCATATCGCCTCCGGCATAAAGTGTTTGCCGAGTCACTGAAGTGGGTTCCTGAGACGGATGATAGGCAGGAAATGGATCTATACGATATGTGGGGAACAACCGTAGGCAGGCCATGTTCGATGGCGGTCGCAACCGCATGGGATCGCGAAGTGACGTCCAGCTTCGAGAAGATGCTTTCCACATGGAACCGTACGGTTCGTTCTGTCACGCCTATGATTTTGGCGATCTCCCAGTTCGTCTTGCCGTTTTTCACCCAGTTGAGGATCGTCATCTCACGCAGCGTAAGTTCCCTGACGCAGGGAGCAACTGCTTGCGAACTCTTTGGGGCAGTGCGCAAGAGAGCAAGATGGACATGATATCCAAAATACTCGACCAGCGGGACATAACGTTTTGCATCCACTCGTTCAGCAGAGGCAAATGAGCAAAAGGTTCCGACTCCACATGCGGGATCCGCTGATCCCGTTGTGATCCCATCCCCTAGTCCAAACTCCTTCGCCGCTGCCATAAATTCGCGCTGTTTGTCTGAGCTTGTGGCCTTATAGGTATCTTCCCAATGTTGAGTGCCTGGTTCACGTAAGGCTGTCTGGAAGACCGGATCGACTTCAAAGTACCCCTTCTGCCAATAGAGGCGAAGCCATTCTTCCGGATAGCTGACATTGAGTACGTTGGTAAAGCCCTCAAACGCGCCAGCGCGACTGAGTTTTGCAAGTCCACCGATCACCCTGGTAAAAGAAAACAGAGCTTGAAACCGTGCAAGCACATCTTTGACATCTTCGGGGCTTTCTGATTGAACAGCAAAGTGCAGAACCTCGATAAAACCTTCGCACTCCGCTTTGCTTAGCCGGGCAAATAGTTCTTTGGGGAAGGGGCGCTTTTCCTGGACATGTGCCATAGATGGCTCCCGATAAAACAGTCCGAATGAACACTACCATACTACATGGCGGATTTGCGATAAGGTAGTTTGGCCCTAGTGAGATCTCTCTCAATCGGTTATACCCTCAAGAGCGGTCTTATTGTCTCCATACTCCTGATAGTACATAAGCGTGAATCTGTCAGCTAACGGACGGCCTCTGTAAGGATTATGGTATGTGGGACCAACGGTACCTCTTGGCTCTAGGACTAATCTGTTTACTGTGTCCGTCGCTTGGACATGCGCAAGCACTTCGGATCCAACCGCAAAGCGCAGCGGCAGCTGGGCAGGGGAATGCCTTTGTCGCACAGGCCGATGATGCCTCGGCCATTCACTACAACCCAGCCGGCCTGAGTCAAGTGAATGGAGTCCAAGTCGTTACCGGAACAACCCTGCTTGGGGGGTCTATCAAGTTCACGAGCCCAACCGGGATAGACAGTCGAGGTGACTTTGGAGGAAGTATTGCGTCTCCCCCACCGAGCTACTCCTACGTGAGCGCGAACCTTGGCTCTCTCGGATTGGACCGTCTGTCCAATGTGACAATCGGTCTTGGTCTCAACTCGCCGTACGGTTTGAACACCCGCTATCCGATTGATGGCCCCTTCAATACCGCCGTCACCTCTGCAGCGCTTCCGCTCATCGATATCAAACCGACCGTGGCCTACAAGTTTAATGATCAGTTGGCCATCGGAGTAAGCGCGGACATCTACACCTTCGCGAGTTTTCTTGGACAGGGGCAGATCGAACAGAAACAAGTGGGTGCCGGGGCCCTTGCCGGGGCTTCCATCGAACTCAATGGCAACGGAACGGGGGCGGGCGCAACTGTCAGCCTGCTCTATACACCACTGAGAAACGGAGATGGCAAGCCGCTCGCCTCCATTGGGCTGGTCTATCGAACTCAGGCTGTGGTGCCGTTAAGTGGATCGCTGTTGATCAACGGATCGAAGGTTGCCGATGCGTCTGCTAACTTGGTGCTTCCGCAGATCTATACAGGGGGCATCGCAATCTGGCCGGTCCGTACGAGTGAGCGGGAATGGAAGCTGGAACTCGATGTGGAATATGTCGGGTGGACGTCGATGCGTGACATCGATGTTCATCTGTCCTCCGGTGAGGTCATCCCGAAACCACAACAATGGAAGACGGTGCCGGTCGTGGCAATCGGCACAGAACACAAATGGCTCAACCCGGAGTGGTTGCCTCATTGGGATGTGGCAGTCCGATCGGGATACACGCGGACCGAAAATCCCGTTCCTGATCTGACGTTCGACCCGGGGATCATTTCTTTAGCTTCCAACACACTGTCTATTGGTGCAGGATTTTTATGTACGGGCCAGGGCCGGTTGCTAGGAGTGGTGCCTTGCGGAGGAGCATCCGCGCTCTGGACGAAAGCGATTGGAATGGATGTGGCCTATCAGGAATGGTTCTATGAGTCTCGGACGGTTACCGGCAATCTCATCCCCACCGTCAATGGGACGTACCATGCCTTTGTCCATTTGGGGACGATTAGCTTGAAGTTCTTGTTTTAGCTGCAGGATGCTGAAATAGGCCGCCTGTCTTTCTGGTTCATCTGGTTTGTCTTGTTTATTTGGCTGAACAAAACTAATCAGATGAACTAAATCAACCAGATAAACCAAATAGACCAAATGAACAAGAGAGACCTCGCAGATGACCGCGTTCAACTGCGGGGCGGAGTATTGCTTGCGAGAGTTTTTCGCATTTCCGCAACAGTCTTGGCCGCGAGGCCGGATGCCATCAATTCATTGTCCGTGGCGGCGGCAATACTTTCCAGGCTGCCATACTGTTTGAGTAGGCGGGTTCTCGTGATCTCGCCGATACCGCTTATTCGATCGAGCGGAGAATCCATCAGCGCCTTGCTGCGCAGCTTGCGATGGAAGGTGATGGCAAACCGATGGGCCTCGTCCCGAATGCGCTGCACCAGATGAGTAGCCGGAGAGTTCGCGCGAAGTACAATGGGATTTTTCCGGCCAGGCAGGAAAATCCGTTCGTCCTTTTCGCCGCGTGCTTTGGCTAATCCAATAATGGCCAAATTCTGATGGCCGACCTGTTTCAACCCTTCCATAGCCGCGGCGAGCTGGCCCAATCCTCCATCGATGAGGATGAGATCCGGCCGTGCGAGATTCTCGCTGTCTCCATAGCGGCGCGTGACCACCTCCTGCATACTCGCGAAATCGTTGGCGCCAGTCACAGTTTGGATTTTGAAGCGCCGGTAGTCGGCTCTCTTCATCTGGCCATCTTCCCAGACGACCATGGAGGCGACGGACTGGTTGCCCATGGTATTCGAGATGTCGAATCCCTCAATGCGCCGAGGCGCGATGTTCAGTCGTACGAGCCGCTTGAGTTCTTCAACCGCCTGCCGCCCGACTTCTTCATCTCGAAGATGATTGGCGACAGCCGCGCCGGCATTCTCTTCCGCCAGAAGAAGTAATTGATGTTTGACGCCTCGTTCTGGCGCCACAACCCGGACGGCGTTTCCACGCTTGCCCGAAAGCCACTCTTCGATCACTGTGGCGTCGTCGAGGTCGGTGGGGATGAGCAGCTCTTTGGGTGGCTGACCGTCTTTGTTGTAGAACTGCTCAATGGCGGATCGAACGAGTTCCTCGTCGCCGGCGTCGGCTGAATGGGGCCAGAAAAAGTCTTTGCGTCCGATCAAGAGGCCGCCACGCACGAAGAGGATCTGGAGATCGACTGCCGAGCCTTGCCGTGCCAAGCCGATCACGTCTTGATCGGTCGTCGTCGTTTGAGTGATACGCTGTTTTTCGAGCGTGCGTTCGATGTTGAAGAGCCGATCGCGCAAGCGCGCCGCCTCCTCGAATTCCTCACGCTCCGCTGCCTTTTCCATCTGATCCCGCAAGTCGTCCAGCAATTCATGGTCACGCCCTTCGAGAAACTGGCGCACCTGCGCGACGATATGCTGGTAGTCCTCTTTTGATTGATTGCCAGTGCAGGGCGCCATGCAGCGTTTGATTTCGAATTCGATGCAAGCCCGTTCAGCCTTGCCGTCGATCTCGATCGTGCAGGTGGCCAGAGGGAAGGCTTTCTTGATGACTTTCAGCGTCTCCCGCAGGGCGCCCGCCGGTGTGTAGGGGCCATAGTAGAGCGCGCCATCCTGTAGCACACGTCGAACGATGGAGAGACGAGGAAAGTCCTCTTTGATCGGCAGCCTGAGATAGGGGTACTGCTTGTCATCCCGCAGGACGACATTGAACCGGGGCCGATGCTGCTTGATCAGATTGCTTTCAAGGATGAGCGCTTCGAGTTCTGAGCGGGTGATGATCGTTTCAAGGTCTGCAATGTGGCCGACCAGGACAGTAGTTTTCGGAGAGTGGTCAGCCCCCTTCTGAAAGTAGGACCGGACCCGGCTGGATAGCACTGCGGCCTTCCCGACATAGAGCAGTTCGCCATGCTCGTCCCTAAACAGATAGGCGCCGGGCTGATCTGGGAGGTGGTCAAGTTTAGATTGGAAGGCGTTGGTCATTGGTCACAAACTGAGGTCAATGGTCAAGGGTCAAGGGAAGGACGATCATCGCTATCATATCTTGACTTGCCGATGCTGCGAATATATCCATTGAGGAGACGCACAAATGTCAGCAGTTCACGGTCCAGGGCTTCAACTTCATCCTTCACTAGATAACGTTCATCCTGGCATGTGATCAGATGATCGATCAACTCGTAAGCCGAGCCTCTGGCGATACGACAATACTGAATATTCTCCTTGAAGTGGAACCGCCCGTATCCCTCTGCAATATTCGCAGTCAACGAAACAGCCGCCCTTCTGATCTGAGCCGAAAGATTATATCTCTCGCTGTCAGGAAGTCGGGTTGCGGCGATATACAGCCGCACGCGAACATCTCTACCGACTTGCCATACCTCCAAGTCTTGAAATGTCCTGACGATACCCGCTCTGCTTCTGCCTCCTGCCATTGACCTATGACCAGTGTCGTTTATTCACCATTGACTATTGACCTATGACCAATGACTGCTCAGCGCAAGCTGCGCACAAACGACGGGCTGAGGCTTCCGCGAGCCACTTCTGCGACCGGCCCTTTCATGGTGAGGCTGAAATCTGAGGCCACCTTGATGTTGAGACTGCCTCCCGGCATCTTCACCGTGACAGGACTCTTCACCAGCCCAAGTCGGACTGCCGCACTCGCGGCAGCGCAGGAGGAGGATCCGGAGGCCTGGGTTTCGCCGGCCCCGCGTTCCCAGATCAGGATGAAGAGCTCCTTCGGGCCGGTTGGCACAACAAGTTGCACGTTCGTTCGCTTCGGGAAGAGGGGATGGTTCTCCAATGCCGGTCCCAATTTCAAGAGATCTTCGCGCGACCAGGACAGTCCGGCCTGCTTGAAGACAACGCAGTGGGGATTGCCGACGCTGACCCCGGTGAAGGTGAGGGATTGGCCTGCGGCAGCAATAGGCTGTTCGATCAGTTCATTGGTCATGAGAGTACAGGGGAGTGCAGCCGGCTGGAACGTGGCCTTGCCCATTTCGACTGTGACCGCACTCGCATCCCCATGCCGGTCCACATGCAGATCAATCGTCACCAGCCCACCTTTCGTCTCGACAGTGAAATGTTTCTTTTTCGTCTTGCCAGTGGAGTGGAGATAGCGGGCAAAGATGCGCAGACCGTTGCCGGATTTTTCTGCCTCGCTGCCGTCAGGATTGAAAATCCTCAGGCCAAAGTCGGCTTTCTTTGAGGGAACCAGCGCAAGGATCCCGTCGCTGCCGAGGCCCCAGTTACGATCGCAGATGGCTTTGATCCTTGACGGAGTGAGGGGGAACGACAGTTCTTTGGGATCCATCACCACATAGTCATTGCCCAGCCCATGTCCTCGGAAAAATCCGTTCTTCATCCTTGCAGCCTCCAGGATTCGTCAATGGTCACTGGTCAATTGTCAATGGTCACTGGTCAGTAGTCAAGAGTCGTTCGCGCAGCCAAGATGTCTTGGCCGCTATCCTGCCAATGACTGTTGACCTTCTTTACCACTGACTATTGACCACTGACTAATGACCCTCTTCCTGCCATGAGGGCACACAGAAGGGAAAGGGGATATGGTGGGTAGGAGGGCCAGCTACACAATCGCAGTCCCCGGCGGACGTTCGATGAGTTCGATTTCGTACCCATCCGGGGCATCGATGAAAATGAAGCGGCTGCCGGAGGAGGATTGTGTGGGTCCGTCTGTGATCTTGACTCCCTGCGCGTTGAGCGAGGCGATGGTGTCGTCGAGATTGTCTACTTGAAAGGCAAGGTGGACGAGGTCTTCCTGCACTTTCACTGGTCCGCTTGGGGGGAAACTGGTCAGCTCAATCAGCTCCTCGCTGTTGGGAACTTTCAAAAAAGCCAGATGTGAGCCTCGCGGCGACGTCTTCCGTTCCAGGACTTCAAGCCCCAGCACCTCCGTATAGAACCGGATCGTCTGCTCCATGTCGCTAACGCGCATGCGGGTGTGGAGGAGCTTTTGAACCTTCATGGTGTGGCTCACGGTCAATGGTGAAGAAGGTCAAAGGTCAACAGTCACTGGGAGGACTCAATTTGAAGGAAGACCACCTACCGCCTCAGTCTCTTTACCAGTGACCGTTGACCAATGACCGGATCGCTGAGGCCAATGACTATTGACCCTTCTCCCTCGCTGGGCCGCCCGTCTTGCGCAGCAGAATTTCGGCGCTGCCCGGGATCAGGAAATTCGGCATGGGGCCGATCTCCTGGTAGCCCTGCTTCTTGTAAAAAATCCTGGCTTGATCGTTGAAGTCCGATACGCAGGCGAACAGGTTCTTCGCTCTCGCAAAGACCGCTGCTTCAATGTGGGCGAGCAGCCGCTTCCCCAGCCCCATGCCTTTTGCCCAGTCCGCCACGCCAAGCAGCTCTAAATAGTCGCCGAGCAGAAACTTCTGACGAACGATCGCGATACCGGCCACTCTGCCGTTCTGATCCACGACGTAGCTGTCACGTCCCTGGGGAAGCGGTGTGAAATATTTGTCCCAATCTTTGGCTTGGTAACCCAGCCGTTTCCAGGGGTCGGAGGCTGCGAGCAGCTCAATGACTGCTGCCCGATCTTTCTCCGTCATAGGGCGCACGATCGGATCGGTCATGGGGCTGCCTGGCTACAGTGCAAGAGATCACTCACCGTCATGGGAATGAGGTGTCGCTCCGGCAAAAGATGTGTCTGGAGGTCTTGTACTGCTTCGTGCGTATGTTTCCCCTTTCCGTTTGCATGCATCACAATGACACTGCCCTTCCGGACATACCGCTTCAGTCTGCCCTCGATTTGGTTCGCCGTAAGCGTGGGGTCCGGATCGCCGGACACGACATCCCAGAGAATAAACTGCAGGCCGAGGGATCTGGTCACGTTGACGGTGTCGTCGTTGAACTCCCCGTAGGGAGGACGGAACAGGGTCGCGTCATGATGGTATTTGGCTTTGAGCAGACGAACCGGTCCGAGGATTTCTTGTTTCTGCTCCTCCGCCGAATGGAGCGGCATATGCGCATGGACTTCCCCATGGGTGCCGACTTCAAAGAATGGAACCTGAAGGAGGGCCTTCACTTGCCGATCATGTTTCGTGATCCATTTTCCTGACATGAAGAAGGTGGCGGGGATCTTCTGCTCAATCAAATAATCGATCAGCGCTTGATCGTAGCCCATTCCGTTACGCACCGGACAGAGGTCGAACGTCAATGCCACTCCGGGACAGGAAGAAGGGCCGGACTTAATCACCTGGGCCTGCGTAAAGGAAGGCGCCGCCAGAACAAGCAGCATCGTGATGGCCAGACACAGTTTCCCTGAAGCGTAACGAGGTTGCATGGTCACTAGTATACCGGAAGAGACATCAAGGAGGCTGCGGAAAAACTATTGTGTGCGCAGGAACTTCAAATCTCCCACTGCAGCTCCCGTCCATCTCACTCGTCCCGCTCGCCGCGCTTTTCTGCGAGTCTCGCCCCGCAGGTTGACGCTTGAATTCATGCACTGTTACGGTAAACGCATGTCGCTACCCAATTGGAGAATCGCCTATGTGTTCGGCATCCCGATTCATGTGCATGCCTCCTGGTTTGTGGTGTTCTTCTTTCTAACCTGGTCATTGGCAACTGGTTTTTTGCCGGAGACATTGCCAGGCCTGTCGGCTCCACGCTATTGGGGAATGGGTGCTGTTGCAGCCCTGTTGTTGTTCCTCTCCGTTCTGCTCCATGAATTGGGACATTCCTATGTGGCGTTGCGCTACCAGATCCCTATCAAGCAGATTACCCTGTTCCTCTTCGGGGGAGTGGCGCACATGGGAAAGGAACCGCCCAGTCCGCGAGCCGAGTTTTTGATCGCGATCGCAGGGCCGCTCGTGAGTTTGGTTCTGGGGGCCGCTTGTTACGGCGGAGCTATGGCCGTGGAGTCGTTGTCCGCACAGCCAGGACTACGAGGACTCATCGTCCTTAGTATTTTCCTCAGCACGGTGAATGTACAGCTCGGACTATTTAATCTGATTCCTGGGTTCCCATTAGACGGCGGACGAGTCTTACGGGCGGGGCTGTGGGCCCGGAACAAGGACTTCAATCGAGCGACTAGCCAGGCTGCGCTCGCAGGAATAGGATTCGGCGGTACTCTTGGATTGATCGGCGCGGGCTTGTTGGCGGGAGCCTGGTCCGGAGTTTTGGATCGTTCGATCGCGACGAATGGGGGCTGGCTCATCTTTATCGGCGCATTCCTGTTATCGGCTGCCTTGGCAAGCAGGCGACAGATAGCCCCAAAGATTTCCGTAACAACGGTAACGGTACGCCAAATCATGACCAGCCACGTCGTGACCCTGCTGCCGGATATGAACGTGCAGGACGCGGTCGATCAATATTTTGTCGCGCAGGGGTCCGGTGGGTTCCCGGTCTGCGAGGAGGGGCAGATTCTCGGAGTGGTCACTGTGCGAGATGTGCATGCGATTCCCTCAGCGCTCTGGCCCTGGCGCCGCGTTCACGAGATCATGCTCCCAGCGTCGCCGGCCTTCTGTATCCCTCCGGACTGGTCTGTCATGCAGGCCCTGGACCATATGGCCCAGGGCGGGTTGGATTTTCTCGTGGTGATGGAAAACGAACAGATCGTGGGGCTCATCACCCGATCGGCCATCGCGCATTTTCTGGAGCTGCGTGGTTCACTCAGCCGCTAAACCATATTTGTCGTCAAGCATCATTCGTCAACTGTATAAAGATAGTCATTGGTCAATAGTCATTGGACAGGGGAAATGACTAAAAGCCATTTACTGGCTCACCATTTAACCAATGACCGTTGACCATTGGCGAATGACGTTTTTAGTTATCGGTGCGGGAGATGGAAATGTTCTGTGCGATGGAAATACGCACGAGGTGGACTACCAGCAGGAATCCGTATACGACGCAGAAGAACTTGAAGGTCGCGCGGTAAAAGTCCGTCAAGAGGATCGGGAGACAGAGCGCGAAGAGCAGGCTGGCGATCAGCGTCACGAAGGTCAACCGTTTACAGAATTCATGGGATGCTTCTTTCCCGATTAGTTTCAGCGCACGGGCATAGCGATCGGCTCGTTGCAATCTGGCTGCCTTCACAGCTTCCTCGCTTATGCCCCAATAACGGAGATAGCAATACCCGCCCAGAATGAACAGCCACGGCGATGCCCACAAAGGCCAGTAGGCCGGACCTCCGTAGATGTCACCGCTGATCAAGGCGGCGCAGACGGGAGCGTAGAGCAACCCTAACACCAGCGGCAAAATACGCTCATCCTTCGGACGCTCTCCCTCCGGTCCGCCATGAATCAGTTCACGCTCAAAAAGCGGGTAGCCGTATTTGAGGACCACGAGCGCGATGGCCGCGCTCATGGTTTTGTCCGGAACATAGCGAATCCAGTTCTGGAACCAATTCACAATCCACCAACTCAGACTGTCCCCCCAAGTAATTCCGAATAAGGATTCGAGGTAAAGATGCGCCATCTGCTCCCACTTGAGCACGCGCTGGCTCACCGATTCTGCCACATCGGGGTTCAAGGCAAAGGTCATTTGCTCATGCAGCGCCGATTGAATGAAGATACCAGGCAGGCTCATGACGATGGCGCCGCCGACGCCAAAGATATACAGGAACCAGCCATGCGAAAGAGCGGAATTGCGACCGGTGCGGAGATATTTCTGAAAGCCTATTTGCCTGGCCATCCAACCCCAATACAACGCGCCGGCAATGTTGACCAGTGACCAGGGGAAAATTACCACTTCTCCGCCGTTTTCCGGAAACAACAGCCAGTTCACGATGGAACTGGATATAAGGGCCACGATAGCTCCCCACCAAGGACCCAAGAGGAACGCAACCAGCGCCGTTCCTGTCATGTCGAGATAAAGGATGCTCTCCAGATGGCGGCTCAGCGTCAGCCCAACGTAGTTGAGAAGCAGCCCAGCTGCGACAATGACACTCGTTTCATACAAGAGGAGATAGGAGGCCCCACGGAATGGTTTTGACGAATAAAAGCTGGAATCGGAAGACGAGTCAGAGACTGGACGCTCGGTTGGCACGGGCGATTTACGCCCCTTCTTCGATGTCATTCGATTCTTGATGTCCAGCAGCTTTTCCATAATGCTCAACATAGCTGCGACAAAGCCTGCCACAGTGCCGCCGAGCATAAGTAAGTCTTTGCCGAAGTCTTCAAGCATGAAGGAGCTTTCCTATTGTAACGATATAGTACCGATAGCCATTCTAGCCACGAAGGGATATCCCCGCCAGCAAAAGTCCAGAAGCCGACAATCCGGTCTAGTCCATCTAGTTCATCTGGTCTATCTGGTTAGTCTGGTTCAACCAAATAGACGAGACAGACGAGATGGACCAGACAGACCAGTCTTCTTATACTGGTGGACCGTTTTGAATAGCTTGGTCCGATTGAGTGGCTTTCGTGGTTACTTCTGACCACACCTGTGCCCGTTGTTGCAGGTGGTGGGAAACCTCGGCGCCGATCAGCAAGAGGGCCGCGGAGTAGTAGACCCATAAGAGCAGCAGAATGACTTCCAAAAGAGATCCATAGAGTTGGGCATACACCGTCGCATAGGTGATATAGGTCACGAACAAGAGTTTGGTCGCGATCCAGAGGAGGCTGAACGTCAGCGCCCCAATCATCGCCTCACGCCATTGCGGACGCCGCCGTGGAACCAGCCGATAGAGCCCCGTGACCGCAAGAAAGGCCAGCGTGAAGGGAAGCGTATAGGTAAGAAACAGATCGTGGGCTGCGAGGGCCAGGAGATCGAGTCCCCAGAGTCTTGGCACATACCCGGTTAAGAAGTTGACGATTTGGGTCGCACCGTAGGAGAGCAGCAACACGAATTCAGTCGCAGCAAGGGACGCGATGGCAATACCGGTTGAGATGAGAGGATGGCGGCGCCAGGTGCTTTCGAAGACGACGTTCAGCGCATAGTCGAGTTCGTAGAACACCAGAGCCCCGAACCAGACGAACGTCAAAAACACAGCCCACCTGACGGTTTCCAGGGCGCTCACTCGATGCAATTCCTTTGCGATATGTTCGCCTAGCGAAGGGAGGAAGCCTTTAAGAAAACTGAGGAGGACCTGTTCTCCAATCACCTCCTGATTCACCACAAAACTCAGCCCGTAGAGTAACAAAAAGACGAGCGGGAAAAGAGAGAGCAAGGAGAAAAATGCAAGAGAGGCCGCCAAACTGGCGCACCCATGGCGCAGAAACGATTTTGCGAGATCCCGGAGAAAACGAAATGGCTGCATAAGGCACGACGGGTAATAGGCCTGTCACAACGTAGCACGAGTCGCCCTCTCGTGCACCTGTTGAGCCCGCATCATTCAAGAAAGCTTCTATTGCAATGGCCAATGTTCGGGCGAAGGACTTGGGGCCAGCAGGATGCTCAAAAAGGCTGTCCAGCAAGGCCGTAGCGAGTGAAGACCGGAGGCGTCGCTCTTCTCACCCGCCCGCCCCAAGCTGCCAAGACAGCTTGTTTTCCACGTGGGGTACGTTGAGGATCTGAACGATGCGAGAACGACGCATGGGGAAAGACGCGTCTCGGCGCGCCTGGGTTGGGCGGGTGAGAAGAGCGGCTTTTTCAGCATCCTGCCGGGTAATTACTTGAAAGTCAGGACCGATTGGAGGGCGAAGCTGACGAGAGGGTTGGGATAGAAGCCGAATAAAATCACGCCTGCGACGGCACAGGCCAATACAAAGGAGAGGGCCGGCGAGGCCACGAGGCGTGGCTGTTCGGCGGAAGAGGGATTCGGATCGCGCATATACATCACCATCACCACCCGCATGTAGTAATAGGCCGATACGGCGGCAAAGATCAGGGCGATGGCGGCGAGCCAGGCCAGCCCTGCTTCGACTGCCGCCATGAAGACATAGAATTTTCCAATGAAGCCCGCGGTCGGCGGAATGCCGGCAAGCGAGGCCATAAACAGCAGCATGAGAAAAGCCGCAAGCGGCTGGCGCTTTGCAAGCCCTGTGAAATCTTCAATTTCTTGTCCCTCGACCCCACCTTTCCTCAGCATGCCGATGACAGCGAAGGCGCCGAGCGTCATGAATGAATAGAGGGTCAGGTAAATCATGATGCTCGCGAGACCAGGCGTTCCTCCGGATGCGCCGACCCCACGGCCGGCCGCCACAAAGCCGATCAGCGCGTAGCCGGCGTGGGCGATGCTGGAGTAGGCGAGCATCCGTTTGATGTTGGTCTGTACGATAGCGACAACATTGCCAAGCACCAGGGTGACAACGGCAATGAACAGAAACAGGACCGACCAATCTGCCTTAAGTCCGCCGAGCCCTTCGACGAAGACGCGCATGAATGCGGCAAAGCTGGCAGCCTTTGAGGCCACCGCCATGAAGGCCGTGACGGACGTCGGGGCGCCCTGATAGACGTCGGGCGTCCACATATGGAACGGCACCGCGGCGAGCTTAAAGCTAAAACCGACTGCGATCAGAATCGTGGCGATCAGCACAAGGGGATCATCCGCCCCGCGAGTTCCGATGGCGCCCGCAATCGATACCAGCTTGGTGCTGCCGGCTATGCCGTAGAGCAACGAAATACCGTACAACAGAATCCCCGAGGAGAAGGCGCCCAGAACGAAGTATTTGGCGGCGGCCTCCAGCGAGCGAGGCTTAGCCCGGTTGAGCCCGGTCATAATATAGAGCGAGAGGGACATAAGCTCGGTGCCGAGATAAATCGTGAGCAAGTCGGCGCCGGAGACCATGACCATCATGCCGGAGAGGGCGAGGAGGATAAATCCATAGTATTCGCCAAGGTGTATTCGCTCCGCTTTCAGATAGGGCAGCGACATGATGATGGTCAGACCGGTCACCCCATAGAGGAGGATTTTCCAGAATCTCGCATAGGCATCGACCACCACCAGGTCGCTAAACGCAGAGACCCTGACATTCAGTTCATTGATCTGCCATCCGGTGAGTCCAAGACAAAGGGCGAGGGCGCCGACACTGAGCCAGGCCAGGAGATCTCGTCGCGAGGCTGGAGTGATGGGGTCCAACACGATGACGAGACAAGCCGCGAGGACGACAATGAGTTCGGGAAGCAGGGCCAAGAGGTCAGCGCCGTACAGACTCATCGCAATGCGCCTTGGATCTTCGGCTGCTCTCCACTGACAACCAGCAGTGACCCTGTCATTTCGGCTGAGGGGGGAGCGGTCGGCGCAACCTTTGCGCGGGACATGGAGGCAATCGTGTTGGTCACGCTCTGGTGCATCCGGCTCACAAGGGGATTCGGAAAGAGCCCGATCAAAAATACCAACAGGGCCAGTGGCACCAACGTGGCCAGCTCCCGCGGGTTGAGATCCCTGAGCTTCGGGAGATGATGCGGGGAGGGAACCCCGAAGACCACTCGCTGGATCATCCAGAGAAGGTAGGTGGCGGCGAGAATGATACCCAACGATGCCAGGGCCGTCGCAACCTTGCTCCAGAGGAACGTACCGACGAGCACGAGAAATTCTCCGACAAAACTATTGGTGCCGGGAAGACCGAGCGAGGACAGGGCAAAAATTACCAACAGGACGGCATACTGCGGCATCGGCGAGGCCAATCCCACATTATCGGCGATCAACCGGCTATGGGTGCGCTCATAGATAATCCCGACACAGAGGAATAGCCCGCCGGTCGTAATCCCATGGTTGACCATTTGGAGGACGGCGCCTTCGATGCCCTGTTGATTCATGACAAACAGGCCAAGGGTGACGAACCCCATGTGGCTCACGCTCGAATAGGCGATTAGTTTCTTGAGATCGACTTGGGCCAGTGCCATATAGGCGCCATAAATGATCGCAATGATGGAGAGGACGACCATCATCGGCGTAAAGATGCGGCTGGCGTCCGGCAACATCGGTAAACTGAATCGCAAGAATCCATAGGTGCCCATTTTCAAGAGGATGCTGGCGAGAATGACGCTGCCGGCAGTTGGAGCCTCGACGTGGGCGTCCGGGAGCCAGGTGTGAAACGGAAACATGGGAACCTTGACGGCAAAAGCCGCGAAAAACGCCAGGAAGAGCCACATTTGCAGCGAAGCAGGATAAGTCCCCTGGCTTAACGCAAGGATATCGAACGTGTGTCCCCCATAAAAGTACAGGACGAAGATGGCAACCAATAAGAGTAAGCTTCCTACGAGGGTATAGAGAAAGAACTTGATGGCCGCATAAAGCCGGTTGGCCCCTCCCCAGACACCGATGAGGAGGTACATCGGAATCAACATGGCCTCCCAAAACACATAGAACAGCACGAAGTCCAACGCAACGAATACCCCCACCATGGCCGTTTCCATGACCAACAACATGGCCATGAAACCTCGAACCCTCGTGGTGATCGCATTCCAGGATGCCAAGACACAGAGAGGCATGATCCCGGCAGTCATCAAGACCAGCGGCAAACTGATCCCGTCGAGACCCAGGCTGTAGTAAATTGGAGGAACCGTGATCCAGGCGACATGCTCGGTGAACTGCATCTGATTGGCCTGCGGATCGAAGAGCCACCAGAGCGGAAGGGCAACGAACAAATCGGCCAAGGTCGCGGCGAGCGCAATCCATCGGGCGGTCGATTCCGTCGCGAAATACATTGCGATGGCTCCCGCAAGGGGAAGTACAAGGAGCAACGAGAGCCAGGGAAAGGAACTGGTCATTGCCATTCCTTAAAAGAAAAAGAACATCGTGAAAAGAGCCACTACCCCGAGCGCCATGCCGAGCGCATAATGTTGCGTCTGTCCGCTCTGCAGGAGCCTCAACATCCATCCGCCCCAGGCGATCGCGCGGGCCACGCCGTTCACCGCTCCATCGACCATGTTCACATCCACACGCTTCCACAGTTCGGTTGCGGCAAAAAATGTGGGACGGACGATGGTTCGATCGTAGGCCTCGTCGACATACCATTTATTCAGTGAGGCTCGATACAACGACTGCCACCGTTGCGCGAATCGATCCGGCAGCGACGGATTGAGCACATAGACATAATAGGCGCCGGCGATTCCCAGTAATCCCATGCACGTGGCCACCACCATAATGCCGACGGCGGCTCCTCCCCCGTGAGCCGCCCCGCCTGCCTCTCTCTCGAACATCGGTCCAAGAAACTCCGGAATACCCAGGTAGCCTGTGACGATGCTGAGCAGTGCCAAGATGATCAGCGGGATGGTCATGGTATTCGACGGTTCGTGTACGTGGTCTACATGATGAGGATCGACATGCGAAGGGCCCCAGAACGTGACGAAGACCAGCCGAAAGCTGTAGAACGCCGTCATCAATGCCGTCACCAAGCCGAGCACGGTCAGGAACTGGCCGAGGGGGCCGGACGACCAAGCCGAGATCAGCAGATCGTCCTTGCTGAAAAATCCCGATGTCAGAGGAAACCCTGCGAGCGCGAGCGAGCCCACGACGAACGTCCAATAGGTGACCGGCAATTTATCTTTCAACCCGCCCATGCGCCGCATATCCTGCTCGTGATGCAGGGCGATGATGACGGACCCGCAACCGAGAAACAGGAGCGCTTTGAATGCTCCGTGGGTCAATAAATGATACATGCCGGAGGCGTAGGCCCCGAGTCCGCAGGCCATGACCATGTAGCCCAACTGACTGACTGTTGAGTAGGCCACGACACGCTTGATGTCGGTCTGGGTTAAGGCAATGGTCGCCCCTACGACCATCGTCACTCCACCGGTGATCGCCACGACGGTCATGGCGGTAGGAGAGAGGTTATAGAGCGGAGCCAATCGCGCGACCATGAACACGCCCGCCGTGACCATCGTCGCAGCATGAATGAGCGCCGAGATGGGGGTGGGGCCTTCCATCGCATCCGGGAGCCAGACGTGGAGCGGCACTTGGGCCGACTTACCAACTGCGCCGGTGAACAATAAGATACAGATAAGCGTGAGCACCGAGACGTCCCAGGTTCCCCCGAACGGCCCGAGGAGATTGATCACATCGCCCGCAGACTCGTGCGCGCGGATAAACATTTCCTGATAATCGAGCGACCCGAAGCTATACCAGACCAACAGAAGTCCGAGCATGAAGCCGAAGTCGCCGACGCGGTTAACGATGAAGGCCTTCGTGGCCGCGGCGCAGGCAGCCGGCCGGTCGTACCAGTGACCTATGAGCAAATAGGAGCAGAGGCCGACGGCTTCCCAGAAGATGAAGAGTTGCAGCAGGTTGTCCGCCATCACTAACATCAGCATCGAGAAGGTAAAGAGGGCGATGTAGCTGAAGAATCTGGCATAGCCAGGATCTCCGCGCATGTACCCGATGGTATAGATGTGGACGAGCGAACTCACGGTCGTAACAAGAAGCAGCATGACGGCAGTGAGCCGGTCGATGGAGAAGCCGATGTGAATATCGAGCGTGCCCGAGGTCAGCCAGGTATAGAGGGGGAAGCTCGTCTGATGGCCGTTTGCCACGTCGAAGAAAACCAAGAGCGAGAATATCCACGACACGACGACAGCCGGAACTGCGACGAGATGGGCGTTGTCCTTGATCCAATGGCCGAAGAGCCCGAGGATCAGGAACGAAGCCAGCGGAAGGAACGGAATGAATTCGTAAGTCATGGGCTGTCGATGGTCAATGGTCAATGGTCAATGGGTCATAGAGAAAAAGCTGGCTGGCGCCATATTCCTTCACCAATGACTGTTGACCGGTGACCTTTGGCATCCTCTCCCCTACCATTTCAACAACTGAAGTTCGTCGATGTTGATCGTGGACTTGGCTCGATATAAAGCGATGATGATAGCCAACCCGACCGCAACCTCCGCCGCAGCGACCGTGAGGGCAAAGAAGACAAAGACTTGTCCTGCGATATCGTGGAAGTACTGCGAAAACGCGACGAAGTTGATATTCGTCGCGTTCAACATCAGTTCGATCGACAGCAAGATGATGATGATATTCCGGCGAAGCAACACGCCGACGACTCCGGTCAGGAATACGATGCCGCTCAGCACGAGATAGTAGGACAACGGGACCGTCATAAAGCCCTCGCGATGCGCGTCTCGTGAAACGTGAAACGTGAAACGTGAAACGTCGAAAGAAGGTAACGCTCCGAGGCCTGTAACGAATAGCGATTCACGCTTCACGCTCTCCAACGTCTTTTTTGGCCAGGATGATTGCGCCGATCATCGCCACGAGCAGGATCAAGGACGCCACCTCGAAGGGAAACAAATAGGTGGAGTACAGTACGTCGCCGATGGCTTCGGCATTGCCGGCTCCCCCGACGGTGGTTTCTGTGCCGGCTGCCACGACAGGGGACGTCCAGCCTTTCAGCGCCGTGAGCACGATGGCCTCGAGGATCAGCGTCACCCCCACCGCAGCAGCCATGGGCCACTGCCGATGGTACCGGTCGTCATGTCGCAAGTTCAGCAACATCACGACGAAGAGATAGAGAACCAGGATAGCGCCGGCGTAGACGATGATTTGAACGGCTGCGAGGAACTCCGCATGAAGCGTGACGTAGAGCCCCGCCACGTGAAAAAACATGATCAGCAGCGCCAGCGCACTGTAGACGGGATTGCGCACCGCGACGACGAGCACCGCTGCAACGGCAATCACGAGCGCAAAATAGAAAAAGAACGCTAGTTCCATCACGCCTCTTCCACTGTGCCGCAAAGTCTACCGGCCCCACAAACCATCGCACGTGAAGCGCGAGTCCGGCTGGTCTCCCTTGTTTATTTGGCCTGTTTGGTTTATTTGGTTGAGCTAGACCAACCAGATGAACAAAACAAACCAGATAGACCAGATTAACCCGTCCCGCCTATCTCGCGTTTCTCGCTATTCCCGCCCGTCCCGCCGGCGTCGTGCGGCCATTCAGCCGGGTTTTTGCGGCAGGTGCTTGAATGCGACGTTGAAGAACGCCACATTCGGATGTTGGAGCTCCAACTGCTTCTCTCGAACCGGGAACGACCGGTCGCCGATGGCGAGCAATTGTTCCTTGTTGAGGTGCAGTTGCCGCTTATCGTACACAGACCACTCGAATTCTCGCGTCATGCCGAGGGCATCTACCGGACAGGCATCGACGCACAGCCCGCAAAATAGGCAGCGGGTCATGTCCATGTAATATTCTTTCGAGTAACGCTTCGTCGGCTCGCCGGGCACCTCCGCACTGACCACCCGAATGACCCGCGAGGGGCAGGCTGCTTCGCACAGATCGCAGCCGACACACTTTTCCGTCCCGTCCTCGTACCGCAACAAGGCCAGCATCCCACGATAGTTGTCCGGCAGCGTCCGCTTTTCATGTGGGTACTGCATGGTAATCGGCTTGTAGTGCAACATATGCGACATCGTCATTTTCATTCCGACGAGAAGGTCGTACAAGGTAATCGTTTTGATCCAAGCCTTAAAAGTCATGTCTGGTCTGTCTTGTTTATTTGGTTTCTTTGGTTTGTTTAGTTGGTCTGGTTGGCCTAATTGGTTTCGATACCTGTGCCTTCTGACAAAAGAAACGAAATAAACCAAACCAACCAAATAAACCGTTTCATCACCGTGGAAAGAAATACAGGGTGAGCGCCGTAATGACGATGTTCGCCAACGCGATCGGCAACATCACCTTCCAACCAAACCGCATCAATTGATCGTAGCGCAACCGGGGCAGCGTGGCGCGTAACCAGATGAACAGAAAGAGGAAGAAATAGACTTTCCCGGTAAACCAGACGATGTGCTCTATCCAGGACAGCTGCTCGAGCCCGATATACTCGAAGATCGTGCCGGGATAGGGAGCGTTCCAGCCTCCCAAGAACAGCGAGGCGGCAACGCAAGACACCAGAAGCATGTTGGCATACTCCGCAGTGACGTAGAAGGCGAACCGCATGCCGCTATATTCCGTAAAGAATCCGGCCACGAGTTCGCTTTCCGCCTCCGGCAGATCGAATGGGATACGATTGGTCTCGGCCACGGCAGAAATCACGAAGACGACAAAGGCAAAGATTTGGGTATGGATAGGGAAAAATCCGTCGGGCCGTCCGCCCCAGATAAACCAATGCCAGAAGCCGCCTGCCTGGGCCTCTGTGATCTTCACAAGACTCAAGGTTCCCGCCAGCAACAGCACCCCGACAATGGCCAGCCCGACGTTCAACTCATAACTGATAACCTGGGCTGCGGAGCGCAAGCCTCCCAGTAGCGAGTACTTGCTGTTGGATGCCCAACCTCCCAAGATAATGCCGTAGGCGCCAATCGAGGCGATCGCCAGGATATACAACACCCCGATGTTGATGTCGGCGACGACGAAGGGTTTGATCGTCATCCCGAAAATGTCCATGGTCACGTCCGGGCCGAAGGGGATGACGGCAAATCCGATCATGGCAATGACCATGGTCAGTACCGGCGCAAGTTTAAACATGGCCCTGTTTGCGCCGGACGGGATGATATCTTCCTTGAAGAACAATTTGATCCCATCAGCGATCGGTTGGAGAAGTCCGTAGGGGCCGACTTCCATCGGACCCATACGATCCTGCATCCAGCCGAGTATCTTCCGCTCGAAATAGGTCATGGTCGCGACCGTGACCATCACGATGCCCATCTCCGCTAGGATCTGGGCAAATGAAACCGCAAGTCGCAGGCTTAGTTCAGTCACAACAGCACTCCGGGATAAGTAAGTGGCAAGATCATATGGTTGTCGTCATCTCACGTCGTTTTCATCACTGACACGGACACCGTCCGACAGTACGGTACTTTCGTGTCCGGATCGACGATACAGTCAAAGAGTCGCAAGGCGGCCTGCGCAAAATGATCGGGGAGCCAGGCCAACCCCTCGGGCACGCGATCGAAAATTTTCGCCGTGGTCGTGAATTCGCCCCTGCCGTTCGAAAGGCGAACTCGGTCCCCCGTATCGAGACCGAACCGGGCGGCATCCACGGGGTTCATTTGCAAAAACCCGCTCGGTTCGATCTGCAGCAATCCCTTCGAACGGGTCGATAGCTTGCCTGAATGGAACAGACTCTGGACCAGCCCGAGCTGGACCGTTCCTTCCGGACGCATCGCTCGTGTGGGCAGAGTATACCGAGTCGCTAGGTTCTGGCGATATCCCTCTTTCACGTATTGATCGATGGCGATTCGATCCACTGCCGGAGGGATCGGTGATGGACCCAGCGATCCGTACCCGGGAATCACGGCCCGGATCTCTTTGAGAATCTCCTTGGCCTCGCTGTATTCCAGTGGCGCACCCATGAAGACCGAAATGGCCGACAGGATTTCCCAGTCAGGCCGGCTGTCCCCCACCGGATCGATCGCGGGCCGAACGGCCTGGACATGACCCTCGGTATTGGTGAAGGTCCCGGCTTTCTCCATGGCGGAGGCGGCCGGGAGCACCACATGGGCGAGCGCCGCCGTTTCCGTAAGAAACAGTTCCTGGCACACAAGGAGGTCGAGCTTGCCCAGCGCCTCTTTGGCTCCGATCTGAGGCGGAAGGCTCCCGACAGGATTCTCTCCGATAATGAAGAGACCCTTGATGATCCCGGCTTGAGCACGGTCGATCATCTCGATCAGTGTGGCTCCTGCCGCCAAAGGAAGATCCTCTTTCCAGGCACGAGTGATCTGGGCTCGCGCATCCTGATCGGTAAGGTCGAGCGCGCCCGGCAGCAGTGACGCAACCGCGCCCATTTCAACCGCCCCTTGATCGTTATTTTCTTCCGCCAAGGGAGCAAAGCCGCAGCCCTGTGAGGTCAACTTCCCGGTCAAGAGAAGCAGATCGAGGAGATTGAGACAGATACCGTAGCTGCCTTGGCTACGCAGCAGAGTCTGGCCGGCAAGCACGACAACACGGCGTCCTCCTGTCAGGGAGGCGGCCATCCGAGCAAACGATTCGCGCGAGATCCCCGTGTTCAGGGCGAGATCGTTCCACGTCAGTTGCTGCACCGCTTGAGAAACAGCCAAGACGTAGTCCGATGCCCGTCGGCTGATTGCACTATCGACATGGTTGCCCTCGACCACCGCCTTCAGCAGGCCCAAAACGGCTGCGCCAAACTGGGACGGCACCACACAGACATGTTGCTCCGACAGGTTGGAAATATTGCTGATCGTGCCGACCGCAGGCTGGATCGCTTCAATCGTCAACAATGTCGCTCCATGTTTCTTGACGGCTTCCTTTACTTTAAGTCCGGTAATCGGATTGGCTTCGGTGATATTGGTGCCGACGAGGAACAGCACATCTGCTTGCACGATATCCTCAAAGGTCACGGTCCAGCGATGCGTACCTTGCACCCGTCGCATCGCCTGCACTCCGTTGATATGGCCATACCGCGCGCTGCTATCGAGATTATTGGTCCCGATCGTGAGGCGCATGAACTTCTGGAACAGATAGAGCTCTTCGTTCGTACAGCGGCCGGTAATCAGTCCGCCAAAGGCATGAGGGCCATGAGCTAACTTGAGCCGGTTGGTCTGTTCGGCCACAAACTCCAGCGCCTCTTCCCATGTAGCTTCCACCAGTGCGCCATTCCGCCTGATCAGCGGATGGGTCACTCGGCTGGGATGGCTGGCCGCATGAAATCCAAAAAACCCGCGCGCGCACAGATCCCCGCTGTTCCGTCCGGCGCCTTGGGCGCTGTTCACCTCGATCAACTCCTGATCCTTGGTTTGAACCGTAATCTGGCAGCCATCGCCGCAAAAGGTGCAGACCGTATCGGCTCGTTTGAGCATCCAGGGGCGGTATTCGTACATCGAGAGCCGGCTGGTGATGGCGCCGACCGGGCAAATCTGCACGCAGCCGCCGCAGAACTCACAGTCCAGGGGATGGGCGCCGAAAGACTTGATTTCGGTCATCGTGCCTCGTCCGATCGGAGCGAGGGCTTTGACGTCCATGACCTCGTCGCAGTAACGGACACAGCGCAAACATTGCACGCAACGGTTCATCTGCGTTTCGATCAGGGGACTGAAATATTCCTTTTGGAAAATGCGCTTCGTCTCGATAAACCTGGAGGTCGCGGTGTATTCATGGGAAAAATCCTGGAGGTCGCACTTCCCTCCCTGATCACAGACCGGGCAATCCAGGGGATGATTGGCCAGGATAAATTCGAGCACCGACTTGTGGGCATCGTGAACAACCGTCGTGGCGGTCCGAACGGCCATGCCTTCGGTCGCCAGCGTGCTGCAAGAGGTCTGGAGCTTCGGCATCTTTTCGACTTCGACCAGGCACATGCGGCAGTTCGCGTCGGGCTTGAGCTTCGGATGGTAGCAGAAGTGCGGCACCATCACGCCGACCCGGCGAGCGGCTTCGATCACCAGGGTGCCCTTCGGCACCGAGATGGGAATGCCGTCGATGGTCAGTCGGACGGTCTCTGTGGTGGCATTAGCCATATTCGTCGTTATTCGTTAAACGTTAACTGTTAAACGATGTGGCCAGAATCCATCCTGTGCGATTAACGAAGAACGATTTACGTTTAACGTATTCAATGTCTCACCACTGCCGGCTCCAGCTTGATCAGATTCGCTGCTTCCGCTGCTTGTATCAGCGCAACATATTCAGGCCGCCAATGTTTAAGCGTGCTCATGATCGGCGCCACTTCCGCATCACCGAACGCGCAGACCGTTCGGCCTTCAATGTTCTTGCATAGATGGACCAAGGTTTCAAGATCCTCCATCTGCCCCCGCTTCGCAACAATTCGGCGCATGGTTTGTACCAGCCAAGAGCTTCCCTCTCGGCAGGGGCTGCACTTGCCGCAAGACTCATGATAAAAAAACTCCATGAGGCGGAGCGCGGCCCATACCATGTCCGTCCCCTCTTCCATCACCGTCACCCCACCGGAGCCGAGCATGGAGCCGGCGGCGGCAACCGATTCAAAATCGAGTTTGACATCGAGGTGGGTCGGCGTGAGGAACGGCGCTGACGCCCCCCCGGGGATGAAAGCCTTAAGAGGTTTGTCGGAACGCATGCCTCCGGCTTGTTCATAGATCAATTCGCGGAAGGTGACCCCCATCGGCACTTCGTAATTCCCCGGCCGTTTCACATGGCCGCTGACGCAGAAGACTCTGGTACCGGTGCTCTTCGGTGGGGAACCGATCGACGCAAACCATTCGGGACCCCGGCCGATGATGTGAGGAAGGTTGGCCAGAGTCTCGATGTTATTCACCACTGTCGGTTTGTTATAGAGACCGTGGGTCGCCGGAAAGGGGGGCTTGATGCGCGGCAGGCCGCGCTTGCCTTCGAGTGACTCCAGCAATGCCGTTTCTTCTCCGCAGATATAGGCGCCGGCGCCTCGGTGTACCCACACATTGGCGGTGATTTCGGTGCCCAGGATATGCGTGCCGATATATCCGGCAGTTCGGGCTTCGGCGATCGCCTGCTCCAAGATCCTGGCCCCAAGGACGAATTCGCCCCGTATATAAATGTAGGCAGTTTCCGCTCCGATCGCATAACAAGCGAGCACGATGCCTTCCAATATCTGATGGGGATCCCGTTCGATGAGCTGGCGGTCCTTGAACGTGCCCGGTTCGCTCTCATCCGCGTTGCAGCAGAGATAACGTGGGCCTTGGTAACCCTTGGGCAGAAATCCCCATTTCACACCGGTCGGAAAACCTGCGCCGCCACGACCTCGAAGCCCCGATTTCATCACCATGGCGGTCACTTCGGCCGGCGGTACCTTCCCCATGACTTTACGGAGCGCCTGATAACCGCCTGCGCGCTCGTAATCTTGGAGCGAGCCGGTATAGCCTGGCTGCATCATATTCTTGAGCAATATCAGTTCGTGCTTGGGCATGGTCTGTAAAATGTCATTGGTCAACGGTCATCGGAAAGATCAAATTATTTTTACCAGTGACTATTGACGTTTTTCTCCCACCGGTTCCGGCCACATAAAGGGGCCGGTTTTGAGCTGACAAATCCCGTCCCTTTTGAGATCGGCCAGGATTCGGTCGAATCTTTCCTCTGTGAGCCGTTCGTAATAGTCTTCGTTGACCTGCATCATCGGCGAGGTGCCACAGGCGGCGAGGCATTCGACCACGCTAAGAGTAAAAAGTCGGTCGGTCGTCGTCTCACCTGGCCCGATTCCCAGTTTCGTCTTCACCCACCCGACCACTGTATCCGACCCGGCCAGCGCGCACATTAGAGACTTACAGACTTGAAGATGAAATTTCCCCACAGGCTTGAGATTGAGCATCGTATAAAATGTCGCCGTCTCATAGACTTGCGGAGGAGTCAGACGCAAAAGCCCCGCGATCTCCTTCATCGCCGCCTCAGACACAAAGCCCTCATCCCGTTGCGCCAGATACAGCAAAGGAATCAGCGCCGAGCGCTTCACCGGATAGCGACCCAAGATATCGGCTATCTCGTCTCTATATTTTTCGGCCAGTTTCATACCAGTTGTTATTTTTCGGTCATCCGTCATTGGTCATTTGTCAATGATGAAGGTGCAAGAGTCATCCTTAACTCATTTCGAAAGACTAATGACCTTTGACCGATGACATTCTTGCTCACCTGTCACACTCCCCCATCACGACATCGTAGGTTCCAAAGATCGTGATGATGTCGGAAATCAGGTAGCCGCGTGCCATGTGGTCGAAGGCTCCCATATGCACGAATGACGGCGCGCGAATCTTCATTCGGTAGGGACGGGGACTGCCGTCGCTGACGATGAAAAATCCCAATTCGCCCTTCGGAGCCTCGGTCGCGCAATAGGTCTCGGCCTTCGGCGGCTTGATGCCCTGGGTGTAGATGATGAAATGGTGAATCAAGCTTTCCATGTCCCGCATGACCAATTCCTTTGGCGGCGGGATATATTGCGGCGCCTCGGCCATGATCGGCCCTGCGGGCAGCTGATCGAGACATTGGGCGATGATCCTGGCGCTCTGCCGCATTTCTTCCATGCGGATCCAGTACCGATCATACGTGTCGCCGTTCTTGCCGATCGGCACTTCCCAATCGACTTTGTCATACACGCCGTAGGGTTCGGCCTTGCGGACATCGTAGGCGACGCCCGACCCGCGTAAGACCGGCCCGGTACAGCCGAAACTGATCGCGTCTTCGGCTGAGAGCACCGCCACGTTCTTCGTGCGACCGATCCAGATGCGGTTCGCCGCGATGAGCGAATCGTACTCCTTGACCTTCTCGGGAAAGATATCGAGGAACGCCTTCATCCGCTGAACCAGCTCGGGGGTGAAATCGCTGTCGACCCCCCCGATGCGATAGTAGTTCAGAGTCAGACGGGCTCCGCAGAGTTTCTCAAACATATCCAGCAAAACTTCGCGTTCCCGGAAGGTCCAGAAAAACACAGTCATTGCGCCGACATCGAGAGCCTGCGTGCCGAGCCAAAAGAGGTGGCCGATGATACGCTGCATCTCGGCCACGATGGTCCGGATGTACTCGGCGCGGATCGGCACCGTGATTTCGAGAAGTTTTTCCACGGTACGGACATACGAGTAATTGTTGGACATGGCGCAGACATAGTCGAGCCGATCCGTGTGCGGAATGATCTGCATGTAGGTCAGGCCCTCGGATAATTTCTCGACGCCTCGATGCAGGTAACCGAGGTCCGGTGTGGCTTTCACAATCCGTTCACCATCCAGTAGGAGCACGACACGCAACACGCCGTGGGTGCTCGGATGCTGCGGCCCCATGTTCAGCAGCAATTCCTCTTGCCGCTGGGAACTGGGAAGCTCGGGCTCGGCACGAAAGAAATGCTTCTGCTCCTCGGAGACTTCGCTCTCGACAACATCGACCGGGGTCTCGTCGAATTTCGGAATGAATTCGAACCGGCTGCGCCAGCCGCGCCCTTCGGTCGGAAAGTCCTTTCTCAACGGATATCCCTCGTCATAATCTTCCGGCATCAGAATGCGCCGGAGATCGGGATGACCGGAAAAACGAATACCCATCATGTCGTACACTTCCCGCTCCAGAAACTCGGCGCCCTTCCAAATTCCGGTGACCGACGCAATCGTCGGATCATCCTCCGTGATGCGCGCCTTGAGACGTAGACGCTGCCGAAGCGGAAGCGAGTGCAAGTGGTAAACGACTTCGAACCGCAGCTGATCTTCGGGATAATCGACCGAGCAGATATCCGTGAGATGATCGAAGGCCGCCTCCGGCGCATCATGCAAATAGCGCATAATTTCCAGGAGGCGCCCAGCGGCCACGGAGACGGAGGTCTCGGCACGTGCGGCATCCACCCGGGTCGCGAGAATCGCCTCTGGGAATTTATTTCGTAAGGTTTCAATCAGTGCCTGCATGGCATTCATGTGTCAGTGGTCAAAGGTCATTGGTCAATAGTGGGGAGGTTCGGGATTGTGCCTATCCACCCATTGACGATTGACCTGTGACAAATGACCTCCTCATCGCACAAATACTTTCTCCCGCTGAATCTTTTCCTGCAGCTTCAGTAATCCATCGAGCAACGCTTCCGGACGAGGCGGGCAGCCCGGCACATAGACATCGACCGGGATAATCTGGTCAACGCCCTGAACCACCGCATAACTGTTGTAATGATTGCCCGAGGTGGCGCAGGAGCCCATGGAAATGACATAGCGCGGCTCCGGCATCTGGTCGTAGATACGGCGGATCACCGGCGCCATCTTGCGCGTCACGGTGCCGGCGATGATCATGAGATCGGCCTGCCGCGGCGAGGCCCGAAAAACCCCGGCGCCGAATCGATCCAGATCGTACCGCGACGACACCGTCGCAATCATTTCGATAGCGCAGCAGGCCAGGCCGAACGTCATCGGCCACAACGCCGACTTTCGAGACCAATTCACGACCGCGTCCAGATTGGTCGTCAGAATATTCGCCTCGAATTGTCTCTCCAAAAAGCTCATGTCGCTTCGCTCCAGTTCTGAGTGCTGAGTTCTAAGTTCTGAGTTTCCAAACGCAACTCATAACTCACAACTCAGAACTCATAACTGCTCGTCTTCCGCGAGCTAGTCCCATTCGAGCGCCCCCTTCTTCCAGGCATACCAGAATCCGGCCAGCAGGATACCGATAAACACGAGCATCTCGATGAGGCCCAGCAGGCCGAGGGACTGAAACCGGACAGCCCAGGGGACCATAAAAATGATCTCGATATCAAAAATGACGAACAGCATCGCGATGACGTAATAGCGCATCGGAAACTGGATGCGCGCGTCGGAAAACAGCGGGCTTCCGCTCTCATAGGGTGTCAGCTTGGCTCGATAGGGGCGACTCGGCCGAATAAGCGAGCCGCCGAGCAGAGCAATGGCGCCGAAGATAAGACCAACGACGATAAATAAGAGAATCGGTATGTAATTCTCTGGAACGCCTAGGCTATCCATGCGGGCCCCATAAAACGTGAAACGTATAAACGTCAATGGTCATTGGAGAAAACTGATGCCTCCCGATTGACGAATGACTGTTGACCATTGACCCTGTTTCCTGCCAGCGCCGAGCCGAAGAAGGGTTTGAATTTCAACCCGTCCAGCTCCGGACGACCGACTCCCTTGTGTTGAACGAGCACCTTGAATGTGCTGCCCATGCCGTCCGGCTTCAGGAGATGAATCGCAGCAAAAAACGCCGGACTTTCCGGCTCCAAGCTCCCGATCATCTCTTCAATTCCAAGCCCCATGAGAAAACTCATTTGGTTTGTGAACCCCGTCACATGGAGTCCCTGCATTTCACCGACGGTAGCCAGGCCAGAAAAGTCCACATGAGCGGTCATGTCCTGTTCCCCGACGCGAATGAATGGATCCTCGTTCGTCTGTTGCTGGAAGTAGCAGAGGAACGTCCCCTCCTTCCGCTCAGCTCCGTAGAGATCCTGCGCCGTATGACCGTAATCGATCGTGACGACAAATCCGCGATCCATCCGCTGAGCGACCTGTTCCATCCAGCTCAGCGCGTGGAGATTCACCTCGGTTCGGTAACCTTCAGGCCACGTCGTGTTCAATTGCAGGAGGTATTGGGCGAGAGTGGCTGTCGACAGGGGCTTGAGGCAGCTCACAAAGCTTCCGTCCTGATAGTCTACGCAGACCTCTTCGGTCTGTCCGGTTTTGACTTGAATCCGGTGTACAGGAAAGGCATCCACCAATTCGTTGCTGAAGAATAGACCGGTCACACTCTGCGGAGCCAGCCCATCGAGGCCTTCTACCCAGGTGACAAGACCGGGCCTGCTCAGCCAGGGAGCCAGGTTCTGGCGCTGGAGTTCCCGCATCACAGGGCTACGTTCGATCAGCACGTAGCGAACACGCGACGCAAAGTCATTCTGCTCTTCCTGGATCGTCGCCAGACAATCTCTGGCAAACAGTCCTTTGCCCGCGCCCATTTCAACGATCGTGAAGGGAGTGGGGCCGCCCAAGAGTTCGTCCATTTGCTTGGCCTGGGCAGCCAGTGCGCGGCCGAGGACCGGACACACATCGGAGCTGGTGTAAAAATCGCCGGACCAGCCAATTCGTTCATGGTCCGTACCCACCGAGTCACACATGTAGTAGCCGAATTGAGGATGGTAGAGAGCCAGCTCCATGAAACGGACAAAGGGGATTGGCCCGTTTCTGGCGATCTCGGACGAAATGGCAGTGATAAGTTCGGGATGCCCGCTTGTCACAAGCAACTCCTCTTCATTCTCCTTCGCCGAATACCCCGTAGCGTCTACGGGAAACTCCATCCCATCGACAACACAAGAAAAGTGACACCACTAGCCGAGGATACACCCCACCCCTCCCTCTTGAAGGGTCAATAGAGGGCCGAAAGTCGCGTAGATTAGCCTTGAATTTACTCCTAAGTCAAGGTGAACTCAGGGAGAAATTGCGTTTGAGCAGAGAGGGTTAGGAGGAAAGTCGAGGGCAAGCTTTATTGTTCAAGCGACCTGGCTGCTTTGTTTGTTCGATGGTCCGAGAAGCTGCCTGATGGCTTGATTGAGTTCGGCGATGCCGAAGGGTTTTTGGAGAAAAGTGAGTTGGTCCTTGTGGAACGACTGAGAGGCTGTTTCGGCTTCAGGACTGCCGGACATCAACACCACTTTGAGACCGGGGCGCTGGATAAGAAGGTCGGAGACCAGTTGATCGCCCATCATGTCCGGCATTTTCCAATCCGTGACCAATGCGTCAATGGTGGAATGGAATTCCGCTGCAACCCGCTTTGCCTGTTGGGCATTACTGGCAGTCAGTACACAATAGCCGATGCGGGCCAGCTCCATCTCGAATATGATCGTAATAGCCGATTCGTCGTCGACAAGCAAAATCGTGTCTTTGCGTGCACTATTGATGTCAGCGACAACCCCCATGAAATCCATGCCTCCGTTTCGGATTCGCGACCGAGCCAAGTCGAATGCCATGCTACCGCAGAGGCTCCAACTGACAAAGCAATAATTGTAATTCCTCCGTCAATTCCTTTCACGGCGCTGAGGCTTCTCGCGAACCTTGCCGGAGAAGCGGGGACCCACCGAGACTCTTCTGGGAAGGAAAGCTGGAATTGACCGAGGCACTGCGACACTAGTCGCAGCCGAGAGAGAGAGAGAGATGGGGGCACAAAGCCCTGGCGCTCGCTTACCGAACAGCTGCTCCCCCTCTCGCTTTTCCTTTTCTCTCTCCGGCTCGGTTGGAAGGGATGTGGACTGAGGCGTTCGACATGGCGTCTGCATTATCGCAATAGGCATTGAGGCCACGCACGACGACATTACGACGCATCGGCACAGTTTTAGAGGCGTGCGTGCTGAGGCTCATCTCTCCATCCTCTCCTACCCACAAACAGGCTTGCTGCGCCTCCTTAACGACCTGCGCGGCAATTCGGGCACCGTTCTGTCGAACCACTGCGGCTCGCTGAAAGCGAGTAGTGTCGATGTCCGACGTTCCGTTCATGCGGAGCATGGGACGGAACGAGTTTCGACGCTAAGCAGTGGTGAGATGTAGAACGGTCGAATTGCCGCGCGGGAGAGTGGGAGGCGTAGCGAGCCTTTCTACACTCCGTGGCACTTCTTGTATTTTTTCCCGCTGCCGCAGGGGCAGGGGTCGTTGCGGCCGACTTTGTCGTCGCTGTGCTGAACCGTCTGAGGTGCGACTGGTTCTTCTCCGCGATTGAGGATGAGCGTTGGTTGAGGACGTGAAATCATTGGTGGAGGAGGTGGTGGTGCGGCAGCAGTGGTGTCGGGGTGCTCTTCGTGCCGGACTGCCTGCACATGAAAGAGCCGATCAAGCGTGTCGGATTTGATCCGTTCCATCAGGCCTGAAAAAAGATCGTAACCTTCCCGCTTATACTCAATAAGTGGATCTTTCTGCCCGTAACCGCGCAATCCGATTCCGTCGCGCAGGTGGTCCATCCCGAGCAGGTGGTCTTTCCAGTGGTGGTCGATGACCTGGAGCATGAAGGTCTTCTCCAGGAACCGCATCAATTCTGGCGTCAAATCCTGCTCTCTCCGATCGTAGGCGTCGCGCACCTGTGCGCGGAGATCTTCCACCAATGCGTTGCGCCCTATGGAACGGAGCGCCTCGCCTCCATCGCCCTTACCCTGGGCGATGTCGAAGCCGAACTGGCCATGCATGAGTTCAGCGAGCCCTTTCATATCCCACTCTTCGGGATATTGTTCCGCCGGGCAATAGATGTTCAGCGCGGACTCCACCAGACCGTCGATCATGTTTCGAAGATCGTCTTTCAGATTCGTCCCGCCCAGGACGGCGCGCCGGTGTTGGTATATCACCTCGCGCTGCTTGTTCATGACGTCGTCGTACTCCAACAGCTGTTTCCGGATATCGAAGTGATGGCCCTCGACCTTCTTCTGGGCATTGGCGATAGCCCTGGTAACCATGCCATGTTCGATCGGGACACCTTCTTCCATGCCTAGCTTGAGCATCAGCTGGGAAACCCGCTCGGAGGCGAAGATACGCATCAGATCATCTTCCAACGACAAATAGAATCGTGACGAACCAGGATCACCCTGGCGGCCGGCACGGCCTCGGAGCTGGTTGTCGATCCGGCGGCTTTCGTGGCGTTCGGTCCCGAGAATGTGGAGTCCGCCTGCCGCAATAACTTCTTGCTTGTCCTTCTCGCAATCGGCCCGAATCTGTTCGAAGATCTTCAACTTGTCCGCTTCTGTCAGGTTTTCTTCCCGGTACAGGATCTGCTTGAACATGAAGTCAGGATTGCCGCCCAGGAGAATGTCGGTACCGCGACCCGCCATGTTCGTCGCGATGGTGACAGCACCCTTGCGGCCGGCCTGGGCGATGATCTCAGCTTCCCGCTCGTGCTGCTTGGCATTGAGGACGTTGTACTTCACACCGGTCCGGCTCAAGTAGCCGGCGAGCCGCTCCGATTTTTCAATGGAAATCGTGCCGACCAGGACTGGCTGACCGCGCTCGTGGCATTCCTTAATGTCTTCGACGATTGCGGAAAATTTTTCTTTCTCGGTCCGGTAGACGACATCCGCGTAATCCAGCCGGATCATGTTGCGATTGGTCGGAACCACGTTGACGTCGAGATTGTAGATCTTGGCAAACTCCGCCGCTTCGGTATCCGCCGTGCCGGTCATACCGCTGAGCTTCTTGTACATCCGGAAATAGTTCTGGAAGGTGACCGAGGCCAACGTTTGATTCTCATTGGCGATCTTCACGCCTTCTTTGGCTTCGACGGCCTGGTGTAGGCCGTCGCTCCAACGGCGTCCCGGCATGAGCCGCCCGGTGAATTCGTCCACGATGATGACTTCGCCCTCTTTCACGACATAATCCACGTCCCGCTTGTAGAGGCTATAGGCCTGGAGCCCCTTGACGACGTGATGGACGAGATCCATATGGTTGGGATCGTAGAGATTGTCCACGCCGAGCAATTTCTCGACCCGGACGTTGCCCTCCTCGGTCAACGACGCGGTCTTCGTCTTTTCCTCGACCGTGTAGTCCTGCTCCGGTTTCAGCTGCGGGATAATCGCGTTGATACGGTAATAGAGATCGGTCGTTTCGTCCGTCGGACCGGAGATAATCAACGGCGTGCGGGCTTCGTCGATGAGGATACTGTCAACTTCATCCACGATGGCGAAGTTCAACTCGCGTTGCACGCACTGGGCCAAATCGGTGACGACCAGGTTGTCGCGGAGATAATCGAACCCGTACTCATTGTTGGTGCCGTAGGTGATGTCGGCGCGATAGGCTTCGGGCCTCGTGCAGGGGCGGAGAGACTGGAGCCGTTTGTCGGAGGCCTCGTAGGTCGGATCGAAGAAAAAGGAGGCATCGTGTTGAATGATGCCGACCGAAAGTCCCAGCGCATTGTAGAGCACCCCCATCCACTGCGCATCGCGCTTGGCGAGGTAGTCGTTCACCGTGATGAGGTGCACGCCCTTCCCTTCAAGCGCATTCAGGTAGATCGGCAACGTGGCCATCAGGGTTTTCCCTTCGCCGGTTTTCATTTCAGCGATGCGGCCTCGATGGAGAACCATGCCGCCGATCAACTGCACATCGAAATGGCGCATGTTCAGCTTGCGGCGGGACATTTCTCGGCAGGCCGCGAAGGCCTCAGGCAGGATATCGTCCAGGGTCTCCCCGGCCCCAAGGCGCTTCTTGAACTCCTGGGTCTTGTCCACGAGGGCTTGATCAGGGAGCGGTGTCAGGCCGGATTCAAGGCTATTAATCCGCTCCACAATCGGGCGGATTGCCTTGATTTCACGATCGTTTTTGCTGCCGAAGATTTGATTGAGTAGTGACGTGACCATGGTACTGTCGCTCGGAACAAACGCCGAAACCCCTAAAAGTAATTTTCGCAGTATACAACATCCTTTCTGTGAATCCTATAACAAGCAGCAAGCTTGGCAGAATGCTGAAAAAGACCGCCAGATAACGGAAGGCTTAGGCTCAGGTCAAGGTTGAAAAAGAACAGAGTCTGAGTCTTGCTCTCAACCTTAACCTCAGCCTTCATCTTATTTTCTACCTCAAGCCGCCGTCTTGACAGGCCTGGCAGGCCTCCGGTATCATTCGGCCAAGGTATAATGGGTTGTTTTTCAATGAAACACCGCACCCGTAAATTCCTCTCGATCCTCTTGGTGCTCTGCCTCCTCTCCGTAGGCGGTTTGGCGCAGGCGCAGTCGGTCGAACATGCAGGGCACCATGCCCAGCATCAAGCTGCCACCCATGGCACCCTGCTCTGCTCCTGGATGTGTGCCGCCGGGACGGTTCTCGACACGGCGGCAGTTACATTCAAAGCAGAGCTCAGTCCTATTGCACTCATCACGCTCCCCCATTTTACGCAGCCTCTGATCGAGGCCTGCCAGACTTCTCCCAGCCGCGCCCCTCCATCTTTCTCTCTATAATTTTCGTTGCTCATCGGCTCCAAGCAAGGCCGTATCTGTCTATCACGCGATCCATTAATGGGTTGTGGGGTAGCGGTTTAAAACGATTCTTCTAGAGAGAAAGGACCAGCGTTATCATGGTAGCGAAACGATTCATCCTTGGATTCATGCTCAGCCTTGCAGTCGTCGTATTCTCCTGGCCCTTCGTCCAAAAGGCACAAGCCTCCTGCGGCGCCGTGACTTGTTTCGTCGTCATCGGGTCTCAGCAGCAAGTTCCACAAGAGGGTCTTCTCACAGTCAATGCGATTTACAATTACACGCCAATGCGATTGCTGGATGGAACCAATGGGGTCATCCCGGCGGTGGATCAGGCGGAACGGCAGATGATTTTGGATCATCATCAGGAGACTCGAACCATTACGCAGCAGGCAACGCTCGACCTGAATTATGGTCTCACCGAACGGTTCGGACTCCAACTCACGCTCCCCTATATGTGGCGCACGCACAAACATATCGATGGCCTGGGCGAGGATGGAACGGATGGATCAGGCGCGCCGACGAATTTCTCCGCCGATGGGATTGGGGACCTGCGTGTGGGTCTCAAGTACAATGTGTTGCCCACCCTGCGAAGTATGGTGGTGCTGGGATTTGGTGTCTATCTCCCGACCGGCAATACCCACGCGCATGACAGTGCTAATCTTGTGATGGAGTCGCCCACACAACTTGGCCGGGGGCAAGTCGGGGTGAATCCGACAATTTATCAGACCTATGAATTGATCCCGCACCGGCTCAATCAATTTGCGTCAGCCAGTTACCGCCACACCTTCCGAAACAACGATGGCTATCAATTTGGCGACGAATACATGCTCAATGCCGGGTTGAATCTCGTGACGACGCCGTGGCTGGTTCTCACCGGCCAGCTGAACTACCGCTATCTCGTACACGACAATTTCAGCTCGTCGCTGCTGCAATCGGCTCCGGTTGGTACGCCTGGCGGTGCGGAGCCGACCGTGATCGATCCTCTGATCCAGAACCGAGCAGTACCAACAACCGGATCGACCTATTACGCCTTTACGCCAGGCTTCCAAGTCGGCCTGGGGCAGCTCATCGAATCAAATTTGACAAACATGACGTCGCTCTACTTTTTCGCGCAGATCCCGTTTGAGCGGGATTCCAACAACAGTCTGGCGCAGGGAACCAGTTATATCTTTGGGCTGACACGTTCATTCCAAATGACGAACCCATCGTAAGCGAAACGTTTGAAGCTGAGGAGGCTGATATGAAACCAAGAAGAATCACCGCAATGCTAATGGGGGGAGTGCTGCTCGTTGCTTTGTCGGCACTGTCGGCCTTCGACAGCTGGAGTATGGGCTCTCGAGTCCCGGCAGTCGGCATGCAGGCCGAGGATTTTCGCCTGACCGATCTGACAGGCAAGGAACAGAGCCTCAGCCAGTATCGAGGCAAGGTCGTGCTCCTGAACTTCTGGGCCACCTGGTGCAAGCCCTGCACGACCGAAATGCCGGCGATGCAAACAGCCTATGACAAGCTGCGTGAGAAAGGCTTCGTGGTCCTCGCCGTCAACGAATTGGAAGACGACGCCAAAGTTCGCGAGCACATCAAACAGTACGGCCACACATTCCCGGTCCTGATGGATCGCGACAACAAGGTGGCGAATCAATTCGGGGTATTCGGATTGCCTGTGACCGTCTTTATCGACCAAGAGGGGCGCGTGCAGGAATACATCAAGGGTGGGCTGCTCACCGAAGACAAGATTTATCAGACGGTCCAGCGCATTCAAGAAAATAAGCCGATGCAGGCGGCATCGGCCCGGTAGGATAGCGTGATTCGATTCAATCGACAGATCTTCATTCTGCCTCTGGTGGCTTGCCTGCTGCTGGTGCCTGCGCTCGCTTCACCGGCGATGGTGGCCCATGAGGGACAGCATGCCCACCACAAGGCGGCGACCCACTCCTCCGCACTCTGCTCCTGGCTCTGCGGGGTAGGACAGGGGTTCGATCTTACGGACTCCGTCCTCGTTCCAACTATTGTCTTTCTTGAAATCCTCGACATCAAATCTGCCAACCAGATTGACGACGCCGACTCTCTTCTCTCCTTCTCCCGCGGTCCACCCGCATCTTCTCTCTCCTATTGAGTAGGTAGCTCAGCGTGTGTGCGTAGTGCGCGCAACCTCCTTATGGGGTGCGCCTCGACGCCTTCACGGCTCGCGTCTACCCAAAGAATTCACCACATCTGCTGATACCTCGTTCGACCTGGACATCCCTGTCTGGTGATGATCGAAGGCCAACGGCTCAGGCAGATGTTTTCAACTTGTTAATGTCAAGCGGCACTCGGACGAGTGCGGGGAGATACATCATGGACGTGACTCTCACATTACAGCAAAAGCAGCTTCTTCGTGTCGATGAAGCAGCCAGAATTTTGAACGTCAGCCGCTGGACCGTCTACCGGTGGGTAGAAGGCGGCAGGCTCGGCGGGACTCGGCTCGGCGTGGGCAGTCTCCGGATCTTCAGCAATACGGTGGCCGCCTTGATCGATCACCACTGCGTCGGGGTGCCGGTCGTGACGGTAGTGCCTCAAGGGAACCAAGCCCTCAAGAAAACGCCCGTACAGCTCGGGCGTCAAGATTCCAGCCATGGCGGAGTCCGGCCCAAACAGCAGGCTGCACTGTGACCCTGACGGGGGTTCGACGGGCGCTTCTGCTGCTCTGCCCCTTCCTTCTGGCGCCGAGCATGGGGGGATGGGCCCCTCTTGCGGAGGCGTCCTGTGGGTCAGCGAGCTGTTTTGTCGTCATTGGATCGCAGCAGCAGGTGTCGCCGGCAGGGGTCTTCACCATCAACCTGCTCTACACGAACACACCGAACGGGATTCCTCCAGATGGAGCGAATACCATCCCGTTTGCCAACCAGCAGACGAAACAGCTGATCCTGGCGAATAACAAGGTCAGTCAACTCAAGACTCTGGTTCAGACCGCCACGCTGGACATTAACTATGGACTGACAGAGCGGCTAGGGCTCGAACTCATGGTGCCTTACAGGATCGTCTCGTCGATTGGACAAATCGGCGCTGGCGCCCTTACGAACTTCGACAATCAAGGGGTCGGCGATGTGATGGGGAAGTTGAAGTACAACCTGCTCCCGACGCTTCGGAGTATGGTCGTACTGGAAATGGGGGTCTATTTCCCGACGGGAGACTATCAGGCCCAGGCGGCCCCCGGTCAGCTCGCAGAATCCACACTCCAAATCGGACGCGGCGCCTTCGGTTTCCAGCCCGGGTTCTATCAAACCTATGAGGTCCTGCCCCATCGGCTGAATCAGTTTCTGAACGGATCGTGGCGCTACTCACTCCGCAACTCCGATGGTTATCAGTTCGGGCAAGAATACTCGTTGAACGCGGGTGTGAATCTGGTCACCGTGCCATGGCTCGTCTTAACCGAGCAGATTAATTTTCGGTACAAGACCCAGGACAATATCCAAGCGGCGCTGTACCAATTCGAATCTGCTCCGATAAACCGTGCGGTCCTTATTGATGGGAACATTCTCGATCGCCCGGTCCCCACGACGAACAGCACCTACGTGGCCTTTTCAACAGGCGCCATGTTCAATCTGTGGGATTTTGCGCAAGCCTACTTCATCACACAGATTCCAATCTATCGCGACTTCAACGGCAATCTACAGCAAGAAATCAGCTACGTGGCCGGGATGTCAAAATCCTTCGCGACGCCGCCGCTGTTTTGAGTAGAGGCAGAACAATGTGCCAGACGGAGGTTCCAATGAGCATCACAACCTGCCCCGCCATCTCGGCCAATAAGCTACTCAGGCGCTCGCGCTCGATCTGTCGCTATGCGCTGGGCTCGGCGATGCTCCTGCTGGCAGCCTGCAGCGGCAGCGGAGACAGCGGACCACCCCCCAATACACCCACTACAACCCCTATGGCCTTAGTCACCAACCAGGACGACACAACCTTGACCACAGTCAGGCTCGACGGAAAGAGTTCGCCTGTGATCAATACACTGTCGCTCGGCCCGGTGCAGGCCGATGCGATCGGCGGCATAGCCTTCTCCTTGGGCGAATGGATCTTCGTGACAAACACCGAATCTAATAAGGTGGCAGCCATCGATCCGATCGGGGGCCTGGCGCCGATTCTGGAGACTTTTTTGGACGTGAACGGGCCAGTCAGGCTCGGCCAGCGTCCGATGCGCATCTATCGGCATCCGAGCGACAAGGAAGTGCTCTTGACGATGAACGAAGGAGACCCGGTCACCGGTCACGATACCGTCAGGGGCTGTGCCATAGGGGGGTCCGTCACGGTCCTTCACAATTCGCATTTGAGTGCCGGGGGAACGAAACCCCATATTACGACCACCGTCTGTCTCTCCGGGACAGGGGAGCATTTGGCCGCCTTCTCACTCCCGACGCCAGCGAATCCGAACCGGCAAGAGCTCGCCTTCGTGTCAAGCAAGACCACGGGGCTCATCGACCTGCTGCTCGCCGATCCCAGCTCCGGCGCGGTCCGATGGAGCCCGGTCACGCTGCCCGGGCTCGTACCCATCGACCTCTGCGATAGCGCCGAGGAGCTATCGCTGGGGTACCCGGTGTGTGATACCGGTCTTACTGCCTACCAAACTCCGAACCATGCCGCCCCGGCCGGGCTGTTCTGGTCGCAGGTGACGGGAAAGATCTACAGCTATCTGTCCGGCTACGGCAGCGTGGTGGAAATCGACCCCGCTACCTTGAGCATTGCCAGAAAAGTGGATATCACGCCGCCCCTGCCGAGTCAAACCGTCTTTCATTCAGTCGGTATCACGCCGAACGGGCAAACTCTGTTCTTGGTCGGTGAGGACAGGTCCGATCCAGACCACGTCTTCGGAACGTTCGGGTCCATTGATCTGACCGTCGCATTTCCGGCGCCGCTCTCCGCCACAGAACTCTTATTCCCTCGACTGAGCGACATCAGGCCGGCGCGCTTCCAGTTCACGCCGGATGGGGTGCGGATCTATATGACGCAATCGAACGATGTCAGCGGTTTAAACCCGACGCAAACCACGAACCTGAGGAAGGACTTGCTGTTCATCTTCGACCCGTCGTCGTTCTTTTCTCTTGTTTCCGAACTGGCCTTGCCGCCGGCGGAGATGCACGCCATGGATCTCTGGATCACCGGCCCGCAGGGGGCGGGGTCGGCCAAGGGAGCGGTGATCACGAACGCCTCGCCAGGCGTCAATGGCACGGTCTCGCTGATCGATGGGGCAACCAATGCAATTACCGCAACCATTCCCGTTGGAAAGAACCCGAAACAGGTGACCGTCTATTACTACGGGCTTGCCGCCAGCGACAATCAGGCGACGCCGAATTGGTAGAACAGAGGGAATGTCTGACGTCATCTCGGCTGGTTCATGCGATGACGGTGTTTAGCGCAGCAACAGTTCAAAAGCGACGTGTTTGAGAAAATGTTTCCGGTAGGTTTCAGACTTGCGGACTTGACGGCTCTCCATCGGGTTGTAGTCGTCGGTGATGATGAAGCCTTCACTGCTGTTCATCATGTGCTCATGATCGAGCAGCCAGCGAATGCGCCGGTCCTCGCCGGCAGGATTCAAGTCGATCGGCGCTTCCGACGCCAGAAATATAAAGTCGGTGAACTCTTCTTTCTCCGTAATGAAGACGCGCACGTGGGGGAACAGACTCTTGAGTGTCTGGTGAACTGCGGCGACCGCCTCCGACCCTTCACCGCTTGTAAAGCCCACATAGTTGAGCGCAAGGATGCCACGATCATCCAATAGCGCGCGCAGTTCGCTCAGCATTTCCCGGCTGAGTAGATGCGTGGGCTCGGAGCCGCCGGTGAAGCAGTCGTGAATGATGAAATCGTAGCGGTCCGGCAGACGTCCGATTTCGTATCTCGCATCGCCGACGAGGAATTGCCCGGTCGGTTCAAAATGAAAAAACCGTTGGGCTGCATCGGCGACCGCCGGATCGATTTCGATGGTGTCGGTCGTAAGGCCCTTCGATTTCAAGTCGCGGGCGACGTGGCCTCCGCCCAAGCCGATGAGCAGGGCTTGTGACGCCTCAGGGCGAATCAACGGCAGCAGCCCCAATATTTGCTGGTACCCCAGCACGCTCCTGTCCTGTTTCAGATCCACTGCGCTGATGACGGAGGCATCGGAGAGCATGAGGCGATATCCGCGCTGCGCATCGTCCACGACACGTACCCACCCATACAGGCTTTCCGCTTCGGAGAGAACGGTGAAGCCTTTTGCTGTCTCGCGGGAAACGGTAAGGCCGAATGACGCAACGATGCCGGCTGCCATGCAGAGGATCACGATAGGCGGAACGGAGCGAGTGCGCGAGGCGCTTCCGGTTTCATGCCAGGCGACCAGGATGGCCAGGAGACCGAGCAGAAGGCTGAGTGAAAAAATGATCGCCCTGGTTCCAAACATCGGCAGGAGGAAAAACCCTAGCAACAGAGTTCCCGCCACACTCCCGACCGTGCTGATCGCATAGACAGACCCCGCGACCGTGCCCACGCCACTCAAATCGCGCGTGGCGCGCTTGATGACGTAGGGCCCTACCATCGCCAGCGCCGTCAACGGCAGCGTGAAGAGCAAGAGCGCGCTGGTAAAGGCCCCGGCGCGAAGGCCGAATGAGTCAGTCGCGCGGAGAATCGGTCCAGCCAGAAAGGGGATTGTGACGGTCGTGACGGCAGAAGACAGAATGATGTGAGCCAGACGGACTGCGGGAAATCGATCGGCAATCAATCCCCCAAGAAAGTAGCCCAGGGCCAACGCGATCAAGGTGACGGCGATCAGCGACGACCAGACGTACAGGCTGACCCCATAAAACGGGCCGATGATCCGCGTGCCGAGTAATTCGAGAATCATGACGGCGGCGCCGGTGATTGTGACGGTCCCGTACAGGACCAGATGCCCTCGATCCGGAGAGGACGATGGACTGTTCGGAACGGTCTTGCTCATGGCCCATTCTTTCACAACGGTCGATAATAGAAGAGGGGAGCTGACGGGATCGAACCCGCAGCTCCCCCTTCTATGGATGAGACAATGCTTAGCGTACCGTTAGGCCATCCTTCGTCGCAGCCAGGCGATCCCGCTCAGCCCTGACACAAACAAGATTGCCGCAGCCGGCAACGGCACAGCCGCCACTTGAGCGGTGCCTCGCAGTGAAAATGCTCCACTGGTCAGGAACGGCACACCCGTGAACGGTTGGGTCCATGAAATATTAAAGGCATTCGTCCCGGTATTGAATGTCCCGGTGGCAGGCTCGCCGATGTTCACTGTCGAATTCATGAACGGTCCCGCCACCCCGGCAAAGAGCGACCGGAGATCGACGGTCATCGTCGATCCACTGGTCGAACCGCTGGGCGCCGGCGCTCCGACCGGATTTCCTGGAAAGACCTGATTGCTGGTGAAAATCGAAAACCTATGGCCGGCGACGGTGACCGGCGGAAAGATATTGGGCAACGGCTGGTACTGTCCCATGACCAGCTGTCCGTTCTGCGTAAAGTTCCCAGTGACCGATCCCAGCAGACCAAAGTTCAGGCTGATCGACCCGCCGGTGATATCGAGCTGCGTGACGGTCGCGGCCTGTGACTGTCCGGTCCCGAACAGACCGGCCCCCAGCAGGAGGGCACAGACCGACAACATGGGTACAACCATTTTCTTCATGTGACATCCCTCACGTTGGTTCGACCGTCCACCGTCGCGTCTGAGCGACGGTGGACAAGAGAACACTCGAACTTAGACGCCCCTTGCTTCAGAGTCCATGATCCTGCCTTGGCCAGCCATGCGGCGGCGCGCGAAGGCGATGACCCCAACCAGACCACTGCCGAACAGGTAGACGGCTGCGGGAATCGGCACGGCGGAGAATTGAAGATTGAACGTACGGGCGAGCCGGTCGGCGGTGTATGCCGTGAGGGCAGCCGACGCAGTTGTGTAATTACCGTTCGTGGCGATGGCATCGGCCAGATAGGTTCCAAGATCGAACGGATTCGCTCCCCCGACGACCAGGCTATAGAGCCCTGGCCCCAGCGTGTAGTGACCGGTCACACTGGCGCCAGAGGCATTGGATCCTGAAAATCCGGTGAAGGTCATCGTGCTCACCGTTCCAGGAATACTTGCTGCAACGTTGCCATCAGTCGACATGGTGACATTCCCATTGGAGCGATATTGCCCCCAATGGGCTGTCGTGAGGCCTGCCGCCCCATTATTGGCATCGATCTCGTCATTCGTTGCCGCGAAGGGGGACCAGGTGGCAAAGCCGGTCTGCGCGCCGACGTAGGAGAGGGGGACCATAGCGCCGGCCGGAAGGTCCCCCGCGCCGTCATGGGAGCCGCCCGGTACGGTTCCTGCGAAGATGGAATAGCCGGGATTCAGGATGCCGTTTGTGTTGGTGTTCGTGCCCGTGATAGTGAAATCGATCGTCATGGTGTCAGTCAGGTTGAAGGAGAAGAATCTGTTGTCGTGACTGTTCGCCCAGGTGGTCGCGTCTTGACCGGCTATCCACCCGGCGTTGCTGGACGCGGTGTTGTTGACTGAGGATACAACACCGTTCGTAGTGTCGAGCGTAGTGTAGCCCACATGGGCAAGAACTGGCCCGGCTGTACTGATCAACAGAGCCAGTCCCAACGACGCGGTAAGCACACCAACCGACCGACGACTCTTCAAGTGTTTCATAGAAACCTCCATAAATGAGTTGATGAGTGAATGAGGCGGTTCTTCACGGTCCCCACCTCCTAGTTACTACATACGCGCCCTTTATGAACCGACCGACATGGGACTGCTACCGACCACTGACTACACTTGCTACGGATGCACATGAATTTCGATTACATAGGTAAATACATAGGTGGATAGGCTGAAGGCCTGTCTCGTCTGTCTGGTCTATTCGGTCGGTCTCGTGTGTTTGGTCGAATAAAACCAACCTGATAGACCCGATCAGCCTTCAGCCTGAACCCCTTCAGCCTAAACGCCTGAGTCCTTCCGGTATTTTATATGGTGGGCGCTGCCGGCGGTCTACAGACGGATTCACCGGATGCAACAGATGCAACAACTTTTTCCGTCACTGCTCAGGTAGATAGGCTGTGAGCCCAGGGGACTGGCTCCGCCGTCTGCGGCGGTGCCTGTCCCGCTGCTCCTCAGACGGGGACAGCCGCCAGGAAGAAGGGCGACAGTCCCCTGCAGTCGTCCTGCGATTCACGCTTCACGAATGACGTTTCACACGCAAGCGCCGCGTATCAGCGCTTGCGGCAGCCAAGAAGAATGTTCGAGGTAAAACCGGCAGATGAAATTCGACGTGGGGGAAGTTAGAAGAGGAGGATTCTTGGAACGCTAAGAGGCTATTGATTGGCTCAGCGCCCTTACACCCCGATCACCTGGAGGCCATTTGCCTTGGCGGCCGTTGCGAGAGCCTCGTCATGCGTCGCCATCACAAGATCGGCGGCGTTCTGTTCTCGCCACAACAGCGCAGTGGCAAGATGCAGCGCGTCCAACGTGCCGAGCGCGGTTGGGAGCGGCTGGGACGCGCGAGACAACACCGGTCCCGTAAGCTCGACGATCTCCATCGCTTCGATCAGCCGATAGACGGCTTCACGCCGAACGGCCACATCGGCGTCATCGAACCCTTCAGCCAACCTCACACGGTCCAGCGTGCGCAGGCATTCCACTTCGACCAGCGCGGAGACCACGCCCCGTTCGATGGATGGCCATTCCTTCAGCGCATTGCGCTGGCCGAGAATCACGCGAAGCAGGACCGACGAATCGAGGTAGGCGATCACCGTTTGTCCTGTCGTTCTTCGTTCAGGAACGCGAGGATATCCTTGCGAAGGCGAAGCGGCGGAGGCAACGGCACGCGCCGGAGCTTCGGGGCGGAAGCGAGGGGAAGCCGAACGGTTAAGGACGCCCCCGTCTTTTCAATCGGCACGAGACGCGCGATGGGGTGGTCGCGATCCAAGATCGTGATGGATCGCCCCGCGCGCACCTTGCGGAGATGCTCGCTCAACCGGCTTTTGAGATCGGCAATCTTGACTGTATTCATAGTCACATACTAGTCATGTCAGGTCATGAAAGCAAGCGCCTTCCCGGACTTACTCCTCAGCGCCACACGGCGCGCAACAGGCGGGAGGTTCGAAATGCGAAGTTGTTGGAACTTCGAACCCAGAACATCGAACCCCGCACCGCGCGTCGCGCCCTTCCAGCCCGTCCCGCGTTTCTCGCCAATTTCGCGCCTCCGCATGAATTTTCCGTCACATTTGTAGCAACTGGTGCATGCGCTGGTAGCGGGTCTGGAGGCACCCTGATAAAACCCATCTCCATAGTAGAGGTGCAATCGATCGAAATCAGATGAGGCTGATGAAGCGACAGCAATTATTCCAATGCAGATATTTCTTTATGAGGGGAGAAAAGGAGGTGCCCGGTCAATGCACCGACAGAAGACGCAGCAAGCGACCAGGGACTTCGTGCAAGCGGATTCAACCAGGGTCGTGCAAGGCTAGTCCATCATCAATCATCATAACCAATAGTGAGGAACTCACCATGAACAGGAACATGAAGTTCAAAAGAATCATAGCCGGCTTGGCCTGCGTTGGCGCCCTCGCCCTGAGCGCCAACGCGCAAGCCCTCACCTTCGTCCCGGGCGCCGGTGACGCGGCGAACCCGATCATCATCAACGCGAATGTCCCCGGGTCGTCGGGGGTCTTTCTCGACACGATCAATTTCGATCTGGGGAGCTTCACCCATTTCAATCTGACCTCCACAGCCACTAGTGGCATCCTTGGATTCGGCGCCGCCATTTTTGAAAACGTCGGTGACTCACAGGTCGTGTTCCCGACTGCTGCCACATATCTTAATGTGCCCCTTCCCAATCTTGGATTGCCTGACGACTATCACCTGCATCCGAGCGGCTTCTTAACCGCTGGGGGCCAATCCTACCAGCTCACGATGTGGGGATCGACGCCGGCGGCTGTGCCGGTTCCTGCCGCCATCTATCTGTTCGGGAGTGGCTTGATCGGATTGGTTGGATTGGCCCGTCGCAAGATGAAGGCCATGGCCTAACGATATCGGAGTACCATCCCGGAAGAACGGATATCCGTTCTTCCGGGAACTCTGAAGAGTACCAGCGTACCGGTACGGTTCAGGAACTAGAGGAGAATTCACACGATGAAGACCGAACCTTGCAGAACAATCAAGGGAGGCGTGATGGTGTTCCTGGCGGCGGCGCTCTGGTGTATGCCGGTGCCGAGCCAGGCTGCTATCGTGACACAGTTGAATATCGCCGGTGGGTCGATCGGTCTGAATTTTGGAGGGCTGGGGTCGGTTAACGGCAATTTTACGCAGAACGGGCAATTGGTGATGGGACAGTACCAGCCGACGCCGAATCTGTTCGAGCCGATTACGATTTCCCACCTGACCTTTTCGATTTTTACCGGCAGCGGAGGGACGCTCAATCTTTCCGCCCCGACCGCGCAGACTTCGGGGTCCGCCTTGACGTCGGACCTCCGATCGCTCTTTGCCGGCGTGACCAGCGCCGGCTGGGCTGGCTTGCTGACGAGTCCCTCAACTCCGCTGGCAACATCCTTGAATATCGGCGGGGTCGCTACCGGATCGTTCAATGAGATCACGAACGCTTTCGATATTTCCTGGACGCATCAGTTCACAGGAGTGCCGTCTCTCACGTCCGGAACGTTCTCACTTCACGGCACCGCCCAATTTGGAACTGCCCAACCGGTGCCGGCGCCCGCCGCCTTGATTCTCTTCGGATCAGGACTGTGCGGCATCTTCGGAGTCGTCATTCGACGGGCCACCAGCCTCACGGGGCAAGGAGTCAAGGCCTGCCCGGCCCCCATTCTACTCCTGTCGCCTGACGCGATATTCGCCAAAGAAATCGAAACGCAACTTGCTCGGTCCGGATACCGCCTGCACATCGTTGCTTCTGTCAGCGACGCGTTTCCGTTCGCCCTGCAGGAAATGCCGGCGTTGACCCTGGTGGATCAGCGTCTGTCCGACTGGGACCAGATTCGTACGGACAAGCATCTTCACCATGTGCCCATGATAATTGTGGTACCAACCGGTACCGGCTACAGCGAGGATGATGGCATCTTCGACTTGGAACGGGGTGCGGACGGTACCCATCTCTGCGGAGAAGGCTACCGGCTTCTTCTTGCAAAAATAGGAACCTACCTGAGGCGAGCCGGATCTGTCGATTCCAAGCGGGGCCTCTATCGGATCGGCGCTGTCGAATTGGACTCCGATCTCCAACAAGTGAAGATCGGAGCCAACCTCATTCCTCTTTCCGCAAAACCCTTCGCCATTCTCGAGGCCCTTATAAAGGCTCCCTCAAAGGTGTTTAGTCGTGGCCACTTGATCAATCTCGTGTGGGGGCCTGATTTCGCAATCGGAGATCACGTCTTGGACGTACATGTCCATGCACTTCGGCGATCGCTCCAACAGGATCACGACCCTCTCTGCCGGCTCGTGACGATTAAGAGTGTCGGTTTCAAGTTGACGTCACTCTCCCCGGCGATGCCTGCCTCTGCTGCGCCGGACACATTATCAATGGCGGACAGCTCTCTCCCGCTTCTCCGTCCGATCTCAGTTCAGAACTCGACTCCTCACCGAACAATCGCTCCGCCTCAATCCCCAAGCCGACGAACCTGGCGCGAACAGGTCTCCCGGCAACGCCGGACTCGACTACTCCAAAGAAAACGGCCGTTTCGCCATCACGGCAGCGCCATGTCGATCGGGCAGACCGGCATCGAACCTTCGCACAGTTCTGTTGCAACGAGTAGCATCCATCGGTAGACGGGCTTCACGAAACGAAGTAATCTTTGCGTATGAGGAAGAACATCACGATCAAGTGGGGCATCGGGCTGTGGGGTAAGCGTTCTGCTGTGGCCCTGGCTGTAGCAGGGATGTATCTCGCCCTCTCCCTCGCGGCCTCCTCCTGTCTCTTGCTCCATAACACGACGCATCATTCTGACAGTCATCATTCTGACTCCGATACGCAATCCTCCCTCTGTGCCTGGGCTTGCCAGGTTACTTCGGAGGGTGGGCTGGCGGCATCGGTTCCTGCAGAGCTCCCCGGTCTTGTCTCTATCGCATCAGTGGTTCCGCTCATCGATTCTCTTTCAGCTTCTCCTTCCCCTTCATTACAGTCCCGCGCTCCTCCGATGTTCACGCTCGGATAGTTCAGGCGGGCCGCGTTCTTCAATGTTCAGCTTTATCGCCATGCGGCGATTAGTCCACTGATCACCGGCCGGTCTTTCCCGTCTCGAACGCATTCCGCCTGAACCATCAGGATAAGCTAGGCGTATCAAGACTATACGTTGAGATCCGGGTTTGGTGGCCTCCTTTCTCGGACTGATCCGGGGCGCGGGCTCTTTTAGTGAGCCCCCGCTCCGGCCTCCTACGCAGAGCAGGCGACGGTTGTTGATCTATCGATGTCCGGGTCTGGTGGCCTCCTCACTCGGACTGATCCGGGGCTCAGGCGCTTCCTCCTCAGCGCCTCCGCCCCGGTTATTTATCGCAAGGTGCTTCCATGATGATCGTACGGTTCACGGCGTGCATGCTGGTCCTGTTCGTTTCACTCCTCGGCGCTCGCGCGCACGAAGGCCACACTCATGTGATGGGCACAGTCACGGAGGTAAGCGACAGCCAGTTGGTCGTGAGCAATACAAGTGGACAGACCGTCGCAATTCATCTGGACCACGACACGCGGTATCGCACCACCGGCATGGCAACCAGCAGCGCGACGGTCCGAGTCGGTGATCGCGTCGTGGTGGAAGTGATGGAGCAGGCAAACGGCCTTCGGGCCGCCGAAGTGCGGTACGCGACTGTCGCGCCGAGGATGCCATGAACGGATCCATCTAGGCGATCCATGTCTCTGACTCTCGATATCACAAAACAGGCGTTCCTGAAGGCCATGCAGACTGGCGATACACTTGAACAGACGTTGCACATCGTCGTAGTACGGCTGTTGGCCATCGCGCTCAAGCTGAGGGATTGCGGGCAGCCGCAGGATCAGTCTCTCAAGTGGCCGTTGCCGGAGCGTTATCACAACTGGCCCATGGTGGAATCCGAGATGGAGACGCCCTGTCGCCGCCGACAGCTCCGGTTCTACGTCTCTCCCAAGGCCGCGACGCTCTCGGTCGATGAACCCTTTCCGGTCTCCACGGTCTTTGTCGTGGAGACCTCGTCTATCGAGCCGCTGGATGAGCCGCTCGTTTCGCGCTTTGTCATGGGGAAATATGCCGATGTCACAACCGGCGAGAGGAATTCTGTGCAACAGGGGGCCTGGGCCTCAGCGACCTACGGGCTGGCTGGTGACATGCTGCCCGATGCTGTGCGCATCACAACAGGAAAGGAAGATGCATGAGCAAATACTGGGTTCCAGGAGGAGGATGGTGGGGCATGATCCTCCTCGCGGCGGTTCTATTCACCGTCTTGTCCTCGCCTCTGGCCAGGGCAGACTCGCCCGGCGCATGGCAGGCCCTCACCGAGGCGGGAACCCTGGCACGATCACAAACCCGTTATGACGATACGGAGCGGCTGTTTCTGCTGGCAGGCCATGAGGCGGAGCAATTCGGGCCGGGCGACGTGCGGGTGGCGGCTACGCTGAATAACTTGGGCCTGGTCTATCATGCGCAAGGGCAGTACGCGCGAGCGAAGCCCTACTATGAACAGGCATTGGCCCGGTGGGAACAGGCGCTTGGCCCCGATCATGAGGATGTGGGCTCTGCGTTGAATAATCTGGCGGGAATCTATCAGGAGGAAGGGGCCTTCGAGCAAGCCGAAATCTCCTATCTCCGCTCCCTCGCGATCGGCGAACGGGTTTTAGGTCGCGGCCATCCGGAGTTGGCGGTCGGGTTCAACAATCTCGCAGGTCTCTACCGGAAGCAGGGACGCCTCGTGCAGGCAGAAGCGCAGTTTCGTTTGGCACTGGCCCTTCTGTCCGACACCGACGGAGCGACGTCGATTGATCCTTCGCTGGTCCTGAACAATTTGGCGACTCTCTATAAGGAGAAAGGGCTCTATGTCTTTGCTGAACCCCTGTATCGGCAAGCTCTGTCCCTCCGACTCGAACGTTTTGGCCAACATCATCCGTCGATCGCAATCTGTTTGAATAATCTAGGCAACATGTACCACGCCCAAGGGCTATCCGAGCTGGCGAATCAATACTATCGTGATGCGCTGGCGGTCAGCGAGTCGGCAGCAGGACCAGAGACTGCGCTCACCGGCATGATTCTTGTCAATTGGGCCTGGCTTTCACACGACAGGGGGCTGGTGGATGAGGCGAAGTTTCGATACCAACGGGGGCTGGTCATCCAGCAGCAGACGCTGGGTCGAGATCATCCGATGGTCGCCGTGACGGTTGAACGGTATGCGGGCCTTCTGTCTGACCTCGGGCAATCGGTGGAGGCAAACCTATTCGTTGCAAGAGCGGCAGCGATTCGAGAGCAGAAGATCCACTTGTCTCCCGCGCCTGCGCAGAGCCGACAGAGTCGGTCGAGTCAGGAGACGCAGAATGGAGTGAAACGATGAGCGGGAAGGTACTCAAGTAGTTCGTAGGGGTCCATTCACAATCAAGGAGGGACGTGCAATGAAACACACATGGAAGATGGTCATGGCAGTGGCGGTACTTGGCGTGGGACTGAGCCTGCAGCCGGCTCTCTCGTTGGCGGAGAAAGGAGAAGATCATAACCAAGAAGTGATCAAACATGCCAAGGAAGGGGTTGCGCATACGAAGGAAGCGATCAAGCACATCGAAGAGTCCGTCAAGGGAACCGGCGATGCGCATGCCAAAGAAGCGCTGCAACATGCGAATGAAGCGATTGCTCATGCAGATCAATCGATCGCCCATGCCGAGATGGCGGCGAAGAAACCAGCATGCTGTCAAGAAGGGAAGAAGGAGAGCAAGTAAGGCAGAGAGATTGAGTCTCGTGCTGCCGGTATCTTTCACCACCGGCAGCACGATGCAGGATCTTGAAAAAATCTGTCAGCCTGTCTTGTTCATGTGGTTTGTCTGGTTTTTTGATTGAACGAAACTAACCAGATGAACCAAATCAACCAGATAAGCAAAAAACCAGATCAGCATTATCCTGCTGGTTAATATCACGGTAGTGGCACCTTAATCTGTTCAAATCTAATTCGATGATATATTTCGATGCCGTCACTTTCTTCACTGAGGGAGTGTGTGATGTTCAACCTTGCTATAAGGTTCGGGAAAGAAATCAGGCTTGCCCAATGCACAGGAATATCTATAACGGGACTGCTCGTGCTGATGTGGGTGGTCGGGTGTGGCGGGGTGTTTACCGGAATACCGGACCTGGACAGTCCCGATGGGCGAGTGTTCGCGCAACGTTGTGGAGCCTGCCACGGCAAGCCATTTGGAGACCATGGGATAACCCATGGGGTGCCGGATCCGCGGTTCCGGACGCTGGCGGAATGGCAGCAGGAACTGACCAAAATGGACCGTCTTATGCGCGAGAAAGGGCTCCCACCTCTGACAGCCCCGGATCGTGAGGCTATCATCCGCTATCTGAGCCGCCACGCGAAATCGTAGCAGGCCTCCCGTGAGGGAACATCCTTGTCGAGCGCCCTCAATTCGCTGTGGTCTTCGAGATCGTGCGCCCGGTCAGGTAAAAGACATAGGCCGGCACCAGGGGCAGGACGCAGGGCGAAAGGAGCGAGAGCAGCCCGGCCAGGATAGCGATGAAAAGGGTGGGCGTAGTCCCGCCCAGGGAACCAGCCTCCAGATAGAGATTATTCTCCTGCGCCCATTGAGCGATGACTGCCAATTGTTTCGACAAGAGGGCGAGACCGATGAGCATGAGCAACGCGCCGTTGATCAACTGAATCGTCCGTATATGGCGCTTGAGCGAGCGTAACAGGCCGCTGGCGCGATCCAGCGCCAGCGCAAAGAGCAGGAAGGGAATCCCCAAGCCCAGCGAATAACCCGATAGCAGCAATGCGCCCTGGCCGATGGTCGTACTACTATAGCCCAGTGCCAGAATCGCACCCAGCGTCGGGCCGATGCAGGGCGTCCAACCAGCCGAGAAGAACATGCCCATGAGGAGGGAAGGCATATAGCCGCTGCCGCTGCGCTTGCCCCAATCAACGCGGGTGTCGGCGTAGAAATATCGAAGAAAGAAGTCAATCCCGCCTTTCATCCAGCCGACCGGCAGCAGCCACCAGTGCCCGCCCTCTCCAGCGGAGGAATCTTCCAAACGGCCCAACCGCCCCGATAGAGCGCCGAACAGGCCCATCGTCGCCAGGGCGAATAGAATGACGATGATACCCCCGATTCTGGCTAGCGGCTCCCGGAGGTCAAATACCAGTTGGCCGACGCCGCTCATCACCACGCCCAGGGCGACGAAGATAACCGAAAAGCCGAAGACGAAAAGGAGCGCGTGGATCACCGGCCTGGGTCTGGCCGCTTGTCCCTCTTGTGCCGGTGCCGCCGCCGTGGCTGCGCCCTGAGTGATGGTCTCTCTCATCCCCTTGTCCTCCGTCGCCGTATTATACCCGATCTCGCGATGATTGGCGGAAACCTCCCACCGCCTTTTCCTCCTGCCCCTACTCAATGAATGTCTACAAATCCCTTCTTCTCGAAACTGAGCCAACCTGTAATAACCATCCCCACGGAAAAGTGAAAGTTTGGGTGGAAGCTGCATCCTCGTTTCACAAGAAACCCAGCCCCTAAAAGCCTTCAGCCTATCGACCTGCTATCTGAGTAGTTACGAAATCTGTAGCAACCGTTAGCAGCCATCAGTAGACAGATGCTCAGTTGACGCGTATAGGTAGTGCCAGTGTGGAGAAGAAGTTGATGATGCGTTCCGGTATATCACGCAGTACTGTTCTTGTCGCCGGGTTCGTGGCCCTGGTCTACGCGGGGCTTGCGGTGATGGCAGCGAACTGCGCGTTGAGTCACGTCGATCCCTCCAACAGCCTTACACACCATGGTTCAGACCAGGCGGCTCCGCATAATGCGCTCTGCGCCTGGGCCTGTCAGGCTACGACCGATGCCGGGCTGATGACGGCCTCGCCGACGTTATCAACGGGTCCGGCCGTCCGGCTAGTAGTCTTATCCCCCTATCAGAAAACCCCGCCGATCTCTTCTTTTCTCCTCCGCTCCCGTGCGCCTCCGTCGGTGCCCTTCGCCCTCATCGGATAAGGGATCCCGAGCGGACGTTTCGTGCTGCTTCCTCTCGCGCTCCTTTATTCGATCTCAGTCTCGCGCCACATAACTTACGGTATTGATCTATCGATGTCCGAGTCGGGTTGCCCTCCTTTCTCGGACTGATCCGGGGCGCGGGTGCTTCCTCCTCAGTGCCTCCGCTCCGGTTATTTTGCTTGAGTTGGTTGTCACACCGTAGGGGTTCGGGCTGAAGGCTGATTTGGTCTGTCTGGTCTATTCGGACTGTCTCGTGTGTTTGGTCGAACGAAATCAACCAGACAGACCATCCTTCGGCCTGAACACCTTCAGTCTATCTACCTGGGTCGTGACGATTGGTACGGGCTCAACCCGGCAGCCAGACGCCAAAACAGTTTGCCGACGCGGTACATCGCGCGCTTGCGGCAGGATGGAATTGCTCGGCACGGGTGGATCGTGGTGAAGGAAAACTCGTGACGAATCAACAGGAGGGATGATCATGAATACAATCATCAAGATCGGGTGTCTGATCGGATTCGCTTGTGCCATGACGACGCCGGTTTTTGCCGGCGAACAAAAGATCATATTGATGCTCGGCGGAAAATTTTGTGAGGCCTATCTTGGCGATGTGGAAGCAGCGTTGGCGAAGGTCTCAGGTGTAAAGGCTGTAGATGTCAAGAGTATGAAGGGCCATGCCGTGGTGACGATGGACGGAGAGAAGGTCAAAGCGGGTCAACTGGCCGCGGCAGTGAATGGGGTCAAGGGTAACGGCTGGCATTGTACCGGACAGGCGATGAAGTAGACGTTCCGCAAAGAGGATCCACCCAAAAGACGGCCGCGATGAACAGATAGATCACGATGCCCCTGTTCCAAGAGGGAGGATGCTGGCTTTATCGTTTCCCAGCCTTACGATGGCAGGAAGGGTGAATTGTGGAACCGATGTTACTTCGCATCCAAGAAACGGCCAAGTTGTTGAAGGTCAGTAAGTGGACGATCTACCGATGGATCGAGGAAGGCCGTTTGGGCGCCACCAAGATTGGCCAGGGCAGTTTGCGGGTGTTTCGGACATCGGTGAACAGGCTCATTGAAGAGACTCGGATCGATCACGGGAATACTCGGAATGATTTGCCGAAGAAAGCGGCTCCGGTGCGGGCCAAAGGCGAAAAAAAGAACACAGTAAGAAAGAGCAGGAAACGGGTCTGGTAGCTGCCCCCCCCCTCTGCCAGACCTGCCCGGGAACTCGGAGTTGGCCTCCTCCCTCCGAGTCCCCGGCCCTTCGGGGTGAAGAATTGAGAGACGTCATAAGAAATATGGGTTTAAAATGTTTGCCGTTGATGTATGATCTTGTTTCATTAACGTGTCCACCATCACAAAGGAGAAATTATGAGCCGAATGAAAGCCGTCGTTATGGCAGTCGCAGTCTGCGGTCTTATCGCAGGAGGCGTGACGAGTCCCGTGTTCGCGGGAGAAAACGCGCATGTCAACGAAACGATCAAGCATGCCAAAGAAGGCATCGCGCACGAGAAAGAAGCCATCACGCACCTGGAAGAAGCCATAAAGGGAAGCACCGACGCCCACGCGAAGGAAGCGCTCGAGCATGCCAAGGAATCCCTGAAGCATGCGGAGGAATCGCTGGCCCATGCCGAGCAAGCCGCGCAGAAGTCGAAGGGCAAGAAAAAGTAGCGCGACACGAAGTTCGAAGTTCTGGGTTCGACGTTCCGAAAATCTCGAACGTCGGACCCCGAACCGTCGTCCGTCTCCCCCGTCCCGCTTTTCTCGCAAGTCTCGCTCGCTTCACGAAGAAGGCGGGCTGAATCACCCTCGCCGTTTTCTATCCAACAGCGACTCAAGCGTTGGGAAGATCCTCTCGACGATGATGCGATAGCCTTCTCCGGTCGGATGAATGCCGTCTGCCTGGTTGAGGGAGGACGAGCCTGCCACCCCATCGAGGAAAAATGGAATCAGCGTCAAGCGATACTGTTTCGCTAAAGCCTGGTAGAGCAATTCAAACCCGTCGGTATAGTCCTTTCCATAATTCGGGGGGAGCTTCATCCCCGCCAATACGACAGTGACAGAGGCCTGTTGGAGTTGCTGAATAATCCGTTCGAGGTTGGCTTTCGTTTCCTGCAGACTGAGGCCGCGAAGCCCATCGTTGCCGCCAAGCTCCAGAATGACGATTGCCGGCTTGCTCTTCAGAACCCAGGAAACTCTCCTGGCTCCGCCGGCTGTCGTCTCACCGCTGACTCCCGCGTTCACGACTCGATAGGCATAGCCTGCTGCGTCCAGCGTCCGTTGCAGGCGCGCGGGATAGGATTGATCCGGTGACACACCCAACCCGGCGGTCAGGCTATCGCCGAAGGCGACGATACAGGGGCGTTCGGCCGAGATGGGCCTTGGTCCCACAGCCTCGCGCGGAGGGCTCGACGACGGGAGTTGAGAGGCGGTTACATTGCTACGGTCGTACCCGCAGAGGAGGATCAAGAAGAGGCAGCAAAATAGTTTTGTGAGAATCCATGAGCGGCGCATCATCATCCAGTATAATATACTCTGCACCTCAACAATATTGCGGGAGCGTGACCGACAACATGATTTCCCTCTCTCATCTGACAATGCGTTTGGCCGGCGGCGGCCATCAGATCACGATCCTCAACGATGTCACGCTTGAGATTCCCGATAAACAGCGGGTGGCCATCGTCGGCCCTTCCGGAAGCGGAAAGTCCACTTTGCTGGGCCTCATCGCGGGACTGGATCGCCCGACCTCCGGCGCTATCACATTGAACGGCGTAGAGATCTCAACGATGCGTGAAAGTGCGTTGGCGCGCTTTCGTCGCGACCACATCGGCTACATCTTTCAATCCTTCCATCTGATTCCCACCCTGACCGCCCTGGAAAACGTCCTGGTACCGCTGGAGTTGTCAGGGATGTCCACAGCGCAGGCTCGTGCGACGGAACTGTTGCAGACCGTCGGCCTGGGAGATCGACTGCATCATTATCCCGTCCAACTGTCGGGAGGCGAGCAGCAACGGGTGGCGGTGGCCAGAGCCTTCGCCTGCCACCCACCGATTCTGTTGGCCGACGAGCCGACAGGAAACCTGGATTCGACGACGGGCCAGCAAGTGATGCTGCTGCTCCACTCCCTCCATCGGGATTTCGGCACCACGCTAGTCCTCGTCACGCACGATCTCACTATGGCCTCCTCGATGGAGCGTGTGATTGCTTTGCGCGACGGCCGCATCGAATCCGATACCCTCACCGACCCGAACCATCGGGGCGCAGGGTCGTTCCGGTGATTCGCTTCATCCTGAAAATGGCCTGGCGTGAAACCAGGGGAGCCTGGCGGCACTTCCTCTATTTCTTCGCCTGTATCGCGATCGGTGTCGGGGCCTTGGTCGGGGTGTCCCTCTTTGGCGCGAATATGGAACAGGCCGTCACGAGAGAAGCGCGGGGCCTGTTAGGCGGCGATCTCGAAATTCGTCTGACTCGCCCCCCGAGCATCCCAGGACAGGCAGTGCTGAACTCGCTGAGTGAACGGGATATGGTCTTGACCCATGTGAGCGAGCTTGTCGCCATGGCTGCGCGCACGACTTTTGTGCCAACTGCAACCCAAACGACCCAGATCATTGAACTCAAGGCGGTTGAGCCGGCCTATCCTCTCTACGGGTCGATCAGACTCGACCCAGCGCAACCGCTCGATGTCCTGCTCCACCCGGATAAAAATCGCTGCGGCGGGTACTCCTGTTTTGGCGCAGTGGTGCAGGAGTCACTACTGATTCGGATGGGCCTCTCGGTCGGGGATCGATTGAAGATCGGTCAAGCCATGTTCCTAATCACTGGCCTCGTGCGGACCGAGCCGGATCGAATGGCCAATGCCTTCACCTTGGGTCCACGGGTGATGATTGCGCAGGAGGGATTACGGGCAGCGGATCTGATTAAACCCGGAAGCCGGGTGCGGGAGCGGTATCTGGTAAAGATCGCTGCCGATGTGCCGCTGGAACCGTTGCGCACCGAGCTGCGAGGTCGGCTGGAGTCAGATTCGGCGCGCGTATCCAGCTATCGCACATCCCAGTCACAGTTGAGACAATTCCTCGAACAACTCTCCCGTTATCTCGGGCTGATCGGCCTCACCGCACTGTTCATCGGTGGACTGGGGGTTGGAACCTCGATTCATGCGTTCTTGCGGGACAAATTACGGACCATCGCCATTTTGAAAGCGGTCGGCGCCGATTCGGCCACGGTCGTCTCGACCTACGTGGTGCAAGCGATCTTCCTGGGATGTATCGGAAGCTTCGCCGGCATCTTGTTGGGAATTGGGCTTCAACGAGGGCTGCCCCCCCTCGCGGCTGCTCTTTTTGCGTCAGACATTCTCGATCAGTTAGGCGTTTCATCGGAATTGTCGTGGTACTCGGTCTGGCCCTTGCTGAAAGGGGCCGCGCTGGGACTGTTATCGACGCTGCTGTTTACTCTCTGGCCCCTGTTGAAGATTCGAGAGGTTCACCCGGGCGCGATCTTTCGGCGCGATGCCGAACAGGCGACGGTCGAGCAGGGGACGCCTCGGCCACGATGGTGGGTGAAATGGGGACTGACCGATCCCTGGAATGTCGGCACGGCAGGAGGGATCATCCTCGGGCTCTGCGCTCTCTCGGTCTGGCAAGCAGGCTCCTGGTCGATTGGCCTTCTGTTTATCGGGGCGATGTCCCTCGCCATCACGGTCCTCTTTGTCTGTGCGCGGGTGTTTGTGCAAGGGCTGGCCTGGGCCCCGAGGCCTCGCATCCTGAGCCTTCGCTATGCTCTGGGTAATGTCGTACGACCCGGGAGCCAGGCGACGGGGATCATGGTCGCCATCGGTATCGGCGTCATGGCGATTGTCACTGTGTCACTGGTGGAACAGGCGTTGCTCCAACAGATACAGGAGAATCGGCCTGCGGATGCCCCGACGTTTTTCTTTATCGACATCCAGCCGGATCAAGCGAAGAAATTCGTCTCGTTGGTCGAGCAACAGACCGGCCAAACGCGTCCGGAGCTCATGCCACTGGTACGTTCCCGGCTCCATTCGATTAACGGACAGGTCATCACAGCAGAAGAAGGAGCGGAAAAGAGCGACAAGCGCGCGGAAGGGAAGGAGGCTCGGGGGAAACAGTGGTATTTCACCCGTGAATATGTCCTGACCTTTCTCGACAAGCTGCCGAAAGACAATACGTTGGTCAAGGGGGAATGGTGGAAACCCGGGCAGGTCTTCTCGACCCCTCAGGTGTCTGTGGAAGAAGATGCTGCCACGCATTTAGGCCTCTCGGTCGGCTCGACCGTGGAGTTCGATGTTCAGGGGGCCACGGTGTCGGCAGAGGTGAGCAGTATCCGCAAAGTCGAATGGGGAAACTTCTCGACCAATTTCTATATGATCTTGTCTCCGGGCTCGATGGAAGGGGCGCCCTTCACCTATGTAGCCACGGTGCGGGTCGCGCCACAGGAAGAGGTGCCGTTGCAGCAGGCGGTCGTTGCCTCATTTCCAAACATCAGCGCCATTCATATCGGCGATGTGCTCGATGGTTTTGCGCGGGTGCTCGATCGTCTCTCTTTGGCGATCAGGGCGGTGGCGCTCTTTTGCGTTGTGGCCGGCGGGTTAGTCATGGCGGCGGCGCTCGCAGCAACGCGCTACCGGCGCCTCTACGAATCGGTCATTCTGAAAGCGCTCGGCGCGACTCGCAGCCTGATTGCATGCGCCTTTGCCATGGAGTATGTTCTGCTGGGCGCCGTCGCCGGGCTGATTGGACTGACCCTCGGAACCGTCTTGTCATGGGCCCTGGTGCGGTATGTATTCGAGCTGTCTTGGAGCATACACCCACAGGTGCTCGGCATCGGCCTCCTCCTCACGATGTTGCTGACATTGATCGTGGGGTTTGCCAGCACGTACCGGATTCTCGGCCAACGGCCCCTGGCCGTGCTCCGACACGAGTAGGAGCGGGCAACTAGCCCGCTGTCTCAGCAACAACCTATCTGTAGCGATCCAGGTACCTGCGCAAGGCGGGGCTGTCTCGTTCCCGAACCGTCACGGCGATCCGTAACTGTTCAAGATATTGATCGAGCGTTTTCCCGCCGAGGTCGATCTTGCGTGTTGCGAAGAAGTCCCGCACATCTCGTTCGAGTTCAGGTGTGGCGAGGCTGCCGATCCCGCCGCACATACGGCGCATCCCTTGCTTGGGAAACATCTGGTCCATCTTTTCCCAGTTCGTTTTGACAAACGCCCAGGCCGATTCTCTTCCATAGACACTACCCAGGATGGAACTGACGAGAAACGGCGCGTCTTGTGTGCGTATTTCTCCGCTGATGGTGCGGGCGAGGGTACGTTCGAGTAATGATTTGGGTTGGAATGACGCAAGCGAAAAGAGATAGCGCCGTTCTTCTTGCGGTGTGGTGGCGGTGCGGAACCGTTCGTCAAATTCTTCGTACCTGGTTGTGTCGCCCGTATGAGCGAGGATCGCGACCAGTGAGGGCACGACATTGGGGTCAACGGCTATCGCGTCGCTGCGATAAGCCCGGTACAGCTCAGCTGCTCGTTGTTGGATAGCCGGATCATTGCCGAGTTTACCCTGTGCGCCAATCAGTTCACCCCGCAGCTGTTTCGTCAGCTCGCTCTCTCCGCTTCGAGGCGCCCAACCCAAGTCTGAAACGGCCGGACCGATCCGGCCTCGCACGAACGCCTCAAGCGCCGATCGATCCTCTACTGTGATGATCCGATTCAAGAAGGAGAAGGAGTCGAGTAGCACAGCCCAGACGTTCTTGTCCCGCTCTGTCGTAAAGCGGGCTGTCAGTTCAAGATAGTCCGTGAGGGGCATATGACCTGCGATGGTGGTGGCCCAGGCGTCGTTGATGAGGTTAAATCGCTCGGTGACGGCGAGTCGATCGATGCCGCGGTTCAAGAGACGATCGAGCAGGTCTGGCGCATAGCGCACCCGGTAGAAACCGTGGCCGCCCTCGTTAATCAGTACTGACTCCCAATCGTGAGGGAGCGGGGCTGTCATACTCTTCTCCATCAGCAACATACGCGAGGTGTCGGTCTTGCCTCCGGCGGTCACTCGCATCTGGAGCGGGATCTGCCAGGTAGCTGGTGAGGAGTGAGGGGTAAGGGGTGAGGGGTGAGGAAGGTAATTGAAGCGCTGCTGGGACAGGACGAGCCGGCCCGACTGATCGATCTCAGCCGTAATGAGGGGATACCCTGGCTGGAAGATCCAGCCGTCCATAAGTTGAGGCACCGGCTGTTTGGAGATGTTGCCCAGCGAATCCCAGAGATCCTTCGTGTCTGCGTTCCCGTACGCATGCTTGCGCAAGTAGTCGCGGACGCCGTCGCGAAAAACCGTCGGCCCGATGTGCTGCTCTAACATCCGGAGCACCGACGCGCCTTTTTCATATGTCAACACGTCGAACATCGCCTCCGCGTCCTTGGGAGCTTGCACCGGATATTCGATCGGTCTAGTACTGTGCAGTCCGTCCACAGCAAAGGCTGCGGCACGTGAGACCCCGAAACTGTCCCATCGTTTCCATTCCGGTTTCCAGGCATCGACTGCCAGCATCTCCATGAAGGTAGCGAAGGCTTCGTTCAGCCAGAGGCCGTTCCACCAGGACATGGTCACTAAATCGCCGAACCACATGTGCGCGTTTTCATGCGCAACCACATCGGCCACGCGCTCCAGTTCGCCATGTGTGGCGCTGTTCCGATCGACCAGTAAGGCCGTTTCGCGATAGGTGATGGCGCCCAAGTTCTCCATGGCCCCTGAGGCAAAATCAGGAATGGCGAGCAGGTCCAGCTTGTCGCCGGGGTAGGGAATCCCGTAGTAGCTTTCAAAAAACGAGAGTGACGCTGCCGCAATGTCCTGGCCGAATGTGGTCAGATGTTTTTTCCCAGGGACGACCCACAGGCGAAGTTGGGTCTGCCCGATCATCACCGGATCGGTTGGCTCGATCCGGCCGACGATGAACGCGACCAGGTAGGTGGACATCCTCATCGTATCGGCGAAACGAACGACCTTCTTCCCCCCAACAAGCGCTTCGGATGCGATCATGCTGTTGGAGACTGCGGTGACAGTCGGGTCGATGACCAATGTCGTGGCAAAAACGGCCTTGAAGTCCGGCTCATCCCAGCAGGGGAAAGCCCTGCGGGCATCGGTGGCTTCGAACTGTGTGGCGGCCATGTTATGAGTCGCGCCATGTTCGTCTTTATAAGTACTGCGATAGAACCCACGGAGCTTGTCGTTGAGCGTCCCGCGGAAGGTCATCGTCAGCTTCCAAGCGCCTGGCATAAGAGGCGTGGCGAATGTCAGACGGCAGCGTTCGAGCGCTGTATCCAACGTAATCGTGGCCTGTCTCGTCGTGCCTGAATCTCCCTCAATCTGTGCCGAGGCGATGTCGAGTTCAATGGCGTTGAAGACGATGTCAGAGGTTGCCTGATGAACCGTGAGAGTGATGGTTTCCTGTCCCGCAAAGCTTGAGGTAGGTAGATCCGGCTCCAATCGCAGTTCGTAGCGAGTCGGGACCACATGCCTTGGAAGCCGGTATGGATCGACGGTGCCTGAAGAAGAGGCCTGGTTCATGTTCTTACCTTTCGATCGTTTGGTAGATGCTTGCACGAAAGAACTGTTGAGGCACGGGCTGATAAACGCTGTCAGTGGAAAGACGAGGAGGAATCGGGCATGCGTGAAAAGAGCCTGCAGGGCCTGTCGTCTGCTGATCGGGCTAGTCATGCCCTCGTCGCCTGGTACGACTCGACCCCGTTGGCTGTGCCCACGATGAGCAGGTCTGTTCGTCCGACAAAAAGGCCGGTCTCGACTACTCCGGGAATTTGGTTCAAAGCGATCTCGAGTTCTCGCGGATTGTCGATCCGTGGCAGATGGACATCCAGAATCATATGGCCTGCTTCTGTCTTGAAGGGCAACCCATCCCGTTCTCTAAGCACCACAGGACTCTTCGTGAGGGCCTTGATTTCTCTGGCCGTACTTCCCCAGCCAAAGGGGACTACCTCGATGGGGAGAGGGAACGATCCCCCTAGCACTGGGACTCGCTTGGTATGGTCGACCAACACGATGAACTGCTTGGCCGAAGCCGCGACAATCTTTTCCTTCAGGAGTGCGCCGCCTCCGCCCTTGATGAGATTGAAGCCAGGATCGACCTGATCTGCCCCGTCGATCGCGACATCGATCACCCAGGCATTGTCGGCATCGATGAGGATGATTCCTTGTTGCATCGCAAACGCAGCCGTTTCCTTCGACGTGGGCACTCCGCGAAGCCTCATACCTGAACGGACCTTTTCTCCCAACGCCATGACCATATGCTTGGCCGTCGAGCCGGTCCCAAGGCCGACGACCATTCCATCGCGAACAAATTCGACGGCTGCTAACGCCGCGGCTTTCTTCAGGCTATCGAGATCCTGATTGCTCATCATGATGCGGGGGTATGGGAGAGAGCGGCGGCGACGGATGCGGCGCCAAGTAAGGGGGTCTTCTGATTCATGACCACTTTGACCGGAATCGAACTCATCAGGCGCGCATAGCGGCCTTTGTTGGTGAAGGCCTTCATGAATGTTCCGTCTTTCAGTTTGGCCAGCAACTTCGGCGCGATGCCGCCTCCCAGATACACGCCGTTCAAGGTCATTGCTTTCAAGGCCAGATTGCCGGCTTCAGCTCCGTAGATGGAGGCGAACAGATCGAGCGCCTGCTTGGCGATGTCTGCCTGACCCTTGAGCCCCGCTTCAGCAATCACCGCCGCCGGATCGCCGGCTTTGATTTGTTCTGAGAGCCACGTCGGCTCATTTTTCTTGCTGTCGCGGACATAGTCATAGATGGCGTGCAGGCCGGGACCGGACAGCACCCGTTCATAACTCACGTGCAGATAGTGACCGCGCAGATGGCGCAGCAGTTCAATTTCGTTATCATTATTCGGTGCGAAGTCCGCATGCCCCCCTTCGGATGGCATCGGCTGATAGCGCGAGCCGTTCCAGAAGAGGATGGATTCGCCCAGTCCGGTCCCTGCTGCGATCAGGGCGAGTGCTTGCTTGTGGGGTGGTGGATTCCCGGCATTGAGGGTTTCCACTTCGTCCGGTCTGAGCAAAAGGATTCCATGCGCCATGGCTTCGAGATCGTTGAGCAGCTTCACTCTCGGTATGACGAACTGTTTCGCCAGGGTTGCGCCATCGACCACCCACGGGAGGTTGGTCGTCTGGCAACGGTTCTGAATGACGGGGCCGGCAATACCGAAACAGGCCGCGTCGATTTTCTGCGGTTTTTCCACTAAGCGCTCCGGTTCCGGCTCGGCATCGTCCATCTTCTCGGTCGCGAATTCATCGATAGACGTTGAGGGCTTCGGTGGGACGAGAAATTCCGTAAGCATGTCCTCGAGCGAGGTGTAATCGGCGCTATGGAATGACTCCAGCCGGACGGGATCGACGCGGTCTGACGTCCAATCGAATAGAGCCAAGTGAGTTTTCGTTCCCCCGATATCTCCGGCAACGATCATCTCGCCCTCATGTGCTCGCCCACTGTTACTGAATCGGAAGCTCGGCTGCTGCAGCTCGATCGAGGAACCAGATGAGGCGGCCTTCCTCTGGCTCGACCAACGATGCCGGAAGCTGTCGTTCCGCCTCGGTCTTCGAATCGAGGATGGCCCTCACGACTCCTGCTTTGCCGGCTCCCGCGACGAGAAACAGTATCACACTCGCTCTGTTGATCGCAGCAAAAGTCATGGTCAATCGGTTGGGAGGATCTTTCGGAGATTGAGTTGCCGCAATCAGACGTTGATGGTCCCGCAGAGCTGGCGCCCCAGGAAACAGAGAAGCCGTATGCCCATCTTCGCCCAGCCCTAAGAGGATGAGGTCAAGGGAGGGCTGGACCGATAGCGGGGTCTTCGTCGCAAGATGCAACTGCTGTTCATACTCATGAGCCGCCGCCTGTGGGTCACGGGACTCCCCTGCCATACGACAGACCTGCGAAGGCGTAATTTTCAGAGGGGTGAACAGAGCCTTGCTGGCCAGGGCATAGTTACTTCGAGGGTCATTCGGGGGGACGCAACGTTCATCGCTGAAAAAAAATGTGGTTCTAGACCAATCGAAGCGGTCGGCGAAGGCAGGAGCGGTTAGGGCTCGGTAGAGTGTTTCCGGTGTCGCACCGCCGGAGAGGGCAATAGAGAATCGACCTTTTGTGCGAATGGCCTCTTGCCCCACTTCCAGTACGAATGCTGCTGCTGCTTCAGCCGCGGCTTGGCTGTCGCTATGGATGCGGATGTCGGGGACAGCGGGCATCCTACTTCTTGCGGGCACGCCCGCTCTTCGCGCGCCGCATCGTGGGGCGCCGAACTGCGGTGCGAGGAGCGAGAAACTTTGTCAACGTCTGAATCGTCGCGATCGGATTCTTACCCAAAGGTAAGACGATCCCCTGTTGATCGTGAGCTTTGAGCGCCTGTATGTCGCCGGCTGCTTGGGCCTGCGCGAGTGTGCGAAAGGTAAATGGTTTTCCCGGAATGCAGAGATCGGGAATCATTCGATCGACGAGCTGTAAAAACAACCCGCTTTTCGGACCCCCTTTATGGAGTTGGCCGGTTGAATGGAGATAGCGCGGACCATAGCCGGCTGTCGTCGTCACATGGTGATGGGAGACGAGCGCTCTTCGCAGAGAGCGGATGGCCTGCTCCATTCTGAAGGAAGGTGTCGTATAGGCCAAGATGGCGACGTAGGCGCCGGGGCGACATTGTTGCTTGAGCTGCGCCGCGGCTTGTGCCGCAGTCGCGGTTGTTTGTTTCGGCAACCGGCCGGTGGCCTGGATGGTGTCCAGTACGCGGGCAGTGTTGTCTTTACTTTCTTGAACGTTCGGTTGATCGAACGGATGAATCCCCAGAAGATGGCCCGCCACGGCCGTGGCGATTTCCCACCTGAAAAATTCCCCTGCGAGATCATAACGGTCTTGAAGTGTGAGAGTCAGGATCGGGTGTCCATGTCGCGCGAGCCCGGCAATCTGCCGGTCAAGCTGTCTATTTTGATCTCCCTTTAACCGCAGATAGACAAAGAGCCGGTCCGTGCCATAGGCGGTCGGAGAGACAATCGGTTCGTTTGCTACAGGGATGAGGCCGGTTCCCTCCTTCCCTGTGCTTTCCGCGAGGAGCTGTTCCGCCCACAGACCAAATGCGGTGATCTGCGGTGATGAGATCAGGGTGATCTTGTTGCGCCCTGCCTGCGCCAGCGAGGCCATCGTTGCGCCAAGGTCGGCCCCGGGATTCCGTTCAAGAGGGGATTGGGTGCGGCAGGCCTGGGCCATGGTTATGGCGCGGGTAAGCAATCGTACGACATCAATCCCCATCAAGGCCGCAGGGACTAGCCCAAAATAGGAGAGGACCGAGTACCGTCCACCGATGTCGGGTGGGTTAGTAAAGATGCGCCAGAACCCATGCTCTGCTGCGAGTTTCTCTAACCCGGTGCCGGGATCCGTAACGGCGATGAATTGTTCGCCGCCTTGGTGGCCGGGAGTCTTATGGACTAGTTCCCAAAAGTGGGCAAAGAGGGACATGACTTCGATGGTTCCGCCTGATTTGCTGGCGAGGATGAATAGGCTTCGAGCCGGGTCGATCGCCTGCGTGACCTGTTGAATCCAGCCTGGAACGGTCGAGTCGAGAACCCACAGACGTGGGAACCCATTGGATGATCCAAACGTTGCGCGAAGGACTTCTGGCCCCAAGCTGCTACCACCCATCCCGAGCAGGACCACGTCGCGGATGCCGCGCTTTTTTGCCGAAGCGGCAAAGGTCAGCAAATCCTCGGCCCTATCTTTCATGTACTCGACGATGGTCAGCCAGCCGAGGCGGTTGGCGATGTCGGTGGGATCTTGTTTCCAAAGCCGATGGTCGCAGGCCCACATTCTCTCAATCGCACGGGATTCGGTGAGCCGTGCCTGTGCCGCAACGACCAGGGATTGAAGCTCCGGGGGAAATGATCGATCAGTTTCGAGTTTCATGGCAAGCCGTCCTCCTATTCTAGATATCGGAGGAGAGAAACACAAACATGAGATCTCACCTAACCTGGTCTATTTGGTTGATTTGGTTTGTCTGATTGGTTTGGTTCATCTGGCTAGTTTCGTTCAACCAAAAAACCAAACAAACGTGACAAACCAAACAAACCTCGTTTGACAGGGCGCTGGCCCCATCCCTATAATGGCCCTTGTCATCCTGAGTCGTCTTAGGTAAGGAGTGATCGTATGTCTTTTACATCTCAGCAGCCATCAAATCTCAAGAAAAAACGCGAGCATGGATTTCGTAAGCGGATGAGCACGAAGAATGGCCGGAAGGTGTTGGCTCGCCGTCGCGCGAAGGGACGGGCTCGCTTAACCGTATAGGTCGAGCGACGCTGACTAGGGCTGCACGAAGGAATCTTTACCCTCCGTTATGTGCCCCGGACAAGGTAGCTCCCAACACAGGATGACAGTATGTGCTCATAACCGAGTCCAGATCGCTGGCCTCGAAGGGGAAGTCCTGTGCACACTAGCCCTTTTCTATGGTGATGGCAATGTCACATGGTGGGGGCGACAAACGACTGTTCTTGAAACGCAGCCGCGACATTGAGTATGCCAAGGAGCACGGAAGCCGTATCTCGACCGCCCTGTTTAATATGATAGTTTGCCGGACTGACGGGATTGGCAGCCGGGTCGGTATTGTGGTGGGGAAACGGTTCGGTATAGCCGTTAGCCGGAATAGAGTAAAGCGCCTGTTTCGGGAGCTCACACGGCAACTGCGCGGTCAATTGCTCCCTGGACTGGACCTTGTGGTTTTCCCCAAGCGGGATTCAATTGTGCAGCCCTTTGCCGTCTTGAAAGGGATTTGGTTGTCGGCGCTTGAGCGCCAACGGCTGCTTCGTATCCACGAGGACTAGCGTTCGCCGGTGGAGCTTGACTCTACTTGCCGGTTATCGCTATTGGGTCTCGGCTTTTCTTTGTCAGCCTGCCATTCTGAGCCAACCTGCTCTGAATATGCGAGGGCCGCGATCAGCCGGTATAGGTGCTTCGTGAACGCACGTTTCTGATCCACCGTTCGATGAAATATTGAATGTTTCATCGTGAGATTTGGAACCTCTGAAGTACTAGGATCCCAATTGGTCATATCGAGGTAGCGGGTTATTATGGACAAACGCGTCGTCGTCTTTCTCGTTCTGTCATTAGCGATCATCCTGGGATTCGATCTGTTTATCAGACAGATGGGATGGGCTCCTGACCAGAATCATCCTCAGCCTCCCGCTGAGGATGCCTCTGGTCCGAGCTCCTCCGCGGAACGAGAGCAGGCTCCCGCCCCGGGAGCAGACAAGGACAGCAGTTCGACCGGTTCGAGCGTCCCATCCAAATCCGTTCAAAAATCCGGCGCTCCCTCGTCGGATACTTCACCGACAATACTGGAACAGACTGTAACGATTGAAACCGACCTCGTTCGGGTCGGACTGTCGAATCGTGGCGGGGTGATTCGAACATGGGAGCTGAAGCGATACCATACCTCGACCCCGGAAAAGATGCCGGTGCAGCTTGTTTATCACGGAGGGAAGTTCAAGGGCCCACTCTCCATTACAGTCGCGAATGCCGACATCGACAAGACGGTTCGTGAAGGCCTTTATAATATCGAAAAAGATTTCACCAGCCTCGATGCCACGCATCCTGTCGGGCATGTCACGATGCAGTTCCACGATCCAATCACCCATATCGGTGTGGAGAAAAAACTGACCTTTCATCACGATAGTTATGTCGTAGATGTATCGGTTGCCCTGGAGGGGATCACCGAGCCCTACGATATCGTACTGGGAACTAACTTCGGAATCGTGGAATGGGGTAGCGGGTTCATCGGTGTGATCGGGTCTGCCTCACAGGTTGACGACAAAGTAGACAACGAGACGCCGGAAAAGGAACTTGAGCGGAAAGGGGCGGTTAAGTGGGTCGCCTTACACGATAAGTACTTTATATCGGTGTTAATGCCGAAACAGGGCACGTCCTCGCTTGCCAAGACCGAAGGCGAGCAGATTGTGTCGACCGGGGTGCGGATGGCCGCGTCAGGAGGCGCGTCCTCGGCTGCGCTTCAGCTCTATGCCGGCCCAAAGGAGTACGACACGCTCAAAGCCCTGAACGTGGGCCTGGAAGATATGATCGATTTTGGATTCTTCATCTTCGGCAGTTGGTCTTTTGTGAAAGCGGTCGCGAAGCCAATCTTTTATATACTGCGGTTTATCCATGACTATATCCCCAACTATGGGATCACCATCATCCTGCTGACGATGGCGATCAAGGTCATATTTGTGCCGCTGCAATATAAGAGCTATAAGTCGATGAAAATGATGCGGCTGATTCAACCGAAGATCAAAGAAGTCCAGGAGAAATACAAGGGTGATCGCGACCGTTTGAACAAGGAATTGATGAAACTTTATCGGGAACAGAAAGTGAACCCGTTGGGTGGCTTTCTCCCGATGTTCTTGCAGATGCCGGTCTTCGTGGCCCTGTTCAATGTCCTCTATACGACGATCGACTTGCGCCAAGCCCCTTTCATGCTCTGGGTTAAAGATTTATCGGTGCAGGATCCCTTCTATGTGTTGCCGATCCTCATGGGGGCGACGATGTTTATTCAGCAGAAAATCACGCCCACCACGATGGATCCGACACAGGCGAAAATCATGTTGGTGCTCCCGATCGGCATGACATTCCTGTTCGTTAACTTTCCTGCTGGTCTTGTATTGTATTGGGTAACCAATAATATCCTGACCATCTCCCAGCAATTGATCACGGATCGTTTTCTGTTGACCGACAAGGCGCTGGCCTCGGCAGGGGCTGAGCAAAGCAGCAGCCCGAACGCATAAGCGTCTCCCGACTGGTCTATCTAGTTGATCTGGTCTGTATCGTTTGTTTGATTGAACCGGACAGACCGAATAGACCAGATCAACCAAATGAATAAGACAGGCTGGCGGACTTTTTCAGCATCCTGCCAGTGAATGAGGCGTCATGCATGGAGGACTCGGAGACACGATTTGTGCCATCGCCACCCCCGCAGGCGAGGGCGGTATTGGAATCGTTCGTTTGAGTGGTCCTCATGCGCTTGCTGTTGCCTCCCAAGTTGTTCGGCTTCGGTCTGGTGATCCGCTCTCATCGGTTCCCTCTCATACACTGCATCTTGCCGATCTGGTAATTCCTGCATCAGACAATCGGAAAGGGACGAGAATCCTTCACAAGCGCCTACCCGTATCGGGCCTACTCGATGAGGCGCTCGTGGTCTTTATGAAAGGGCCTCGATCGTATACGGCAGAGGACGTGGTGGAGATTCAGTCTCATGGCGGGGCACTCGTGCTTGGGATGGTTTGCACGGTATGCATTGAGTCCGGCGCACGGATTGCGGAGCCGGGAGAGTTTACGAAGCGAGCCTTTCTCAACGGGCGCTTAGATCTCTCCCAGGCGGAAGCGGTACTCGATACAATCAGGGCCACATCATCTGCCGGATTGAATATCGCTCAACGCCAGCTACGGGGTGATCTCGCTCGTGAGGTGGAACAGGCGCGGACCTCTCTTTTGACGGTATTGGCCCATGTGGAAGCCGGGATTGATTTTGTGGGCGAAGATATTTCCTTTCTTCAGCGCGATGAACTGGTGCGCATCGTGGGCGAGGCCTGTGCAGTGGTTCAGAGGCTGGAAACCACGGCGCAGGAGGGTCGGATCTTGCGGGAAGGCGCGCGAGTCGTCATCCTTGGCCGACCGAATGTCGGCAAATCCAGCCTGTTAAACCGTCTGCTGAGGGAAGAACGGGCGATTGTGACGGCCATTCCCGGAACGACGAGGGATGCGATTGAGGAATCTATCGATCTTGACGGGGTGATGATTCGTCTGGTTGATACGGCAGGAGTGCGGGAAACGGACGATATTGTCGAGCAGGAAGGGATTAAACGGACGCGTGCGGCGCAGAATGAGGCGGACCTCCTGTTAGTGGTCGTAGATGGCAGCACGCTTCTCACGAGCGATGATCAGGCGCTCTTGAGCGCAGCCAGGGATCGCAAGCATGTAGTGATCCTGAACAAGGCGGATCTTGCCGTGACAGCGGAAACTGATGCCGCGCTTGAGGGCCACCCGGTATTTTTTGTTTCGGCTAAAACAGGGTTGGGGATTGAGACGGTGAAGTCGGCTCTTCGCGCTCAGCTTGTGTCCGAGGGCTTTGAGGCAGCGGAGAGCGTCACGGTGACGAACGTACGGCATCGTAACGCGTTACGCCGGGCCGGTGAATCCCTGGGCCAGGCTCTCGAGTCCGTGCGGTGCGGGATGGCCGGAGAGTTTGTCTCGATCGATGTGCGCGCCGCAGCCGACGCGCTCGGAGAAATTACGGGCGCCATTACGACAGACGAGATTCTTGGCCGAATCTTTTCAGAATTCTGTATCGGCAAATAGGAAAAGGTCGAACATGGGGCAGTCAGTGGACGTCATTGTGGTTGGCGGAGGTCATGCCGGCTGCGAAGCCGCCTTGGCGGCGGCGCGCATGGGTGCGCAAACCTTGCTGCTCACGATGGATCGTGACCGAATCGCACAGATGTCGTGCAACCCGGCGATCGGGGGAATCGCCAAAGGACATTTGGTAAAGGAAATCGATGCGATGGGCGGGGAAATGGCGCGGAACACCGATCAAGCCGGCATCCAGTTCCGCTTCATCAACACGAGTAAAGGCCCGGCGGTGCGGGCCCTCCGCGTCCAATGCGATAAGAAGCTGTACCGAGACGCCATGCAACGAACGTTGGGCCTGCAAGCAGGGCTGACGATCGGTGAAGGGACGGTCGATCGCTTACTGACGCACGCCGGCGCGATTACCGGTGTGGTAACGAACCATGGCGATCACATACACGCGAAGGCTGTTATTCTGACATCGGGAACATTTCTTAAGGGACTTATCCATGTCGGCTTGAATCATTTTCCTGCGGGACGAGCCGGAGAGGCGTCCGCCGAACATCTGTCCGATTGTATGCGCGACCTGGGGTTCGAAGTAGGCCGGCTCAAAACCGGCACGCCTCCTCGCTTGGACGGAGCCACTATCGATTTTTCCGTGATGACGCCTCAGCCGGGAGATGATCCGCCGATGCCGTTTTCCTATCGGACTGACCGGATTCATAACCCTCAGCTCCTCTGTCATTTGACCCATACCAATCGTGCAACGCACGAACTGATCCAGCGCAACCTTGACCGGTCACCGCTCTACAGCGGCATTATTGAGTCGGTAGGACCTCGGTATTGCCCATCGATTGAAGACAAAGTCGTGCGTTTTGCCGACAAAGAACGCCACCAGGTCTTTATTGAGCCTGAAGGGTTGGATAGCCGTGAATTTTATCCCAATGGAATTTCCACTAGCCTGCCGGTTGATGTCCAGGCCGGGATTCTGAAAACCATTCCTGGGTTAGAGCAAGCCACTATGCTCAAGCCTGGCTATGCGGTCGAATACGACTACTTTCCACCACGGCAACTGCACCAGACCCTAGAGACTAAGCTTTTAAATGGTCTCTACCATGCAGGGCAAATCAATGGGACTTCCGGCTATGAGGAAGCAGCGGCGCAGGGCCTCATGGCTGGGATTAATGCAGTCCTTAAACTTCGAGCCGAACCTTCATTAGTGCTCGACCGGTCGCAGGCCTATATTGGTGTTCTCATTGACGATCTCATTACAAAAGACGCACGTGAGCCCTATCGCATGTTTACTTCGCGAGCAGAATACCGCCTACTATTGCGCCATGGAAATGCTGACCTTCGATTAACTGATACTGGACGTCATGTCGGGTTGATTTGCGACGAAGTCTATGAAAAATTTAAGATAAAACAAAATGCAATAGAATCTGAGCTTTTACGCCTCGAAGAGTTTCGACCAAAACTCACGGAAGCTGTCCGTACACGTCTAGCCAATATTCAGATTCAGGATATCTCTGGGCCCTGTACAGCAGCTCAACTTTTACGGCGCCAGGAGGCCCATTATAAGCCTCTGTTAGAGGCGCTTGAGGTGAGTGCGGTAGAAGACGTTGAAACTGCTTATGAAATAGAGCTACAGGTCAAGTATTCAGGTTATATAAAGCGCCAGCTTCAACAGATAAACAGATTCAAAGGTTTAGAAACAAAGGCTATTCCTGTAGCCTTCAATTACGATGGAACTCCTGGTTTTTCACAGGAAGTCAGAGAAAAGCTAAAAAAGGTTCGTCCAGCCTCTATTGGCCAGGCATCGAGAATTGCAGGAGTCACACCAGCAGCAATTTCTCTTCTCCTCGTCGCACTCGAAAAATACAAGGGTGGATCAACTAGAGATAGCCTTCAGTTAGTCTAACCCAAGACAAGCGAATGTCGATATTTCTATTGTCCACTCCAGAATGTCTTGACCTCATCTGCTGATTCACGTAATTGTTCCACGTGGAACATGAACAAGAATTGCGGGATCTCACGGTTAGCGCTGCAAGGGAGTTTGGGCTAACAATCGAGGAAATCCATGCAGAGCAGTTCATGCGCTACCTCGCTCACCTCATTGAGTGGAATAAGACGATCAATCTCACGACGATCACCAACCCCAAGGAAATCATCATCAAACATTTCGTCGACTCGCTCGGTGCGCTTATCGCGACAAGCTTTCCACGAAATGGCGTGGTGCTCGATATAGGATCTGGGGGAGGGTTTCCTGGTATTCCTCTTAAAATTGTGAGACCTGATATTCGGCTAATCCTAGTAGAACCAGTTCGAAAAAAATGCTCTTTCCTCAATTCAGTGATCGGTCTATTAAAACTGCATGATGTGGCTGCATTTGATGGCACTATTGAACAGTACGCCAAACAACCGCTCCGACATACCATTGATACGATTGTGCTAAGGGCCTTGAAGTATGAAGAAGTAAGGGAACATATTCCTGAAATACTAACTACAAAAGGGAAAGTCGTTTTGTATCGAACAGAGGTTATTATGGAACAAGAAATCGGAAAAGAATTTCATCTTGTAACCGAAACAGCGCTTATTCTTCCTGAGGCGTCTGGCAAGAGAGTTATTTCAGTGCTTGAGAAAAATAGTTCATAGTATAGTCGGTCGATATGTGAATGTTCCACGTGGAACATTATTGATGGACATGTGTAGGAGTGAATGGTTCAGCCTTCAATATGGCAAAGATTATAGCGATCGCAAATCAAAAAGGTGGCGTAGGAAAGACGACGACAGCTGTGAATCTTGCTGCTGGAGTTGCTCTCCTTGGTAGTCGTGTCTTGCTTGTGGATATGGACCCGCAAGGAAACGCCACGAGCGGATTAGGGGTTGACCCCCGTTCTCTACAGACTACTGTATATAACTGCTTGATTAATTATGTAAAATTTCACGATGCCGTACAAGTCACCGAAGTGAACGGTTTATCACTTTTACCGGCAAATGCTGACTTGTCAGGGGCAGAAATAGAACTAGTGAATGTTGAAGAACGTGAAAAACTGCTTCGGCATTTCTTGCGAGATGTTGACAAGTTATTCGACGTTATTTTTCTTGATTGTCCTCCTACATTGGGAATTCTGACGGTGAACGCACTCGTTGCGGCTCATGGCGTCTTAGTCCCGGTTCAATGTGAATATTATGCCATGGAAGGGTTAAGCCGCTTGGTTGGGAATATCGATCGAGTTCGTCAGTCGTTTAATCCGGAACTCCAATTAGAAGGGATCGTCTTGACAATGTTCGATGCGCGGAATACGTTGGCGCGTCAGGTCTCTGAGCAAGTTCGTGGATATTTTAAAGATGTCGTCTACAACACGGTGATCCCTCGCAATGTAACACTGGCGGAGGCTCCAAGTTACGGACGCCCAGCCATGCTATATAACGTTGCATCGGCAGGATCACAAGCCTATCTGTCCTTAGCCAAGGAGTTTGTGAGTCATGGAGAAAAAAGCGCTCGGTAGAGGACTCGACGCATTGCTGCCAGCAATTAAGCCCGTCGCGATGACGGAATTGCCTGAGGTCCAACATCTGCGGATTGATGCGATCGTACCGAACCGGTATCAGCCGAGACAAACATTTTCCTCTAAGGAGCTCGCAGAACTCACAGCCTCATTGAAGCAAAATGGATTGCTGCAACCGATATTAGTTCGCCGCAAGGGTGACGGAATCTACGAGCTCATTTCCGGTGAACGGCGTTGGCGAGCGGCGAAAGAAGCCGGACTGGAAACCATTCAAGCCGTCATTCGCAATTGCGGAGATGAAGAATCTGTTGTCCTGGCACTGATAGAAAATATTCAACGCGCAGATCTCAATCCCATGGAAATGGCAAAGACTTACCATCGGATGATGAACGAATTTGGACTAACCCAGGACACAATTGCGCAACGAGTCGATTGTGAGCGATCGTCTGTTGCCAATATCGTACGTCTTATCAATCTCCCTTTGGAGATCCAGCAACTGATTGAAACAAATCAAATGTCCATGGGACACGCCAAAGTCATTCTCGGTCTTCATGAACAGAGTGAGCAGCTTAGAGTTGCCAAGTTGGTCGTTTCAAAAGCTTTATCTGTGAGAGAAACAGAGAAACTCATAGAGTCCGCATCAGTTGCAAGGAAGCGCGGGACAAAAGAATTGCAGCGAACGCCTTGGTCTGACGTGGAAGAGCGATTGCAGAAACGATTAGGCACTAAAGTCGTAATCCAGAAAGGAAAACGAGGCGGTAAAATCGTCATTCACTATTTTTCCCCCCCTGAACTCGATGGAATTATCGAGACACTTCTGAACTAGTCCACGCCACATTCTGGCTCAAAGAGGCCTGGTTAAGTAGAGGCATACTTGTTGCTTATACGTATGCGCGTCCATGTGCATTCTTATCAACTATTTCTCATGACCGCATCACAGCTGTGCTGGAATAGTGGAGGCATCAACTCGAGGAGGCGCGTTCATGTGGGGACAGGAAAGAAGAGAAGAGACAAGCTCTAACGAGCAGGAAGGCAAAGAGGTTACCATGGTTGTTGCCAACTCAACAATTGCCGATGGGGCGGGAGACATTAGTGCCTTTGTGGGGAAGGGAGTCGAATTCAAGGGTACCATCTCTTATAGCGGCACGGTGAGAATCGATGGACACCTTGAAGGAGAAATTCATACTGACGGCGTGCTACTGATTGGTGAAGAAGCCATCATCCAGGCAAAAATTACCGCTGGAACCATTGTATGTAAGGGAAAGATCACCGGGGATGTCGTTGCGAAAGACAGCATCAAGCTCCGTGCTCCGGCCATCATGAATGGAAGCGTCAAGACGCCGGTCCTTTCAATAGAAGACGGCGTGTTGTTCAACGGCGCACTCGAAATGGCTCATGGCGTTCGCGATGTCTCTCGGGATGCCGCGCTGCTGCCCATCGGAGTGATCACGCCCCCTCATATTAAGCGCGTCAATGGCTAAAAAGCATATTACTATCTAGGTATTTTGCCTGTATATTTTGCGTGGTGACGAGCCATGCATGTGCGGGAAGAGCCTTAGGAGGCGATCATGTGGGCAATGAAAGAGCGCTCCCAGCAAGTTGAGTCAGACAGCGAGAGTTTTACGCTTTTAGGAAAAGGCGCGGATTTCAAGGGTGTCATGAGCTTTGATGGCACCGTTCGAATTGATGGGCGCGTCGAAGGCGAGATATATATAACCGGAACTTTGATTGTCGGAGAGCATGCCATAATCGAAGGCGTCGTATCAGTTGGAGTGCTCATGAATAGCGGCAAGATCAATGGCACCGTCACTGCCCTTGAAAAGATTCATATCCTTAAGCCCGGTGAACTTGTTGGTGATATCCGAACCCCGGTCATTGCGATCGAAGAAGGTTCTCATTTCCATGGGATGTGCGACATGGGAGATCATCATTGGAGCGGCGAGCGTAACCCGCCGGTCGACGTGTCTCCCAACCTTGCTGTATCCGCCCGCTAACTGCAGGAAATAGCCCCTAGCCCTTTTCCTCGCTCCTCAGTACAATGGCGCCCCTATGGCTTGCCCTACGGTTCTCCTTGGCATGAGCGGTGGAGTGGACAGCTCTGTCGCCGCAGCCCTTCTGGTACGCCAGGGCTACGACGTTCGTGGTGTCACGCTTCAGGTCTGGGAGCACGAAGACGAAACGGTCGCAGCCTCTAAGCGCTGGGAAGAACGTGGCTGCTGCAAGGTCGGGATTGCCCGATATGTCGCACAGACATTGAAGATTCCGCATGAAGTGGTCGACACCAGAGAAACCTTTCGTGCCGGCGTGATCGACGACTTTGTAGCCGGCTATCTCGAAGGTACAACACCCAATCCCTGTGTCCGGTGCAACGAGCGCGTCAAACTGCGGAGTCTCATTGAGCTTGCGGACGCGCGCGGGATCAATTTTGTGGCCACCGGTCACTATGTTCGCATTGGGGAATCCGGGGGGTTGTCGACGCTTCAACGAGCAGCCGATCCTAGGAAAGATCAAAGCTATTTTCTCTACCGTCTCAGGCAGTCATGGCTCGCGCGGCTGCTCTTTCCTGTGGGAAGCATGCAGAAGATTGACGTGTGGAAGGAGGCGGAGGCGTTGGGACTTCCCGCAGATGAATTGAAGGAAAGTCAGGAAATTTGCTTCGTGAGCCATGGCGATTATCGAACCTTCATCGAGAAAGAAGCACCAGTCGCCAAGAAGCCAGGGTCCTTTGTAGACAATGAAGGCCGATACTTAGGCGACCACGAAGGAATCGCCTTTTATACGCCAGGCCAACGCCGAGGTCTCGGCATTGCCACCGGCCGCAGGCTCTATGTACAGCAAGTACAGCCTGCTACCAATACGGTTGTCCTTGGAGGAGAAGAGTCATTGCGTCGCAGTCAGTGTGACGTCGCAGATCTGAACCTCTTCGACTCCTCACTGCTTAGCGGATCAACAGAAGTCGAGGTCAAAGTCCGGTATGCCACGCCTGCTATGCCAGCAACCATCCAGTCTCACTCAGACGGCACCCTTCGTATTACCTTCCATGAGCCACAACGCGCATTGAGCCCAGGGCAATCAGCGGTATTCTATCGAAACAACCATGTGCTGGGCGGCGGCATCATCCAAACCTTCTAGCGTTCTCACGATCCGCACCATCATATTGTTGACAGCCCTCATCTGCCAATGCTAACTTGGCGCGCCGCTTTTCGTGCAAGCCACGAAGGCTTCTTCTTTTGTCAAAAAGAAAAGAGCGAACGGACCCATATAGTGATTAAGACAGCAGTAGCGCGACGTTATGCACAGGCGCTTTTTGAGTTACTCGACGTATCCATGATCGAACAAACCCGCGTGGCTTTAACAGGGCTGGGCCAAGCGATCAAGGATTCGGTCGCATTACGCCATGTCGTGGCCTCGCCGGTGTTTGGCGCTGAAGACAAAATTGCCGTCCTAGTAGAACTCGGTTCACGCTTGGGGTGTCCTCCCGTCGGAAAAACCTTTCTCGAACAGTTGGTCAAGAAAAATCGCGTCGGCTTTCTTCCTGAGATAGCCGAGGCCTTCGGGAAACTTGCCGACGCGTCTAAAGGCACCCAGCAAGTCACCGTGTTCTCCGCAACAGCCCTACCCCAGGGCGAACAAGATCAAATCAGCAATAGCTTGCGCACAATGCTCAAGCGCCAAGTGGAAGTCACCTTTCATACGGATGCCCGCTATCTCGCCGGCGTACAGATCCGTCTCGGCAGCACGGTGGTCGATAGTACCGTGCTGGGGCGGTTACAAGCGATGCAGAGTTTGTTGATTAAGGAGTAGCCATGCAGATTAAGGCAGAAGAAATCAGTTCGATTATCAAAGAAAAGATCAAAGGCTTCGACAAACAAGTCGACGTCAAGGAAACCGGCTCAGTCATTCAAGTCGGAGACGGGATTGCCAAGGTCTATGGCCTTGACGGAGCCATGGCCGGTGAAATGCTTGAGTTCCCCGGCGGCCTCTATGGAATCGCGCTGAACCTTGAAGAGGATAATGTCGGCGCTGTGCTCATGGGTGATGACGTTGGGGTAAAGGAAGGCGATCCGGTCAAGCGCACGGGGCGTATTGCAGAGATTCCGGTCGGCGAAGCTTTAATCGGTCGTGTGGTAAATGCGATCGGGCAGCCTATCGACGGCAAAGGGCCGATCAAGTCGACGCTTTCGTCTCGCATCGAGGTTGTCGCGCCCGGGGTGAATACACGGCAGTCAGTGCGCGAGCCCTTGCAAACCGGCATCAAGGCCATCGACGCTATGATCCCCATCGGCCGAGGACAGCGTGAGTTGATCATCGGCGACCGGCAGACCGGCAAGACCGCCATTGCCGTCGATACGATCATCAACCAAAAGGGCCTCAACGTCTTTTGCATCTATGTCGCCATCGGCCAGAAACGTTCTACTGTGGCCCGCGTCGTCAAGACACTCGAAGAGAACCACGCGATGGAATACAGTATCGTGGTGGCAGCCACCGCGAGCGATGCAGCACCCATGCAATACCTGGCGCCATTTTCCGGCGCCGCCATCGGCGAGTACTTCCGGGATAACGGCAAACATGCGTTGATCGTCTACGACGATCTTTCCAAACATGCCGTAGCCTATCGCCAGTTGTCTCTGTTGCTCCGCCGTCCACCGGGCCGCGAAGCCTATCCAGGCGACGTGTTCTATCTGCACTCCCGTTTGTTAGAGCGTGCAGCCAAACTCAGCGACAAGCTCGGGGGAGGAAGCCTGACCGCGCTGCCGATCATTGAAACACAAGCCGGTGACGTGTCCGCTTACATTCCGACCAACGTCATTTCGATCACCGACGGACAGATCTATCTCGGCAGTGATCTGTTCTACTCCGGTATTCGTCCCGCGATTAACGTGGGTCTGTCCGTCTCGCGCGTCGGTGGTTCGGCCCAGATCAAGACCATGAAGCAGGTGGCCGGCACCCTTCGACTCGACCTCGCGCAGTATCGAGAAATGGCTGCGTTTTCGCAGTTCGGCAGCGAGCTGGACAAAGCGACGCAGATGCAGCTTGCGCGCGGTGTTCGGATGGTGGAGCTGCTCAAGCAGGGACAATACAGACCGATGCCGGTTGCCGATCAAGTGTTATCGATTTATTCCGGCGTCAACGGATACCTGGACGATGTCCCGGTCGATAAAGTGCAACAGTTTGAAGCCGACCTGCTGCACTACGTGCAACAGCACCATCCCGAGCTGAAGAAAGAAATCGCGAGCATCGGGAAAATCGATGACAAGGTTGCCGGCAGACTGAAAGAAATTATCACGGCCTTTAAACAAACGATGGGGTACGGCGCAAAATCATAGTTCAAAATTTTCAATTCTGAATTTTCAATTGGGGCGCTGAGGCCCCTGATGCCATGCCTAGCTTACAGAGTCTACGCCGTAAAATTGCGGCGTTTAAGAATACACAGAAGATCACCAAGGCCATGAAGATGGTGGCTGCGGCGAAGCTGAAACGGGCGCAAGACCGTATTCTGGCAGCGCGCCCCTACGCCCTCAAGATGCGGGGTGTCCTCAGCAACCTGAGCCAGCGTGTGAATCGATCTTCTCATCCCCTGTTGCAGAAGCGCGAGGGGAAAAAGGTTGAAGTGCTCGTCGTCACGAGCGATCGCGGGCTATGCGGCGGGTTCAACGGCAATATCGTGCGGAAGAGTTCAGAGTTTGTGCGGCAATGCGAAGCCCAAGGCTCACAAGTCAATTTGAGCATCGTGGGACGTAAAGGCCGCGACTATTTTCGTCGCCGTACCTGGCCAATCAGGCAGGAATGGACCGGCATCTTCGACAAGCTCACGTTCGAACATGCCATCGATATCGGTGGCGACCTGACGGACCACTTCGTCAAGGGGACATTCGACGAACTCCACATCGTCTATAACGAGTTCAAGTCGGCTATTCAGCAGCGTGTGATCGTGGAGAAACTGTTTCCAATCGATGCCGCAGCCGAGTTCGGGACGGCGCAAACGGAAGGCACGACCGGCGGCAGCTACTTCTACGAGCCGGACGAAGCAGAACTCTTAAACGTATTCGTTCCGAAACATTTCCAGACACAAACGTTCCGTATATTGCTGGAATCAGCCGCAGCGGAACATGGCGCCCGCATGGCGGCGATGGATGGCGCGACCAGGAACGCAGGACAACTCATCAAGAAAGTGACCTTGCATTACAACAAGACCCGCCAGACTGCCATTACTAAAGAATTGATGGACATCGTCGGCGGCGCAGAGGCGCTAAAATAACAATGTTGAATGGTGAATTTTCAATGTTCAATACGGAAGGGACAATTGTTAGACGTCGTCCATTCACAATTCATCATTTAACATTCAACATTTTCAGTGAAGGTGAACGATGAGCATAGGAAAAGTGATTCAAGTTATCGGACCGGTGGTGGACGCGGAGTTCCCTCCCGGACAACTGCCCAATATATACAACGCGCTCAAAGTGATTCAGGAAGAGAATAAGGCCGCCGGCACGCCGGCCGTCAGGATCACCCTTGAAGTCGCGCTGCATCTCGGTGAAAACCGCGTCCGCGGCATCGCCATGTCCACGACCGATGGTCTGACGCGCGGGATGGATGTGCATGATACAGGGGCACCGATTTCCGTGCCGGTCGGCCGCGAGACATTGGGGCGACTGATCAACGTGTTGGGCGAACCAGTCGACGAGATGGGCCCCATCAGCACGACAAAGACCTATCCCATTCACCGGCCCGCACCCAAGCTCGAAGATCAGGACACCAAGACCGAAGTACTCGAAACCGGGATTAAAGTCGTCGATCTTCTCGAGCCGTACAGCAAGGGCGGCAAGGTCGGCCTCTTCGGCGGCGCCGGAGTCGGCAAGACCGTCATTATCATGGAGCTGATCAACAACATTGCCTTACACCACGGTGGTTTTTCGGTATTCGCAGGCGTCGGTGAACGGACTCGTGAGGGCAACGACCTCTGGCACGAAATGCAGGAGTCTAAGGTCATCGATCCCAAGGACTTCACCAAGTCGAAAGTTGCGCTGGTCTATGGCCAGATGAACGAGCCGCCGGGAGCCCGTCTGCGCGTTGCGTTGACCGGACTGGCCGTCGCTGAATATTTCCGCGATGAAGAGAACCAGGACGTGCTGCTCTTCGTGGACAATATATTCCGGTTTACCCAGGCCGGCTCAGAAGTGTCAGCCTTGCTCGGCCGTATGCCATCAGCCGTCGGCTATCAGCCCACCCTCTCGACCGAGATGGGGCAACTACAAGAGCGCATCACCTCCACCAAGCGAGGATCAATTACGTCGGTGCAAGCCATCTACGTACCTGCGGACGACCTGACCGACCCGGCGCCGGCCACGGCCTTCGCCCACTTGGATGCAACCACCGTGTTATCACGTCAACTGGCCGAGCTGGGTATCTACCCAGCCGTTGACCCGCTCGACTCCACCTCACGTATTCTCGACCCGCAAGTCATCGGCGAAGATCACTATAAGGTGGCGCGGGGGGTACAATCAGTTTTGCAACGGTACAAAGACCTCCAAGACATTATTGCCATTCTCGGTATGGACGAATTATCGGAAGATGACAAGATGGCCGTGGCCCGTGCGCGGAAGATTCAGCGCTTCCTATCTCAGCCGTTCCACGTCGCCGAAGCCTTCACCGGATCACCAGGAAAATACGTGAAGCTCAAAGACACGGTACGAAGCTTCAAGGAGATTCTCGCCGGCAAATACGACCACCTCCCGGAACAAGCCTTCTACATGGTCGGTCCGATCGAGGAAGTGATCGCGAAGGCAGAGAAAATGGGTGTGAAGGTCTAGTGCGTGAGAAGTAACACGTGAAAGGTAAAACGAGAAGAACACTCTTCATCAGTTTCACCTTTTACCTCTAACTTTTTACGTTTCACGAGGAAAGAATGGCAGGAAAGTTATTGTTAGAAGTGGTGACGCCAGAGAAGTTACTCTTGAGCCAGCAGGTGGATGAGGTCATTGCCCCTGGCTCAGAGGGTGAGTTCGGTGTGTTGCCTGGACACTGTCATTTCCTTTCTACGTTACGCATCGGTGAGCTGCGCTATCGCGTTGGGGATCTGACCAGCCACATGGCGATTCTCTGGGGATACGCAGAGGTCACGCCGACAAAGGTCACGGTCATGGCCGAGATCGCCGAGAAAGCCGAAGACATCGACGTGGGCCGCGCCCAAGCTACCGTCGAGAAGGCCGAGCAGCGACTCAAAGCCGGCGGCCTGCCGTCCGAGGTCAAAGAAGCAGAAATCAGTCTGGAAAAAGCCCGCCTCCGCAAGAAGATCGCCGACCGCGCCCGTAAGACCGGCCACGCCTAATTCTCGTATCGCCCATACGCGACCAATATTTCAAACGACACCTGCGCTGATTGGGTGCTTCCAGCGGAGCATACCTGACGTTTCACTCTCCCTGCCTATCTTGCGCGTCTCGCATCAAGGTCCCTGGCCGTTCACGTACAAATGTGAGAGATGCGGGTTATGCAATGACCTCGGGGCTTCTCTCAGACCGCTCAACTTGACAGACCGACTGGTTTTAAGGATAACAGGCTACATCATCGAAGGGGGAGGCTCATGAAGACCAGAAATCCTGACATTCGGCCACTGGAGGAGGGAAACCTCTCTCCCGAGCCTGAGTCCATGCAGAAGTATTCGGATGAGGTGAGGGAACGGATCGCAAAGAAAGCCTACGAACTCTATGAGCAACGGGGACGACAGGGGGAGCGCGACGTGGAAGATTGGCTGAAAGCCGAGGAACTCGTCCGCAAGAAAATGAATAACACCTGCGAGTGAAAGAGCTCCATTCTCCCTGATCGAGCCATTTCGTTCACTGACCGACGTGCAGGCCGCCGGCCATCTATTACAGCATGGCCTCGAAACCGAGGCTCACGCTGGTATCGGCCTTTGATTCTGTCTTTCCCTTAGGCGCCATTGGTTGTGCTAATTCTCCTCAGATACAAGCCGAAATCAATCCCGCTATTGTGCCAAAGAATACCCCTTTCCTTTGGGAAATCACCCTGCCTTTCAGCGAGCGTAAGACGTAATAAGTGAAACGTTAGGCGTAAGGAGTGTAGCTGATCTAGTTGGTCGGTCTTGTTGGCCCGATCGGAAAATTCACCAGGCGAACCAAAGGAACTAGCCTGCCTGCTTAGAAGAAGATCGATTGCCAGAATGAAGTAATCCAATTCTTGAAGAAGGACAACCAGTCCTCTTCGGCTGGCTCGGGCAGCTGATTGCCTGCAGACTGCGGCTTGGGATTCGCCGCTGGTTGATTCACTGGTGCTGCCGTTGTCGTCACTGTCGGCTTTGGGACAGATTCGTTTGGAACTAGAGTGTGTACTGGAGGAACAAGGGCTGTTTGGGCTGGTGGAGGTGGTGATGATGTACTAAGTTCATCTGCCTCACCAAGTTTTGACGTATGGTACTCCACGGCTGATTGCAGCCTGGCCTGCTCTTCGGTTGAATGTTTGACCGCGTACCGCAAGTTCTTCTGCTGGGTGCTCAGGTGCTGGATCGTGAGATTGAGTTTGTTCAACCGCATTTGTGACACGGTACGCTCGGCCTTCATCGCCTTCCTGGCTTGCTTGAGCATCGACAAGGCGACCTCCCTTTGTCTTGCAAGGCCAATCTGGAGTTGTTGAAGGTCGCTGACTTGTTGGGTGAGCTCCTGCGTTTCGGTGCTGGCGCTGCGGAGTTCGGTTTTTACCGCTTCGAGATCAGCCGCGGCTGTATCGTAGGTGCGCTGCGTTACGCAGGCGCCGGTAGTGAGAGTGGTGAGACACAACATCCCGATTGCTGCGGTTTGAATCTTTTTGCCTCGCCTCATGGTGTTGTCCTCATCGCGATCGCTCAGAATGCTCTCCCCGGAAACGGCACGAAAGGGAAATGTTCGGCTTTATGATAATCAGTATAATTTTTGATGCGAACGTGCAAGCAAAACACCGATTTCTGCACGAATCCTCGCGAGAACATAGGCCTTAACTACCCACATGGGAAAGACGCATCTCGACATACCGAAGTTGGGCGGGTGAGGAATTGGTGAAAAACAGGCCTAAACCTTCCGATTGCAATTGAGCCTCATGTGCAGTAGCGTGGCCGAAACCGGTTAGAGAGAATTGTTTAGCTATGGTGACTGAGTTTGTCGTGACTGCAGGGGAGCTGCCAAAACGGCTGGATATCTTTCTGGTCAATCGTGAACCCAAGTTATCGCGGTCGGCTCTCCAACGGTTGATTGGGCAGGGGCGTGTGCGGATCAACGGTCAGGCCGTGAAGCCCAGTCAAAAGATCAAGCCTGGCGACGCAATCGCCTTCGATATTCCGAAAGCGGAGCCGCTGGAACTCAAAGGCGAGTCGATTCCACTTGAGATTCTCTACGAAGACGACGTGTTGTTGCTGCTCAATAAACCAGCCGGTCTGGTGGTCCATCCCGCGCCTGGTCATTGGACCGGGACGCTGGTCAACGCCCTCCTCCATCATTTTCAGACCTCCGGCGGCACGGTGTCGACGATTGGCGGGAAAGAACGGCCTGGACTGGTCCATCGTCTAGACAAGGACACCTCAGGCGTGATGGTGATTGCGAAGACAGACGAAGCCCATCGTGCCCTTTCGGCTCAATTCAAATATCACACGATCACACGGGTGTACGAGGCACTAATCTCAGGCGTACCTAAGAAAGGACATGGGTTGATCGAGCTGGCGATTGGCCGTGACAGGAAAGAACGGAAAAAATTCTCTGCCCATACGGCGCGACCGAAGGAATCCGTGACGGAATACAAGGTTGACCATCGATTCGGCAAGCTGGCCTCCCATGTGCTGTTGTACCCACGCACAGGCAGGACACATCAACTCCGTGTCCATCTGACATCCCTGGGCCATCCCATTCTGGGAGATCAGACCTATGGAGGGAAAAAAGTCTGCACGGTAGAAAACGTCGAGATCCCGCGCGTGATGTTGCATGCGAGGACCCTCGGTTTCCGTCACCCTTCCACCGGTGAGTTTCAGGAATATACAAAGCCGTTTCCATCTGATATTGAGCTGGTGGTTCAGGCCCTTGATAGTCTCACGCCGCCTCACGGCGTCAGAAAATCTTGACAGATTCCTCAGCTTGGCATATTCAGTGCCGCCTCGAAGGATAAGGTCATGCAGACTGCAGATGTACTGGACGTGATAGGGGGATTGATTGCTCAGCTAAAGATCTATGCGTCAAAATTGCCGCCGATCGTTCACCTGTCGGCGGTGCCGACCGGCGTGAAACCCAAATTCGAGGCGATCGAAGAGTATGAAAAGATCGTCTCTCGATTCAGGAGTCAGAGCGCCGGGACTTCCTATAGAGGCCTGAATGAATTATTTGTGGAATCGCTGGAAGCCTTCGAAGTCGGCCGATTGCTCGGCTCGGTTCATCCACTCCTCTCGGTGCTCGACCATCTGGAACGGATGCAGAGGGATAAAGAAATCGAAGTCGGACGAACCGACCAGGGGCGGACAGGCGAGTATCGATCTGCGCTGAATAAAATTCTACCCGGCAACAAGCCGGAGCTAGACGGAGCCGGACGGGGAATGTGAGGCCGAAGTTTTGAGTTCTGAGTGTTGCATTTCCTGCCAACTCAGAACTTATAACTCAAAACTTTCAACTTCGCGAAGCTATCAGTGGCCCATTTTAGGGCCGGCGGCATTGTCTCCCTGCGAAACGAGCGTGAAGCGAACGGTTGATCCACAATGAGGGCATTTGGCTCGAACCGTCGACTCATCGAGAGATTCATATTGGTTCTCTGTGAGCCACATAAGTTGAGCGCACTTGGGACAGCTACGAACTTGCGTTGCCATGACGTTCCTCGTACACTCCGTATGAATTAAACTGCTGTGATTGGGAGATAATCTAATACAAGATGCCCCCACCCCTCAAGCCCACCATCACCTTTTCTGAAAAGAAGAACCTCGACCCAGCCAAGCTTGTTCGCCTCTACCAACAAGCGCCATGGGCCAAAGGACGAACCCTTGAGGATGCACGCGAGATGTTGCTCCACACCGATGTGGCCGTGACCGCTTGGGATGGGGATCTGCTGATCGGATTTGGCCGGGTATTAACCGACTTTGTCTACCGGGCGACCATCTGGGATGTGATTGTCTACAAAACCTATCAGCGTCAGGGTGTCGGAGCGAACATTGTCCAGCGCATCCTGAACCACCCCCGCCTCAAGAAAGTCGAGCTCTTCTGGCTCTGCACCCGCATGCCAGGCTTTTACGAAAAGCTTGGGTTTAGCTCAAAGGAGCAGACTGGGATGGTTTGGAGCCGGTCCAAGCAAGGCCGACAGGAATAGCGAGCCTACTCCAAGTCTGGCATCATTTGTCTCTGTCCATCTATCAGACCTGACGCGGAGCCCCCGCAAACCGAGGGTTCCGCGTCACTCAAGCTGCCGCGAATATTCAGAAACTAAAAGAAGAGTTTGGCGCCAAAAAGAAAGCCGAAGGACGAGGCATTCCAGTCGTTGTTGAGACCTCCGCTCACAGTCGCATGTCCGTCATTGCGTTTATAGGCCATTTCAGTATTCAACGCAAACTGCTTGGTCAGCATATAATCAGCACCCCAACCAAGTCTCCAAGCAAAGGTGTTGCTAGGGCTAATTTGGTTACCGGCGTTTCCTCCAAAGCTATTCACGTTTACGCCGAAGCTCATGTTGGCATAGGGAACAACCGGGCCAAATTTGACCGGACGGACTTCAACGGTCGGGAGCACAGAGACTGTGTCTTGATGGCCCAAGTCCCGGTCAGGGCGTTCTTGATTCACTCCATGGCGTTCCCATTCCAACATCATACCGGCCATGAACCACTTGTTGAGGCTATACATAGCTTGGAAATTGACCAAGGATCCTACATCGGTCGAGCTATTAGTAGTCAACGATTGGGTCAATGGGGCAAATCCTGCGCGCATACCGAGCACGACTTTGCTAGGCTCTATTCCGCCTTGTTCCATCTTCCACTCTTCTGCCTTAGCTTGGCTGCCTATGGCAAGCGCGCTAATCACCATGAAACCTGCCAAACCCCATCGAGCTATAACGATACCCATTGAATAAACCCTCCGTATGTATTGGTGTGAATGGCTTACATATAAGCATTTCTCCGTGTCAGCAAGGCAAGTTCGGTACCCCGATCTCACTTCACTCTATTGTGATCTGATGACCGGAATTACCTATTCACTATGAATACTTACGGTTTTCACCTTTCCTAGGAGATTCCGTGGCAGTCCTGGCACCGCTCCCTATGAAGAGTAATGTCTCATAGTCGACACAGCATTGTATGGATAGCCCTACAGGAGGAGAGCCAAGATGGAAGTCGGCGAGAATTCAGATAGTAACGCGTGATATGGAGTTGAGATCAAGTAACGGCAAGAGATTGCCGCTGTCGCTTGGGAGAAAAGATGACCGCAACAAAAAACAGCACCGTGGCGAGTAACACAATGGCGGGACCGGAGGGAATATCCCAATAGGAGGAGATAAGGACTCCTCCCACTGAGCAGGTAATTCCGATAAGGACCGAATACCAAGTCAGCGTCGAGAGACTATGTGTCAGTTGGTAGGCGGTGGACGCCGGTATCAGGATCATCGCAAAGACAAGAATCGCACCGACAGTCTTAAGTGATATCACTACCGTGAGTGCAATCAGAGTTAGTAAGAGAAAAAATATGCGCCGGGCCGGTACGCCGGAAGCTTCCGCCATTTCCTGATCGAATGCGATGAAGTACAGTTCTTTCGAGAACAGCACAATCGCACCAATAACGACAATGCTCAACCCGGCAATTATGCCCAGCTCCTCACTAGTCACGGCAAGCACATTTCCAAAGAGATAGCCATAGATCTCGGCGTTATAGGTCTTCATGAGGCCGATAAAGAGAATGGCCAGGGCCATAGTGGCGGTATAGAGAATGCCGATAGAGACATCCAGCTTCATCCGGCCCTTTTCTTCCACCCATCCCGTGATCCAGACTGTGGCGAGACCAAAGAGAATGGCCATGAGCAGCGGTGGCCAGCCAATGAGATAACCGAGTGCGACTCCGGCAAACGCCGCATGGGCGGTACCGGCCCCCATAAACGCCAGCCCTCGAAGCACGACGAAGACACCGATGACCGAGCAGAGCCCCCCTACCATCGCCGCGGCGAGGAGGGATCGTTGCATAAAGTCGTAGGTGAGGAGGTCTAGCATCGTGCAGAATGGTTAATGGTGATGGTGGTAATCCTCGACAATGACGAGGTCTTTCTCTGTAATAACAAGGTCTTTGCCATAGACCTGGCTAAGAATTTCTGGCTTTAGCACATCGGCAGGAGGCCCCGCGGCGTAAAGGCGAGTCTTGAGGAGCACGAGCCGGTCCACCCGCGAACGGATCATGTTGATGTCGTGGGTGATCAAGAGGACGGTTAAGCCCAACTCTTCGTGCAGATGCTGCACCAACTCGATGACGTTATGCTGCGTCGTGATATCCAGTCCGGTCGTCGGCTCATCGAGCAACAACACATCCGGTTGCTGAGCCAAGGCTCTGGCGATGAAGACCCGCTGCTGCTGCCCTCCGGAGAGGTGGCCAAGCGCACTGTCTCGATGCCCCTCCATTCCCACATGTGCCAACGCATCCAGCGCGATCTTACGGTCTTTCCCTGATGGCCGTGTGAACAGGCCTAATGTGCCGTACCGCCCCATCATGACGGTTTCCAGTACCGTGACGGGAAAGTTACGATCGACCACTCCCTTCTGAGGCAGGTAACCGATCCTGGCCCTGTGGTGACAGCGTAGCTCATCACAAGCACAGTCGAAGATTTTAAGGTGGCCCTTCATCGGAGCCATCAAACCGAGAACTGCACGGCAGAGCGTCGTCTTTCCTGACCCATTGGGTCCGATAACCCCAACGAACTCGCCGGACTGAATCTCTAGCGAGATATCATCAAGGGCAACCACTCCGGGAAACCCAAAGGTGGCATGATCAAAATGAATAATGGGGGGAGACTGACTGGCCACGTGGGTGAGAGCTCCTCTTGTCCAAGACGCTGAAACCAATATCTATCGGCCGCTAGACCCATCCAGCGCATTGGTCAATTGGAGCACATTATAACGGAGCATGTCGATATAGGTTTCTGTATTCGGGAGGCCTCCCGTGAGCGTGGTGAGCACTACCACACGCGCCCCGGTCTCCTTGGCCAACAGATCGGGAATCTTTTGACTCAGCTGGATTTCCGAGACCACGACCTTAATCCGTTCCTTTTTGATCTTCGAGATGAGGCCGTGAAGCTGGAGAGCCGATGGCTCACTCCCGGACTGCGGTTGAATCGTCCCGACGATCTGGAACCCAAAACGCCGTGCGAGGTATGGCCAGGCAGGGTGATGGGCGATGAATCGCCGATCAACAAGGTGAGTCATCCGATCGCTCAAGTCCTGTCGAAGTTGATCCAGTTTCCGAAGATAGGAGGCCTGATTGGTTCGGTACTCAGTAGCATGTGCCGGGTCTACCTGAATAAGCGCTTCCGTAATGTGCCGCATCATAGTCATCGCATTCTCAGGATCCAACCACACGTGAGGATTCCCTCGTTCCTCTTCATCTCCGGCATGAGATGCGCCGCCACGATCGGGTCTGTCGCGAAGAAGCGCGATGCCCTTGGATGTGGTGACGACCCTGAGCGATGCGCTACCGGCATTTTTCACCAACGAAGAGACCCAGACTTCAAGCCCGATCCCGACTTCGAACAGTAGCCGAGCTTTCCGAACGGCAACGAGATCGCTTGGCTTAGGGGAATAGGTATGTTCGTTTTCATAGCCGTTCAATAAAGAGGTTACCCGTACATGGGGACCGCCAACTTGTTCGGTTAAATCCTTCAAGACAGGAATCGTGACGACGATGTTGAGAGGCTCTGTAGGAGGGGCAGCAAATGCCAGAGGCGTTGCGAGCAAAACGTAACTAATGAGGATTATCCAAGCCAGGCGCACCAATCGGAGAATTAACATGGGCGAGGACGGTACCACTGGATTCCCTTGTTGTCAACGCAACAACTTGGCCGGCCTCGAAAGCTCGGTCATGACGTTTTCCCTGCTTGACCCTTCCGGCGAGTTCCATTAGCGTAGCAATCCTACCGCACTTACAACGCATCACTGAAGGGGTCAAGAAATGCGCGTCGTGGGACTTATGTCTGGAACATCAGGTGATGGTGTCGATGCGGCACTTGTGGACATTACCGGGCGCGGGCGCACACTGAAGACGAGAACGCTCGCGGCGCACACGCTGGCTTATCCACGCTCATTACAGCAGCGTATTCTCTCCGCGTCAGTTTCAGGAACGGTCGCGGAGGTGTGCCACCTCAATGCACTTCTTGGTGAATGGTTTGCGAATGCGGCGATACAAGTCATTCGGCAGGCGAAACTTCAACTGAGCGATGTGGCATTGATCGGCTCTCATGGTCAAACTCTGCATCATCTTCCGCATGGCATCCATGCGCCAGGAGTCGGGGCCATTCGTTCCACCCTCCAGATCGCCGAGCCAGCCGTCATTGCCGAACGAACGGGGATTACCACTGTGGCCAATTTTCGCCCCCGTGACATCGCCGCAGGAGGCCAAGGGGCTCCCCTGACTCCTGCAGCACATGCGCTCCTTTTGAAGCATGCGCGTCGCGCACGCTTAGTGGTGAATCTCGGTGGCATCAGCAACGTAACCTATGTGCCGAAAGGGGGAGACCTCAACAAGGTGCAGGCATTCGATACGGGGCCAGCCAATATGGTGCTGGACAGTCTTATGGTGCGTGTGACCCACGGACGATTGTTGATGGATCGTGATGGGAAACTGGCCATGAAAGGGCAGGTCGATTCACGATTGTTGGGCAAGCTCCTCGCGCATCCCTTTCTGTCCAAACGGCCACCCAAATCGACTGGGCGGGAAGTATTCGGTCCTGGTCTCATCGAGGAACTAATCGCAATTCAGCAGCAACGCAACCTTTCGATCGAAGATCTATTGGCGACCTGCAGTATGTGGACAGCCAAGGCGGTGGGAACCTCGCGGCGGTGGATCAGCGGTGAGATCGATGAAGTGGTGGTGGGTGGCGGTGGCGTCCGTAACCGCGCAATTATGAGCCATCTCGCAACGGTCTTTGCCCCCGTTCCAGTCACCACATTTGAGGCCCTGGGGTGGGACAGTAAGGTGTTTGAGGCGGTGGCTTTTGCCCTATTGGCCTACCAAACCATAACTGGACAATGGGGCAACATCCCTTCTGTGACAGGCGCGAACCATCCTGTACTCCTTGGCACCATTGTCCCGAACGGTCCTCGCTGGCGTGAATCCCTCCCCAGGTGATAGAGACATGATGGAGTATGTATTCATCAGCCTTGCCATCGTATTCCTGGCATTTCTGGTTTGGCGGCTGAAGGTCTCGTCAACCACTGGGCCAGTCGTGAAAGAGCCATTTGTCCTTCCTCCTAACGTCACGTTGCGTCCCCAGCCTCTACTGACTGACACGGATCTCTTGCTCTACAATCTCATCCGTTTGGCAGTAGAAGACCACTATCTTGTCTTTGCAAGGGTTCCGCTCTGGTCTGTTATCAGTGTCGAGGCAGAAGGAACGGCTCGGTCGCAGGTGTTGAGACAGATCGCGCTAAAGCAACTCGACTTTGTGTTGGTCCACCCAGGAACGAAGACTGCGGAGCAGGTTGTGCTTCTTGAGGAAGGGTTCCCCGCTCAGCCACAGGAGGTCACTCGGAGACGGGAGATACAATCAGTACTACAGGCAGCGGGCATTACGTTGACTATGTTGAAACCCCACACTTCCTATACAGTGCCTCAACTGGCTCAGCTATTTGGCGTAGGTGAAGATGAGTGACTGCCACTGCGTATCGCCGACGCCTCCCTTGCCTTTCCTGAGATAGAACTAGTCGAGCGAGCTGTTGCTGATCCGTTGAGGGGTCGGATCCTCCTCCCGCATCGGCGCGGTGTCGAGGACTTTCCGTGCCGTCTCAGCCTCAGCGCTTTCAGGATATTGATCAACCACTCGCTCATACATCATATGAGCTTTCTCGTGATCCTTTAGCCTCGTATAGGTTTGCCCAATTCTCAAGGTAGAAGCAGCAAGTTTCGGGCTGAGCGGGTAGTAGGACACAACGTGGTAGTAGGATTTTAAAGCTTCTTTATAGCGCCCCAATCGGTACTGACATTCTGCCACCAAGTATTGTGCGTTAGCTGCCAGCGAAGACTGTCCGTGGAGTTCTAGAAAGAATCGAAAACCAGCCAGCGCGGCCGTGTAATCCCTGTTTTTATACTCCTCCATCACTCGATCATAGAGGTGTCGAGACGAATCCTGCACCTTGGAGGGGGCGGCTACGGCGAGGTTGAAAGAAAACAGAACCGCGACCATTGTTGTGAGCACGATCTTCAGTATGTTCATCATATCCCTCCGTACTGCTCGAAACAGACTCGCTACCCGTCCTCCTGCAATAACGCAATCGCCATGCCAACATGCAACTATCCAGTGTGTCTAAAATCAACGGGAATCCAAGAGCTTGACGTCATTCGATACCAGGATTTACCAAGTGGTTACCCCCACCACAACGACAGAATTGTACGATTTGTGCGTGAGGCCACGCCCTTGACATATTGAAACAGGCTCCTTATGAAGTGGCTTCAGTAAACGGTTTGCAGATACCTTGACTTGCATGTTTATGGCCGAAATACTGCGACGCAGCCGTGGACCGGCGCGCGACAAGCGCGAATAGCGAGACTCGTGTGAAGTGATCTGAGGACTACAGGTTGAAGGCTCACGTGTTTGGAACTTCGTGTCGCGCTTTTCCCGCTCGTCTCGCCCGTCGCGATCGAGTACGGCGAGAACAAGAAAGGCGAGATGAAGGGAGTGCGACATGATAGCTGATCCACCGCCGAATCCACTCGGGGGAAAGACCTTGATTGTCGACGCAAATAACGGCGACTCCTACCCGCGACCCAGTGCGGCACTACTCGATGCAGGAGAGCATGACCAGGTCTTTGTACGTCCCGGGGTCTATGAGGACAAAGTCTTTATCACGGGGCGACCGATTCATTTGGTGGGGGCTGATCGAGACAAGGTACAGATATTTTCCCGCCGTGGGGGCCCCCTCTATCTACAGCAGGTTCCAAGCGGTCGCATCTCCGGCATCACGTTTCGATACGTCGGTAGCGATCAGCATTCAGCGATGAACATGCTCGATAGTACTTGTGTCGTGACACAGTGCCGCGCCACAGAGGGTATTCTGTCTGGCGTCGTGATTTACGGACCGCAATCGCGTCTGACATTTGTTGAAAACGAAGTCTGTGGCAACCGAGAATCAGGGATTTTCGTATTTGCGGGGGCACAGCCGAGGATTGCCGATAATCTTTGCCGAGGCAATCACCATTTCGGTATTGCGGTGCGGGATCCTGGGAGCCATCCAGAGCTTGTCAGGAACCAGTGCCGAGAAAATATGCTGAGCGGTATTCTCCTCTTTCATCACGCAGAGGCTCTCCTCGTCGATAATATATGCAGCGAAAATCAGCATTGGGGAATGGTGATCACTCCCGACTGCCACCCTACTCCCGGTCGGGAGGCTCTCGACAGCTCAAATATTCTTGCCCCCAATCCGCGCGGGGCCTTGATTGTAACGGACCAGCCATTAGGCGACATCGGGAGATGATGGGTCGAGCCCGGTCTGTCTGGTCTATCTGGTTTTTTTCGTTTATTTCGTTGGTCTGGTTCAACCAAATGAACAAGATAGGCTAGTGGCCTTTTTCAGCAGTCTGCTACGGAAGGAGATTGGCCGAGTGAGTTCCGGAGGCTTCGTGGAGATGGAATGCACTGCCGCCTTGCTGTTTCGCTTGATACATAGCCATGTCGGCATGCTTCAGTAACTCGTCGACGGGATGATCATCCTGAGGATAGATCGTAATGCCAATGCTGATGCCGATGGAGATGCAGTGACCCTTTAACTCGAACGGCGTGGCAATGGATTCTGTGATACGTTTTGCCACCACAAGAACATTCTGTTCAGAAGAAACTCCTTCTAGAATAATCGTAAACTCGTCCCCGCCCATCCGGGCCACTGTATCAACTTCCCGCACACAAGTCTTGAGTCGTTCAGACACAGCCTTAAGTAATTCGTCTCCCATATCGTGGCCGAATGTATCATTCACCAATTTGAATCGATCGAGATCAAGAAGCATGAGACCAATCATTTGTTGCATGCGTTTGCTTCGAGCCGTGGCTTGAACCAGCCGATCTCGAAAGAGAATACGATTCACCAGTCCGGTCAAGTGATCGTACTGTGCAAGGTAGGTCAGGTGTTCTTCAAATCGTTTCCGCTCAATAGCATAGCGAATGGCGCGAGCTAAAAGTTCGGGAGGCCCTTGACCTTTGACAAGGTAATCCTGCGCCCCCTGTCTGACGGCTTGAAGAGCAAGGCTTTGGTCGCTCACACCGCTCAGGACAACAACGGGGATCGTCGGACTGGATGCATGGACCTCTCTGACTGTCGGAAGACCAAAGGCATCGGGGAGAGACAGGTCCAAGAGTATGGCATCAAACCGCTCACGGCTGAGAAGAGAGAGTCCCTCTGCGAGCGTCGTCGCCCGGGCAACCTGGAACTCCTCCGTGCTCCACTCAGAAAGGAGATCCTGCGTGAGCTGAGCGTCGACGTCATTGTCTTCGATGAGGAGTACTTTAATCATCCGATACCCTCACTATCGGGCAAATCCTTGAGTCTGGCAGCTAGTTTCTATGTCCGGACGGGTTACCTATAACGAATCGCAACTATGAGAAACTCAATTATAGCCAAGAGACGAGGGAGGATAAAGAAAATGCGGCAATACGGTATGAGAACGGCATGATGATCAAGGAGGCCACGCCACGGATTAGCGTGCCAGTATAAGATTCACGATACCTCTCCTCCCAATGAAAACTATGACCGCCCCTTGCAAGCAGATGCAAGTCCACGAGATAGCGACCGAGGGCGGTCAAGAAACGTCACGGTGGATAGCCGGAATGCGGACAATCTGGCTTTAACCGGCATGCAGCACTTCAGCTCGGCGACGAACCTCTTCGGCCTTTTTCGACTGTCCGAGGTTATCGTAGAGGGAGGCAATATTCGCATGCAAGTGCGACAAGAGTTGTCCCAACTGTGCTTCCTGTGCGATCACATTCGCTTCGAGCGCCAGTTTCTTCTCTTCACTCCGGCGGAAACGTTCCTCAAGCCGCTGTATGAGTTGGATCCAGCCCTTGATCTTTCCGGAATCCAGGTCAGGGAGGGCCGGCAAGGCTTCAGCCCGATCGAGAGATTTTTCGGTTTGATTCATCCAATTAATGAAGACGAGAAAATCTCCAAGCGTGATTTTTAGTGCAGATGAGGCGCCTTCTTCCTCGATAACCAAATCCTCCATTGCGACTCCTTGTAAAATAGATTATCTCAATGCGACGTGAAAGATGAAAAAATGCTTCAGCCGAATTACCATTGCAGTATTCTATTACCAGCTGCCAAAAAGGAAGCAGCGTAAGAGAAATCAAAGCGAGAGCCACCTCCGTTCCATACCTGCTTTTGGCGAAAAATGGTGCGCAGATCCAAGGTGAGCTACCCCTTAAGCCCCATCCAGTAGTGTTGGGCGAGTAATACTGTGTCGGCAGTGATATTGTCAACAGCTCCTTCGAGGGCTTGATACACGCAGTCTTTCCCAAGCTCTTGGCATGTTCGACGAAGTCAAAAAGAGCAGAATGTGGACGATGCCTACCCTTGAGGCGAGAGTGGTGGAACGTTTGGATAGATTCCTCGCGGAAAGCGTTCGGTACCGATGGCCCCTTCGCAAGCATACCCTGGTTCAAAGGGCCAGAGGAGGGATCGACCTTGCCAAGAGCCTTTCACCTGGATCGTGCTCAGAGAGACTCCAAGTCGAGCTGCCTCCTCTCGCACTGTGGAGAGGCATCCTTCGTAGGAATATGCGCGCCGACCCAGCAAGATCGGCTGGCCCGTCTGGCTATGGAACACAGTATAGGTCTCAGCGCAGCCTGTCAGAAACAGTATCACGATGAGGATGAGACCTCTCGTCATACACCTTCCCCCCTTATTAGCCGGTGCGACCATCTCAGGAATGTGCCCCTTGCCACGTGCTGGATCGAGGTGGCAATGCAAGAGGGAGCTCATTTTTGATGAGCCGACCTAAGCGGACCTGGTCCTCACCAGGCATTTGAATAAACTCGACACCAAACCGTTGCCCCTCACACCAGCGTACTTTGGCTAACCCGACGCGGAGGGGAGACGTAACGTCAGGGACGAGCATTCTCATCTCAAGATAGGAGCCAGGCTGTACTCGTTTTCGGCTCTCGACGGCGCAGCCAGGGACAGACACGTTGAGCACAGTTCCCTCGTCCACATAAGTCTCACCAGCAAACACAACAGGGAAGTGCGTATGGACTCGGTTGCAGTACCTGAGTTTCGCCATGTCAGTTAGACTCCCACTCGATCAGACGATTGAGACGGCAAAGAGTAACACAGTCCCCTTCGACCTGCGAGAGGGGATCTCCCACCATCCTTTCAGCGAACCGCAAAGTGCGGCAAGGAGAGCCAAAACAAGGAACGCCTCACCCTAATCCCCCTACGAAAGTTGGGAGTCATGAGTAGCCACAGGTCATTGTAATAATTGGATAATCTAGCACTTGCTCCTCCATGCCAAACGGCATGGAACCTGCGCTTGCAACGTCACAGAACAGGGTCAACTCCCGAGCAGCCTAAAGACGCGCCGAAGGATTACACAGGTTTCGAAACAGGGGGGAAACAATGACGAACCGAGGCAAGCTTCAAAACGCACCATATAATAGTGATGCCTTAGGGTGCCGGACCTTCAGCCTCACAATCTCTGCCAAACTTGCTGCCTGCGCAGTTGCGATACTGATGGCAAATTCAACACCCACTGTTCTTGCCGATGCGCCGGTCTATGGGTATGTCAGTCCCACGGGTCAGATGAGCCTTACAAATGTACCGACAAATGAGCGCCTCACAGCCGTTCACCGGAAGGCCCCGTATCGTAGTGGTGTGGCGAACCTGGAAGTGAAACAAGCAGTCATCCGGGCGGCTCAGCAGCACCGCGTTCAACCAGCCTTACTCCTTGCGGTAATGAAAGCTGAATCTTCCTTTAACCCAATCGCAGTCTCAAAGGCGGGAGCGGTAGGACTCATGCAGCTGATTCCGGAAACCGCCATCCGGCATGGTGTGCGCAACCTCTACGACGCGAACGACAACATCACCGGTGGAGCCAAGCACCTGCGTTATCTCCTGGACCGGTTCCACGGAAACGTTCGGTTAGCCTTGGCTGCCTACAATGCGGGCGAACGCAAGGTCGATCGATATGGACAGATCCCGCCCTATAAGGAAACACAGGATTATGTCAAAAAGGTGCTCGTATACTATCGCAGCTACAAGAAGGATGGTTGGATCATGCCGGTTGTGATTGCCGCTCCGTCTATACACGCAGGACGACCGTACTAATTGATCGTCTGTTACCTCTTGTGGTCATGGGTACCTCGAACATCTCTCCGCCCACGCCTGAGGCTCCGGCGCGTTGTATCACGAGGGCGTGGGTATGAGCCAGGATGTCCGCACGGGAGAGGGGTGACAAAGAAGGCGCTTACTTACCGGACGAGGTAGATATGGGAACGGGTGTGAGTTTTGACCGATTCGACTTGACTGAAACAGAGCGAATAGGGCGGTCGAGTACGGGAGCACTGCTGGCGGAATAGAAGGTGGTGTCTCGCACCATTTGCTGCATCAAAGCGGTGAGGCAGGATTCCGTCACGTGGCCTTTCAGTTCGTCGACCATAAGCGGCGTGGCGCTGAAGAGTTGATAATGCGCGGTTCCGGCGGATTGGCTCTCATAGTGTTTGACCTGTCCATCCCAGCGTTCCAATTCCAGCGTCATATGCGCCGCATAGTCATAGTCCAGCGGAATAAATGGAGTCAGGATGAACATCGAAGCGCCGATGACGATGCTCTTCCAGGCCTTATCTCCGGCATGCTGATCGATATCCTCATCGAACAGGAGACGGGCGCGAACGAATTTTTCGCCGGCTGGAGGCTCGGTCGAATCCGTGCCGCCAAGGTGTGAGAATAATCCTATCCTCCGCAACGTACCGAGCAGACGTTGCTCCGTTTCCAGCGACAGGTTCTGTGGCGAGCCATTCCTCGTGTTACTAATGCTATCCATGACGAGCGGGACTTGCTCGTTTCGCGCGATCACGCGGACGTTGGGCTCTTGGTTGCTATCGGGGGCGGCCTTGAGTTCGATCCAGGTGGCGCAACCGGTCGTGAGGGCAATAATCAGCCCGCAGCATCCGAAGATGGTCCACTGAAGTAGCAGCTTAGCGCGCATAGTGTATTTCTAAAAGTAAAAGGAAAATCCTGCGAAGGGGAGACTCGAGTTGAGTCCGACATTGGGACTGCTCGTGCCGGCATTGGAAATATGCTGAAAGCGATAGCCGACGTTGACTGCGGCCTGATCGGTCAGAAAATAGGAAATCCCGAGTCCCGCCGTCAGGATGAAGTTGAACTGGCTGTGCTGTTCCGGAATATTGCCGGCGAGATCGTTCCAAAAGGGGCCTCCGGCGAATTCTACATAGGGCCGGATCCGATCCGGTGCGACGAAGGTGTATTTGATTTTCGGGGTGAAGCCGACGCCGTGCGAGAGAACCGGTTCCTGGAACTGGATATAGACCACCTCTGCGCCGAGTGATAATTGGCCCTGATACCAACTGCCGCCGATGGGATCGGTCATCGTCATCATCCAGGAAGGCATGAAGGCGGGTCCGCTCTGTTTGGTTTTGCACTTGGTTTTGATGCAATCGGCGAACAAGTACCCTGCAGAGAGCCCGATTTCCTGAGTGCCGATGGTCGGGCGAGGCACATTCTCGCCTGCATAGCTGATCGGAATAGGCGCACACAGAGTGATCGTCGCTAGCAGGATGACGGCGAGCGTTCGTGATTGCATCCAACATCCGTTTCAAACCTTATCCTCTGTTTTCTGGCTCTGGGCCTTATGTAGCAGTCAGTGCTTTATCTGTCAACAGGATAAAATGATCGTGCGACAGTGACAGTGAAGGAAAGAGGTGACGGGAAAAACAAAGGTTATCGTTTTCCGAAACGAAGCGCGAGACGCAGAGACTTTCGCCACAACGGCACACCATTCTGCTGCTGCCGCCAGTCCAATAATTCATCGAGGGCGCGTTCAGGCGTGGTAAACCTGCCGGTGGTCCGGCTGACGTAGGTGGGATAGAGAATCAGCGCCCCGGCAACGAGTTCATCGAGAGTCAAACGGCGTGTGCGGCGTGTCAGCGGCACGAGATCATGGGTCAGCCCCCACCCGGCATAAAATGGTTGGCCGTAGCAGGCGACTGTTTTCCCGCGCAGCAGCGCCTCGAAGCCGGTGAT
>Ga0194035_1000002_pt1 | contig 166124 bp, 148 predicted proteins | sample JunL2320m_MetaG_FD_148680 | JGI IMG/M metagenome (GOLD analysis project Ga0194035, IMG submission 148680) | Anoxic zone freshwater microbial communities from boreal shield lake in IISD Experimental Lakes Area, Ontario, Canada - Jun2016-L239-20m | ecosystem: Environmental > Aquatic > Freshwater...
TGGTAGGAGCGGACCTCCCTTCGCCTGCTTGGCTGGATGGAAAGGTTTCGGCGTGTCGCGGTCGCTTACTCCAGACTGACCGGCAAGAAGCGAACCTCCGCAGACCTGACCGGGGAGACGGCATGATGATCTACGGGTACAGCATCGAACGTGGCGCGAACCTGACCCGCGCGAACCTGTCCGGCGTCGTGTACTCCCACATCACCTGCCCTATCGGCACGAACTCCAACTCCCACGGCAACACTTGCGCCGGACAAGGTGGCGGCCTCTAAGCCACACCCGCGCGACGACACAAGACCCCCGACCTGCGGCTGGTCGGGGGCCTCGTTGCGTTCGGGTTCCTCGGCATCGACAGGCGCTCAAGCACCCCGGTCAGGCCGATATGGTTTCAAATTCGCCACTGGTGTGCGGCACTTACCGAAGTGTGTCCGTCGAAGGCCCTAATCAGTGCGGAAGTGACGACATCGACGAGCTCATCTTGACGCCATCCGCCGATCACGCCAAGGCTCCCCGGCACCCCTAGTAGGTACCCCTTCGGGTCGGCTCGTTCTTCGGTCACCAGCCGCAATCCTTCGGGCCGCCGTGGGCACGAGTCGAGCAGGGCAACCACACCGAACTCGTGCCAACGGGCACGCGCCGCCATGAGCGCCGTTACCTCGTCACCACGCGGCTGACGGTCAGCGGCACTCACGTCCTCGAGCCGCGGGCCAAGCTCACCGTAGGAGCCGCCTCGATGCAGCACGATCCAGCCGAACCCGATACCTTCGGCGCCCATGTCGTCCAGCGCTCGCAGCCATTCGTCGTAGCGTCGGTCGTGATCGACGCCAGCGTGACCCGCGTCCCGGAGCCAAAGCCCCACGTACTCGGCTGGGTCCTGCACCTCGCGCTGCGCCACCCACGAGTCACAGCCGGTCGACTCGAGCCACGCTGCTACGCGCTCACGCCAGTCCTCATCGGCGCGATGCAGCCAATTGGCCAAGATCACTGCAGTGCCGCCATCGCGCAAATATGTCGGCGCCTGCTGCACCAGCACTCGCCCCAAGTCGTCGGCGGGCAGCCCAGCATCGCGGTAGGTGTAGCGATGTCCGGGCGAGATAACAAAGGGCGGATTGGACACCACCAGATCAAATTGAGCGCCAGCAACCGGCTCAAACAAGGATCCCTCGCGGAGGTCCCAGCGTTGACCCGACAGGGCAGCGGTCACCCCGGCGAGACGCAGGGCGCGACCGTTGCGATCGGTAGCAACCACGGCCTTGGCATGACGTCCAAGGTGAAGCGCCTGGACGCCGCAGCCCGTACCAAGATCGAGGGCACTGTCGACGCCGTCACGGGGTGTTATCCGGGCCAGGGTCAGCGAGGCTCCACCCACGCCGAGCACGTGATCAGCAGCGACCTCAACCACACTGCGACCGGCCGTGCCAGGGCCGTGATCACTGACTACGTACCACTCGGTATCACTTTCACCGTATGGGCGGACGTCCACTAGAGCAGCGATTGATGGGGTGCCGCCAACGAGCTCGAGGAACTCCATATCCGCAACGGGGAGTAGCGGATTGAGCCGCGAACGTTCTACCGCATCACCAAGTACGAAGAGCCGAACGAGATCAACGTCGACACCGGTGCGGTCGGCCAGAACTTGCCGTGCAGGCACCATCTCATCGCGGCCGAGGGCAGCGTAGGCAGAGGAGCCCAGCATCGCTAGGACACCGTCGGCAGTGAAGCCGACGTCAAGGAAGACCTCGCGGAGCCGGGACGCCGCGGCACGCTGGTCTGCTGTCATCACAGGTCGATCATCCCTCACCTCGAACGCACCGCGGGCCCTGAAGGACGAATCCTCCAGGGCCCGCGGGCAATCAGTACTGCGACTTAGACGAGCGAAGGTGCTGGCTCGTCCTCGGTTGCGGGGTCAGCCTCGACGGCGACGGGGCGCCGGCTCGAGATGATGACCGCCGCGATGATGATCGCTGCCGCCACCAAGGCGATACCCCAGCGGAGCAGGGTCGCGCCGCTGAGCGAGAGTGAAACCACTGCGGGTGCGATGAGCAGGGCCACGAGGTTCATGACCTTGATCAGCGGGTTGATTGCCGGGCCAGCGGTGTCCTTGAACGGGTCACCGACGGTGTCACCAATGATGGTGGCCTCATGTGCCGGCGATCCCTTGCCACCGAAGTTGCCGTCCTCGACGAACTTCTTGGCGTTGTCCCATGCCCCACCGGAGTTCGACAAGAACACGGCCATGAGCGTGCCGGTCGCGATCGTGCCGGCCAGGTAGCAGCCCAGGGCGCCAACCCCGAGGGAGAAGCCGACCGCGATCGGCGTGAGGACCGCGAGCAGACCAGGGGTGGCCAGCTCACGAAGTGAGTCGCGCGTGACGATGTCGACGACCTTGCCGTACTCCGGCTTCTCGGTGTAATCCATGATTCCGGGGTGCTCGCGGAACTGACGACGCACCTCGAAGATCACCGCACCAGCAGCGCGGGATACCGCGTTGATAGCCAGGCCCGAGAACAAGAACACAACTGCCGCACCGATGATCAGGCCAACGAGGTTGCGCGGGTTCGAGACGTCAAGGTCAGCGCCGTACTGGGCCCGATCGATGACGTCGGGGACTACGACGTTGCCGCCCGCAATCGCTGCCTTGGTCGCGCCCACGACAGCATCGCGGAACGATCCGAAGAGCGCAGTAGCCGCCAGCACAGCAGTTGCGATCGCGATTCCCTTGGTGATCGCCTTGGTGGTGTTACCCACGGCGTCAAGGCGCGTGAGCACCTCGGAACCCTCGGGCGTGACATCGCCGGACATCTCGGCGATGCCCTGAGCGTTGTCAGAGACCGGGCCGAACGTGTCCATGGATACGATGACGCCCACAGTTGTGAGCAGGCCGCAACCGGCCAGTGAGATCGCGAAGAGCGAGAGCACTACCGAGCCAGCGCCGAGCAGGTAGGCGCCGTACACAGCAACACCAATGAGTAGCGCCGAGTACACGGCGGACTCGAGGCCCAGGGAAATACCGTTGAGGATCACGGTGGCCGGACCGGTCAGTGAAGCCTTAGCAACATCGTCGACCGGCTTGCGGTTGGTCTCGGTGAAGTATCCGGTGAGCTGCTGAATCGCCGCAGCAAGGACGATGCCGATAAGTACGGCACCGATCGCCATGATGCGAGGATTGAACGAGTCAGGCGTCGCAAGACCAAGGCTGGCAACGTCGAGGCCAACGAATGAGCTCAACTGGGCTGGGAGATAGATCCAGGTCATGACTCCAACAAGAACCGCCGAGATGACAGCCGAGATGAAAAAGCCACGGTTGATCGCGGTCATACCTGAGCGGTCGCCAGCGCGGGGCGCGACCGTGAAGATGCCGATGACCGCGGTGATGACACCAATCGCGGGCACGAGCAGCGGGTAAACCAGACCTTGTGAGCCAAAGGCGGCCTTGCCCAGGATCAGGGCAGCTACGAGCGTGACTGCGTACGACTCGAACAAGTCAGCGGCCATACCGGCACAGTCACCGACGTTGTCACCGACGTTGTCGGCGATCGTTGCGGCGTTGCGCGGGTCATCCTCAGGAATACCCTGCTCGACCTTGCCGACGAGGTCGGCGCCGACGTCAGCGGCCTTGGTGAAGATGCCACCGCCGACGCGCATGAACATCGCGAGCAGGGCCGCACCGAAGCCGAAGCCTTCAAGCACGGTGGGGGCTTGGTCCTTGTAGAGGATGACGACGGTTGCGGCACCGAAGAGTCCAAGACCCACGGTGAACATTCCGGCCACGCCACCGGTGCGGAACGCGATACGCATCGCATCCTGCTCGCCGGTCTCATTCGCGGCCGCGGCAACCCGGACGTTTCCTCGCACAGCGAGCCACATGCCCACGTAACCGGTGATCCCCGAGAACAGCGCCCCGATCAGGAAGAAGGCCGAACGGCCAATCTTCTCGGAAGTCGATTCGGCGGGAAGGAAGTACAGCAGTACGAAGACAATCGCCGCGAATGGGACGAGGGTCTTGAACTGACGGGAGAGATACGCGGACGCACCCTCCTGGACCGCCTCGGCGATCTCCTGCATCTTCTCTGTGCCCTCGCCGGCAGCGAGGACCTCACGGACGAGAACCCAAGCGACTCCGAGTGCAGCCAGCGCGATGAGCGCGACAATGCACACGAGTGTGAGGTTCTGGCCCGCTACGGTCACGCCGCTAGCTGCGGCGATAAGTGACCCGGACATTGATTGCTCCTTGGCATGGCGGACAGGGGCCAGCCAACTGGTGACATGACCCTCGAGTGGGCGAAGTCTACGGGTGAATGTGGCGGCCGCCACTACCTGGGACCTCGGGGCGGTCTGCGTTCTGCGTCACACTGCGGCTGGCCCCAATCCGGCCATCGGGCACGGACAGTGGGCTGATCAGCGGTCGCGGGGCCACTCGAGCGTGACCACAGCCCCGTCCAGTCGGGCAACAGGTGCCAGAGCTCGAACCAGCTCCAGGGCAAGGCCGCCATCGTGATCGGGCTGGGCTGGGTCAACCCGATCGGAGATCCTCACCGAAAAGCCCGCCTCGTCATCGCTCACAAGCAGTTCGACCTGCTCGCCTTGCTCGGCGGCTTCATGCCGCAGAACCGCCCGAGCCACTGCCTCTCCGACCGCGAGTCGGACGTCGTCGACCTGCTCGTCCGCAAGACCGTGCCGGCGTGCGGCGGCTGCCACAACGACGCGAGCCATCCGCACGTGCTCAGCGTCTGGCGGGATCGACAACCTCGCTTCAGGCAAGGCTCACGCCTCCTGAGTCTGCGCGTCGCCCTCATCAGGATCGCGCTGGGTCGACGCCAGCGCCGCCTCAACGCTCGCGTGCAAAGGAATCAGGCGATCGAGGCCGGTGAGGCGGAAGACCTTCTCGACGCGATCGGCGACCACCACAATGTCGAGCGTCCCTTCGGCTTCGCGCACGCGCTTAAGTGTCTTAACCAGAACCGACAGGCCAGTGGAGTCGAGGAAGTCGACTCTGGACAGGTCAACGATCAGGCCGGTTCGGCCCTCGGCGGTGAGTCGACTCAACTCTTCATCAAGGATCGGAGCGGTGAAAACATCGACCTCACCGATCGCAGCGACGATGAAGCGATTGCCCTGCTCGCGGGTACTGACATCCAAATCCACACGTTCACTCTGACACAGGGGACGCGCCGTTGACGAGAGTCCGCGAGGATCAGCCTGTGCCCACCGACCCGTCGACCGTGCTGGCCCGCCTCGCCGCGGGTCGGGGCGAGCGGTTGCTCCACGTAGAACAGATCCCGGCCCGAACCGGCTCAGCCGTGGGCTGGCCCGACTGGGTCGCCCCCGAACTCCGCGACGCGTGGACCCGCTTAGGAGTCGTAAACCCGTGGGCACATCAGGTCGAGGCGGCAGAAACGGCACACGCGGGACGTGATGTGGTCGTGGCGACCGGTACAGCGTCTGGCAAGTCACTTGCCTACCTGATGCCCTCGCTCAGCGCGGTGCTTGACGGCACTCGAGCGCCCAACGGCCGCGGGGCGACCGGGCTCTATCTCGCCCCCACCAAAGCGCTGGCCCACGATCAGTGGCGGTCCATCACCGAACTCGGCGTTGGCCAACTCCGGGTATCGGCCTATGACGGCGACACCCCCAATGAGGAACGCACCTGGATTCGCGCTCACGCCGGCTATGTCCTTACCAACCCCGATCTACTGCACCGATCGATGCTGCCCGGCCATGCATCGTGGTCATCGTTCCTGCGCGGCCTGCAATACGTGGTAATCGACGAGTGTCACGTGTACCGCGGAATCTTCGGATCCCATGTGGCCCACGTACTTCGACGCCTGCAACGGGTCGCAGCCCGCTATGGGTCCAATCCAACCTTCATCCTCGCGTCGGCTACGTCCGGTGATCCTGCTGGCTCGGCCACGCGGCTGATTGGCCGACCAGTTCTCGCTGTCGCCGACGATGCCTCACCCAAAGGAGCGACATCGTTCGCACTATGGGAGCCACCACTGACTGCACATGGCGGCGAGAATGATGCACCGACTCGCAAAACGGCAACAGCCGAAACTGCCTCTCTGCTAACCGATCTCGTCATCGAAGGAGTACGCACCCTCGCGTTCGTGCGATCTCGTCGCGGAGCCGAAGCGGTTGCGATGACGGCCCGCGACACTCTCGCTGAAGTCGAGCCCGATCTCGCCAATCGTGTCGCTGCGTACCGAGCCGGCTATCTGCCCGAGGAAAGACGAGTCCTGGAAGGCGCGCTGAGGACGGGGGAACTCCTCGGCGTAGCAGCAACGAGTGCACTCGAGCTCGGAGTTGATGTGACCGGGCTTGACGCCGTATTGCTGTGCGGCTGGCCGGGAACTCGCGCCTCGCTATGGCAGCAGGCCGGGCGAGCCGGGCGAGCAGGTGGCGATGCGCTGGCAGTGCTGATTGCCCGAGATGACCCGCTGGACACCTATCTCGTCCACCACCCCGATGCGATCTTTGGTGCGCCGGTCGAGGCCACGGTCTGCGATCCGACCAACCCATATGTGCTCGGGCCACACCTTGCTGCCGCGGCAGCCGAAATCCCTTTGACACCAGAAGATCTCCCACTCTTTGCGCCCAACGCGCGGGAGGTTGTGGACACGCTGGTCGAGAGCGGGCTACTCCGCGCCCGCCCCAGCGGTTGGTTCTGGACACGACGCGAACGGGCAAGTGATCTGGCAGACCTGCGCGGTATCGGCGGCGGGATGATCCGCGTGATCGAAGACGGAACCGGACGCGTGCTCGGCACGGTAGATCCGGGTGCTGCTCACTCGACCGTGCACGACGGCGCGGTCTATGTGCACCAGGGGCTTACGTATGTGGTCGATCACCTCGATCTTGCCGATGCCGTAGCTATCGCGCACCGCCAAGACGTCGACTACACGACCTCAGCGCGCGATACCACCGATATTCGCGTGATTGACGAGATCTCGAGCCAGGAGTGGGGAGCCGCACGCCTGGTTCATGGACGAGTGCAAGTGACCAATCAGGTGGTGAGCTACCTCAAACGCCGGTACCTGACTGGCACCGTGATCGGCGAAGAGGCACTCGATCTCCCGCCCCGCGAATTGCAGACCCAAGCCGTGTGGTGGACGGTCTCGGCCGAACAACTCGCCGCTGCGGCATTGGCCGAGGTCGACGTGCCCGGGGCTGCACATGCCGCCGAGCATGCATCGATCGGCCTGCTCCCCCTAGTAGCCACCTGTGACCGTTGGGATATCGGTGGGGTATCGACTGCAATGCACCCTGACACCAGCCGGATGACCGTCTTCGTCTATGACGGACATCCCGGTGGGGCTGGCTTTGCCGAACGTGGCTACTCAGCGGCACAAACCTGGTTGGGCGCCACCCGTGATGCGATCGGGTCGTGTGAATGCCGCGACGGTTGCCCCTCATGCGTGCAATCGCCCAAGTGCGGTAACGCAAACAACCCGCTCGACAAGGCCGGTGCGATCCGACTGCTGACGGTGCTGCTCGCCGGCGCACCAGATGTCAGCGGAAGCCTGACCGGGAACTGACGGCGACTTGGGGCGTACCGGTGGCCTGAAGCACAAGCCAACGCGCCCAGGCGCCGTGCGGCGTACAAGCTGCGCCGATGACAACATCGCCGTCAACCACAATGCATTTCAGCATCTGCGCCGCGTTGGCATGCACCACTACCTCGGCGCGCACGCAGGCCTGGGGGCTAGACATCTCAACAACGGGAGCCGCTGCCAGAGCCCCGAGGTCAGCAGCAGCACCCGCTCGTTCACGAGCGACCAGGACATCGGTCAGGACGGCAGCCCCCATCAGCATCGCGAGAAGGACGGAGGTCAAGACCAGGGCCCACACAATCGCGGCCCCAGCATCGTCTGCTTTGCGTGTCATGGCAGGACCTCTGCCGCCGCAGTTGAAGCGGAGGAAAGCGTGATCGGCCCGAATCGGGCAAACAAGCCGGGGGGTGTGATGTGGCGGCGAACTTCAACAACCAGGTAGCCGCCGGCCGCGACCACGTGGACCTCGGCCTCTGGGACCAGCCGATGAGCCTCGGCTGCAACGTCAGCGGGTGACTCACCACGAGCAGCGACTCGGGCAGCTGCTCTGGCGGACTCACCCACCGCTAGCTGCGCACCGAGAACCCCCAAGCACCAGATCGAAGCGATCAGCACGGCGACTAGCGCCAGCAGGGCGAAGGCCGCCTCAACTGTGACCGCTCCGCGTTCTGTGTTCCGACCCCCAAACGGGTGTGGTTCCGGCCGGCATAAGCCGACCGGAACCACGTGGAAACACATCACCCGCCGAACCCGAAGAAGCTCAGGACCATCTTGATGATCTGCTCAAAGATCGCCTTGATGATGTTCAAGAACCAGTCGCTCGTGAGCAACTTGATCAGGAGCCCACCGAGGCCTGTGGCGGCGAGAGTGACCACGGCGTACTCGGCGGTTGCAGCACCTCGATCTAGCTCGCCTGACCGAGTCAGACGCGCCACCAAGGCGGCTCGGGTGCGGTTGTAGCGGACGGGAAGATTGCGGGTCATAGGAACTCTCCTCGCGGTTTGCTGCCGGCGACCCTCGCCGACTAGGCAGACCGTCGACTGTCAGCCAGTTCGCCATCGGCGACGAAGTTGTCAGCTGTGGACAATTGCGCCGGGGCGATGTCTGGGGATTACGGGAGCGGAACGAGAACGCCAATCCACGAGGCCACGACGGGCACGACCCCAAGTAGGACAAATGCAGGCAGGAACGCCAGGCCTAACGGCGCGGTAAGCCGCACCGCGGCAGTACGTGCTCGCGCCTCAAGCCGGGCGCGCGTGATCGCCCGAGCCTCGTCGGCTACCCGCGGCAAAAGGTCAGCGAGCGGCGCGCCAGTCTCGATCGAACGGATCACCGCCCGGGCCAGACCGGAAAGCCCGTCAACATCGGCGACACCAGACCAGGCAATCACCGGATCAGTCCCCCACGACGTGGCCGCGACGGCCCCCGAAATCACTGCAGCAATGGGATCCCCGACGCTGAGAGCAGCGGACTTTAGAGCAGCATCCGTGGGCGCCCCGGCAGCCAAACACGCAGCAATCAGATCAATAGTCAGCGGCACTTGTCGTTCGAGACGCTCACGTCTATGTCGCGCTGATGCGGTCTCGAGGGTAGGAACTAGCCGGTAGGCAACCGCGCCCAAGATCACCCCAGTGACAATCCCCCCACCACCGCCAACGAAGAGAGCCACTGCGAGAGCCAGCACAACGGCCGCAATTCGCACGCTGAGCCAGCGATGCCGAGTCGGTGCAGGTTTCTTGAGCGACGAGTGCCCGGCGGCGAGCCGATCCTTCGGTGCCCCGGCGGACACTGCACAGGCGATCGCAACTGCCGCAGCAAACGCGGCCACGACAGTATCGAGTTGTCCGTTCATCGCCGGGCGCTCACAGGTCCGACTCGACGGATGCAGCAATCCGCCACGCCCAAAGGATCCCGAGTAGCTCAAGGACCAACGCAAGACCTAGCGCCACCCGCCCCGCCGGCGTAGCAAGTAGCCAGCGACCAGGCTCGACCCCGAGCATCGCACCCAGGGCGAGCCCAATGGCTGGAAGTGCAGCAAGGACAAGGGCCGTGGCGCGCGGTTCGGCGAGGGAAATTCCGATCTCGCGACGTATCCGCTCAGATTCTCGTGCGGAGTTGGCCAGGGCCGACAGCGACGCCACCAGGCCAGCACCAGATCCGGACGCAACCTCCCAGCAGGCCCCCACACCACGGATCAACTCAGAACGCTCACCTCGAAGCGCCGAACCGATATCGCCGCCGGTACGCGCTGCCACGATCGCCGCCTGGCTGACCGTGGCCCGACTCGACGCCGAGACAGCGACGAGGCCCGACACCGGATCCCGGCCAGCAAGTAGTTCGGCGATGAGTGCCTCTACCCATTCACGTTCGGCCGCGCGGCGCATCTTGGATCGAGGTCGATGTGAGTCGAACCAGCAAGACGCAGCCTGAAGTCGGCGGTGGATCACCTGGGGCAAGGCGAGATCGGGCGGCCACAGGAGTACCAGCGCGACCATCACGCACACCGAAGCTACAAGCGCTAGCGAGTCGACGAGCGGGCTGGGCAGCACTGGTCAGTCTTCTTTCGGAGCCCAGGCACCAAGGCGAGAGCGTAAGTGGTCAAGACCCGGCCCCTCGTGAATCGACTGATCGCGAATGACGAGAGCATCGACGACCTCGACGAGGGCGCCGGACCGTTGGGCGACCGAGAGTGATGCCAACCGACGTGAACCATCGGGGGCACGCTCGAGGTGCAGGACGAGGTCGAGCCCGGCGGCCACCTGGGCGTGCAGCGCCTCACGGTCGAGGCCCGCCGCCCGGCCCAGCGCCTCGAGGCGCGCCGGGACATCACCCGCCGAGTTCGCGTGAACGGTGGCATAGCCGCCCTCATGACCGGTGTTGAGGGCGGCGAGCAACTCGACGACTTCGGCACCCCGGACTTCCCCAACCACAAGACGATCGGGACGCATCCGCAAGGCCTGGCGAACCAGATCGCGCACGGTGATGGCGCCGGCACCCTCGATGTTTGCCGGACGTGCCTCGAGCCGCACCACATGCGGATGTTCGGGCACGAGTTCGGCGGAATCCTCAACGATGACAATGCGTTCGCGCGGATCAACGAGGTCGAGCAACACCGACAGCCACGTTGTCTTCCCGGTACCAGTTCCGCCTGTGATGAGTACCGCTAGCCGGGCCCGCACGATCGCATGGATCCAGGGCACCAGTTGCTCCGGGATAGATCGGCACGCAACCAAGGAAGCCAGATCAAACCCCCGGCGCCGCGGCACACGAAGGCTGACACAGGTGCCTGATACGGCCAATGGCGACAGCACTGCATGCACGCGAGTGCCGTCAGAAAGTCGAGCGTCGACGAATGGTGCTGCATCGTCGAGCCGGCGGCCGCACGCCGCTGCGAGTCGCTGAGCCAGCCGGCGCACTGCCAGATCATCTGCGAACGTGACATCAACCCGCTCGATGCCACGACCTCGATCCACCCACACACGATCGGGTGCGGTGACGAGTACGTCGGTCACAGTTGGATCGGCGAGCAGCGCGGTCAGCAGCCCCGCCCCGGACATCTCGCCGTGCAGGCGATCAGCCTCAAGGAGCAGTGATTCGGGATCGAGCAGGACGCCGTCATCGCGCAAGGCGAGCGCTACATCGGTGATCGAAGGCGGCGATGCGGATAGGACCAGTTGGCCGCGAATGCGGTCGAGTACAGACGAATCGAGCAGGCTCATCGCTGCAACACCGACTCGAGGAGCAAGTGCGCCACCTGCCGGACTCGGGAGCGACGGCCAAACCCAGGCGGGTCACCTCGGTCGATGGTGGCGACGAGGCCCGAATCAAAGGGCAGCTCGGCCGCGATAGGAAGTGAGAGCCAGTCACTGATTTGCTCTGCGTCGAGCCCACCGCCGCGATCACGGCGAATGACCAGCCGCACATCCAGACAGGGCGCGACCATGGCCGCGGTGCGTGCGGCCGACGTTGCGGCGCGAACGTCGGGTGTGACGACCACGAGTACGACGTCACAGCGGGGGGCTAGTAGTTCGACGACATCGGGTCGGGAGCGGGGCAGGTCAACTACTGCCACGGCGCAACCCAAAGCGATTGAATCCAGCACAACCGGGGCCGACTTCAGCGGGATGGCCTCACCGGGCACGCGTCCGACCGACAGAACATCGCATCCAGGGCCCCGCACCAAGGTCGCTCTGAGCCGATCGGGCGGGACGGGAGCGCCAAGATCAGCGAGGTCATGCCAGCGAGTGCCGGGGGCGTCTTCGACGCCGAGCATGAGGTCAAGGCCCGCTGAACCTGGATCCGCGTCGACGAGCACGGCGTCGAGATCGGCTGCACCAGCTGCCATGGCCAGCAAAGCGGCCAACACACTGGCGCCAGCGCCGCCCCGTCCGCCGATGACACCGATGACCCGGGCACGAGTGGTGTCAAGGGAAGTGAGCCGATCGAGCAACGCGGTCGGTGAGGCAGAGAGGTCGACGACCGAGTCTGCGCTGAGGGTCACTGCCAGTTGCCAGGGCCGCGATAACGCTGGATCACGAGTTGCAACGACGACTCCGGCGCGGCGTGGCAGAAGGGCAATGTCGGGATCGTCGGCGAGGTCATCTCCGACCAGCACGAGAGGAGCATGTAGCCACCGGCCGCGTGCCATGAGGGCCGAGGATGCGACGTCGGCGTCGGACCCGGAGGCGACGACTCGGCGCCTAATGTCATCGACGAGATCGGGGTCAGCACTTAGCACTAGGGGACGTCCTCGCTCAGTCACTTGGTCACCCTGTTGTTCGACTGGCGCCCACATCAGGGCCAAGCACGCCGGTCTGGGGACGACACGGGGAATCTGCTGGCCTGTGGATGGCGCCACAACGCTCCACTAAGTTGCAGCACACCTACGATCTAGGCATGGGTGGTTCAGCGGCGTTCTTCGATCTCGACAAGACGATCTTGGCCAAGTCGAGCTCACTGGCATTCGCGCGCCCCTTCTACAAGGGCGGACTCATCGGCCGGGCCGACGTACTCAAGAGTGGGTACGCACAGTTCGCCTTCTTGGCATCGGGCGCTGACCACGATCAGATGGAGCAGATGCGGCTGTACCTCACCAGCCTCGTGGCTGGCTGGGATGTCGACCAGGTGCGCGCCATCGTCGCCGAGACGCTCGACGAGATCATTGACCCGGTCGTGTACGAGGAGGCGGTTGAACTCATCGCGGAGCACCGCGCAGCTGGACGCGCTGTGATCATCATCAGCTCGTCCGGGACCGAAGTGGTCGAGCCGATCGGTGAGCGGCTCGGCGTCGATCGCGCGATCGGCACCCAAATCGAGATCGTCAACGGCAAGTACACGGGGGAGATCGTCTTCTATGCGTATGGCGAGGGGAAGGCCGAGGCGATGCGCGCCTTGGCGGTCGAGAACGACTACGACCTGAGCACCTGCTACGCGTACAGCGACAGCATCACGGATCTGCCCATGCTCGATGCCGTAGGGCACCCAGTCTGCGTTAACCCAGACAGTGGCCTGCGCAAGATCGCAGTCGAGCGCGAATGGCCAATCTTGGATTTCGAACGACCCGTCTCGATGCCCACTGTCCGCAGGCGTCTCGCGGACATGACCGCGGAAATCAACACCGCCGATAACCGTCGGGCGGCGTTCCGAGTCGGGGCTGCCACAGTGGCCCTTGGTCTCGCCTGGTACGCGGCACGACGCCGTTCGAACTTGATCTCATAGGCCAGACCTGGGTCAGACCCATGGGATCGAGAGTCAGGCCAGCGTTCGCCGCGAGTCAGACCAGATCGGCGAGGATGCGACGCGACTCGTCAGCGCCCACTCGAACAGTCTCGGCATGCAGGATCAGCCATTGGGCAACGCCTTCGGGAGTGCCTTCGACATAAGCACGAAGCGCCTGTGAGTAAGCCGGACGCCCCGCCGCGAACAGGCCCGCTTCAGGAACGGTTAGCCCGTCTGGATCTACCCCGCGGGCTGCCAAGAGCAGCCGCGTCAGTGACCTTGCGACTAGGCCAGAACCCCAGGTGAAGGGGCGTGTCACGGCGATCTCGGCATGGGCAACCGCTGCGATGACGATCGCCGGAGCCACCGACGGCTGGCTAAGTAGGCGGCTGAGCGCAGTCATCCGCCGCGCTACCTCAGCAGCCGTGGGCAGCAACGCAAGCCGAAGCGGATCATCGGCAACTTCCCCCGCACGGATGCGACCGCGCTCGTGGTCTGGGACGAATCCCGCTGCCACCACCGAGTGCAAACCCGACAGGACCTGCAGCGGCGCACGCCCGATCACCTCGACCTGTCGTGGGATCTCTGCCTGCAGCGCGAGCGCCGCAGCCAGCACTCGACCGATCGGTGAATCGTCGAGTGCGACACCTGACACCAACGCATCAGGGCGAACCTCAGCACCGTCCATCGCCGCACTGGCCCAACCTCCACGCAGACGTGAGGCAGCGACGACCTCCGCAGCGCGGCTGCGGATTCCGCGATCCCACAGCACGGAATCGACGGCGGCACGCGCCCGGTCGGCAGCCTCGGCAACGCCCGGCAGGTCGACTAGTGGAGCTAGGGCATCGGATGTCACAGGGTCACGGTACGAGCCGAGCATGGTCAGAGGTAAGGGGGGCACCCACGCCGAGCGCCACCGCTAGCTCGAACAAGGTTCGGCGCCGCGCAGACCTCGCAAATTGGTACCCAACCACTGGCCCGGTACCGTTGGCACGCGACCACCGTCCCTGAGAACCCGTCCGCCGCAAAGGCGCACGATTCGAACTGGAGATAGGCCAATGAGTACTGAAGCACTCGAAAACCTGCTGCGCGAGAACCGGCACTTCCCGCCGACCCCGGAATTCGCCGCAGCGGCAAATGCGAAGGCCGACATGTACGAGGAGGCCGACGCAGATCGGCTCGTATTCTGGGCCAAACAGGCAGGTGAGTTGCAGTGGGAATCTCCTTGGACCCAGGTGCTCGACTGGTCCAACGCGCCCTTCGTCAGGTGGTTCGATGGTGGCAAGCTCAACGTTTCGGTGAACTGCGTCGATCGACATGTCGCTGCAGGCCACGGCAACCAAGTGGCCTACTTCTTTGAAGGTGAGCCAGGCGATAGCCAGACCATCACCTACACACAGTTGCTGCACGACGTCTCACAGGCAGCCAACGCGCTAGAAGCGCTCGGAGTCCAGGCCGGTGATCGCGTTGCGATCTACCTGCCGATGATCCCCGAGGCAGTTGTGGCAATGCTGGCCTGTGCCCGCATCGGCGCCGTCCACTCGGTGGTGTTCGGTGGGTTCTCAGCAGAAGCCCTTCGCTCGCGCATCGAGGATGCTCAGGCAGTGCTCGTTATTACCGCCGACGGGGGCAACCGCAAGGGCAAGCCAATGCTGCTCAAGCAGGCGGTTGACGATGCCGTTGCGCTGTCGCCATCCGTGCGTAACGTGCTCGTCGTACGACGTACAGGGCAGGAAGTTGCGTGGACCGATAAGGACCTGTGGTGGCACGAGCAGCTTGCAGAACAGCCCAAAACCCATGAGGCGCAGGCATTCGACGCTGAGCACCCGCTGTTCATCCTCTACACGTCCGGTACCACAGGAAAGCCGAAGGGCATCCTGCACACCACCGGTGGCTACCTCACGCAGGTTGCGTTCACACACAAGAATGTCTTCGATCTCAAGCCCGACACTGACGTCTATTGGTGCACCGCGGATGTCGGCTGGATCACCGGACACTCTTACGTTGTTTTCGGTCCGCTAGCCAACCGCGCAACCTCGTTAATTTACGAAGGCACCCCCGACACTCCGCACAATGGTCGATGGTGGGAACTCATCGAGAAGTACGGCGTCACGATTCTCTACACCGCGCCGACCGCGATCCGCACCTTTATGAAGTGGGGCCGCGCCGTTCCAGATGGGTTCGACATGTCCTCCCTTCGTTTGCTGGGTTCTGTCGGTGAGCCGATCAATCCAGAAGCCTGGATGTGGTACCGGCACGTGATCGGCGGGGATCGCTGTCCGATCGTGGATACGTGGTGGCAAACCGAGACCGGCGCAATCATGATCAGCCCGCTGCCCGGCGTCACCGCCACCAAGCCTGGATCAGCCATGCACGCGCTCCCCGGAATCGGGGCCGACGTGATCGATGACGAGGCCCGCCCAGTGGGCAAGGGCGGCGGCGGCTACCTCGTCCTCACTGAGCCGTGGCCCTCGATGCTTCGCGGAATCTGGGGCGACCCGGAACGCTACGCCGAGACGTACTGGTCGCGGTTTGCCAATACCTACTTTGCTGGCGACGGAGCCAAATTCGACGACGACGGTGCCGTATGGCTCCTGGGCCGGGTCGATGACGTCATGAACGTGTCGGGCCACCGCATTTCGACTGCCGAGGTCGAGTCCGCCCTCGTATCGCACCCTGCCGTGGCAGAAGCAGCGGTCGTCGGTGCTGCTGATGAGACCACCGGCCAGGGGATCGTCGCGTTCGTCATCTTGCGGCAGGACGTCGAACCGGACGAGCACATCGGCGTGGCCCTGCGACATCACGTGGCCAAGGAAATCGGACCCATCGCGAGACCCAAGCAGATCCTGGTCGTCGCCGAACTCCCCAAGACCCGCTCGGGCAAGATCATGCGACGCCTGTTGCGCGATATCGCCGAGCACCGATCAATCGGTGACGTCACAACTTTGGCCGATCCGATGGTCATGCATTTGATTGGCGAGGGCCTCACCGCTGCCAAGGGCGCAGAAGACTGATCGGTCCACCGATGGTGTGAGTCTTGCCCGGACTGGCACCGGCTCCCCTGCAGAGTCGCTACCCTGCAGGGGAGCAAGTGCGAGACGTAGGTCACGACCTCGCCGCATTCAGTGCCCACGAGGAGGATCAGGCCATGGTTGTGAAGCAGTCGCTCGGCACTTTGGTGACCGGTGTCACCGAGGACCTTTCTGCTGTCATCCGCGGTGAAATCGAGCTCGCGAAGACCGAGATCCGCGAATCCGCTCAGGCTGCCTCCAAAGGGGCCGGGCTGCTAGTAGTTGCAGCTGGCGTCGCATTCTTCGCCGTGCTGTTCCTGCTCGTCACGGCCGCCTGGGTCCTCGTCCAACTTGGTCTGCCCTACTGGGCCGGCTTCTTCATCGTCGCTCTGGTGTTGATTGCCACTGCCGTTGCCCTGGCGGTTCTGGGACGAAAGCAACTCGAGAATGCGAAGGGACTCGAACGCTCTCCAGCCTCCCTGGCTAAGACGCGAGAGTTGCTGTCGCGAACGACGACTGAGTCTGCGTGACGGTCTCTGACTTACCCGACTCCAGCGATGTCATTCGCATCGACGGCCCTTGGACGCACCGCGACATCACCGCGCATGCCTGCCGATTCCATATCGTCGAAGCCGGAGAAGGCCCGCTTGTTGTTCTCCTGCATGGCTTTCCATTGTTCTGGTGGACCTGGCGCAACCAACTGGTCACGCTTGCCGCAGCTGGCTACCGCGTCGTCGCAATGGACGTCCGCGGCTATGGCGGCAGCGACCACACCCCGCACGGCTATGACCCGCTGACCCTGGCAGCCGATGTAGCGGGAGTGATCAGAGCCTTGGGCGAACCCCACGCGGTCGTCGTAGGCCAAGGCTGGGGAGCCATCACCGCATGGACTCTTGCGGCGCTGGAACCTGAACTTCTTCGCGGCATCGCCGTGGTGGGGATGCCACATCCCGCCCTACTGCGCCATGCGCTGCTCAACGACTCGGAGCAACGTCGACTCGGGAGTTACCTCTGGGGTCTGCAAGTACCCTTCCTGCCCGAACGTCGACTAGTACACGACCATGCCGCGCAGGTAGAGACCTACTTGCGAGCATGGGGCGCACCCGGTTGGCCCGACCCACCCACGGCCCGCACCTATCGAGCCGCGATGCTCATCCCGAATACCGCTCACTGCTCGGTCGAATACCACCGATGGGCAGTCCGTTCCATCCCACGCCGCGATGGCCGACGATTCCAGTCAGTAGTTGCTGAGCCGCTCCCGGTGCCAGTGCTACAGATCCATGGGCTTCTAGACGGGGCGATCTTGCCGCGCGTTGTCGACGGCGGGGAGCGCTATGCCGGCGCCGGCTATACGCGAGCCGACCTGCCCTCAGTGGGGCACTTCCCACAGGAAGAGTCGCCGGTAGCCTTCGACGAGGTACTCATTCCCTGGTTGAAGTCAGTTCAGGTTGAGGAAACTGGGTAGCAGGTCTGCCCGAGGCTGGCCGCGATCATTGCTTGGTGGCACAGGAGCCAGGGTCCAGCGGTGTCGAAGCCGTAGCCCCGCGACGAGCAGCCTCTGCCACTTGATGCGCCGTCAACGCATAGCCAGTGTCTGGATCATCAACAGCCGCAGCGAAGATGACACCGTCGACTAGGCCATCAGGCGACAAGAGCGGGCCACCGGAGTTACCGGGGCGGATCGTCCCCCGCACGGAGTAGACCTCACGAGTGGTTACTCCATCGCCGTAAATGTCGGTGCCACGGGTGGACAGGACGGCACGAATGCGCCCCGCAGATGCCGCTAAAGCGCCCCCTCCCGGGAACCCAGCGATCACCACTGCATCCCCTCGCCGAGCCGAATCAACGAACTCCAACTGCGGAGCGTTCAGCCCTGGTACGAGCAGGACGGCGATGTCGAGCACCGGATCGAGATACACGATCGATGAGGGCCACACCTGGCCGGTACCGCGCACAAGGACATCAGGATTGGCCACACCGGCAACCACATGTGCGTTTGTCATAACGCGATCAGATGCATAGACAAAGCCGGATCCATCAACGTGGGTGTCGCAGTCGCTGGTATAGCCCTCGATCTTGACCAGCGATCCCCAGGCATGGCGTACAGCCCGATTGTTGAGCAAGGCTGGGTCGGGAGGATCAACGGGAGCCGCGGCGCTGAAGGGCAACCCAGCGAGCGCGTTGGGAATGCCAGTGGCATTGAGCGCAGACCGCAGCCCCGACATCAACCCGTGCGTTTTGCCCGGCAGCACGCGGTCAAGAGCACCGATAACTGCCGACCCCCGCACCTGAGAGGACACCGGCGCCCAGGGAACCGTGATCGCAACCCCCGCGAGCACCCATGTCACGAGCCCCACCACGAACACTCCGAAAGCCGCACCAATGACTGAATCCAAGGTGCGTATCGGGCGCCACGGCAACAAGCCCTGCACCCTGCGCGCCACCAGCGCAGCCACTGCCTTACCAATCGCAGCACCGCCTAGGACCACGGCCAGCGCTAGCGCCAGACCGAGGCCACCGGACACGCTGTCAAGCACGCGTGGGGCAACGAGTGCCCCCAACACTGCGCCAGCGGCGAACCCAACCGCAGCAAATGCCCCACCGATAAGGCCCGTACGCCAGCCAGCTAAAGCCGCCAACACCGCGGCGACCACGATGACCCAATCGAGGACGTTCATAGCCACTTTTCTGGCAGCGGTCGAACCGCGGACTCATCCCAAGGCTGTTCCCAACCGCAGAGGGCAAACACCCGCGACAACAAGCCGCCGGTGAAGCCCCACACGAGCAAACCCCGCACATCAAAGGCCGGGCCGACAAATCCCGAGGGATGCCGTACCGAATACCGGTTGGCCGGATCGAGCAGCTCACTCATCGGCACACGCAAAACCTGCTCGACCTCGCCCCGATCGACGACTCCGACGGGGGAGTTAACGCGCCACCACGCAACGACCGGAGTGACGATGAACCCGGATGGGGGGAGCCACAGCGCAGGAAGCACCCCAACTACATGAACCCCCGCCGGGTCCAGCCCGGTTTCCTCCTCCGCCTCCCGAAGCGCCGTCGCGACGACGTCGATATCGGTGTCGTCGACGACCCCGCCGGGAAAGGCCGGCTGACCGGGGTGGCTGGACATGGTCAACGAACGTTGAATGAGCAGCACATCCGGGCCGTCGACACCTTCGCCGAACAGCATCAGCACAGCCGAGTTTCGGCCACCTTCGTCGGGCGGCACCCATCGCGACAGTTGCTCTGCGGTGACGGTGCGCTGCAGGTGACGCAGCGGCAGCAGCCACTCGGGCAGGTCGACCTCAAGATCTGATGGATCCCGATCAGGCTCAAGGGTCACGGCGAAACCACCCCCGCGCTCACTTGCGACCCTCGGTCGTAACCAGCGCAGCAGCAACCACCGGGTCTGTTGGTCCGATGCCAAAGGACGGGCACATCCGAGCGAGTGGACAAGCACCGCACGCAGGCTTGAGCGCATGGCAGCAACGGCGCCCGTGGAAGATGACGCGGTGCGAGAGCATGGTCCACTCACGACGTTCAACTAGCTCTCCGACCTGGGCCTCAACCTTCACCGGATCAGTCTCCTGCGTCCAACCAAAGCGGCGAGAGAGCCTGCCAAAGTGCGTATCGACAGTGATCCCAGGCACGCCGAAGGCATCACCTAGAACAACGTTGGCCGTCTTACGTCCGATGCCTGGCAGGGTCACAAGGTCGACCAAGCGCCCTGGTACCTGCCCGTCAAAGCGGTCACACAGGGCCTGCCCGATACCGATGATCGAGTTGGTTTTGGCTCGGAAGAAGCCGGTGGGGCGGATGAGGTCCTCTAGTTCATCGCGGTCGGCGCCCGCGTAGTCAGCCGCGCTGCGATACCGGGCAAAGACGGCCGGGGTCACTTGATTGACTCGTCGATCGGTGCACTGCGCAGACAAGACAGTGGCCACGACCAATTCGAGTGGAGTGGTGAAATCAAGTTCGCAGTGAGCATCTGGGTAGGCCTGGGCGAGGAGCCGATTCATGCGCCTAGCCCGCCGGACGAGCGCCGTTGGGGATTCCCCTGTTGGCGTGGTCGAGAGTGAAGCGGTCATCGCGGTCAGCCTACGGGGCCGAACGGCTGAACTCGTACCCAGCGAGGGCTCAAGTTTATGGCCAATGTGCCGATGAAGGAGTTGGTGGCGCGTCTTACTTTGATTGGTAGGGCATCCGGAGCGCTGTCAAAACGGAGGGCTGCATGACCACATCGACCGATCGAGCAAAGCTTGAGGACCCGGAATTAGGCGCAGATATCGACACATCTGCCCTTGATCCAGCCGCCCTTGATGCTGATGACCGCGCAGACGCCGCCAAGGCGCGTCGTGCGGCCCGTAAAGCTGCCCGAGCGGCCACGCCGCCGCCCGAACGTGATGCCTCGTTCGACCACCTCTCCCTTGACGATCTTCGGCGCACGCGCGCGGACCTAGCCGACGAAGAGACCCGGGTTTCCTACTGGCGACGGATCATCCAGGCGAGGCTCGACGTAGTGCGCTCAGACATCTCCGAATCGACCCAGGTCGCGGACCTCACCCGGGTGCTCACTGAGGCTCGATCGTCGCACCGCCGCGTAGCGAACTTGTCGGTATTCCCAGTGGGAGACATTCCACCGCTACCCGACCTGGCGGAAGTCTGGGCACGTCAGGCAAACCCAGCAGATCCACTTGCACTTCAGCGGCTCATCGATGACCTCGAGCGGGCCGAGCGAGAGCTGTCGTTCTTCCGAGTCGAGTTACATCGCAACATCGACGCCGTAACGACCGAACTCATTGCTCGCTACCGCGAGCAGCCACTTTTGGCCCTGCAGATCCTGCCGCACGACCCATTACAGGGCCCTTGACCTCGAAGTCCCGGACCTCAGGGGTAGCGGGCTAATGTTGGGCTGTGCAAGGCCATTGGCCTCGACTAGCCCAGCCACCTACCCGTGCACGGACCTCCCTACCGTCGTGATCTTCGATGCGTCACACTGTCCTCGGTCAGCCGATCCCCAAACGACCGGTATGTTGACCTCACACTTGGTGACGCTGCCTCGGGAGGACCCTGTTGGACGATGTACTTATGCGGGCGCCTCTATTCGCGGCGCTCGACGTAGAAGCTGCCGCGGCACTGAAGTCCTCGATGGACGAGCGTCGGCTCCTCAAAGGTGAAGTGCTCTTCTCGGAGGGCGACTCTGGTGACCGCCTTTACGTTGTGACGGAAGGCAAAGTAAAACTCAGCCATTCGTCCGGTGACGGACGAGAAACCCTCCTCGCGGTGATGGGTGAGGGCGAGATGTTCGGCGAACTAAGCCTTTTCGATCCCGGCCCCCGAACTGCCACAGTCACGGCGCTCACCGACACCACCGCTCTCGGACTTGGCCACGCGGCGCTTCGGCCCTGGCTCACTGGACGCCCTGAAGTCGCAGAGGCACTGCTGCAGGCCTTGGCCCAGCGCCTCCGCCGCACCAACGAAGCTCTCTCAGATCTTGTCTTCTCCGACGTCCCCGGCCGGGTGGCCAAAGCACTGCTCGATTTGGGCGAACGCTTTGGTCAGGTACGGGCCGATGGCCTACATGTCACGCACGACATGACTCAGGAAGAGTTAGCACAGTTGGTCGGCGCCTCCCGTGAGACGGTCAACAAGGCGCTCGCTGACTTCGCGTCACGCGGCTGGCTCCGACTTGAGTCGCGCTCGGTGGTCCTCATCGACATTGAGCGCATGCAACGTCGCGCTCGCTGAACCAGCACCCTAGATGCCGGGTCAGCCACAGGCAGCGAACTGAGTAGGGCCAAGTTCGCTAGTTCGTCTCGTGCAGATAGTCCAACTGCGCAGTGACCGACATACGCGCAGCCGGCCACAACTGCGGCGGCGTATCGGCGTAGACCATTGCGACGATCTCATCCGCGGTCACCGCGCCGGCCCGTAGCGCACCGCGCACCTGCTCGAGCCGTGAATGTCGGTGCGCGAGATACCCAGCGACCGCAGCCAATGGGTCGGCCAACGCTGGGCCGTGTCCGGGCAGAATCCACGAGGACCCGGTCGACTCGATGAGCGCGCCAATGCGCACAAGCGACTCAAGGTAGTCGCCAAGGCGACCATCGGGTGGTACGACCAGGGTTGAGCCGCGGCCCAATACGGTGTCGCCGGTGAGCACAGCGCCATCGGCGACCAGATGAAATGACAGCGAATCCGCGGTGTGCCCGGGGGTCGCGATGATCTCAACGACCAGACCATCGACATCAAGAATCATCCCTCCCTGAAGACCTTCACTGCCATATCGATACATCGGGTCGAGTGCCGCGACCGGAGCACCCGTCAGGTCAGCGAGACGACGCGCACCGTCGGAATGATCCGAATGCCCATGTGTGAGCAGGATCTGCGCCACCCGTCGCCCAGCCGTCGCAGCAACGATTGACCCCAGATGATCAAGATCATCTGGGCCCGGATCGACCACGAACACCGAGCCAGAATCAGGCTCGGCCAATATCCAGGTGTTTGTCCCATCGAGGGTCATCGGCGAGGGATTGGGGGCCAGCAGGCAGATCGCTCGCGCAGTGACCAAGCCGCCGAGCCAGGGAGTATCGCCCCCCAAAGGAAGGCCGCCCAAGGGGAGAATACTGCCGCTCATATGAGACCACTCTCGCCCAGGTCCACCTCGGTCAAGGGCTGGGTGTCATCGATGATCTGACGGGTGCTCGCGTGGATCACTCGCCAGACCACTTGCCCGTCGGTCTCCACCGGGTGGGGCATCCTCGGAACGATGGTCCGCTTTCGCGCCGCAGCGAGTGCCTCAGTCACCGAATCAGTCTCTGTGAGCAGTCGCATGGTTGCAACAGTGGGGATCCACATGTCCAGCTCGCCAGATTGCCAGGCGGTCATCGCGTCAATCGGCCGAATCCAGGCGACCCGGTCAGCTTCGCCGTCGACTTCGTAGGTGCGTTGTCCTTTGGGGATACCCGCGACGAGGAACCTGGCGTCATACCGGCGGGACTCATCCTCGGGAGTAATCCAATGCGTGAGCGGAACGAGGCTGCCGTCATCAACCACCAGCCCACGACGGTCAAGGATCTGGGTGAACGAGGTTCGACCTGCCACCAACTCCGAACGGTCAGCCCGAAGGTCGGTGGCCGGATCCACCGCTTCACCGTGTGCATCAAGTGCGATCAAGACACCGCATTCCTCGAAGGTCTCGCGCGCAGCGGCAGCGAGAATCGACACGGGGTCAGAGGTCGACAGCGACTTACCAACCTCGACGAGATCGCTGTGTGCGGCGATCGGAACGGTCGAATCTTCGGGGTCGACAGCTCCCCCGGGATAGACGTACATTCGAGGGGCAAACGACATCGAAGGTTTGCGTCGCATCACAAAGACTTCAACGCCGCGCTCGCCGTCGCGAAGCAAGCAGACCGTGGCCGCATGCCGTGGGACCACGGGCTGGATCGGTGCCACAGCGGTACTCACGTTCGTAGTAGCGCCCTAGTCGCGAACTTCGACGATCATTTCGACCTCGACTGCTGAATCGAGCGGCAGAACCGCGACACCAACCGCCGAACGAGCGTGGATACCCGCGTCTCCGAAAGCCACACCAATCAACTCACTGGCACCGTTCATCACCGCGCCTTGCCCGGTGAAGTCACTGGCTGAGGCAACAAAACCCAAGACCTTGACCACCCGAACTACCTTGTCGAGATCGCCGAGAACCGACTTCACGGCTGCGATCGCATTGATGGCGCAGATGGCAGCGAGTTCTTTGGCCTGATCTGCTGTGACCTCGGCCCCAACCTTGCCGGTGAGACTCATCGCTCCGGCGACCATGGGCAACTGACCCGAGGTGTAGACGTAGTTACCTGACCGCACGGCTGGGGTGTACGCCGCGATTGGCGGAACTACCTCAGGGACGGTGCGGCCGATCTGGGCAAGTCGATCTTCGACGTTACTCATCTACATCACGCTTTCGGTCGTTTGAGGTAGGCAACCATGTTCTCGCTGTTGGGGCCGGGAACTACCTGAACGAGTTCCCAACCATCCTGCCCCCAATTATCGAGGATCGCCTTGGTGGCATGCACCAGCAACGGCACTGTTACGTACTCCCACGTTGTCATGGCCCGACCTTAGGCCCTGAGCCGGACCCGATGCGCGCGCCCCACCGGGCCGACCGCTCATGGGGGACGTACCCTCAAGACGTGCCTGCTCCTAACGACATCGACTGGGATGGGGTACGCCTGCACGTTGTCACCGGCAAAGGTGGCACTGGGAAGACGACCGTCGCCGCCTCCCTTGCCATCGCGCTAGCGACCGGAGGCAAGCGTGTGCTCGTCCTCGAGGTCGAGGGTCGCCAAGGTTTGGCCCAACTCTTCGACGTGCCGCCTCTGCCGTACGCCGAACGCCGCGTAGCCATTGCGCCCGACGGCGGCGAAGTGTTCGCGAACGCGGTCGATCCCCAAGAGGCGCTGCTCGAGTACCTCGAAATGTTCTACAACTTGCGCCGCGCCGGCACTGCACTGCGCAAGATGGGCGCAATCGACTTCGCAACCACAATCGCTCCAGGCGTTCGAGACGTGCTGCTTACCGGGAAGGCGAAGGAGGCCGTGCGACGCAAGGTCGACGGCGTACTCGCCTACGACGCAGTTGTCATGGACGCGCCGCCCACTGGTCGCATCGCTCGATTCCTCAACGTAAACAGCGAAGTCGCGGGGCTTGCCCGCTCGGGTCCAATCCGCACACAGGCGGACGCCGTGATGGACGTCATCGGATCACCACTCACTGCCGTACACATCGTGACGTTGCTCGAGGAGATGCCGGTGCAGGAGTGCGCCGACGGGGTCGCCGATCTTGTCGAAGCCGGCCTGCCAGTAGGGGGGATCATCGTCAACCAGGTACGCCGCCCACTGCTCAACGCAGACAGCCAGACAGCAGCGCTCGCTGGCACGTGGGATCGCGACACGATCTGCGCCGATCTCATCCGCGCTGGCGTCCTCACCCCGAGTGGAACCCTCGTCGGATCCTCTGACATCCCCGCAGATCACCTCATCGATTCATTGCTACTCGAAGCCCGCGAACATGCCGAACGCCTCGCGCTTGAGCAGCGCGAACGCGCGACCCTGCGTTCCCTGAGTCGACCGATATACGAGTTGCCCTACCTCAGCGACGGAGTCGACGTCGGATCCCTATATGAGTTCGCCGAAGAACTACGCGGGCAAGGCATGGCATGAACGCGGCCAACGAGGTAGCTCCCCGCAGCCCAGCTTTCAACGTCGATCGCTTGCTCGACGATCGATCAATTCGGATCATCGTCTGCTGCGGATCTGGCGGTGTCGGCAAGACCACGACAGCAGCTGCGATGGCCTTACGCGCTGCAGAGCGCGGCCGGAAGGTCGTCGTCCTCACTATCGATCCCGCACGCAGGCTTGCTCAGTCGATGGGCTTGACCGAACTGGACAACGAGCCCCGACTCGTCCTTGGCACCACCGGCGACGGAACGCTGTCGGCGATGATGCTCGACATGAAGCGCACGTTCGATGACTTCGTAGAGGCAAACGCCGAACCCGAACGAGCAGCCACAATCTTGGCCAATCCGTTCTACCAATCGCTGTCTAGCTCGTTTGCGGGCACGCAGGAATACATGGCGATGGAGAAGCTCGGTCAGCTGCGCGCGTTCGCCGACTCGACCGGCGCGTGGGACCTCATAGTGGTCGACACACCACCGTCTAGGTCAGCATTAGATTTCCTCGATGCCCCACGTCGACTCGGGTCATTCTTGGACGGCCGATTCATCCGACTCCTCGCAGCACCAGCTAAGGCAGGTGGCCGCGCGTATCTCAAGTTGCTGTCTGCGGGCTTCGGAGTATTCACCTCCATACTCGGCAAACTCCTTGGTGGCCAAGTACTTTCGGACGTACAAGCCTTCGTCGGATCTGTCGATACCCTCTTTGGCGGCTTCCGCGAACGCGCCGACGAAACCTTCGCCATGCTGCAGGCCGACGACACCGCCTTCGTGGTAATTGCCACTCCCGAGCGCGATGCCCTGCGTGAAGCGGCGTACTTCGTCGAGCGGCTCGAAACCGAGTCGATGCCCCTCGCCGGGCTAGTGCTCAACCGAGTTGCCTCAACCGATATCCCCGAGCTCGATGCCACGACATCAATTGCCAGCGCGCACCGCCTTGACGCTGAGTCAGACGGACGCACGTCGGCGCTACTGCGCATCCATGCCGAGCGGGCTTCGGCACTCGATCGCCAACGTCGGCTAGCTGAACGATTCACATCGGCACATCGCAAGGTGGCGGTATCAACAGTTCCCGCTATGGCCGCCGACGTCATCGATCTTGACAGCCTGCGCGCCGTTGGGGCTGCGTTGAGCGCACATGGCCATTCAACAAAAGGTGGGTAGGACCACATCGGTCCTACCCACCTTTTTGCGAGCCTGAATTACTAGCCGGAACTAGCCAGCTGCGACGTGCCGCTCGCGAAGGTCGATCTCCGCGTGATCGCTGAGTGCAACCTCGTACTCCTCACGCGCCGTCTCCAACAAACGACGCCAGGACGTGACGTGCGGTCGACGCCTCAGCAGAGCGCGCCGCTCGCGTTCGGTCATGCCGCCCCACACACCGAACTCAATATTGTTATCGAGCGCGTCTGACAAACATTCCGTACGGACGTTGCATGCTAGGCACACAACCTTCGCTCGGTTTTGCGCAGCTCCTTGCACGAACAATTCATCCGGATCAGTAGTGCGGCATGCCGCACCCGCCGTCCACTCCGATGTCCAAGTCATCGCAGGACTCCCCCCATAGGCTTGCTGACCTCGACCTGCAGTTAAACCAGGCCAGGTCAATGACCCAGGCTCGATCACAACGACAGATCGGGCCGAGGCCACTTTGCCTCGACACCTACGAATTTACGCATCAGACCGTGGATTCGGTTAGGCCATTTAAGACTATCCTTAATAGTTATTTATGACTATCCCCTGCTCAGAATTGCTACTGGCCAGTAGCACGATTCCACTGAGCCGAACGTCCACTATGCATGTCCCTGGAAATCACGACGTAGGCTTGTCTCAATATGTCCACTACTCCAGCACCGAACGCACTCGCGCCGCGCTCTCCACGGCTGCGCGACTCGTTTAGCCGACTCGCGCTGTTCCTGGTTGTCAGCCTTCTCGCCGGGGCGTTAGCAGCGGCAACGGTCCTGCCATTTCTCGGTGGAGCCGGAGTCGCCGCGCGGGGCCTCGTCACCAGCTATGAATCCCTACCCGATCACCTGACAACGCCACCGCTACCCCAGCGATCACGAATCCTCGCCGCAGACGGCAGTCTCATCGCGACCATCTACGAACAGAACCGAATCGAGGTGCCGCTGGCCGAGATTGCGCCCGTCATGCGCCAGGCCATCGTGGCAATCGAGGACGGTCGCTTCTACCAACACAACGGAATCGACCCACGAGGGCTGCTCCGCGCCCTAGTCGGAAATGCTGGCTCAGGTTCGCAGACTCAGGGCGGGTCAACACTGACTCAGCAGTACGTGAAGAACGTCTTCGTTAACAGCGCAGCGACCCAAGCCGAGGCCACCGCGGCACGCGCCCGCAGTATCGGACGCAAGCTCAAGGAAATACGGTACGCACTTGCCATTGAGCGTCAACTGTCCAAGGACGACATCCTCGAGCGGTATCTCAACATCGCCTACTTCGGAGCGGGCGCTTACGGAGTAGAGGCAGCGGCCCACCGATACTTCTCCAAGTCGGCTAGCCAACTATCACTGGTGGAAGCCGCCACCTTGGCCGGAGCGGTGCAGCAGCCCGTTGCCTACGACCCAACTCGAAACCCGCTGTCATCGCAGAAGCGACGCGCAATGGTGCTAGGCCGCATGGTCGATATGGGCTACATCACCCAAGCAGCGGCGAACAAGGCCAAGGTCATCCCTACCACCTCATTCCTCAAGCCAACAAAGTCGCGCAACGGCTGCACGACGTCCTACGCACCGTTTTTCTGCGACTACGTCTACCGAATTCTCAAGAGCAGCCCGGCATTTGGAAAGACACCAGCCGATCGCGAAGCATTCCTGCGGCGCGGTGGCTACACGATCCGCACCACGCTAGACCCGGTTGCCCAAAAGGCTGCCCAGAAGTCGGTTGACACCCACATCCCGCGAAAGGACGCCAGCCGCAAGGTGGCTGCCATTTCGATGGTTCGACCAGGTACTGGCGCGATCGTCGCGATGGCGCAAAACCGTTCCTGGGGAACCACTGGGAGAGGCACGACCACCTACAACTTCAACGTCGGCGCCGACCTCGGTGGCAGCCTGGGCGCGCAGGCCGGATCAACCTTCAAGGCCTTCACACTCGCGGCTGCTATCGAGAAGGGGATCTCGCCCTTCCAGGTCATCGACTCGCCACAGCGCAAGACGTTCGACAACTTCGTCAACTGTCAAGACGGTGCGAAGTTCCCGCCGTACACGGTGAACAACTCAACGGGCGCCGGACGGTTCGACATGCTGCAAGGCGCCGCGTACTCGATCAACACCTTCTTCATGGGACTCGAAGAAATGACAGGTGTCTGCCGGCCTGCTGACATCGCCGAAAGCTTCGGCCTGCGACGAGGAGACGGCACAGCATTGCAGCGCGTGCCCTCGTTCACACTGGGCACTCAGGAGGTAACGCCGCTTGGAATGGCCGAGGCGTATGCGACCCTGGCCAACCACGGAGTGCACTGCGACAGCGTGGCAATTACAAAGATCACCGACCGGGATGGCAAGAGCATCGCAGTCCCGTCCGCCAGTTGCGCCCCCGCGGTAACCCGTCAGGTGGCCGACTCAGTGACAGGCATCTTGTCGCAAGTAATTGACGGGCCACTGCCCGGTCGCACCGGCGCGCGCATGAGTCTGGGGCGCAACGCCGCTGGAAAGACTGGAACCATCAATGACTCCGCCGCCGTGTGGTTCGTTGGATACACACCTGACCTTGCTGCTGCCGTTGCCACCTATGACCCACGCGGCGGATATGGCTACCCGATGAAGAACATCGTCATCGGCGGTCACTACTTCGCCCAGGTCTTCGGCTCGAGCCTGCCTGGCCCGATCTGGCGCGAAGCAATGCTCGCCGCGCTCATCAACACTCCCAAGACACCTTTCGACCTGTTAGCCCTGGACGGAATCAGTACCTACACCGGCCCTGTCGACCCCTGTGTGCCACCTTCGGGAGCACCCTCCGGGGCACCATCATGGACACCGTCGGGGCTACCGTCTGGCTCGACCTGCCCCAGCGCATCAGTCTCGGCGAGCCCCAGCGCATCAGTCTCGGTGAGCGCTACTCCATCGCCAACGCCGGCGCCCTCTACGACCCCCACGCCTACCGTGGAGCCCACCCCGAGCCCCACCGTGTCGGTAACTCCGCAGCCCACCATGAGCGGTCCGGTCCTCTAGCCACAGTTGGGAAAGCGGCCCGACTGCGCGACTACTGGACGAGTGCCGAGGCACGGCCGGCAGCACTTGAGCTAGGAGCCCAACGCTGCTTTCACTGCTGAGGCAACCCGACCACCGTCAGCGCGTCCCGCGATCTTGGGAGTGAGCACCTTCATCACCGCACCCATCATGCGCGGGGAATCTGCGCCGCTCTCGGCCACGGCAGCCGCCACAAGTGCTGCAAGCTCGTCATCGGACAACTGCGCGGGCAAATAAGCCTCGAGCACCTGAAGTTCGGCGCGCTCACGGTCGGCAAGCTCAGGCCGGGCAGCATCGTCGTATGCCGTGGCTGATTCACGCCGCTTCTTGGCCTCGCGGCCTAGCACTGTGACCACCTCGGCGTCGGTGAGTTCACGCGCCTCCGCTCCCGAAACTGCCTCGTTCTTCATAGCAGTTAGCGCCATCCGTAGCGTGGCAGAACGCAGCTCGTCGCGCGCACGGATCGAGTCGGTGAGATCGTCGCGCAGTTGCTTCTCCAGTGAACTCATTGCGCCATCCTCCCGCATGCGCTCGCACACAACCACGCCGACGTGCGATCCTCACACAGTGAATCGTGCGAGCCGAGGCCTGCTAGGTGCTGCAGCGCTAGGCGCGGCCGGCTTGGCCTACGCCGTAGCAGAGGCACATCACTACATCCTTCGACGAATAGCTGTGCCTGTTCTCGCCGAGGGTCAGGCCCCGCTTCGCGTGCTGCATCTTTCTGACCTGCACCTGACACCGCGCCACAACGGCCGCATTGCGTGGGTTCGCTCCCTGGCAGCGCTGCAGCCCGATCTTGTGGTCGTCACCGGAGACTTCCTGGCACACCCCGAGGCCGTGCCGTCAGCCCTGAAAGCACTCGAGCCGTTGCTCAGCCGGCCGGGGGTGTTTGTCCTTGGCTCGAATGACTATTTCGCGCCAAGATTCGTGCGGCCGTGGCTCTACCTCACGGCTCCGAGCGAACTTGACGTAGGCCGCACACCGCTGCCGTGGGGTGAACTAGTCAAGGGCCTTGCCAGCGGCGGCTGGCACGACCTGTCGAACGCCAGGGCTCGAATTGAGGTCGCCGGCCGCGATCTCGACATCCGCGGAGTCGATGATCCACATATCGAGCGCGACAGATACGACCTCGTGCAAGGCCGCTTCGACGTCACTGCCGACCTTGCTCTGGGAGTGACACATGCGCCCTATCTGCGTGTCCTGGATGCAATGAGTGCGGATCGAGCCGATCTGATCCTGGCCGGCCACACCCACGGTGGCCAGATCTGCGTACCCGTATTCGGTGCACTCGTCACCAACTGCGATCTAGACACGGCACGCGCCAAGGGACTGTCTCGGCATCCGAGCGATGCGCAAACCTGGGATTCCTCCGCGGAGACGCACCGCGCCTACCTGCACGTCTCGGCGGGATTGGGCACCTCCCCATACGCGCCAGTGCGGTTCGCCTGCCCTCCGGAGGCGACCCTGCTCACCCTCACTGCGCGCGGCTGACACATCGCCGACAGCGCACACCTCGCCCTAGACGGCGTAGCCCGTTTTGGCTCCACACGCCGACGCCCATAGACTCGACCCGCTCCATCGGGGTGTAGCGCAGCTTGGTAGCGCGCTTCGTTCGGGACGAAGAGGTCGTGGGTTCGAATCCCGCCACCCCGACAAGATCCAGCCGGTGTCTCTGCAGGTCAGAGGCACCGGCTGGTGTAATTCGGGGCCAAAACGGCCCGTTGGTCACAGAAGTGGTCACAGGAACTACACGGACGGTGCCAGTGGTCACCGGCACACGCCGGATCTGCCCGGACGGTTCAGCTCTGCTCGCGGATGAGCGCGGCTACGGTGTTGGCAGCCTCGGCGTCCATCGCGGGGTTCACATGGCTGTAGATGTCGAGCGTGATCGCGATGGTGGAGTGACCGAGCCGCTCCTGGACGATCTTGGGGTGGACTCCCGCCTGGAGGGCCAGCGTGGCCCAGGTGTGACGGAGTCCGTGCACGGACAGCCTCGGCATGTCGTGCTGGATCACGGCCTTGCGGAACAGGTTCGAGGCGATCTTGGGATGCAGCGGTTCGCCGCTGCCGGTGCAGAAGACGAGGTCGTTGACGGCGTAGTCGTCGCCGGCCTTCAGCCGCTCCGCGAGCTGTGCCTTTCGGTGCGCGCGGAGCGCTGCGACGGTGTCCGGATCGAGCGAGATCGCGCGGCGGCCGCGGGCGGTCTTGGGGGTTCCCCAACTCAGCCCGGTGTCGCCGCTCGCGTAGTCGTGGGACTGAACGAGCGTCCGGTTGATCGAGAGTCGACCCGCCGCGAGGTCGATGTCGTCCCATCCAAGGCCGAGCGCTTCGCCGCGTCGCATCCCGGTGGCGGCGATGAGACGCCAGAGCGCTGCGTAGCGGCTGGAGGAGGTGAGTCGTAGGAAGCGTGCGACGTCGCCGCTCGTCCAGGTCCGCTCCCTGACCTGATCTGCGGGCCGCGCGCGCGGTGGGTCGGCGAGGTCGCACGGATTGCGGATCAACAGGTTCCAGCGGACGGCGTCGCGGAAGGCTCGGTGCAGGATGGTGTGGATGTAGGACACGGTCCGGGGCGATAGTGCACGCCGGTTCTCCCCCGCCAGCAGCTCCGAGTACAGGGCGTTGAGCATCGGCGGCTGGATCTGCTGGATCGGGACACCGGCTATCGGCTTGGGCGCGACGTGGATCCGGATGTTGCGCGCATAGCTGTCGTACGTGCTCGGCCGCACGGTCGACCGGATCGCCGGCAGCCAGGTGACCTGCAGGTAGTCGCCGAGGCTCTGCCGTTGCGGGGCGACATAGGTCTGGTCGCCGAGCTCCCGCAACGTCTTCGTCAACCCCGACTGTGCCGCTCGCCGCGACGCGAACCCACGACGTCGCGTCTGCATCCGTTGCAGCGAACCGAGCGGCGTGGTGTCGACGACGAAGTACCAGCTGCCGTTCGCACTCTGCTTGACGCTGCCGCGGCGGCCGGCTGATGCCGTCGGCGAACCCTCTCGATAGCTCATGACGTGGCCTGCCTTCCGCTGCGAGCTAGCACCCTGGGCTCCGGAGGCTGCAGCTCAGGTTGAGCGGGCAGGCGGTTGCGGGTGGACGTCGAGTGTCCCTCCGCCCTGCGACACCAATCAATGACGCGAGGAGTTGGACGTGGAGGACGGAGTTCGTCATGAGTCGTCGCCTGCGTCGATTGGGGGCTCACCTGCACCGAGCAACCGCACGAGTGGTTCGGTCGGGATCTTGATCAGCTTCCCGACGTGCAGCACGGTGGTGGGCCACTCGCCGCGGCGGACCAGCTCGTAGGCGAGGGAGCGGCCGATGCCGAGGACCTTCGCGGCGGTGGGGACGTCCAGGACGGGTGGGAGTTCGTCGAGCTCATTGCGGTTCATCTCGGCCTCCGGGTGGGGTTGTCTCGGGCTGGGACCTGATGAGTCCCTCTATCTGGAGGTGTGCACGACATACCGGCAACACCGAGTTCGCTGGGCCACGATCCGGACACGATCCGCATCGGACGAATCTGTCCGATCAGGCTCGCAACCGTTCGCCGAAATCGGCGTGGAGGGTGACCTCGGGCTGCTCGCTGAGCAACGCCAGTAGTGGGGCGCTGGGGATCTTGATGAGCTTCCCGACGTGTAGCACGGGAGGGGGCCAGTCGCCGCGGCGGACGAGGTCGTAGGCGAGGGAGCGTCCGATGCCGAGGACTTTGGCGGCGGTGGGGACGTCGAGGACGGGTGGGAGTGCGTCGAGCTCGTCGCGGGTCATGATCGGCCTCCAGGTAGTGGTGTCGCGGGCTGTGGCGTGTCTTGCCCTCTACTAGGAGGAGTGCACGGGACACCCCCGAAACCGGGGTCGGCCGTCTACGGGTTTCTTCTCCAGTCCCCTGGGACGGGTGGTGGTGCCTCGCGCCGTGTGGTGATCAGCCACTGCGCGGAACAGGCGGTGTCGTCTCGTGTCACGTGCTACCGCGCGGTTATCGGCTGATGCCGTAGTCGCGTCCGTGGCCGCGTGCGTGGCTGCGGTGGGGTGGGTCGTGGTCGACGGTGAACGGCTTCTGCGCCCAGGCTGGTTGCGCGGGTTGTAGGCGGGGGTCGTCCTTGCCGGTGTGCGGGTTGGGGTCATACATCTCGGTGGTGCCCCACGCGGCCCACGTGTTGTAGCGGCGCTGCCGGGCGTGGTCCTCGTCGATGCCGTGCTGGGTGGTCTCGGCGTCGAGGACCGCTGCGAGGCGGGTGACGGTGGCGTCCTCGGAGCCGAGCCGATTCGTGGCGCGGTCGAGGTCGCCCTCCCAGCGGCTGACGGCCTGGGCGGCGGTGGTGCGGCGTTTGCGGGCCCAGAACGGCACCCGCTCGAGTTCGGCCCGCCGGGACTCGAGCTCGGCCCGGACTCGGGCGACGCGGTCGGCTTCGGAGTCACGGCGAGCCCGCGCGACCTCGAGGTCATCGCGGTGGCGTTGGTGCTCGGGTGGGATCTGTCTCGGCTGGGCTGCGTCGTAGCGGGCCCAGGCTTCTTCGCGCGCGGCCTGGACGGCGGGGTCGAGGAGGGAGTGCGCGGCGCGTTCCCGCCCACTGGTTGCGACCGCCCGCGCGAGCATCTCGAGCGCCGCGTCGATGTCGGGCAGTGCGAGCTGACCACCGGGCACCGGTCTGGCCGACCCCTTGCCACCGGTCTGGCCATGGACCGGGTGGGGTTGCCGCGACCCTGGCCATGCCCTGGCATCCGTGCCGGTTGGTGGCGCGGTGTGGTGGTGGGGGCCGGCGTCTCCGGTGGCCAGCTCGGGGGTGGTGTGGACGTGGTTCTCCAGGCGTCCGCGCGACATCGCGACGTAGAGGTGCTCACGGTCGAGGCCGGCGCGGGCCAGGACGATGCCGATGTCGGCGGTGGCGCCCTGCGCGCCGTCGATGGTGGCCGCCCACCCGTACTCAGCGTGCCTAGCCAGGTAGGTGCCCGGGAGGGTGAGGGTGCCGCGACCGCGCAGGTCCGCCACGACCAGCCCACCTGTGTCGCTGGCCCCCAGGACGCGGAAGCGGTCGCCGTTGCGCAGGGTCTCGCCCCCGACGCGGGTGCGGGTGTCGTTCTTCTTCGCGAGGAGCAGGTCCCCGGCCCGCCACGACCGTGCTTCGGTCTGCCCACGGGTCGATGCCGACCGGGTCGCGACGATGGCCAGGTCGGGTCCGGTGACGGCACCGGTGGCGATGGCGACGGCGCGGGCGCGGGCGTTGAGCGCGTTCACGTCCGTCCACGCCCGCGCCAGCATCAACGCATCCGCACCCTTGATGGTGGCCGTGTGCCAGCGGTCGAAGACCGCATCCGCGGCATCCTCGCTCGACGTCGCGGGGTGGACCCGCCCCCGCTCCGCATAGGTATCCAGGACGCCCGGGTCGCCGGCACGCAATCGGAGGGTGGCGGCGGCTTCCCACTTGTGGGTGAAGCGGTGCAGCTCGGTGAGCTCGATGACCTGGCCGGCCATCTTGACGGTGAGGTGTTCGAACATGCCTCCGGGTGCGTTGACTGCACCGATCTGGCCGGGGTCCCCGACCAGGACCAGGCGGGCTCGGTGGGTCGCGACGTAGTGGGTCAGCCGGTCGAGGTCCGCGGTGGACAGCATCGAGGCCTCGTCGACGATGATGACCTCCCCACGGAAGTACCCCGCGTCGCGGGGCCTCAGCACCGGGGTCGGATCGGTCGCCTCCTTGACCAGCCAGCGGGCCACGGTCTGGCCCTGCGCCCCCGTCGCCGCGGCGAGCTCGGCGGCGGCCCGGGCCGACGGGGCAAGGGCAACCACGTCGGTGTGCTGCCCGGACCACACCGCGACCGCGGCCGCCAGCGAGGTCGTCTTCCCGGCACCAGCGGGCGCGGTCATCACCGTCACCAGGTCCCGGGAGGCGACCAAGCGCACCGCCGCCCGACGCTGCTCCTCCGACAGTTCGGCGGCGGGTCCGGTGAAGAACTCGAGCAGTTCCTCCCGTCGCAGCTGCCTCGCCGGGTAGAACCCACCCCCGACCGTGCGCTCGACGATCCGCGCCTCCATCGCGACCAGCTCACGCGAGGCGTACCGGGCATCCGACGCCCGCGCGGTCACCCCCGACGGGTCGACACCCAGGGCGACCGCGCCGGAGAGCCCGACCTGGGTGAGTGCGATGTCGGTGAGCTCCTCCACCCATGTCACCGCATCAGTCGCCGACCTCAGCCGGGCGTCCCCCGTCGTAGGGACTCGCGCGGCGACCGCGACGGTCAGGTCCGCGCGCGACCAGATCGCCTTGCGCCGCCCGACCTCGGTCACCGAGTCCGTCAGCACTCTCCCCGACCAGTCCGCTGGCACCGGCGTGGTCGTCGCCATGGCGTTCGCGATCCAGACCGAGTCCGTCACCGCCTCCGCCGCGAACCCAAGTGCCTCTGCTTGCGTGGCCCAGTGGGCGCGACGGTCACCGTCGGGGACGGGTGCGTCCTTCGCCGGCCTCGTCGAGAGCACCGCGGTCTTGATGATCCGCGCCCGCTCCGCCGCCGACACCGGGCGACCCAGGGCGTCCTCGGCGTCGGCGATCGTCGGAACCGCGTCCGCCAGCACGGCGCTCGTCCGCGACGACCACGCGGTCATCAGTTCCTCGGGGACGCCGGCGATCTCGGCCTGACCGTGCTCGGACACCAGCCCGAACGACACCGGCAACCGCGCACACAGCTCCGCCCGCAACGCGGTCTGATAGACGACACCCGCGGACTTCTTGTGGTGGAAGATCTCGTGCCCGTCCAACGTCCGCCACGCCCCGTCGGTACAGCGGACCTTGTTCACCACCAGGGCATGGGTGTGCAGCTGCGGATCCCCCGTCCGCGACGTCCGATGATCGAAGCACGCGGCCGCGAACCCAGCCGAGGAGATCTGCTCGACACCGTCACGGCCACGGCGGGATAGCGACGCGTGAACCTCGAGGTAGCCGAGCGCGGCGTTGACCGCCGCGGCATGTGCCGCGTCGATCGCCGTCATCGTCCGGGCGTCGCCCAACGCCCACAGGGTGCTCACCGACTTCGGTGCCGAGAACGTCAGGTCATACCCCGTCACCGCATCCGAACGCCACGCAGACCCCAACGCGACACCTGTCGTCGGGGACAACGCGCGACCGAACAGCGCTTCGAGCTCACGCTCCTGCACCTCGGCACCTGCCGTGAGGCCCAGCTGGGTGAGGCCAGACCCATGCCAGCGGCCAGGGGCGTCACCGTGCTCGGCGTAGTACTCGCACGCACCACCCGCGACACTGCGCTGGTAGTACCGCCACGAAGAACGGCCGATCTTCGCACTGGACAACACGAAACATCACAACCCGGAAAACCGTTGAGCCACAATGGAATCAGGGCCAGACAGTACTCGCCGCCGATGCACATGTCTGCCTCGATTCTTGGCAGGTGGCTGTCACGTGTTGGACGCGATGACCGGTCAGTGACGGGTTGGCCGTGGCCGCTCTCGAACGGACGGACGTGGACGACTTCGCTCGTGTGGTCGACGGCGAAAGTTCAGGTGGCGCTCGCGCGTGTCGCACATCGCTGACGGCGGATGAGTCGGTGATCTGAGTCTTCGTGGACTTCGGAGCTCGTCGCCTCATGTGGCGCCAGCAGAAACCGCTCGGACCCGCGAGAGTCAGAGGAGTCCAAGGAACTGATCATGTCTCACGGCTGCAACATGGATCCCGACAAGCGACCCGGGGGAGTGTGCAAGTCACCGTCGGCCTGAGTCGACGTGACCGGGCGGACCCGCGATCCTCATTTCCCGGACACGAAGTCGCGGTGACGCCGTCAACGGCACCCCGGAGCGCTACCTCAACTCCGTGAAGGGGTCCTGCAGTGTCGACAACGCACGGTGCCAGGGGACAGGGGGTGTCGCGATGCCCGTTGCGATGCCCGTTGCGCTCAGCGTCGGCCACCGGCCCGAACGAGGCTTCCCGCCAGCGGCCCGTCGTCATGGGGCGTGCCGATCCAGTGAATGACGCGGAGGTCAAGCGAACGCGCGACTCAATTTCATCGATGCAGAGAACGCAGGAAGGCTTTCAGCTCCCACCGGTCCAGCCGCGCGTATTGATCGGGATGGACCACGATGTCGAGGCCGTTGCACGCGCGTTCTCTGCGGGAGGCCAGCATGAAGGACATGGCCGTGAGGCGGATCGAGCTCTCGAGTGGGAGGACCTGCGACAGGCGCGACTGCCCGCCACCTATGGCTGGCATGGAGAGGATTTCGCCGTTCGCGTGGGCGCAGGCCGCGGTCCACAGTGAATCCAGGCTTTGCCAGACATCGTCGACGGTGGCCCGCGCTTCGTTTCTCTCGTTCATCTCCGTGTACGCAAGGCAGAAGATGCGGCGCGACCCGCGGTTGAGCGTCGCGATCGTGCCGAGTTCGTAGCGCGTGGTCTTTCCGGCCTTCGAGATCTCGCCGATGGGCGTCACTGTCGCCAACGCTGTCTCGAGGTCCGCGTCGAGGGCGGCGCGGTCGCCCCGGTATTCGCGAGTGAGCATTTGGGCTTGGACGCTGGTGGCGGCGATGTAGGGCTGTTCGGTGTCGAAGGTGGTGGTCATCCCGACCATGATGTGGCCGCTGCGGTCGAACAGATCGCCTTCCACGACTCGGATGGTGATGTCGGGCCGATCGTAGGTCTGCGATATCTCGCGCGGCCACGCCATCGCTACCGCGAACCCGATGGAGCCGATCAGGACGACGGTGACGATGCTGGTTCCCTTTCCCGTCAGGGCGTCCGGGAACAGTGTGCCGCTGAGACCGAGCGCGAGCGCGGCCAGTCCCACTGCAGACAGGAACTGGCGGGCCAGGTAGACCCAGAAGCGTCGGCGGTGCGCGTCCCGCCAGAGTTGCGCCATGCGTGTCAGAGGCCCAGCTTCTTGTAGATCTCGGGTTTGTAGTAGTGAGGACCGCTCTTGCCGCCGGCGTTGAACGCGGTGACGTAGTTGTCGAGGGCGTACTTGATGATGGCCGGCTGGAACGACACCGACACGGTGTAGTAGTCGGCGTCGAGCAGCGGCTGGGGGATCAGCGCACGGTCGATGCCGCGATCTCCGTCGTGGTTGGCTACCACGACAGGGAGCCCAAGCTCGGTCACCATGCCGACCTCGTGGGCCAGGAAGGACCGTCCGTCGCCTCCCTTCCGTTTTGCCTCCGGGGTTCCGAGGAGGACCACCTGCTTCGCGTTCCCCATGCGCTGGCGGAGGTTGGCCTTGATGGTCTCCGGCTTGCTGGTGTCGCGCGAGATGAAGAGGTCGTGGGCGTCGAAGAAGGAGAAGTCGATCCTCTCGTTCTCCCGCCAGGCCTCCATCAGCCGGTACAGGTGGATGTTCTCGCTGGCGAATGCGACGTAGGTCTTGTTTCGGTAGCTCACGTTCGGCCTCCAGTTTCGACTTCGTGTGGGATAGATAGCCACATGGCGCGACGGGCGACGCCGGGTGGGATCCAGGCGGTCCGATCGACCGGGTTGGGCGCTCGCTGCTCCCCTGTGGCAGCGAGTGCGGGCCCTCGATTTGTCAGCAGCAGTTCGGCCAGTTGTCGGCATGCACGATGGGGGAGGTGGTGGCCTTCGTCGGGGTTGCCTCGGCGCCTGTGGGTAACGCGGCGAGGATGGCAAGGCTCGTCAGCACGACTGCGTACACTCGGACTCGCATGAAGGAACCTCCGTGAGTTAACAAGAGTTAAGTTCACTGGAGTTAACACTGGATGGTGTCGTGAGTCAACAGCCGGAGCTGGGCGCCCGTGTGAAGGCGATGCGGCTGAGCCGCGGTCTACGCCAGACCGACCTCGCCGGAGACAAGGTGACGGTGGCCTACGTCTCGATGGTGGAGGCGGGCAAGCGCACTCCCGGGCTCGAGGTGCTCGGCCACCTGGCGGCACGGCTGGGGTGCAGCATCGAGGAGCTGCAGGGCGGCCCGACTGCCGAGACCCGCGCCGGTTGGCGGTTGCGTGTCGATTACGCCGAGATCGCGCTGCACAACGGAGAGCCGCGGGAGGCTTTGCGCGCAGTCGAGGGCGTCCTGCCCCTGCTGTCCGGAGCGGCAAGCGGTGCGGAAGACGCCGAGCTTGGGTGGCGTGCTGGATGGGTCCGGGCCCGGGCGCTGGAGTCGGTCGGCGACCTGAGGTCTGCGGCCACGGCCTTCGCGGGGCTGCACGCGATGGTCTCGCCGGGTGGTGCGGACCCGGTCGCGGTGGACTCCGCGAAGGCCATGCTGGTCGCGGTCGCGTGGGGCCGCTGCCGCACTCAGCTCGGGGACGTCACGGGTGCACTCGAGCTGGTCGTCGCCGCGCGCGGCGATGCTGCTTCGGCGGGGTTGGACGGCACCGATGGCTACGCGGAACTGACCTCGACGCAGATGTCGCTGCTGTACATGCTCAACGACATCGCGGCGGCTGCGAGCGTTTCCGAGGAGCTGATCAGCCTGGTCGAGAGAACCGGGACGCGCCGGGCCCGGGCGGCCGCGTACTGGAACGCAGCGGGGGTGGCCGAGGCACAAGGGGACTTGGCCGCCGCAGTGGCGATGTCGGAGCGCGCGGTGGTGCTGCTCGGCGAGGACGACGATGACCGGATGCTGGCTCGCGCCAAGACCGCCTGCGCTTGGTTCATGCTGCGCGGCGACGGGGACCGGGCCGAGGAGGCGTTGGGCCTGCTGTTGCAGGCGCGGTCGGTGTTCGAGGAGGCCGGCAGCGTCACGGATCTCGCCTACACGCGGGTGGAGGCCGGTCAGGCTCTGCTCATCCTCGGGCGAGCACCGGAGGCACTGATCGAAGCCCAAGCGGCGGTCGACGCCGTCGGCGAGCAGGTCCAAGCCGAGTCGGCGTCGGCCTGGCTCGTGCGAGCCGCGGCGCTCACCGCGCTCGGCGCGACGGACGAGGCCAGGGTCAGTGCGGCACGGGCCGAGTCCTGCCTGCGCGAGCTTCCGGTCACCCGCTGGACGGCGTTGGGCTTCCGCGAGCTGGGACAGGTCCACGAAGCGCTCGGAGATGCCACCCTGGCCATGTCGGCCTACCGCGCCGCGCTGGACCTCAGCGCGAACACGGCACCACCGTCAGGCGAGGCGATCACCGACTCGAGGAGCCGGCAGAGAGCGCGGGACTGACGGCGCACGACCCGGAGACGTCGCCACGGCGTTCAGCGCCGCCAGCGCCGCACGCAGGCTGTCCAGTGCCGCGTCGCGGTCGTCGAGCTGCCATCGCGCCTGGGCGGACGCCAGGTGCGCGATGCTGAGCCGCATGCCGTCATCGTCGTCGGGCAGCATGCTCACGACCGCCTCCGCGGCACTCAGTGCCTCCTCAGCTCGACCCAGCAACAGGGCGCTGGCCGTGTGAGTCAACAACGCCGAGGCGCGCTCCGAGGACATCAATCGATCCGAATACGGCGGGTCGGCGGAGCAAGGCATGGCGGCATCCCCGCCCGCGGTGAGCTCCTCAGGATCAATGGCCAGTCGACCCGCCAACTCCCCGATGACGCGGGCCGAAGGCCGTCGTCGACCGTGCTCGATCATGGACACGTACGCCGCGGACACTGAGGCGCCGGCGAGGTCTGACTGCCGTAGACCACGCTCCTCGCGAAGGCGTCGCAGTCGAGGTCCGAGCCCCCGGTCGTCCGGTTGGACCATGCCAGACCCCCTGCCTGCCGTGGTGGCGCCCCAGCGAACGGCGCACAGGTTGACTCCCGGACTTATCTCAAGTTAACTCCACTGACGTTGGGTGTACAGGGGCGGTTAGGTGCGCCTGGGTTATCCAAGCCTTTGTTACGGGGGATCTAGTGCGTCGTTGTGATCTGCGTCTTGTCACGTCGTCTCGCCCGCTCCGGGTGGTCGCGGCGGGCTGCGCATCGGTGCTGTTGGCCGGGCTGCTCTCGGCGGTGGAGTCCGTCCCGAGCGCTGTGGTGCCGCACGCCGCGGCGGCGACGGCGACGGTGACCGCGAAGCCGGACTTGTACTCCGCGATGGTCGCGGCGCGGTCGCAGGGTTCACCGGTGCAGTTGTCGTCGTTGACCACGGAGACCTCGACGACGTCGGCGAACCCGGATGGGTCGCTCTCGACCGAGCAGGATGGTGGCCCGGTTCGGGTGCGCCAGGCGGATGGTTCCTGGGCGGCGGTGGATCTGACGCTGGTGTCCTCGAACGGTGTGCTGGCGCCGAGGATGTCGGCGCAACCGTTCGTGTTGTCGGCGGGCGGGTCGACGGTGGCGGCGAGTGAGAACGTGGCTGGTGGCACGGTGCAGGTCGGGTGGCCGACCGCGTTGCCGGTGCCGACACTGTCGGGCAGCACCGCGACGTACCCAAATGTGTCTCCGGGGGTGGACCTCGTGGTTCAGGCACTCCGCACCGGGTTCAGTGCCGACTTCGTCGTGCGGTCCAAGCCGTCGACCGCGCTGAGCCTGCCGCTGACGTTGTCGTTGAAGGGTCTGTCGGCGGCACAGCAGGCGGACGGTTCGCTGCGGATCACCGATGCCAAGGGTGCCACGGTCGGCACCGGTGGGACCCCGGTGATGTTCGGTGCTGCCACGATGCCCGGGACCGACTTCCCGTCCCGTCGCCAGAGCGTCGCGGCGGGACTGTCGGCGGCGAAGGCCGGCTCGTTGGCCAGCGTGTCCTCCCCTGCGGGGACGTCTGCGGGGACCTCGGGTGGGTCGGGGACCTCGGAGACGTGGTCGCTGTCCCCGGACCTGTCGTTCCTGTCCGACCCGTCTGTGACCTACCCGGTCACGGTCGACCCGTCGTTCGCGTTCGTGGACAACGCCGACACGTATGTGAAGTCGAACGTGTCGACGTCGCAGTACTCGGCGACCCGGCTCTATGTCGGGACCCCGGATGCCGGTGCGACTGTCGCGCGCACGTATCTGGGTTTCGCGGAGCCGGCGGCGATGAAGTACACCTACGTCTCGGATGCGTACCTGCAGCTGTACAACTCGTACTCCTCGACCTGCACGGCCAAGCCGGTCTACGTGTACTCCCTCTCGGGGCCCTTCACCTCGACCACGACGTGGACCTCAAAGCCGAACCCGGTCACCTTGCAGGGCACCGGGACGTGGTCGCACGCCGGCCCCGCCGGACAGTCGTGCACCGGCGTCACGGCGTACGACAACATCCCGGTCACGGGTCTGATCAATGATTGGGCGAACAACCCGGGACACCTCGAGCAGCTCCAGGTCTCGGCGAGCGAGACGTCCACGACGGGGTGGAAGGAGTTCTACTCCTCCGAAGTCGGCTCCGGGATCCCCGCGCTGCACGCCACCTACTACATCTACCCGAACACCCCGGGGATGCCGGTGATGAGCCCGGCCACCGGGACGGCACCGGCGTCGTACTGGACGAAGACCGCGACCCCGACGTTGTCGGCACCGGTGGGGAACTCCTCCGGCGCCGCGGTGCAGGGCAGGTTCGAGATCTACATCGGCAACACCCTGTTCTGGTCCGGCCTCGGGAACACCGTGCAGGGCTCGGGAACCAGCAAGGTCACCGTCCCCGCCTCCGCCGGGCTCGCGGCCGGGACCCTGTACACGGTGCGGGTCTGGGGTATCACCGGGCCGGCGCAGTCGAAGGTCTGGTCGAACTACTTCCAGTTCCACGTCGACACCACCGCCCCCGGCGCCCCCACCGTGACCACGACCGGCACCCCCGCCGGGTTCAGCAACGGCCAGTGGACGAGCACGGCGCCGACGGCGAACACGTTCACCTTCACCCAGCCGTCCGGTACGACCGACACCACCGCGTTCCAGTACCAGCTCGATGGCGGGGCCTGGACCACCAAGACCGCCACCTCCGGTGCGGCGTCGCTGGCCTGGCTGCCGACCTCCGGGGGACACACCCTCAACGTGCGGGGCACCGACGCCGCCGGCAACGTCGGCACCACCACCCCGTTCACCTTCGGGGTCGGCCCGACTGCGCTGTCCACCACCCAGCAGACCCAGGTCGCCGGCTACGCCCCGATCTCCGGCAGCGGCCCGACCGGCGCCACCGGTGGGTACCTGCGCTGGTCCCCGCGCGGCGCCGCCACCTGGACCCAGGTCCCCGCAGCGAACCTGCTCAGCAACGGCACCATCTGGACCGGCACCGGGATCACCACCTCGGGTGGGGTTTCGACCACGCCTCGCCTGGTCGTCGACCTGGTCGGGGCCGGGGTCCCGGCGGCGCCGGTCAGCGTGGACCTCCAGCTCTGCCTGACCTACCCGACCGGACCCGCCGCCTGCTCCTCGGCGACGACCCCGGTCACCGTGCAACGGGTCCCGCACGACACCGCCGCCACCTCCAGCATCGGCCCCGGGTCCGTCGCCCTGGCCACCGGCGAGTTCACCTACACCGCCACCGATTCCGCCGTCCCCGGCTACTCCGGATCCCTCGGCGTCTCGCGCACCCTGCTCTCCCTCGACGCCGTCGCCGCCAAGCCCGGACCCTTCGGCCCCGGGTGGGCGGCAACCCTGCCGACCCCGGACGCCGGGTACCTCGACTCCACCATCACCGACCACCTCACCGCCGGGTCAGGCAACGACGGCACGATCGAGGTCGGCTACCCCGACGGGTCCGCGGACACCTACACCGACCCCACCTGGGTCCCCGGCACCGGCGACACCCACCTCGGCACCGCCCCCGTCGTCCTCGGCTACACCGGGCAGGGCGACACCGACACCTCCGCGACCACGGTCACACTCTCGATCGACCAGAAGACGCTGACGATCCAGGACCCCGACGGCACCGTCACCACGTTCAAGCGCACGACCGTGCCCGGCCCCTTCACCCCCAGCGGGGTGACCGAGCCGGAGACCCAGGTCGGCGGCCAGGGCACCACCTCCGCCGTCACCACGAACACCGGCGCCCTCCCGCCAGGCGCGGTCATCGGAGACACCTGGACCTCGACCGTGCAGGGTGCGCCCGGGGTCTCCTGCACAACGGTGATCGTCGGGTGCCGAGCGCTGACCGTCGTCTACGCCGGCCCGGCGACGGCGACGCCGACCGACGCCGCACCCGGCCCCTACCCCGGTCAGGTCCGCGAGGAGGTCTACACCGCCTACAACGCCGCCAAGACCGGCGGCGCCGGCCTGGACACCGTCATCACCGCCGTGTTCAGCTACGACCACCTCGGACGCCTCGTCGGCACCTACGACCCCCGCGCCGACGTCACCACCGGCACCCACCTGATCACCGGTTACGGATACGACTCCTCGAACCGGCTCACCTCGATCACCCCGCCCGGCCTCAACGCCTGGACCCTCACCTATGACACGACCGGTCGGCTGGCCACTGTCTCCCGGGTCGACCCCGCGAACGACACCGCGACCAGCACCGTCGCCTACGGGGTCCCGCTCACCGGCAGCGGACTGCCGTCGATGGCGGCCACCGACGTGGCGACCTGGGGCCAGCCCAGCAGCGGTGCACCGGTGACCGCAGTCGCGGTGTTCAACCCGGACCACGTCCCGGCCGCCACCCCCACCAGCACCGACTGGCCCTACGCGGCCATCACCTACCTCAACACCGCGAACGTCCCGGTCAACACCGCCTCCTACGGCGTCGCGAGCGGGACCGCGGACTGGCGGATCTCCACCACCGTCTACGACAACGCCGGCCGCGTCGTGTCCTCACTCACCCCGGGGAACCGGGCGATCGCCCTGTCCGGGACGAGCTGTCCCGACCTCGTCGCGTCCCTGGTCTGCGCCCAGCCCGGCACCCAGCGCGCCATCCTCCTCTCCAACCAGACCGTGTACTCGGCAACGGACCCCACCGAGGTCACCGACACCTTCGGCCCCGCCGTCACCGCGACCCTGCCCGACGGCACCACCGCGACGTCGCGCGCGCACAAGGCAACCACCTACGACGAAGGCGCACCGGCCGGGCTCGCCACCACCCTGGGCGTGACCGCTCTCCGGTTGCCGACCACCGTCACGGACAGCGGCTACGTGATCGACGCCCTTACTGATCCGGCTGCGTTGTCCGGTGGGGTTGATACCGACACGCGGACCACGTCCAACGGGTATGACCCGATCGATGGTGCATCGGTGACTGGACCGACGTCGGGCTGGGTCTTTGGACAGCCGACTGCGGTCACCGTTGCGGGGTCGATCACCACTCGCACACTGTTCGATCCGGCCGGCCGGGTGCGGGCGAACCGGCAACCCGCCAGCACCGGCACCGACCAAGGCACCCGAGTCACCGTGTACTACACGGCTGCAGTGAACGCGGCGGTCCCCGGCTGCGGGGGACGCCCGGAGTGGGACGGGCTGGTCTGCCAGACCAACCAGGCCGGCACGGGCGCAGCCCTGCCGACCAGCACCGTGACCGGGTACTCGATGCTCCTCGCCCCAGCCACCGTGACCGACCGCGACGCCACCGGGACGTTGCTGCGCCAGACCGACACCACCTTCGATGCTGCCGGTCGGGTGACCAAGGTCGTCACGGCTGAGCCCACTGGGTCCGCCGACACCCCGGTTCCCGATGCGACCTACGGCTTCTGGCCGCTGACCGGCTTGCCCAAGACCAGCTCGAGCACCGCTGGGACGGCGACCAGCACCTACGACGCCCTGGGCCGGGTCACCTCACAGACCGACGGCACCGGCGCGAACACCGCGACCACCGCCTACGACATCGACTCCCGCCCAGTCACGGTGACCGACGCGAAGGGCACCACGACCTACACCTACGACTCCACCACCGAGCACCGTGGTCTGCTCACCGGCCTCACCGTGGGTCTCGGCGGTGGGCTGCCGTCGACATACGGCAACCTGGTCTACGACGCGGCCGGGGCGCTGACCTCGTTTACGTTCCCCAACGGTGTCGTCCAGGCCGACGTCACTGATCCCGCCGGGAACCTCACTGCGCGCGGCTACACCGATTCCGCCGGCACCCCGGTCGCGTCCTGGACCCGCGGCTACACCCTGCACGGCCAGGTCGCGACCGAGGCCGGACCCTCAGCCGCCGGGGCCCGAGCGCAAGCCGACACCTACGACGCCGCAGGACGCCTGATCCAGGTCAGCGACCTACTCGGCGCGGTGTGCACCGTGCGCAAATACACGTTCACCACCGACTCCGCGCGTACCGGGCTGTCGACCTGGACCGGACCCGGTGACGGAACCTGCCCGACCACGACGCCCGGGGTCGAGTCGAGCAAGCGCACCGGCACCGTCAACAGCTTCGACCAGCTCACCGCCACCACCGTGACCGGGACGGGGGCCGGTAGCGGCACCTATGGCTACGACGCCCTCGGCCGGGTCATCACCCTGCCGGGCGTCGACGTGCCCGGTGAGGACAAGGCTCACGACGTCGCGCTGGGGTACTTCGCGAACGACCTGGCCGCCAAGCAGACCCAGGGCACCACGACCCGCGCCTACACACTGGACGCGGTGAACCGGCTCGGGTCGTGGATCGACACCGCCGGCGCGACGAGCACGACCACGGTCAACCACTACGACGACTCGGGCGACTCGCCGACCTGGACCGGCACCGGTGCCGGTACCTGGACGAGGCAAACCGCCTCACCCGCAGGGGTTATCGGGATCATCGCGACCGGCACCACCGGGGCAGGCACCGCAACCACGGCAGTCGTCCAGCTGGTCAACCCGCACGGCGACATCACCGCGACGATCCCCGACACGACCGGGGCCACCGCGGCCAGCCTCGGCGCGATCAACGACACAGACGAATACGGCAACACGATCACCCCCGGCGGCTCGGTCTACGGCTGGGTCGGCGGCCACAACCGCATCACGGACACCACCACCGGCCTCGCCCAAATGGGCATCAGGATCTACAACCCGATGACCGGCTCCTTCGAGTCTGTCGACGTAGTGTACGGCGGGAACGCTAACTCATACGGCTACCCCGGAGACCCGGTTAACGGGTACGACCTCGATGGTCGGTGCTGGGACCACTTCGGTTGGGTGTGCGGGGTCGTACGGCAAGCAAACAACTTCACGACGTCGGCGGTCGGGTTCGGCTATCGAGCGCTCGTTCACGTCGGCGGTGGAAGGTGCCAGCGGATGAAGGACATCTGGGAGTGCAAGAATAGGTGGCACCTGTTCGGCGGCGGAGGCACAACGTTGGGCAACACCTTCGTTACGGACTACCGCGCCCGGAGCGCGACGGAAGAAGCTCGCCTGCTGGTCCATGAGCGACGGCACGTCAAGCAATGGCGTTCGCTTGGCCACTACATGGTGGCGGCGTATGCCATCGACTATGCAGTCCATCACGGAAACCCTTGTCGCATGTGGCTGGAGCGATCTGCGGGGTTAAGAGACGGCGGCTACAACCAATGCGGATGAGAGTCGGGCTCTTGGCGGTCCCCGGGCTCGCCCTGTTGTCACTCCTGGCCGCCTGCGATAGCCCACCGCAGCCGCAGTATGGTGATCTTGGCTTGTCTCGCGCCGGCACCTCGATTGTGGTTTGGCTACCTGCGTGCCCCGGCGATCCTGTGGACGCTTCAGTCCTGGATGCGAAACGCGACGTCGGCAGCGCCATCGCGTGGACGGCCGACATCGTGGGTCACCCTCTCGGCGGTATCGAGCTAGCAAACGGAAATGCGCAGCTAACGAATGTCGAGGGAAGTTACGCCGGCCTGAGCAGGGTCGAAGTAAGCGTTCGCGTGTCGAACGGGTCAACTTTCGTCTACTACAGCCAGCAGGTGGACGTCTCCAGCCTGCCCACAGACGCTGTGCTCCTGAGGGGACGTGAGGTGAGCGCTGCGACGTTGGGCGGCTCGTCCGGCTGCCCTCGTTGAGGCGCTCGAGAAGCACGAGTGATCCGTCATTCCCTCGGCCGGAACGGACTTCTGCGCGAATGGCTTAGACGTGCCGTCGAGCTCTACGAACGCACCCTCGTTGAACTGCCCCAAGAGGCGCGTGCGCTCGCGCAGCTGTGCCCGATCACGGCTTGGCCGGACCTCTGGTGGGTTGTCCAAACGCTGTGGAACCGCTGGGGAGGGGCGCAGCGACCTACATCTCATCGGTGGAGTTGCGGTGTCCGGAGTGGTCACAGAAATGGTCACGGAAACTCTGGTAACGGGTGGAATCGCCTGAGTCTGCCCGGACGCCACAACCCTTTGACCTGCAACGATGCATCACAGGGCACGACCCGCCAGCACCGGAAAGCACCTCTTGTTGGAGTTCGAATCCCGCCACCCCGACACACAACAAAGGGCCGACCTTCGGGTCGGTCCTTTGTTGTCCCACCGGTGCGCACCATTCGGGAGGAACGACGCCGCAAGGCGGAGCGACGGGTCCCGCCACCCCGACACACAACAAAGGGCCGACCTTCGGGTCGGTCCTTTGTTGTCCCACCGGTGCGCACCATTCGGGAGGAACGACGCCGCAAGGCGGAGCGACGGGTCCCGCCACCCCGGATGTCACTGCTCACGGGGCTCGGGGTGTCAGAACGGCAGCGCAACGAAAGCCGATGTGACTCATCCCGGTGTCGATCATCTGCGGACGTCGCGCAGCTGGTCTATAGCGCAGGCAGTAGGAGTCTGCGCACAAGAACGACCCGCCCTTAATGACCTTTCGAGGCACGCGGAAGGTCGGCTGCCTCGGGTCCAGGCTGTCCTCGGGTGAACCACCACGCGGATCGCGGGGGGCGCAGCACGGGGCGACGTCGGCGAAGCGCGCCTCGACGTACCAATCGTCCGTCCACTCCCAGACGTTGCCCGCCATATCGTGCAGCCCAAACCCGTTCGACGGGTAGCTCCCAACCCGGGTCGTCGTCCCATAGCCCTGGTCGGCGCGCCACGGGAAGTCACCATGCCAGTAGTGCGCACGGCGCTCACCAACGCCCTCAGGCTCATCACCCCAGGTGAAAGCTGCGCCCTCGAGCCCGCCCCGCGCGGCGCGCTCCCACTGCGCCTCGGTCGGCAGCGTCAGCCCCGCCCAGTCGGCGTAGGCGCGCGCGTCCTCGTGCGCGACGTGCACGACAGGGTGCTCCGCCCGATGCTCGACGTCGCTCCCGGGACCTTCTGGATGCCGCCAGGAGGCACCGGGCGTCCACGTCCACCACTGGCTCAGGTGACGCAGGTCAACCGGACCCGGCGTCCCGCTGAACACCATCGACCCGGGGACCAGGTTCGCGGCGGGTGCGTTCGGGAAGTCGGCGGGGTTGAGCGGACGCTCCGCCACCGTGAGGTAGCCGGTCGCCGTGACGAATGCGGCGTAGTGGGCATTCGTCACGGCGGCGCGCGCGATCAGGAAGCCACCGACCTCGACATCTCGAGCCGGTGACTCCTCGGCGTAGTGCTCGTCCGACCCCATCTGGAAGGTGCCGGCGGGGATCGGAACAAGGTCGTGCGGATCGGTCATGCGCTGGGCAACCCAGCCTTCAGCTTGTTCAGCACGTCAGTGATGCCGAATGTGGCGGACTCCTGACGGGGCGGGAACTCCCTAAATGATGCCGCCATCTGGGCCACGAAAGCCTGCGCGGGAACCAGTAGGAAGGCGTGGTCGAGCATCCAGTCCCAGTAGGTGTTGGACGTCGTGTCGGCGCGCTCGTAAGGGTCGGTGCGGAGGTTGAAGATCTTCGGCACACGAAGTTGGACGAACGGCTCGGCCCACACCTGCAGCGTGCCGGTGACGCGCTGCTCGAGGAACACCATCTTCCAGTTGTCGTAGCGTATGGCGACCAGATCGCCGTCGTCGTTGACGTAGAAGTAGAAGTTGCGCGGGCTGCGGTCCCCCTCGCCGGTGAGGTAGGGCAGCTGGTCGTGCCCGTCGAGATGCACGCGGTAGATGGTCCCGTCGAGGTCAGCACCAGCCTTGAGTTGGCCGACAATGTCGGGTGCACCTGCGGCGGACAGGAAGGTCGGGAACCAGTCGTTGTGGCTCATGATCCCGTTGAGGACGGTTCTCGCGGGGATTCGCCCGGGCCAACGCACGACGGCCGGCACGCGATAACCACCTTCCCAGTTGGTGTTCTTCTCGCCGCGAAACGGGGTCGTGCCGGCATCGGGCCAGGAGTTCATGTGCGGGCCGTTGTCGGTCGAGTACACGACGATCGTGTCGTCGGCGAGACCGAGCTCGTCAAGCAAGTCGAGGAGTGACCCCACGAGCCGGTCGTGGTCGATCATCACGTCGTGGTACTCCGACTGCCACCGACCCGCCTGGCCCTTGCTCTCCGGCTGCACGTGGGTGCGGAAATGCATGTGCGTGGCGTTGAACCAGACGAAGAAGGGGGTCTCGGACGCCGCCTTGTCGCGGATAAACGACTCAGTTGCGTCGCGGAACTCGCCGTCGACTGTCTGCATACGCTTCTTAGTCAACGGCCCTGTGTCCTCGATCCGCTGGGTCCCGTCGCCGTTGGCCCAGCAGTGCAGCACGCCGCGAGGCCCGAAGTTGGCGCGGAAGTTCGGGAAGGCCTCGGGCGCAGGGTAGTCGTCGAGCTCAGGCTCCTCCTCCGCGTTGAGGTGGTAGAGGTTGCCGAAGAACTCGTCAAATCCGTGCATCGTCGGCAGGTGCTCGTCACGGTCGCCTAGGTGGTTCTTCCCGAACTGCCCGGTTGCGTAGCCCTGCGCCTTGAGCGCCGTTGCGATCGTGGGGTCTTCCGGCTTGATCCCGATCTCCGCGCCTGGCAGGCCCACCTTGGTCAACCCAGTACGGACTGGGTTCTGCCCGCAGATGAACGCCGCGCGCCCAGCGGTGCAGCTCTGCTCGCCGTAGAAGTCAGTGAACCGGGCGCCTTCGTCGGCGATCCGGTCGATGTTCGGCGTCCGGTAGCCCATCAACCCATCGCTGTAGCAGCTCAAGTTCGAGATCCCGATGTCGTCGCCCCAGATTACGAGGATATTCGGCTTGTTCTTCGGCATCTCATGCTCCCCAGTCATCGATGTGGTCTGAAAAGTGTAGGCACGCATCACCCCAGCGCACTGGGAAACTGGGATACCTCCCCTGACGTGATCCACTGCCCCATCCCCCACCACCAGGTCAGGCATGGCCATCTCGCAGCTGATCCCCGTTGGGGCTCGCGAAGAGTTAACCCAAGGCCCTGGCGGTGCTTTCGTTCCGCGTCTAGGGACGCGCGGGCACCGGCCCAGCCGGAGGCGACAGGCGAGAGGCGAGAGGCGAGAGTCAGAGTCGGGACTCGCAAGGACTCGCTCGAATCCGTTGAACGCCTCGATGATCCCGACCGCCCGAACGCTCGGTTGCGACGTCCGAGCGTTACCTGATTCACGACGTACGCTGCGCGCAGCCGCTCGACGGCGGCGCAGGACGAGCTGGATGAAGGCACGGCCGTTGCGGCCGTTACCGTCGGCGAACGGGTGGATCGTCTCGAACTGAACGTGCGCGATGGCCTCCTGCAGCAAGGCCGGGTGCTCGTCGCCGGAGAGGTGGGCGACGAGGTCGCGTAGCAGGTGCTCACCATGCTCGGCCGGCGGCGGCCCGAAAGCAGCTGTGCACGGGTTCGAGTCGGACCCCCGCGGCTGGCCACAACGCGTAATTGGCATCGACCAGATTCCCGAAGCGCGCTCGGTTCTGGTCGACCCGCTGGAGTGGGGCGGCTGGGGCTACCGGTGGATTCCTTGGGCCCGCGCTAGCGCCGCAGTGATCCGGAAGGGTCCCGGGATCGAATTGCACCTAGTCGATAGATGTCGCTTCACGGTCACCGTGTTGGACGGAGTAGCAAGCACGAAGGCCACCTCTGCCGCACTTAACCCGCGAGGGCCAACCGTTGAGACAGACACGTCAGGCGGTGCGAGACAGGGCAATTAATTCCGCGATCTGCACCGCGTTGAGAGCCGCACCTTTTCTCAGGTTGTCATTGCTGACGAAGAACACCAAGCCCTTGCCGTCGGCAACGCTTTGGTCCTGACGTACCCGCCCAACAAACGACGGGTCAGCGCCTGCCGCCTGCAGCGGGGTGGGAACGTCGGTGACCTCAACTCCGGGCGCGGAGCCAAGCAATTCAAGGGCGCGCTCGGCGGTAATGGCACGGTCGAACTCGGCGTTGATCGACAGTGAGTGCCCAGTGAATACCGGAACGCGCACGCATGTGCCACTCACTAGAAGGTCAGGAATCTCCAGGATCTTACGACTCTCGTGGCGCAGCTTCTGTTCTTCGTCGGTCTCGCCCGAGCCATCATCGACGATGCTTCCCGCGAGTGGGATCACGTCAAAAGCGATGGCGCGCAAGTACTTTTGCGGATCAGGCATGGTAAGGGCCGAGCCATCATGCACAAGCGCGCCGAGATCCTGCGTGACTGCGGCGCGAATTTGCGTCTCCAACTCAGCGACTCCAGCGAGCCCACTACCGGAGACAGCCTGGTAGCTGGAAACCACCAGCCGGCGAAGCCCGGCTTCTGCGTGCAGCGGACGAAGCACCGGCATTGCAGCCATCGTGGTGCAGTTCGGATTCGCGATGATGCCCTTACGCATTTCGCTGATCGCGTGTGGGTTGACTTCACTCACGACCAGCGGCACATCAGGATCCATGCGCCATGCCGACGAGTTATCGATCACGATCGCACCAGCAGCAGCGTACTTTGGCGCCAGTTCCTTCGAGGTCGAGCCACCTGCCGAGAAGAGGGCGATGTCGATACCCGTCAGATCAGCAGTCGCGGCGTCTTCCACCACGATGTCACGGCCGCGCCACGGCAAAGTACTACCCGCTGAACGCGCTGAGGCAAGGTAGCGGATCTCACCAAGAGGGAAGTCACGCTCATCGAGCAATCGACGCATCACCGCGCCCACCTGGCCGGTGGCTCCGACAACCGCGACGGTGGGCCTTCGACTCATCGACCCGTACCCCCGTACACCACGGCTTCACCATCTGCATCGAGACCGAACGCGGTATGCACTGCCTGCACCGCGGTCGCGACTGACTCGGCGCGAGTGACAACCGAGATCCGAATCTCGGAAGTCGAGATCATCTCGACGTTGACTCCCGCCTGCGCAAGTGCCTCGAAAAAGGTGGCTGACACACCGGGGTTGGAGCGCATACCCGCTCCTACCAGTGAGATCTTGGCGATCCCGTCGTCGTAGGTAAGCGACTCGAAACCGATCTGCTGCCTGACTGCCTCGAGGGCAGCGGTTGCCTTCTGGCCGTCGGACATCGGGCAGGTGAACGTGACGTCAGTGCGACCGGTGGCGGCAGTGGAGATGTTCTGAACGATCATGTCGATGTTGACTTCAGCATCGGCTAGGGCGCGGAAGATCGCTGCCGCCTCACCGGGCTTGTCGGGTACGCCGATCACTGTGACCTTGGCATCACCAAGATCGTGCGCGACTCCCGCGATGATCGGCTGCTCCATGGCTTCTCCTTCGGATACTGATGAATCGGAGACCACGAACGTTCCGTTCTTGGCCGAGAAAGATGAGCGAACGTGAATCGGGAGGTCGAACCGCCGGGCGTACTCGACACAGCGCAGATGCAGGATCTTCGCCCCGTTCGCCGCGAGTTCCATCATCTCCTGGTAGGTGATCCGCGGAACCTGTCGTGCCTTGGGCGCGATCCTCGGGTCAGCCGAGAACACACCATCGACGTCGGTGTAGATCTCACACACATCGGCGCCCAGCGCCGCTGCGAGAGCCACCGCGGTGGTGTCTGAACCACCTCGGCCGAGCGTGGTGATGTCCTTGGTGTCTTGCGCTACGCCCTGGAATCCGGCAACGATCGGAATCGCGCCATCGGCTAGTGCCGACTGAATACGCCCGGGCGTGACGTCGATGATTCGGGCTCGTCCATGCGCCGAATCGGTGATCAGCCCCGCCTGCGAGCCGGTGTACGACCTCGCCTCGACTCCGAGATCGTGGATGGCCATCGCGAGCACCGCCATCGAGATTCGCTCGCCTGCCGTGAGCAGCATGTCCAGCTCGCGAGCGGCCGGTGACGGACTGACCTGCTCAGCGAGATTGATGAGCTCATCAGTGGTGTCACCCATCGCCGACACAATGACCACGACGTCGTGGCCCTCGTTCTTGGTGTCGACGATGCGACGAGCGACCCGCTTGACGCTGGCCGCATCGGCGACTGATGAGCCGCCGTACTTCTGGACAATGAGTCCCACGGTGGAGATCCACCTCACTGATCGATCGCAATTGACTCACATAGCGTACCGGCGCCTCGATCTACGCTCGGTGACGTCCGTATTTTGGGATCCGCGTCCCAACCGATGTCCCGCCCGATGGATTACGGCTGGCCGCTCGCTGGCTCAACCGCTATCGGCGCGCACAAGTGCCGCCAATGACTGCACTGCGCGCAATGCGCATGCCGCGGCTTGACCCCAGAAAGCCAGGTACGAGAACTGCCACGAGCGCAGTGCCTCAATGTCACGTCCGCTGGCATAGTGCGCCAGCCCGCGCATCAGGGCAGCACAGATGTCGCTGAGGTCATCAGAAAGCCGCGCGACAATCACCTCAACCCCCAGGTGCGGATCGAGGACCCGGGCATAGTCATCGGCTGGGCCGAGGAGTTGGTGGAGCCTGCGTCGCAAGTCACTCACGTCGGGTTCGGAGTCGGGGTCGGGCTCGAAGGCCTCGGCGGCAACATCAACGATCGCACCCAACGGCGCGCCCGCAACAAGCAGCGCGGACAGCTCGAGTAAAAGGATCGAGAGGCTCTCATCAGGAGACTGCGCGAATGCGATCGCATCGACCACCTCGACGAATGATCGCGCCGACATCGCGGTGTCTTGCGCGAGCTCGACCAGATCAGCTGCCACCGGCGAAGAGTCGTCGCTGAAATCAGCGGTAGTGGTCACAGCGCACCTGTGTCAGACGTCAACGCGGCGGCGTCCCTGAAATGCCCGACCCAAGGTGACTTCGTCGGCATATTCGAGATCACCGCCCACTGGTAGCCCACTCGCGAGGCGGGTAACCACAAGACCCATGGGCGAGATCAGGCGGGCCAGGTAGGTGGCAGTTGCCTCGCCTTCGAGGTTCGGGTCAGTGGCGATGATCAGCTCAGTGATTGCGCCGTCGGCGAGTCGAACCATAAGTTCCTTGACCCGCAGATTGTCGGGGCCAATGCCCTCGATCGGGCTGATCGCGCCACCGAGTACGTGGTAGCGACCACGGAACTCGCGAGTACGTTCGATCGCCACGACATCCTTGGACTCCTCGACGACGCACAGCACGGTGAGGTCGCGGCGCGGGTCGCGGCAGATTCGACATTCGGTAGCCTCGGCCACGTTGCCGCAGATCGTGCAGAACTGCACGCGCTCTTTGACCTCGAGCAACACTTGGGCCAGCCGACGAACGTCGACTGGGTCGGCCTGCAACAGGTGAAAAGCTATGCGCTGTGCGCTCTTTGGGCCAACGCCTGGCAGCCGTCCGAGCTCGTCGATGAGGTCTTGAACTACACCCTCGTACACCTGTGGTCCACCGATCCGATCTAGCCGTTGTCGTACTCGGTCATGATGGTGCCGCCGAGCTCGCGCTCGATGAGCGCTAGCCCGGTGAGACCAGAATCGTCGACATCCTCGTCATCGTCACTGGGCAGGTCGTCGGCGGCGGGTACTGCGTTTTCGCTGGCCACTAGCGCCTCTGCGCGAGCACGCGCCGAGGGCTGCTGCTGCATTGCAGTGTCGATATACGAGCCGTTGTTGTCGCCGAGGCTTTGCGGCTCAGCAGCCGGAGCGACAGTCGAGGTCGCGCGGCCAGGGTCAAGAACATAATCGAGATCGAGCTCGAGGTGCAGGACGTTGAACACGGCTTCGCGGACCATCTCCATGACCCCTGCCCGAGCGCGCAACTGCTCAAGCCTGGACGAATCTGGGTGCGCGATGACCAAGGTGGTGCCGGACTGGCTCACCGGAATCGTGTCGACGAGCAACGTGTAGCCCACGCGAGTCGTGTTCTTCACGACGTCGAGCACTACCGCCCAGGAGGCGATGACAAGGCCGAGGTCGAAGGCCGCAGGTTCGCGCGCAGACGTCGCAACGGCTGACACCGGAGGGGGTTGGGCCGCGACAGGCTGAGCTACCACGGGCTGGGCCTCGACGGGCTGGGCCTCGACGGGCTGCGGTTGACCCTCAGGCGCATCCGGCGCATCCGGCTCAAGTGCACTGGCGGTGCTGGGCGCGACGTTCGAGAGTCGAGGAGGTGCCGGCGGCGCACTCGTGGCAGACACAGGCGCACTCGCGGCCGGAGCCGGTGAACGACGACCAGGCATGACCGGAGCCGGCGCAGGCGCGGGCGCAGTGGGAAGAGGCGCCAAATCCCTTGCGGGAGTCTCGCTTTGCGGCTCCACACGTGAAGGTGCAGCCGGTTCGACCACACTCGCCAACTCGGGCTCGACCGCAGGCTCAGCTACCGCCACCGCTAACGGAACCGCAGCCGCAGCAGCAGCTACAGCAGCCGGTCGGACGGGCGGTGACACAGCAGCCGGCGCAGCAGCGGCCACGGGCGAGGCGAACTGCAACCGGTGTTCGAGTTGATCAACCCGGGCTAGCAACCCAGTGTGCGAATCATCGACCGCGGGCAGCAACAACCTGGCACAAAGAAGCTCGAGCTGGAGCCTGGGTGCTGTTGCGCCCTTGAGCTGCGACAGGCCGGAGTTCACCAAATCAGCAGCACGGGAGAGTTGAGCAAGCCCAAGCATCTGCACCTGCTGCTGCATCGCCGCGAGTTGACCATCGGGCACGTCGATCAAACCGCCGGAAACTGCGTCCGGAACTTCATGAAGTACGACCAGATCGCGCAACCGTTCGAGGAGATCGGAAGCGAAGCGCCGGGGATCAAGGCCCGCCTCAACTACCTGGTCAATCACGTGGAATAAGGCCGGGCCATCTGCGACTGCTACTGACGACACCACGGTGTCGAGCAACGCCGAATCAGTGAAGCCGAGTTGGGCCACCGCGTCGAAGTACGTGACACCTTCGGCCCCCGATCCAGCAACGAGTTGCCCCAGGATTGACAGGGCATCTCGAACCGAGCCCGCAGCAGCCTTCGCGACGAGCGCCAATGCTTCAGCCTCCGCTGGCACGCCCTCTTGCTCGCATACCCAAGCCAGGTGCTCCTGCAATCGGCGAACACTCACGAGCCGGTAGGGGTAGTGGTGGGTGCGGGAACGGATCGTGGCCAGGATCTTGTCGGGCTCGGTAGTCGCGAAGACGAACTTCAAGTGGGGCGGAGGCTCTTCGATCAGTTTGAGCAGCGCATTGGCGGCATCGGTGGTGAGCTGATGCGCTTCGTCGATGATGTAGACCTTGTAGCGGCTCGACGCGGGCGCATACATGGCCTTCTCGCGGAGTTCGCGTGCGTCGTCGATACCACGGTGGCTAGCGGCATCCATCTCAAGTACGTCGATGGATCCAGAGCCATTAGGGGCGAGGTCGATACAACTAGCGCACACTCCACACGGAACCGAGGTAGGCCCTTGAGCGCAGTTGAGGGACCTGGCCAGGATGCGCGCGGTGGAGGTCTTCCCGCAGCCTCGCGGCCCAGTGAACAGGTAGGCGTGATGTGCCCGCCCAGAATCAAGAGCACGTGCGAGAGGGGCAGTGACATGCTCTTGCCCGATGACATCGGACAGTTGCCCGGGGCGATAGGTGCGGTAAAGGGCCAAGGACACATCAGCACCCTAGTCGCCGCCGCGGACACAGACGAGACAAGACTGGCGACAACCTTGCGCCGGGGGGATCAAAACGGCGGGCGGGTGCGTATCGCACCTCGCCCGCCGATGATCTGGCGGAGGATAGGGGATTTGAACCCCTGAGGGGTTGCCCCCAACACGCTTTCCAAGCGTGCGCCCTAGGCCACTAGGCGAATCCTCCGCAGAGCAGAATACGTGGCTATGCGTCCTGACTGAAATCGTGCCCACTTTGGACCGGCTCGGACCTCGCGTAGACTGCACCCCGACCCCCCGTGCGGCGTCATCTCGCTGAACTCCCCCAGGGCCGGAAGGCAGCAAGGGTAAGTGAGCTCTGATGGGTGTGCGGGGGGTCACTCACTGCCCAGATCCTCAGGCGAGCGATCGGCGCTGCGCTCGGGCGCGACAGGGATACGGTCCTAAACTCGACACGTGATCTTCAAGGCGGTTGGTGATAAGCGGCCCTACCCCGAGCACGGGAGTGGGCTTGCTGACTGGACCGTGTTGCCGCCACGTCAGATCCGACTCGCCGACCTCATAACTACCAAACGACACCTTGACCTTGAGGCCCTGCTGGATGAGCAATCGACGTTCTACGGCGATCTGTTCGCCCATGTCGTGCAGTGGCAAGACGAGCTCTACCTCGAAGACGGTTTGCACCGGGCACTTCGCACCGCGCTTTACGGTCGCCCAGTGATCCACGCTCGAGTACTCGACCTAGACGACCCTGCCTGGGCTTCTCGGTTGGTTGACCCAGTCGAAAGGGCCAGCGCCAGATGAGTATGCGATCAAGTGGCGGATTCAGTTCACGCTCACGCAAGCGTCATCCGCTGGCCACTGCACTCATCGTGATCGTGATGATGGCCGTCCTGTTTGGCGCAACTTTCTTGGCCGTGCGACTCGTCAAGGGCGGCACCAACTCACCCAGCGGGACACAGACCTCGGCGCAGCCCTGCGTCACCGTCACAACCAACCCAGTCAGCACCCTCCCCGCACCCAGCACAGTCACTGTCAACGTGTACAACGGCACGAGCCGGGCCGGCCTTGCCCGAGACACCGCTACCGAACTCAAAGCACGCGGCTTCACGATTTCGCAGACGGCCAACGATCCACTTGGCAAGTCGGTGAAGGGCATTGCCGAGATTCGCTACGGCCAGGACGGTAAGGACAACGCAACACTGATGCGTTATTACCTCCCCGGCGCGACCCTGGTGCCCGACGAGCGCAGCGGGTCAACCATCGACGTTGTCCTCGGAGCGAAGTTCAAGGCGGTTGCTCCACAAGTGAAGGTTGATGCGGCCCTCGCTAAGCCACAGCCGACCGCGACAGGCGCTGGCTGCGCAGGCGCCGTGGTGCCATCTGCCGCGGCCTCATCTGCAGCGGGCCAGCCGCCGGCAGTAAGTTAGGAGACCAACCGCGTCAAGAATCGGTGAGGGACTCCTCCCGGCATACACGCACCACCTCCAGACGACGAAGGGCGCCCCTGCGGGGCGCCCTTCGGACGTGGCTGAACCTATGGCGGTGGGAACCGTCGCTCGCTGCGCTCGCTCCTCCCAAATCCCGCTGCGTCCTTCAACAACGATGAGAGGTCCCCCCGGGAAGTGCGCCCGGGGGGACCTCTCATCGTTGGCGGTGGCGGTGGGATTTGAACCCACGGAGGGCGATTAACCCTCACACGCTTTCGAGGCGTGCTCCTTTGGCCGCTCGGACACGCCACCGCCGAGGAGGTTACAAGGCTTTTGCGGTCGATAAGTAATCGCAGTGCCGTTCGGCGTAGTCCAGTCGAGGTCTACTCGCCTGTTCGTCGCCTGGCGAAGAAGGTCGAAAGCACCTCAGCGCACTCATCGGCGAGCACTCCGCTGACTACTTCGGGGCGGTGGTTGAGCCGGCCATCCCGCAGCACGTCCCACAGCGAACCCGCCGCTCCGTACTCGTCGTTCCACGCACCAAAGACGATTCGATCCACGCGGGCCAGCCAGGCCGCACCGGCACACATCGGGCACGGCTCGAGGGTGACGACCAAAGTCGCGCCCGCCAACCGCCACGAACCCTGATGCTTGGCAGCAGCGCGCAGGGCAACCACCTCAGCATGTGCAGTGGGGTCATGGGTTGCTTCGCGCTCATTGCGGCCGACCCCGATCACAGCCCCGTCAGCATCGAGAACGACAGCCCCGATGGGCACTTCACCGGCGGTTGCAGCGTGCGCTGCCTCGCTGAGTGCAAGGCGCATCGCTGCGATGTCGCCGGGTCGAATCTGCACAGCTGTGGACCTCGGAATCAGGGGGTGCAGGCGGCCAAAGTGGTAGTCGGCTGCCTACTCGGGCAGTTTCTCAACTAGCGCGTCGAACAGGTCGCCGAACCCAACTCTCGCGGCGATATTGGCCAACATTTCGTCGGGCCACAAATCCGGGTCATCGAGCATCAGTTCGATCTCTTCAGTGCGCACACCGAGATCCTCGACGATCCGCAAATCGCCCGCTGGCGCGACGTCGTCATCATCGTCATCGGGCGCCGGAACTCCGAGCCGATCGAGGGCATCGATGCCTAGCGGGAAGTCTTCAGCGGCGAACAGATCCGACACAAGTAAGCGCACGTCCTCGCCGCGGACTCGCACGAGGAGGAAGAATTCTTCGGCGACCGACACCAAGCCGAGGGCGCCGCCCTCACCTGGCTGCGCGCGAAGCGACGCGACAAGTGAATCCAGCGACGAGTAGGTGTGCGGCGGCAGCGACTCGACCTGCCAAAGGCCGTCTTCACGCCAGGCAGCTATCGCGAAATCAACTCCACCGTCGTCCATCGCGTGCACCTCCTGCTCGAATCGGCGGACCGTGACCAGGCCAGAATGCACCTCGCCAAGGACAGAGTGTCACGCTACAGGTGAGCGGCGCACTTCCTTGATTAGGAAAGGCGACAGGCGATTCCTCCGCATTTGTCTACGCAACGAGCCTTAGACCTTGAAAGTCACTAGGCCAATCGCCGCATACGTGTCGGCGACAGTGGCCACCTTGTAGGAGCCGCGGACGAGTGCGCGGAATCCGAACGAATAGGCGCCCTTGGATGTCATGGTCGCGGTAGCTACCACTTTGTACTTACCACTGACTAGGCGATAGAGCGTGGCCTTACCGCCTACTCGAGTCGCGGTTCCCGATACCCGGCGCAAATTTGCGGACTTGGCTACCACGGCTTTCACCACTGGAACCATAGTGATCTTGCGAATGGACGAATAGCCAGCGGCGGCGAAGAAGTCGCCGGGGAAGTACCAGCGGTAGTAGATGGTTTGCTTGATGACCGGCAGATAGCCGCTGCCTGGCACCGGTGAGCCGGGCCACGGGGTCGGGGTCGCGCTGGTCGTGTAGCCAACTGCCGTGAACGTCTTACCGTCAATCGAGGCCAGCAGGCGCCCACGTTGGTTCTCATAGAAATCCAGGGCATGGATCTGGCCGGGCACCCCGTCAACCAGGTAGTCGTTATAGGCGTCATAAACGATTCGGTGCCCGTAGACGGCTGAGGTCGCCGACACGTCAAGGTTCGCGTTAGCGACGGGAAGATTCATGGGTTTGGTGAACGCCGGAGGAGCCGAAGCAGATGGGGTGAACCGACTTACGTAGTAATTCCCAGTCCATGGGGTCAACGCTGCAGGAGCCGTGGTCGGGTCGCTGCTGGAGCCGCCCGATGTCGTAGGCGCTGCCGGGTTGGACACGTTGTCCTGCCACATCCACCACAGGCCGTTGACGAATGAGGTGTTGTAGAAGTCAACGAGGGACGTGCCGCCAATTGTCCCGCCGGTGGGATCGAGCGTGGCCGTGTAAACGGTGTCGGTGTTGGAAGCGGGAGACACGACGTCAGTCGTTTCGGCGTAGACAACAGTTGAGTCGTCCTTCCATTCGAGCGACCCACTCCACACGTACGGCTGCGCTGAATCCGTGTAGGTCTTTGCGAAGTAGGCCGTGCCATCTGTCCGCTGGCTGCACAAAGGGGCAGACGTGCAGAGCGCGGCCGCGAAGATTCGTCGGGGCAGAGAAGTGCTCGTGGTCGAGGCGTACTCCATAACCAAGTGGAGGCCGTCCGGCGAAACTGCAAGGCGGGTGGGGTACTCGGTGGTGGCCCAGGCGAAGTCTCCCAGCGGAATCTGGGTATAGACGGCGCTGACCACGTCATAGCGGAAGAGCGCCGAACCCGACAGGAACCACACAGCGCCGCCATTGGCAGACAGCACTGGATTGGCTTGCCAATCAGTCGAGATCACCTTGGAAGTCACCGTCGGAGTAAGTCCAGAGACATCCCGAACGATCAGAGCGACGCCCCAACTGAGGTCATGGGCATCGGCGAGATAGGGGCCGGCCGAGCCCGAGATGACTACCGTGTTGCCATCGTCGGAAACGTCGTAAGACGAGGTTTGCACCGATGACGGGGTGAGCGCGATCGGGCTGCTGCCATCGAGCGCCGAGGTCGTCAGCATCTCCTTCGAGCCAGTCGAGGTGCCCTGGTCGATGAAATTCACGAAGGGCAGTGGGTCGATTGCGCCCGCTGAAGAGGTGGCAGCGGGGATCACGGACCACGCGAGTGCGCCTGCGATCACGAACAAGACCACTCGTCGAGTGCGGCCACGACTTACCACGACACTCACAGCGGGTCCCATCAATATCGGTGGAGGCATCGCGCCAACATCAAGCGACTAGAGCGCGACACCGGTCGGCCACGCCGATCATTAGTGTGCGCTAGCAATCGACCCGAGCCGACCAAGTCTGCGCTACAACGACCGTGTCGCTAGCCTGGAACCGCTGATGCGGCGATCAGCCGCTACGGCGGCTGTGTACAGCGGCGTCGGCGCCCAGTTGTGCTAACGCTTCCTCTACTGCTGCGGCTGGCCCTTCGGCTGGCCGCCATGAGGCGACACCCACCGAACCAACGACCTCAAGATCGGTGAGTCGATCGATCACGCTCTCAGCCACCTGAAGGCCCCGCTTCTCATCAGCATTGGTCAGCAGCACGCCGTAGGAGTCCTCCAGTCGCACCACGACGTCAGTGACCGTGGTTGCGGCGCGCAGAACGCTGGCAGTACGTCGAGCCACGTCATCAGGCGACGACGAAACGGATCGGGCCTGCAAGAACAAGACGCAGGTGGGGTCAGCGAGCCGACCGAACCGGTCCTGTTCGTTGCTCAAAGTCATATCCCACGTGCGACGCTGCGCCAGCCCGGTGACTGGGTCACGGTCGCGTTCGGCAAACGACATCAACTGCGCACGCTCCATCTCGGCGCGCACTCGCTCACCCCGCACCACACTGGTCAGCAATCCGCTTAACAGATCGATCAGGGGCTGTGCCTCCGGGCCGGGGCCTTCGTACGGCCTGGGGCTGATACCGCAGATGACCCCGAATACCGACCCGTCCACATCCAGAATCGGTGACCCCGAGTAGGCACCAATCGGCACCGCTTCCCGCACGGCGGCGCCCGCATAAGCAGGCACAGCGCCAGCGACCGGAGCAATGCGCGGGCCCAATCCGGCCACCATCCGAATGCAGAGCGAGTTGTCCCAGGGATGGCTGCCGCCTTCGGGCAGGCCGTAGTCGTTCTCGCCGAGCACGAGATAGGTCTGCCGCTCGTTCTCGATTCGGGTGATCGACCAAAACCCCATCGGGACGTGCGATCGCAGGTACTCGAGCACCCGCAGTGATGCCGCTCGGAAATCGGTGTCGGTGCCGACTAGCGCTTCGGGCTCCAAGACCGTCTCCATCCGCATCGAATCTCCCCCAGAAAACTGACCCCGAAAACTGACCCCGAAAACTGACCCCGACAACTGGCCCCCACAACTGCCCCGAGCAATCGATCAATCGAGCACAATGACACCACAGCGGACCGGCCGGAAGCAGGTCGAATGATCAATCACAATGTCGGTGCATTTGTCGAAGCCGGCCCAGTGCGAGATAGTTGAAGTCTGTACTAAACGACTGGAGGCACTCATGCCCGCGATAACCGTCGACGACATCACCGTCTTACCCCGCGTGCGGCGACCCGATCCCGGGCTGATCCGTCCACGACCGGTCGAACACGTGACCACAGCACCGCGGGGCTTCGAGGGTGAGGGCTTTCCGGTTCGCCGGGCTTTCGCCGGAGTAGATCCAGCGCTGATTGACCCCTTCATCATGATGGATCAAATGGGCGAGGTTGAATACGCCGCCGGTGAGCCAAAGGGCACGTCCTGGCATCCGCATCGCGGTTTCGAGACCGTTACGTACATCATCGACGGCACGTTCATCCACCAGGATTCACACGGTGGAGGCGGCGTGATATCCAACGGCGACACCCAGTGGATGACCGCTGGAAGCGGGCTGCTGCACATCGAGACGCCGCCAGAGTCGATGGTTCTCGCGGGCGGGCTATTCCACGGCCTGCAGCTGTGGGTCAACCTGCCTCGTGCTGACAAGATGAAGGCGCCGCAGTACCAGGATCTACGTGCGAACGATGTCGCCTTGCTGTCATCCGACGATGGCGGTGCCTTGCTCAGGGTTATTGCCGGCGAACTCGCCGGGCACACCGGCCCTGGAATCACCCACACCCCGATGACCATGGTGCACGCGACTATCTCAGCGGGCGCCAGCGTGACCATCCCATGGCGCTCGGATTTCAACGCGCTGGTCTACGGCCTCAGCGGCCGAGGCAGCGTGGGCGAAGAGCATCGACCGCTCACACACGGCCAACTCGCGGTATTCGGCCACGGCGGCTCGCTCACGATCAGCGCCGACAACACCCAAGATCACCGCACACCGGCCTTCGACGTCGTGATCTTGGGCGGCGAGCCACTGCGCGAGCCCATCGCCTGGATGGGGCCATTCGTTATGAACACGCAGCGCGAAGTCATGCAGGCGTTCGAGGATTACCAGACTGGACGGCTAGGGCAGATCCCGGCCGGCGGACTCCAGCCCTTCCGGATCTAGCGCACTTCGGCAAGCGCCGCATTCAACCAACGAAGATCTAGTTGGGTGAATAGGCGCTGGGCGCCCCGTGCCTGGGTGCAGTACTGTCCTACCAACTACCCTTTTATCCGCCCGAACTGGAGCCGACCTGCATGAGTGACCAGAAGCAGAACCTGGCCGAAGCGCCACTGGTCCCACGCGGTATTGCCCATCTGATCTTCGCCAGCCGGTGGCTCCAGGCGCCGCTTTACCTTGGCTTGATCCTCGCTGAAGCCGTCTACGTCGTCGAGTTCATGCGCAACTTGTGGGAACTCGTCTCGCAGGTTGGCCAATTGCGCGAAGACGAGATCATGCTGCTCGTCCTGGGCCTGGTCGACGTCGTCATGGTTGCCAACCTGCTGATCATGGTAATCGTCGGCGGCTACGAGACCTTCGTCTCCAGGCTCGGCGTCCAAGGACACCGAGACGAACCCGAGTGGCTCTCACACGTCAACGCGAACCTTCTCAAGACCAAGTTCGCTATGGCCATCATCGGAATCTCGTCGATTCGCCTACTCAAGACCTTCATCGAGGCCGACACCCTCTCGACCAAGACCCTCATGTGGCAGACCCTCATCCACCTGACTTTCTTGGTGTCTGCAATCGCGCTCGCCTTCATCGACCGAATGTCTCGCCCGACTCCACATGCGGCAGCTCACGTCCAAGTTCCCGCTGCAACGCACGGCGGCTGAGCAACAAGAGCCAGTCAGACAAACCCCCGCCTGAGCGTGTCGCAAGCACGCCGGACCGGGCTGCTCGTACGCTCGCAACGTGTTTCAGAGTCCGGGCCAGTGCCCTTCGTGCGAGCAAGCCGATCTGGTTCGCAAGGGCGGGAAAGACCAGTGCCCCAACTGTCATTACCTGCAGCCTTGCTGCGACGGCGGAGACCTCTGCGGTCCAGGCTGGTCAGATCCGCGCAGCGCCTGAAGAATCGGTTCGGTAGCGAACTAGTTCTGATACGTGGCGGTGATGATCCCGCGAGCAAGCGTGTGGAACGCGAGGTTGAAGCTCACCATCGCCGGTGACGCAGTCTGATCAACACCCAAAGTTGGAACATCCACTGCATGCACCACGAACATGTACCGATGTACGCGATCGCCCTTTGGCGGCGCGGCACCCGCGTAGTCACAGGCACCGAGGTCGTGTCGAATATGAAAGCCGCCGGGAAGGGTCGCATCTGATGCACCCGCTCCCCTGGCGAGCCCGGGCACAGCGGCCGGAATATCAACGACAAGCCAATGCCAGAACCCCGACGGAGTGGGAGCGTCAGGATCAAAGCAAGTAACCGCGTAACTGAGTGTGGCCTCAGGTGCACCAGACCAAGCCAAGGCTGGCGACTCGTTACCGCCACCGGCCATCGAATTGACGAACGCGAGGCCCAGTGCGGCGCCGTCAGTGATGTCGGGGCTGCTCACAAACAATTCGGGTACTGGTGGCAGGTAGTCATAGGGGTTCACGGTAACTAGGCGATCGATCGTCATCACGGTTCTCCTAGACGTTGACGAGGCAGACCCTCACCTTGCCGCATCACTGCCCTTGTGCCTAGCAAATCTCACTTGGAAGTTGCGGCCCACCTTTTTTACGTACGTCTTCGGCCGCGCAGTCGGCGCAGCCTGTGCACGATTGTGGGGACAAGCTGGGGACATCCACACGATTTCGGAGGACAAGTTGTGTACATCCTGTGCACAAGATTCTTCCGAAAAAATACTTCAAAATAAACGCGCAAACCCCTTGTGCACGTGGAGTAATCGGGCGTAGAACTGCCTCACGCCAAGAACGAACGGCGGGTCGGCGGAGAGTTTCTCGCCAGGGTGCATCGGGCAACCGGAGCAACCAGGCAGCGACAATCTTGACCCTACGAGCTCACCTAGGCGACACCGAGAACGAACGGCAGCACCGATGGGGCCACCCCCAACGGAGTCGCATCGGGAAACCGAGTCGACACCGCGGAGCAGTCGGACGGAACGGTGAGTCGGCACACTCAAGGGAACCAGCCGGGGGCAACTCCGAGTAGAACCTCGCCTGGCGGGGGGAAGCGATGGTTGCGGAGAGTGAGTTGGCGGCGCTGCTACGACAATGAGGCGCGGGAGGCAACTCCAGCTATCTGGATCGGCGAAAGCTGGTCGGGAAAGTGTGTCTCGGCGGAAGTACTGCGCGAGCACGCCGGATGCGATACCGAGGGGTTAAACCTTCGTTGGAGCCGCCGGGACGTGCATGCGGGCCCCTCGATCTCATACATCGAGGGGCCCGCATCTTTTTAGTGGCCACTCGGTCAGATCCACCGCTACCGGGTCTTGTCTGAGCCGAGGTATAGCCTCGCCGCATGGATGACGCCGACCCGCTACTCCTGGCCCAGCTTGAGCGGGTGGCCGAACATGAAGCTCGAGTCAGCGCAGGCCCACTAACTCGCCTTACCCGCTCGCTAGGAAAGACCGCTGCATTCTCGGCGGTCTACCGCCGAATCGGCCCGGCCATCGACCCCACGATCGCGCAGTGGCGTGGCGGCCGGTTCATGGCGGGCCTTTATGGGTTCCCGATGCTGCTGCTCTCGAGCACCGGCGCCAAATCCGGCGCACATCGCACGTCCCCGCTGCTCTATGTGCGCGATGGCAACGACATCATCGTTGTCGGCACCAATTTCGGGCAGCCCAAACACCCCGCGTGGACCGCGAATCTGCGTGCGAATGGCGCTGCCGAGGTCCAAATCGGGGCCGAGCGGCTGGCAGTTCGAGCTGCCGAGGTAGATACGGTCGACTGGAACCGCTTCTTTCCCGCCTTCGTCAGCGTGTACCCCGGTTATGCGAACTATCTGCAAAGGCGCGGCGGCCTAACCCCGCGGATGTTCCGGCTGACTCCCGTGGCATCGGCCCGCTCACCAGGCTGAATCCGAGCACGAACGGGCTGCACCTGCTTGACTCGACCCGATAAGTCGATGACGACCCAACCTTGAGCACGAACTCGACCCAAGCAGGACGGAGAATGATGTGGGATCGCTCCCGAACTTGCTCACCATCGTGCTCGGTGGCGTAGCGCTCGGTGTGATCGCCCGTGCAGTCTTGCGCGGTCGCCTGCCAGCGCCCATCTGGGCAACGGTTGGCTCGGGAGTTCTCGGCATGGTCGCCGGAAACGTCGTTGCCACCGTTCTCGGCGTGGCCACCACCTCGGGAATCGACTGGATTCGGCACGCGCTCCAGGTGGCAGGTGCGCTCGTTGCCATTGCGATCGTCGCCGGTTACTTCCGCTCACGACAGCACAACGTTCTGCGGGAACGGATTCCCGCGAAGACCGGCCTCAGCGTGTTCGGGCAGCCCTCGCTGGGCCAGCCGGTCCAAGCACCGCTGAGCAACGTGCATACGAGCGACACTCCGCTGGCGACCAGCCCGCCAAGCGAAGTGGTTACTAACCCCACCTTGCTAGAACAGGCTCGGGCTGCCACGGGTCCAGTCGCAGACGACGCGAGCAAGGCTTCCGCCCATACCGATGGCGCCGACGACTCGCTACAACCGGGCAGATGACCGTCTGGGAACCCAGCGGCTCGGGTGATCCGGTCGTCGACGGGATCTGCGCCCTAGCCGAACTCGAGACTCTCGCTGCCGACCGACTCGCCGGGCCGGTGTGGGACTACGTTGCGGGCGGAGCGGGCGACCAAGTATCCCTGCGCGACAATCCCCGAGCGTGGGCTCGGCATCGGTTGCTGCCACATGTGCTGCGCGATGTCAGCGGTCTTTCGACCGCAACTCACCTCTTAGGTCAAGACCTCGCGCACCCGATCTTGGCTGCGCCGACCGCCACCCACGCGCGTTATCACCCCGGCGCCGAACGCGAAACACTTGGCGGTGTTGCCGCGGCGGAGAGCATTCTGACCTTAAGTTCCCTTGGGTCCACGCTGCCGCGAGACCTTGGCCGGGCTGCCGGGGAGTTAGCGAGTCCGTGGTGGATGCAGGTCTACCTCCAACAGGACCGGTCACACACCCACGAATACCTCGATCGGGCTGTAGCCGCGGGTGCTTGCGCTCTCGTTTTGACTGTTGATACCCCCTCGCTAGGGGCACGTGATCGTGACAAACGTGATTCATTCGGGTTCAGTGACGGCATTGAACTGCCGACTTTGTCTCATTTAGCCGTTATGCCCGATCCCTTACCAGTGCATCGACGGATCTGGAACAACCACCTCGCTCACAACCTCACCCCGGCCGATATCACCGAGCTGGCCGATCGATATGGGGTTCCCGTGCTGGTCAAAGGGGTTTTGCGGGCCAGCGACGCTCGTCTGGCAGTGCAGGCAGGCGCGGCCGGCGTGATCGTCAGCAACCACGGCGGTCGCAATCTCGACACAACGCCCGCCACCGCTGACGTTCTTCGCGCAGTCGTCGACGAGATAGGCGGCGCTGTGCCGATAATCGTTGACGGCGGGATCCGGCGCGGCACCGATATCGCCGCGGCCCTTTGCCTTGGCGCCGATGCGGTGATGCTTGGCCGGCCGATCATCTGGGGCTTGGCCACATACGGGGCTCGCGGGGTCCAGCACGCGCTCGAAATCGCCCGCACAGAACTCGAGATGGCGATGGCGCTACTTGGGGCCCCGTCCATCGCCGATCTGGGCCGCGACCTGCTGGTGCCCTAGCCCAGCAGCCCCCTGGATCTGCACCAACCGAGTCCGCTGGGTAAACCTCGCTGTTAACCGCTTGTTTGCTCAAGTCTTGCGCTAGAAAAGGTATCTAACGACTCAAGCGGCTAATGTCCGCCTGTGTCACGTCGTCTCCTGCTCAGCGTCGCTGCGCTGGCCCTCATCGGGCTATCAAGCGTGGGTCCGGCCGCGGCCAAAGGAGCTGCTCAGAGCGGCACTTACGCACAGTGGCAACCCGCCTCCGCTCCGGTCACACTGACTTTTCCCGGCTCGTCGTTCCCCTCTGGAACCATCAGTAGCGACTCCAGCACCCAATTGCGCACTTTGTCGCAAGACTTGATGGCAAAAGCCACCGTATTCGGTAAGCACTTTGGCGCCTCGACCGCCAAAGGGGCACCGCTGCCCTACGTGAGCCTTTCGTCGAGAGCAGACGGGCAAGAATCCACGACGACGATCACCTTTGCCAAGCCAGCGCTGGCCACTAGTTGGGGTTTTGCCCTTGGCGACGTCGACCTCGAGCAGGTCTCCATCGCAGCTACCGCTCCCGATGGCCGAGCCATCGATGTCAGCTCATGGTTTCAGTCGGTTTTCAATGCCTGTCGAGCCGCTGGAAACTCGTGCTCGGACAACTCGACAAGTGCTTTGCCTGGCTGGGATGGCAGCCAGGGCGCACTTGTGGGTGACGCAAGCCCAAACTCAGGGGCAAGCGCTTGGTTCATCCCCACAGAACCGGTTGCATCACTATCGTTGCTGGTCAAAGACTTATCAGCGGTGCGCGGTGACACTGTTGAGCTCTGGATTGCAACCACCGCGCCGCCCGCTCGCCCAGCCTCGCGCGCTGATTCGCACCCTCTAGCGCCCACCGGTGTCAACGGCTGGCTCGTCGTGGCTGGCCTTGCCTTCGTGCTCGTGGGATTCGGCCTGTTCATGGTTGCCAGGGAGCCTGGCGACGTGCCCGAGGTGACTGACGTGGCTGAACTGGCTGAGGCGGCTGAACTGGCTGAACTGGCTGCATCGCCACAGGCGGCCCTATCCCTAGTAGCCCGTGGGGCAAGCTGGTGGCCCGCGCTCACGTCGACCCAGATCGGTTACCGGCGAAATGCCCTATATGCCCGATATACGGAAAATAGTCCGGCCGCAACCCCAGCCAGCCCCAGCAGTCGACCGCCAAGCGAGCCAACGCTGAGCAACTGCAGACCTAAAACTGCACTCACGAGGGCCAGCACAAGACCAACCACACGCAAGGGGACATTCGCCGAGCCGGATAGCCATACTCCGACTGCACCACCACCGACAATCAGGACCAAGATCACTACGACCAAGAGCGCTAACGACTCCATGGCTCAGCACCTTTCCACGAGTCGTGTTGCGCTCCACCGGGCCAGGCTGGGCGCCCATAGAGCACCAGTATGCTCGGTCAGGCAACAACCTGGTATCAAGTCGGGCCATATCCCCCCGCCAGCGTGTCTTGTCTCCTACAGTTCGCTGCTAACTGCCGACCGCAAACTGGCAGGGGCTGAGAGCGCAACTGTGGTTGTGGGAAAGCCGCACAGTTTGCGAACCGCACCAAGGGCACGAAACACCTGTGGGCTCTTTCGGGGCCTGCAACACCCAACTATTTACACAAGTGAGTTGACGGACACCTAGCAGGGGTGGCTCGTTACACGATGGGAGCCTGAACATGACAGCGATCAACGATCTCAACCGCCGGCAATTCCTCGGTGGAGCGCTCGGCGTTGCCGCGGGGGCAACAGCCCTCGCTGCGTGCGGGAGTCCCGATGCACCTGCCCCGGTACCGTCAGGATCCGCCTCAGCGTCAGCGGCACCGACTGCTTCTCGACCACCAATCAGCGCCGAATCTGGCAAGTTGTCGATCCTCGAGTGGGCTGGCTACGAAGCCGCCGGCACGAAGGCGCAGACCGCCGGGCTGACCGAGGCAGGGTCCGCGTACACGAAGGAATTCGGACCGGACGGCTTGGCCTACACCTACATCGAGAATGACGAGCAGGCGCTACAAAAGGCGACCTCAAGCGCCGACTTCGACATCATGCACCCGTGTGAGGAAGACGTGAAGAATTACGTCGACCGCGGTCTGACCCAGCCGTGGGACCTCGACCTCATTCCCAGCGCCAAATACCTAGCCCCCGGCTTGATGGAGCAGACCACCTACAACGGTGCCGTCTACATGCTCCCTTGGGACTGGGGTTACGGAAGCCTGACCTACCGCACCGACAAGATCGCCGCGGCTGACGCCACCGGCTGGGAATTGGCTTGGAATGAGAAGTACGCCGGCCACATCTCGCTGTGGAGCGGGGCCCAGACCAACTTCGAGATTGCCGCGATGAAGCTCGGCCTGCCCAAGCCCGATGACCTCACCGATGCCGAGATCGAAATGTGCAAGGCCGAACTCATCAAGCAGAAGCCACTGAACAAGTTCTACTGGGACAGTGAGTACGGCCAGATGCAGCCAGGGATCCAGTCCGGCACGCTGTGGGTGGCCTACAGCTGGCAGGACACGCTTGTCACCATGAAGGCCGCGAAGGTCCCCGTCGCATTCATGGACCCGAGCCAGGGTCGAATCGCATGGTTCTGCGGCTTCATGCTCGGTGCTAACACTGCGAACTACTACCACGCGCATGCCTATGTGGAGTCGTTCCTCAACAAGGCTGCTTGTGCGCAGATGACAAATGCCTACGCGTACGGCACCGCCAACACCCAGGTGACCGCGGCAGATGTCACCGACAAGGCTCTCGCGGAGAGTTTGCAGATCAGTGATTTGGGCGCCCTGACCAGCGGAAAGAACCATCTGCAGAGCTACACCGCCAACCTCGACAAGATCACCAAGGCGTGGCAAGAGGTCAAGGCCTCGTGACCGGCAGCGGTTCCCGCAACCAGCCGGGCAGGGCCCACTCCTGACCATGAAGACTCTTCGCAAGCGCACCACCACTGGTGGTCAGGCCCTTTGGACCTGGCCACCAGTGGCGTTCGTTTTCGTCCTGGTCGTGGTGCCGCTGATCTTTGTCGCCCTCTATAGCGTGGGGCTGCGCAGCAACATCCCAGGAACCAAGACCGGATTCGATCTTGCCAACTGGAAAGATTTCCTCTTCGGCCCCACAAACCCATTCAGGGCCTTGTTCTGGCACTCCATGACCATCACCGTCGTGGTATCCATCGCGGTCACACTCGCCGCCTACCCGCTGGCTTATTTCCTGTCGTTTGTCGCGCGCAAGAATCGCTACACCCTGCTACTACTGGTGCTCGCTCCGTTCTTCACCAGCTTCCTCCTGCGAGTCATCGCCTGGCAGGCGATCCTCAACGAGAACGGTGTGGTCAACTCGTTCCTCATGTGGACCGGGCTCCGAGCAGCCGATGATCCGGTTACCTGGCTCATCTACAGCAACTTCGCCGTGGTCCTCGTCCTGTTCTACAGCTGGATTCCGTTCGTTGCCTTGCCGATCTTCGTGGTCCTGGAGAACATGGATCGTCGACTTCTCGAGGCATCGGAGGATCTGGGATCGAGTCGCCTGGCGACCTTCCTGCGGGTGACATTGCCGCTCAGCCTGCCCGGGGTAATCGCCGGCTTTGTCTTTGTCCTGATCCCCACCACAGGCGAGTTCATCACTCCGCTGCTTGTGGGCGGCACCGACAGCCAGTTGTTCGGTAACCAAATCCAGTCGTTCTTCAGCGTCTCGCCTGACTGGAACTACGGTTCGGTGCTCGCGATGACCTTGATCATCGTCGTGCTGATCTTGATGCTTATCTTTGGCCGCTTCCTGAGCGCTGACCTTCGTGACACCTCCACCCGGAGTGCGCGATGAGAGGCCGGATCAGTTCGACCGTGCTGTGGATCTACTTCATCTTTATGGTCATCTTCTTGTTCTTGCCGCTTGCCGTACTGGTCGTGTTTGCCTTCAACTCGGGCACCTCCCCGACACTGCCGCTCCAAGGCTTCACCACGCGATGGTTCGAGCAGGCATTCAGCAACGGCGAGCTTGTACAGTCACTGGCCCGAAGCGCTTTGATCGCAGTGGCTGCCTCGCTTATCGCAACCTTTTTCGGCATCATGGCCGCGCTAGGCCTCAGCTCCAAAGCAGTGCGTGGACGCTCGCTAGCGATCGGCGCCCTACTGCTCCCTTTGGTTGTCCCGTACATCTCACTCGCGGTCGGCCTGCTGATCTTGCTGCAAGCCCTCAAGATTCATCACACGCTGCTGTCGATCGCCTTCGGACACGCTGTGATCGCGCTGCCGTTCTCACTGCTGGTGATCCTGCCGCGGCTACGATCCCTCGATCGAGCCCTAGTCGAAGCGGCGCGCGACCTCGGAGCATCTGCGGCAAGTGCGTTCCGACTGATCACGTTGCCACTGCTCGTCCCAGCGTTGATCTCCAGCTCGATCATCTGTTTCACCACCAGCTTCGATGAGTTCGCCATCGCGTCGTTCCTGTACCCCTCTGGCCAGCCGACGTACCCCGTGTTTCTCTACACGGGGTCGCGCAGCCCACAAACGCTGCCGCAGTTGATCGCCATCGGCACCCTGGTTATCGCCGTGTCCTTGCTCATCGTGGGGCTGGCAGAGTTTGGTCGACGCTGGGGTGAGCGACGGCTCGAGGGTCGCGTCGCGTCAGCGTTGACCGAGAAGGCTCGAGCAGAGTTACCTCGGCTCGACGACATCGTTACCCCGGTCTAGGAGGAAATCGTGTCTGCAGGCGAGGTCTCGCTCGTCTCACTGGTCAAGATGTTCGACTCGTTCACTGCGGTGGACGGGATCGATCTGCTGATCCCAGCGGGCGAGTTCTTCTCACTGCTCGGCCCCTCGGGCTGTGGCAAGACCACAACACTGCGCATGATCGCCGGCTTTGAGCAGCCAACATCAGGCGAAGTCCGCCTCGACGGCGTCGACATGTCTCGAACTCCCGCGAGCAAGCGCAACGTCCACACCGTTTTTCAGAGTTACGCGCTCTTCCCACACATGAAGGTGTCCGACAACATCGCCTTCGGCCTACGCCGAGCCAAAACCCCCAAAGCCGAGATCACTCGACGCGTCGGCGAGGCACTCGAACTGGTCCAGATGCAGTCCATGGCCCACCGCAAGCCCGCACAGTTATCGGGCGGGCAGCAGCAGCGGGTGGCGTTGGCACGAGCCTTGGTGATGAAGCCCGCAGTACTACTGCTCGACGAGCCACTGGGCGCGTTGGACGCCAAGTTGCGTCGCCAGTTGCAAGTTGAGCTCAAAGCACTTCAGGAACAGGTCGGCATCACGTTCGTCTACGTCACACATGATCAAGAGGAAGCGCTCACCATGAGCGACCGCGTGGCCGTCATGAACCAGGGCCGGGTCGAGCAAGTAGCGCCTCCACGCGAGGTCTACGAAGAGCCCGCTAGCGCCTACGTCGCGGACTTCTTGGGCGTTTCGAATCTGATGGACGCCACCGTCACCGGGCCTGACGGTACCGGCGTAGGGCTGGTGGTCGGTGGCGGCATGAATCTGCAGGCAACCGCAGGGTCGATGTCTGCACGTGGCGCGGTCAAGGTCGTTATTCGCCCTGAGCGGGTCGGGATCGAGGCCGCCGGGGCAACCGGGCCCAACCGGGTCCAGGCACTGGTACAGCGCACCGTCTACCTCGGCTCAGGTACCCAAGTCAGCCTGGTATTGGCTAATGGGAGCCCGTTGTCGGCCCTGGTCCAAAACTCCCAGGTCGGTGACGATCCCACATGGGCCCCCGGAAATGCCGTCACAGTGCATCTCCCCGCCTGGGCGCTGCGAGTTCTTGACACCACCACCTCGTCGGCCGAGCCCGTCGGGTCAGAACTGCCCGGGTGAGTCGGTGCGGTACCGCATAGGCGCACTAGCGCTGCTCGCTGTGCTCACTTCGACCCTCGCCTGTGGTGTCGCGGACCCCGGCAGTACCGATACCTCGGCTGCTTGGGTCATCACACCTCCGGTCGAGTTCAACCAGAGCGTGGCCAGTGCGCCCCTGCTTGCGTCCTCACCGATCGCGGATTTCTCGGAGCGCACCGTTGCTCTGAACATCCAATCGCTGGCCGCAGACACCCCACTCCCGGCAGTCAGCGACCAACTACGGGCGGCCGGATTCCTCGGTGGGCGCGAACGTACCTTCCAAGGCTGGTCCAAAGACCTCACGCTCGTGCGCAGCCGAGCCTTAGTTTTTGCAGACGCGCAGGGCGCTCAGCGCTACTTAGACTTCTTGACCGCCAACCCAGAAGGGATGTTCGGGACAAGCACCACTGTCGCGCCGATTCACTCGCAGAACCACTCCGGATCGGTCTTCCAGCCACCTCCATGCGCCTGCCACCGGGCCAATCCGGTGGTTACCGGAGTCGTGCGCGACGGCTCAACCCTGGTGTGGCTGAGCATTAACGGCCCACTCGCGACTACGGCTCGACTCACCTCTCTGCTGAGGGCGCCCACCACAACTCGGTGAGGATAGGCATCCGCTCGCCGCGAATCTTTGAGCGCATTCGTCCCAAACCCCCTGCATACGACAGGATCGCGGTATGTCTAGCAGCGACGCGGCCTCCGGCCCCGGCACGTCAGCACAGGATTCGTCGCCCTACCTGGACGCGCTCGCCGAGTTCGTCACCAAAGGACGCGAGCGTTGGGACACTCCAGGGCACCAGGGCAGCGTCGATGCGCACCCACTTATGACCTCCTACTTCGGTGAACGAACCCTGGCCTTGGACTTCCAAACAATGGTCGACGGCATCGATCTAGGCCCCGATAACGCCAAGCAGCGCTCCCTGACCCTCGCCGCCCAAGCCTGGGGATCAAGCCGTACGTGGTTCCTGACCAACGGCTCCACCGGGGGCAACCTGACCGCGTGCTTGGCCATGGCCGGGATGGGTGGGTCACTCGTGGCTCAGCGAAGCGTGCACTCGTCAGTGATCTCGGGGCTAGCGATGTCGGGCTTGGCTGCCACGTTCATCGCCCCCGACCTCGACGAAGAACTTGGGATCTCCCACGGACTGACCGCTCAAGCGCTCGACGACGCGCTCACCGCCAACCCCGACGCGCGAATCGCCCTGGTTGTCACACCGTCCTACTTCGGCGCTTGCGCCGACGTTCGCGCCCTCGCTGATGTTGCGCACCGACACAACGCCGCCCTGATCGTCGACGAAGCATGGGGGGCCCACTTCGGCTTCCACCCCGACCTGCCCACCAACGCCGTCCGGCTCGGCGCCGACCTCGTTGTCTCATCGATGCACAAACTCGGCGGCTCGCTCGGACAGACCGCATTACTGCACCTTGGCCACGGCCCGTTCGCCGAGAAGTTAGAGCCCTTCGTAGTTCGGGCCCTTGACGCCATGGCGTCAACTTCTGAATCGACCCTGTTGCTCGCCTCGCTTGATATCGCACGACGCGAAATTGCAGTGCATGGAGCCACAACGATCAACCGCAGCCTGGCCACGGCGGCGCGGCTGCGATACCGGATCAGCAGCGATGGCCGCTATCGCGATGTCACGGACAAGATCCGCACTTACCCCTCGGTGGTGGGTATCGATCCGCTTCGGGTGGTGATCGACACGCGAGCTGGCGGTGTCAGCGGCCACGAAGCGCGGCACCTGCTGTTCGAGGGTGGCCATCACCTCGAACTATCGACCGACAGTGTCGTGGTGGCGCTGATCGGCGCGGGCGTCGAACTCGATGCCGACGGGCTGGCCGACACCTTGCTGGGGTTGCCGAACCGCGAGTCAGAAATCCGTCCGGTCATTTCGCTACCACCTGCTGGGCCACGTCGGATGACTGTTCGAGAGGCGTATTTCTCTGCAGCAGAAGTGATTTCGGCTGCAGACGCTGTCGGTCGGATCTCCGCCGACAGTGTGGCGGCCTACCCACCTGGCATCCCGAACCTCATGCCCGGCGAGGAGATCACCGCAGCTAACCTCACGTTCCTCCAGGACACTGCGGCGGCGCCATTCGGTTACGTGCGGGGCGCGATTTCACCGGACATGTCCTTAGTGCGAGTCGTCATCTAGCGCAAGGCGCGCGACATCAGTTCGGTGACTGGGCGCCATCAATCGCAAGTGGCGGTGAGTAATGCTCGCTCCATTGGCCACCGTCCCACCAGCGCCAGCGTGTTGGATCATCCGGTGCCACGTACCAACCAGCCTTAGGCAATAACAGGTGTGGCGGATCCGGCGGCGCTGACGTTGGGTCAGGAACGATCTGGTGTGCCTGCGCCGGCGCGTGGCTGGCATTCGTGGGGTCGGCATTCATGGGGTGGGCAGCAGCGGGGTGGCTGGAATTGGGGTGCTGAACCTGTGGAGCCGCAGCCTTTGCCGCCGGATGTGAGGGGGTGTGACCCACAGGGCCGCCGAGCTGAGCGACCTTCCGAGTGTTGTAGAGGCCCACGCCAGGAACTCTCGTGGTTTTTCGCACCTCGCCGCGCGAATTGAGCGAGATCCGGCCGAGTGGGCCGCCGCCTGACACTGAGAAGCCTCGCTTAGTGGCCGTCACGCGAAAGGGACCAAAACCCATCGACCTACGAAATCTCCAGGCCATCTCGGCACCCCCTATGAACACGGTATCGGCACCGGGCAGAAACAACGACTAGGCAGGCGAACTTCACAGCCAACACGGCCGCGCCCGCCCGCTGCTGCTTATGCATCACTCGCTACATTGACACCGGTTCGGTCCCACGATCGAGATTCACCACAGGCACGGGGGTCAAGATGACGTCGGCAAGTTCGGGCACCACCGACGTCGTGGTCGTGGGCGCTGGGTTCTCAGGGCTCTACCTGCTGCATCGACTTCGCCAGATGGGCTTGCACGCACGCTTGCTCGAAAAAGGCAGTGGAGTGGGCGGAACGTGGTACTGGAATAGGTATCCAGGTGCGCGCTGCGACATTGAGAGCTTCGACTACTGCTACTCATTCTCCGACGAGTTGGTCCGGGAGTGGGTGTGGAGTGAGCGGTATGCCACGCAGCCCGAGATCCTGAGATACCTCGAACATGTCGCCGATCGCTTTGACTTGAACCGTCTGATCACTTTCGACACGACGGCGGAAGCCGCGAGTTTCGACCAGAACGCTGGCACCTGGACGGTGACCACCGATACCGGTGAACAGATCACAGCGCGCTACCTGGTCCTGGCAACTGGGAATCTCTCGCTGACTAACCGACCCGACTTCGATGGGCTAGATAGCTTCACCGGCCAGTGGTTCCACACCGGAACTTGGCCGCATGAACCGGTTGATTTCACCGGACAGAGCGTGGCCGTTATCGGCACTGGCTCCTCTGGCATTCAATCGATCCCCAAGATCGCGCAACAGGCTGAGCACCTTTATGTGCTCCAGCGAACGCCGAACTACAGCATGCCAGCCCGCAACCGCGCAGTAACCGCCGAAGAGATGTCATCGATAGTCGCCAATTTCCCTTCGCGCCGTAGGGCTTGCGAGAATTCCGACGCGGGCACGCCCCTGCCACCGGCGACCCAGCGAGCAGTCGAAGTCACCGCCGAACAACGACGCGCCAAGTACGACGAAGGCTGGGAGCGGGGCGGAATAAGCGCGCTATCGGGCGCCTTCACTGACATGTTCGGCGATGAAGTAGCCAACGGCTATGCGCAGGATTACGCACGCGAGCAGATCCGCAGTCTGGTCACAGATCCGCAGATCGCCGACATGCTCTCGCCAAGCCATGACATCGGCACCAAACGCACCTGCACCGACATCGACTACTACCAGACCTACAACCGCGACAACGTCGACCTCATCGACGTACGAGCCAACCCGATCAGCCACATCACCCCTACCGGCATTGCCCTCCATGACGGCGTCATTGAGGTCGACTCAATCGTTTTCGCCACCGGATTCGACGCCATAACCGGCGCCCTTGCCGACATCGATATTCGTGGCCGCGCTGACGTTCCACTCAGCGCTGCATGGGCCAACGGGGCTCGCGCCTACCTCGGATTGCAGGTGGTGGGATTCCCGAACATGTTCTTGATCACGGGCCCGACAAGTCCATCAGTGCTGTCCAACATGGCAATCTCGATTGAGCAGCATGTGGATTGGGTAGTCGACTGTCTGGCATACATGCGCGACAACGGCCACGCCACGATCGAGCCGACGAACACCGCGCAAGACGAGTGGATGCGCCATGTAACTGAGTTGGCAAACGCAACTCTCTACCCTCGGGCGCATTCGTGGTACGTAGGTACAAACATGGACGGCCGCGAACGCGCGTTCACGATCTACATAGCCGGCTGCGGTCCTTATCGTGAGGAATGCGACCAAGTCGTGGCTGATGGCTACCGCGGATTCGAGTTCGACGCCACTTCCACCGAAGGGACATCAGCATGACCGGCTCGATGAGTACCGATCCGAGGGCAGCCGATGACCTGCTGCAATCCCTTAGGGCACAGGGGATCACGACCGTCATACTCGGTGGATCTGATACGCACGGCGTCATGCGTGGCAAGCGAATCCCGATGTCACAGATGGCGGGCATCCTCGAACACGGCATGGCTTTGTGCAATGTCTTCTGGGTGATTCACCTAGACGAATCCGGCCTTGTTGCCCGACCGGAGAATCACGTCGGCTACTTCCCGACCGAGCGCGACGGCTACCCAGACATCATTGCGATACCCGATCTTGCCACGGCTCGCGTCATGCCCTGGCACGAGAACACTGCGATCATCCTGTGTGACTGGCACCTTCCACATGGTGGTGCGCCGCTGCCGATCGCCCCGCGTTCGATCCTCAAATCGGTCGTCTCTCGAGCAGCCGACATGGGCTTCACTGCGCTGAGTGCGCTCGAACTTGAGTTCTATCTGCTCAATGAGCCGCGTGGATCCGAGCATCTCAAGCGCGCCGCCGAACTCCTGCCCATGCAGGAACGGCCAAGCACATACGGGGTCGTACTTGGCTCGCACCAAGAGCACATCGGCGGTGTGATTCGCGAAACCATGCAGCAATTTGGCCTACCAATCGAAGCCTGCAACCCCGAGACAGGGCCGGGCCAGTTCGAGATCAACCTGCGCTACGGACGCACTCTTGATGCTGCCGACCATGCCTTCCTTTTCAAGTCCGCAGTCAAGGAGGTCGCAGCGCAGCATGACCTGCTCGCCACCTTCATGGCCAAACCCAACTCTGCGTGGGCTGGCAACAGCGCACATCTTCACATGAGCTTGCGCGACGACCAAGATCGAGGTGTCTTCTTTGATCCCGAGGCGCCACAAGGGATTTCGGCCGTCATGCGGCACTTCATCGGCGGCATTTTGTCGACGATGGGCCAACTCACCGCCCTGATGGCGCCCACTCCAAATTCGTATCGTCGATACGTGCCCTACTCGTGGGCCGGCTCGTCGGCTACTTGGGGAATCGACAACCGTTCGACCGGGGTCCGAGCTTTGGTCGAGGGTGAGAACGGCACACGGATCGAGCACCGCCAGGCTGGCGGCGACGTCAACCCGTACATCGCCAGCGCCGTAGTCCTAGCTGCTGGTCTACACGGCATCGAGAACGGCATCGAGCCTGGGGACGCGGCTGCCGACGACGTCTACGGCAGACCACAGGGCACAGTCACATTGCCGCGCAACCTTGGAGCAGCGCTGGATGAACTCTCGGATAGCGCGATCGCACGTCGCTGGTTCGGCGACGATTTCGTTGACCATTTCGTGGTGTTCAAACGCGCCGAACTCGATGACCAGTCGGTCGCCGTGACCGACTGGGAGATCTCGCGCTACCTAGAAGCCCTGTGAGCCTTGGCCATTAGGGAGCAGCAATAACCTGCTGACGCTGCGAGCCAAGGCCCTCGATGCCAAGTTCAATGACATCACCGGGTGCTAGGAAGCGCTGCGGCTTCATCCCCATTCCGACTCCGGGCGGTGTGCCGGTCGAGATGAGGTCGCCTGGTTCAAGCACCATGAATTGGCTCAGGTAATGCACGATGAAGAAAGGATCGAAGATCATCGTGGCAGTAGAGCCGGTCTGTCGACGCTCACCATTGACGTCGAGCCACATTGCGAGCGAGCGCACATCGCCGAGTTCGTCCGGGGTCACGAGCCAAGGGCCGCAAGGATTGAAGGTCTCGCACGACTTACCTTTGTCCCAGGTGCCCCCACGCTCAAGCTGGAACTCGCGCTCGGAAACATCATTAGCGACAACGTAGCCCGCGATGTAATCCGCGGCCTGGTCGGCCGACTCGAGATACCTGCACTCGGCACCGATCACCACACCCAACTCGACCTCCCAGTCGGACTTGACCGAAAGACGCGGGATCCGAACGTCGTCGTAAGGGCCAACCAAAGTATTGGGCTTCTTGAAGAACAAAATCGGCTCGGCCGGAATTGGCATTCCTGATTCGGCTGCGTGATCGGCGTAGTTGAGACCGATGCAGACGATCGCGCTGGGCCGCGGAATTGGCGCGCCAACTCGCAGGCCCGATACATCGACCAGCGGCAAGGACCCTGCGTCCAAAGCCTTGGCCACCAAGGCAATACCGGTGTTGGTCACCAAAGATTGAGCATCGACGCCCGGCAGCACAGTCGGGTCAAACCACTGGTCATCACCGTTACCGACCACGGTCCGTTCATTGCCAGGCTCACCAAAGCGTGCGATGTACATCGTTATCTCCCTGCTGTGAATCGATCCGAGCCACTTGGTTGTAGAGATCTACAGACGTGCGGTCATACCACCGTCGACCGTGATGACCTGTCCGGTCATATATGTGTTGTCAGCGCTGGCGAGCCACGCGACAGCGCGCGCGACTTCCTCCGGCTGTGCAGCTCGTCGCAGTGGCAATTGAGCATTGTCAACGTACACGGTGCGAAACCACTCGCTATCGAGTTCATCCATGCCATCGGTGATGGCCATGCGCGTCGCAACAAATCCCGGGGCGACCGCATTCACGAGCACCCCACGGTCAGCCAGATCCAACGCAGCTACCCGCGTGGCCGCCTCAAGACCCGCCTTCGAAACGTCGTAGGAGATACATCCCGGCTCGCTGACACGCGCGTGGACGCTCGACACGTTGACGATTCGACCAAAGCCTTGAAGCGCCATTTCACGGCCGAGTTCGCGCATGAGAATGACTGGCGCGTGCAGGTTGACGGCAAGGACGTGGTGATAGCGATCGAGGTCGAGGTCGCGGATGTCACTGGTGTAGGCGATGCCGGCACAGTTGACGAGAACATCGACGCCACCGAGCGAGGCGACGGCGTCGCTGGCGGCGCGGATCACATCGTCGGCCTGGGAGAGGTCGACGTGCACGCTGCGAACATCGCTCGCTGGCGTCTCGATGTCGAGGACAACCACTGATGCGCCCAACGCTGTGAGTCGCGAGACGATGGCTGCGCCGATGCCGTTCGCGCCACCGGTGACAATCGCGCGACGGCCCGCGAAATCCCCTGCTACCAATGATCCCTTGGTGGTCGGCTCGATGCGCTCACTCACCTTTGACTCCTCCCGCGGTAAGACCCTGGATGAAGTAGCGCTGGCCGAAGAGATATGCAATCACTAGCGGCACGGTCACCAAGGTCATCCCCGCCATGACAGTGGGGACGTCCAGACTGTATCGGCCGCGGAAGCTGGCCACTCCGACCATGAGCGTGTGCTTTTCGGGATCCTGCAGGAATACCAAGGCAAGCAACAGTTCGTTCCAGGCCCACAAGATGTTGACCACGACCAGGGTGGCAATGGGCGGCCCCGAAAGTGGCAAGACGATGCGCCGGAAGATCGTCACTGTGGACGCACCGTCGATCTGTGCGGCCTCGAGTAGGGAGTTAGGGATCGCCGAGAAGAAGTTCGCCAGCAGATAGATCGAGAAGGGGAGCATCAAGCCGACGTAGATGATGATCAGGATGCGAAACGTGGAGATCCAACCCAACTGGGCGCCGAATTGAAAGAGCGGGATGAGTAGGACGACCGGCGGGACCACCATCAGACTCACGATCAGGCCAAGGAGCGTCTCGCGACCGCGGAATCGCCAGTAGGCGAACCCCCAGCCCGCGAGAGCGGCGAGCACCATTACTCCGGCCACCGATCCAGCAGTGATCACCAAGGTGTTCACAAACCAGCCAGGCAGGCCCGCGGAGATAGCGGTTGAGAAAGCAGTCATGGTCGGATGCGGTGGAAGGCTCCAAGGCGAGGATAAGAATTCTTCCTGCGTCTTCAACGCGCCCGTCAGCATGATGTAGCCGGGTATGAGGGCGCTGATGCTGAAGAGCACGAGAATCACGTAACGGCCGAAAGAGCCAACGTTGCCTGCGGTGCTGGAGATCTTTGCCATCACTCACCCACCACGGCGAGAAGTGACTTGCGTTGCAGCCGGAAGAAGGCGACCACGAGTACCAGGGTCAAGGCGAAGAGAACGACGGCCGCTGCCGCCGCAAGCTCAATCGAGTGATCGGCAAACGCCATGCGGTAGATGTACAACTCGGTAACCACTGTCGAGTCGCCCGGACCCCCCTGCCCATTGGTCATGATGTAGACGTAGTTGAACACCCACGACACCATGACGATGGCCTCAGTGACGGCGTAGAACGCGATCACGCCAGTCATCTGAGGCAGCGTGATCGACCAGTGCTTGCGCCAAAACCCAGCCCCATCAAGGGAAGCCGCCTCATAGGTCTCTGCAGGCAAACTCAGGATTCGCGCCAGGAACAACACGACTCCGAAGCCGACTTCCTTCCACACAATCACCCCGCCCATGGTCCAGAGGGCGATCGCAGGGTCACCGAGCCAGTCCTGCGCCAAGACGTTGAGACCGACGTCGCGAAGCGCTGTGTTGAAGGCACCGTTAAGAGTGAGCAGTTGTCCTAGGACGACACCGACAACGGTGACCGGCAGGATGTACGGGAAGAACAGAACCCCGCGAAACCACGTGTGACCCTTGATCGTCTCGGCTAGGACGATGGCCAGCATCAAGGCGAGAGCGATGAGCACTGGTACGCACAGTAAGAGTTCACAGTTGTGGGCGAGTGCGGTGTGGAAGAGCGGATCAGTCAGAACAATCCGGAAGTTATCCCACCCCGTCCATTCGCCTTGGTACTTGAACGATTGGGTAAACAGTTGAACGAGTGCATATGCAAAGACGAAGAGCATGACCACCATCGCCGGGCCGATCCACAACGCGGCATGCCACATGCCCCGTTGCGAACGACCGCGACCGGCCGAGGGAGGGTTCCCTCGGCCGGTGCGGGTGGTCACTTCAGTCACTGAGAGCTTGCCCAGTTCGTGAAGTTGGAGACCATGTTGCGATCCGTGGTGCGGAGCCGCTCCATCTGCGCCTGCATGTCAGCTGCAGCCTGGGCGCCAGTTTCAGTGCCCTTCAGTACCAACTGCACGTTCTTGAAGACAGCATCTGAATCCAACTGCGCGGGGATGAAGTTCTCCAGGTACGGGACGTTGTCGGTGCCATACGAGAACAGCGCCTTCTTGATTGGGTCCGTTACCTGGGTGAGGTCAAAACGATCGTCGGCAGGAAGAGATCCGGTCATGTCGTACCAGGCCTGCAGTTGATCGGCCGAGTGCAGGAACATCAAGAACGCAGCAGCCTCGGCCTTGTGCTGGCTCCACGACACGACACCGAGAGTCTGCGACGAGCTGGCGATCTTGCCCGCCAACGGACCATCGGACCAGGCCGGCATCGCGATGACTTCAATCTTGCTTGGTCCGCCAGCCTTCGTCGCAAAGTTCGGAGCGTCGGGGCCAGCAGTGACGGTCATGGCTGCTTTGCCATCAACGAATAGCTGCTGAGCCTGGTAGAGCTCCTGCGAGTTGATGTCGTTGTTCCAGCACTTGTGCTGCTGCGACTCCTGCAGACGAGTCCACCAATCAGCCAGCGCGGGGTCGGTGAACTTCGCGTTGCCCACTACGGCGTCAAGCACCTGCTTCTGACTGCTGACTGACTGCGCGCCAAGAATTGAGTAGAGCCAGCCGCCGAACCAACCGTCCTTGACTCCACCAGCAATCGTGGTGATTCCCTTGGCGGACAAGGTGTCACAGGTCTTGAGGAAGTCGGCCCAGTTGGCGGGAACGGTCAAGCCGTTCTTTGCCAGCAGGTCCTTGTTGACCAGGACGGGGAAGGATGGGTTGACGTACCAGGGGGCGACCCACACCTTGCCCTGGTAGGAGTCCTCCATCTGCGCATTGGTGTAGTGCGCGATCTCGTCTGCGGGTAGCAGATCTGAGATCGGCGTGATGTTGCCGTTCCAACCGGGCTGCTGGGCGTAGATGCCACCCCAGAAGTACTGAATATCCAGTGGAGTCTTCGCAGCTGCTGCAGCCTCGAAGTTAGGGATCAGGCCATCTGTGGTCTGCAGGGTCTCCTTGATGGTGATGTTGGGGTGCGCTGCTTGGTACGCCGTGATCGCAGCCGTCAACCACTTCTGTGCGCCCGGCGCCTCCTGATCGCCCCACCAAGACATCGTGAGCGTGACAGGCTCAGTAGAAGTTGGGCTGGCAGATGCGGTCGGGGCCGCGCTACTCGCCGTGTCGGTTCCCGAACCTGAGGAACAGGCAGCGAGAGCGAGGGCTGCGACGCCAAGCAAGGCGGTCGCTCGGATAGTCCTTCTCATGACGTTCTCCTTCATCGGTTTTCGAGGATAAAGAACTTGCGCTGGCTTACTGACTTGCTCACAGACAGCTTGCAGATCGTCAAGAACCCACTCCTAAGAGGTGAGCTCGGGAGTGCGATAGATGGTGCGTCCACCGACGGTGATGTCGACGTCGATCAGGTATTTCGAGGCGGCGACGAGATCAAGCTCCATACCTAGGCCGGGCTTCGCCGGAGGTCGGATGGTGCCATCGGCATCGACGTCGATATGGGTGCTGGTCAGTTCACGAGCAAGTGCCTTCAGTTCCACTGGGTACTCACATATCCAGTCGTCAGCAGCGCCCGCGTAGGGCTGGAGAGAGGCACTCAGTGCCAGGTGCGAAGTGAAGGTGTGATTGACGAATTGCACGCCTCGATCGTGTGCGTACTTCCACACCTCGTGCGCCGTTGAGATCCCACCGACGCGGCCAGTATCAATCTGAATGAAGCCGACTCCGCCGTGATCGATCATGTGCTCGGCCATGTAGCGAGTGTGTGCGCCCTCACCACCGGCGAGCCGCACACTTCCCGACTGAGTCGCAAGATCGGCATAAGACCGCAACGCACCTGATACGAAGGGCTCTTCAAGCCAGAGCGCGCGCGCATCCAGCAATGCGGGCAGGCGAGAGACACCGAGCCCGACATTGTCACCCCACACAGTTCCGGCGTCCACGAGCAAGATGCCATCAGCACCGAGGCCTTCTCTTGCGGCGCGAACTTGATCGGCGTCGGCTTCGACTGTGGTCAATCCGTAGGGACCCCATCCAAACTTCACGGCATGAAAGCCTCGGCTCACAGCCGAGCGCGCCTTCTCGAGAGTTTCCTGCGGCGTATCACCGAAAAGGGCTGATGCGTAGGGTGTTTTTCCCACAGGTGCAGCCGTGCCCCAGGTACCAAGCAACTCGTAGACCGGCTGCTCGACAGACTTGCCGAGGAGATCCCACAAAGCGATCTCGATACCGGAGAGCGCGTGATCGGTCTGAAGTAGATCAAGGCTACGAGCGCGCACTTCGTCGGCAATGCGCGTGATGTCAGCCACAGTGTCGAGGCGCTGACCCAGCACTGAATCGAGCACCGGATGACAGGCGCTGTGCGACATCGGCGTCACCAGGCTCGCGATTGTTGGCAGGGGTGAGGCTTCGCACTCACCCCAGCCGGTCCAGTCGCCAGCGCGAACCCGCACTAGGACCATGTCCTGACTGCCATCACCGATGTCGAGAACCTCTGGCATCGCCAGGTAGAACATGTCGACGCTTTCGATTTTCATCGGCTCACTCCACTCACGAGGCCATCACGGGAAACGCCAGTGACCTCAGCGAGGCCGTCGAAAAGCACTGCAGTCATGGTGGTTTCGATCTGCTGTCCGGACGCGAGTACCCGGTGGGTTCCTGCAGCTACACCGTCATTGACTGACACCGGGTACCCCGTGCACGGCTCAAGGATCGCCACCTGCAAATCTCGCCAGCCGCCGTAGGACGCGAACATCCAACACGATGGGAAAACGTCAGGATCAAAAGCGAGGGCGATACCAGTGCCATCCGGGTGTGTCAGGGCGCACCAGCCGTCGGAAAGCGCTGTGGCGTATTGGAATTCAGCGCGCTCACTTGATTGCGGGAGTGTCCTGCGCATGTCGTGCTCGGTGCCATCAGCATCGACCAAGATTGGCCATGTGTAGGTCTGACCGGGCTCACCAGCACGCAGATTACCGAAGTCCTCGACGTACACCGATAGCGCAGGCAAATCGATGCGCGCGGGCTCGTCGACAGAGAGCGCAAGATGCTGAGTCCACTTGTAGGGCAGGTCGCGACTGCTCTCGTTACTAAGAGTTTGCGTTATGCGCAGCGCACGTTCTCCCGCGCGCAGGGTGAGCCGCTTGACCATCGTGCAGGCGGAAATGGGAGTCGACACGGTGAGGTCGATCCAGACCTCGTCCGCTGAACCCGACGCGGTCCAGTCCCAAGCGAGCGCCCACAGTTCACCGTGATCGGGATACAACTCGCCTGCAAGATTCTCAGGGACGTCGTTGGGGAACAAGTCGTCCCAGCCGCCGTGGAAGACGTCGTCGAACGTACTTCCGAAGGGCACTCGCGACGCGGGGAGTCGCGGGTGTTGCCACAGATGCTGGCGAGCATTGACCAGATCGTGCAGCTCCCAAATCTTGCCGCCAAGCTCAGGCAGGACGACAACCCGAACCAGACCGTTGTCGAGAATCAGTGCCTGCAAACCCCGATACGACCAGTCATGCGTGACGGTTGGCTTCACCCAGCACCACCGCCTTCGGAGGGTTGGAGCAGCACCTTGGACGCAGGGTCACCGTCGACTAGCCGCTGATACCAACCCGGGCCGTCAGCAAGAGCAGCGACGACCACACCCTCTCGCAGGCCGATGCGGCCTGCTGCGAGCCAGTCCAGGCCCATGCGAAAGTCGTTGACAGAGTATGCAAAAGCGCCCGTGATCGTGATCTCCGAACGCACCACCGTATTGAGCGGCAACTCGGTCGCGTCCGAATGTAGACCGACGAGAACCACAGTGCCGCCGACCATCACGCTGGCAAGCGAGTCACGACGGGTCGCCGCTGAGCCAACCGCATCGAAGACAACATCAACGCCCTCGCCGCCGGTGTTACGACGAACTGCGGACGCAACGCCCGTGGCATCTGACTCGACCGGGATGCAACCAAGCGCCACCGCCATCGCGAGGCGAGCTGGATTGCGTTCGGCCACGTAGCGGGTGCGCACACCGAATTCGGCTAGCACCTGCAGGAGGAACAGACCGATCGCACCCGCACCGATCACGAGAGCACTCGACGCAGGGGTGGTGTTGCCGCGTGCCACTGCGTTGAGCGCGAACGCAGCCGGCTCGACCATCGAGGCAGCGGAGATCGTGAGGCCATCAGGGATCGCGAGGACTGCCCTTGCCGGGACGACGACGTATTCAGCGTTGCAGCCAGGGAGACTGGCACCGAGCAACAATCGCTTGGGGCACAACTGTTGACGGCCGATCACGCAGTACCGACATACGCCACAGGAGACGAGCGGGTTCACCGTGACAGGTGTGCCGATCGCACAGGCGCCGACAGGGTCGACTTCGATTCCTACTGCTGCAACGTATCCGGACACTTCGTGGCCGAAGACGAGGGGAGGTGTGCGGATACTGCTCTGGCCCATGAAGCCGCTGAGTTCTGAGCCGCAGATTCCCGAATAGGCGACTCGCACGAGAACGTCGGTGGGGCCGCATTCGGGCACGGGCAACCTGCGCATGGTCATTACTTGTGGCGCCTCGTAGACAAGGGCATCCATCGCGGACCTTGCAACGTCGATAGCAGACCCGCTCACGAGTTCACCACCGACTCGACCGCGCCAGGCTTCGCGCGGTAACCCTGCGCCGCGTCAAACCAGTGTTGGGCTGAAGCGACCTGCCCAATCCGGTCCAGGGCCTCAGCGAGGTCAGGTGCGAACCGGTGCACGTCGTCGACCGACGCGCGCTGAACTGGGACGGTGATGCTGAGCCCAAGCGGCCCTTCGGGACCATCGATCGCCATCCCGATACAGCACACGCCTGGGGTCGACTCCTCGCTTTCGACCGCGTACCCACGCTCTCTTACTTCGTGGATCACCTCGAGCAACTGCGCACGAGTACCCACCGTGCGCGGAGTGACCCGCGGAAGTAGTTCGGGGCACAAACGAGAAATTTCGTCGTCATCAAGTCGAGCCAGCATGGCCTTCCCCAACCCGGTCGCGTGCGCTGGCAATCGTTGGCCTATCCGCGACGCGAAGCGCAGACCTTCCCCGGTGTCACGTCGGTCGAGATAGACGACATCAGACCCGACGAGCATTCCAAGGTGGCAGGCCTCGCTCGTACTCAAGGCGAGACGATCGAGCGCGGGAGCTACTGCGGCGCGCAACGACGCGGGTACCGACATCGAGGTGCCAACCTCAAAGGCCGCGATCCCGATCTGATACCCCTCACTGGTTCGATGCAGGAACTGGGCATCTTCAAGGCTGCCCAACAGCGAATGGAGGGTCGCCTTCGGAATTGAGGTAGCAGTGACGAGGTCGATGAAGCGGACCGGACGGCGCGCACGCGCGATGAACTGGAGCAGGCTAAGAGCCCGATCCACGCTGTTGTTTGTGGCGGCCATGCACATCCTGTTCGTATATGCGAACTAGGTTCGCTATCGCGAAACGTCAACGTGTCAGCACGCTGTAGCTCTGTCAAGGATTTCGGGCAGGTCGTCACAAAGTCGTCATCCGCCAGGTGCAACGTCATTCCCGTTCGGGCGTTGGCAGCCTCGTCCCAACTGGCTTGCCGTAGCGTCGCCATTATGAAAAGCGGCTGGCTCGATCGACTCGCGCCGCTGGCCTTTGTGCTCGTGTGGAGTACTGGATTTGTCGGAGCCAAGTACGGCACCGAGTACGCGTCACCGTTCACGCTCTTGGCCCTGCGCCTCGCGCTGGCATCCGCCGCACTTGCCTTGTTGGCGCTGCTCTTTCGATCGTCCTGGCCCCGCGACATACGGTCGTATCAACGTTCAAGCGTCATCGGGATCCTGCTGCACGCGTCCTATCTGGGAGGCACGTTCGTCGCTGTGCACCTAGGGCTCCCCGTCAGCGTTGCGGCGCTCATCGTGTCGTTGCAACCGGTGCTGGTTGCCACGCTGTCTGGCCCGCTGCTTGGCGAAGTCCTCACTCGCCGACAGTGGATGGGGATCGCGCTCGGCTTTGGTGGCGTGGTGCTCGTGTTGGCACCCGGCCTCGCCACCCACGGCAATTCGGGCTCGTACTCGATCGCGGCGGTGGCTGCCTCAGTGGTGTCACTGCTCTCAACGACGTCTGCAACTCTGTTGCAAAAGCGCTACGGCGCTGGCATCCCGATGCTCCCGGGCACCGCCATTCAGTACGCAGCGGCAACCGTGGTCCTGGTGATTGCCGCCCTGCTGTTCGAGGACAGCCACATCGACTGGGAACCACAACTCATTGCAGTGCTCTTCTGGATGATCGCAGCCCTCTCGATCGGCGCGGTGCTGCTCATGTTCTGGCTTCTGCGGCGAGGTACGGCAGCGAGTTTTTCCAGCCTGTACTTCCTAGTGCCACCAGTCACCCTGCTGATGGGATACCTGCTCTTCGGTGAAGAACTGCCCGCCCTTGCGCTCATCGGGCTCACCGTCAGTTCACTCGGCGTGCTGCTCGTGCGCGAACGATCCGTCGCAGCTACCCCACCTCCGGAGTAGATCTGATCTGGCAACGAATCAGAGCGCTGCGCTCCACTCGGCCACGACCTCGTTGAACAGCTCAGCCTCTTCCCACATCGGGCAGTGCCCTGATTCCTCGAACATCACCCGGCGCGCATTGGGCAGTTGATCGAGCAGCCAGTCCGAGGAACCAACCTGAATCACCTTCTCGTCGCTGCCCCAGGCGAGAAGGTGCGGTACGTCAAATGTGGGAATCAGGTCGCGGTAATCGCGCAGAGTCTGATCGAGCAGGATCAACGATCCGGTGTTGGCTCCAACCGTCGAGATCGCATCCATGAATGCGCCGTGCTGAGCCGGCGAGATCTCGTCCTTGAACATCGTCGGGACGAAGCCAGCGAGGAACCCATCGGTGTCGGCCTGCATCAACCGCACGTACTCATGCAAGGTTGGGATGTCAGCAATACCGAACGGCCAGCCGTCCTGAATCAGATCCGACGGACCTTGCGAGATGATCACTACGCCAGCCAGACGGTGGTCGTCGCTGAACTGCGACAGGTACTCCCACGCCACCAGGCTTCCCATCGACCAACCGGCGAGGATCACGTCCTGCAGACCAAGGTCGGTGATCAGCGCCCTGACATCACGGGCATATTGATCGAGTGTGTGGCCGCCCTGCGTTGCAGGTGAGGAACCGTGGCCACGGAAATCTGGTGCGATCACCCGATTGGTGCGCGACAGCGAATCGATGTTGCGCCCGAAGAACACGTTGGACATGCAGACGCCATGCAGCAGCACGATCGGTTGCCCCACGCCCTCGTCGATGACCGACAGACTTACCCCGGAGCTAAGAGTCGTGATCGTGGGCGGCATGTGATCCTCGGTGACTGAGTAAATCGGGCAGTGCGCATAGGCTACTCACCGCAGTCAGGAATGTCTGCATCGAGACCCGAATCTCCTTGAGCACCAAGGCTTTTCGGAAGGTATTCCGCGTAGATTTTTTTACGCAATCCCTCGCACTATTCCAACGTACGTCGGATACTTTTCTTGGAAGTTCCCATCGCGTCAATCGCTGAATCAGCACCAGCCGAGTCTGGACATATGGCCACGCCCGTTGCTGCGGTTGGACATGCGGACTTGGCCATTGGTGATGCCTGCCCCGCGATGCAGTGGCCCAGTGATCACGAACTCCTCGAGCGGCTACCCGTCGATGATGCGCAAGCCAGCGATCTGTTGCTGCTGTATTCGATCGATCCTGCGCGCTATCGGTCGGATCGCTTCGTTGACCGCAGCCCTTGAACACAAGCATGTTGTGCGCCAGCCCGCACTTGCCAGGGGTCACCTCACGGGTCGCTAGATCCACCGCCGTCTCATCAGCCGAATACACCGACAGCCCAGCGGTACAAACCAAGGGTCTCTAGCCCAAGGGATGAGCGCCGGGTCATGCCTTAAGCCGATACGTCGGTCCGTCGACGTCGGTGAGTAATTTGCGCGCCATTGGTCTGCGCGGTTTTGCTCGACCGAAGATTGAGATCAGCAGTTTGCGGTGCCGGTACGGCCATGCCGTAGAGCCAACCCTGCCCGGTGTGCCACCCCGCTCGGAGCAAGGCGGCAGCTTGCTCGACAGTCTCAACGCCCTCGGCCACGGTATCTAGACCCAACTGTTCAGCAAGACTTCCCAAAGCCGCGACCAAACCGTCCGATCGGCCATTCTTCGCTCCCAGCGCAGCCGTGAACGACCGGTCGAGTTTGATCCCGGTCACTGGCAGTTCCTGAAGATGAGTGAGCGAGGAGTAGCCAGTGCCGAAGTCGTCAAGATGCACCTGGACTCCCTGCTCGACGAGCCGGGCCAAGAAGATCCGAGCCGAATCCGGCGCCTGAAGCAGCACCTGCTCGGTCACCTCGACGATCAACCGTGATGCGTCAGCGCCCTCGGCGGTGAGCCGATCTTCAATCAGGCTCGCGAAATCTTGGTTTCCGACCTCGGCCATACTCGCGTTCACCGCAACGGTTAGCGGAGACGGTAATTCGGCGAGTCGATGAATTCCAGCCGCGACAACCTTCTGCCCAACGTCGACAATGAGACCAGCCTCTTCTGCGATGTCGATCCACTCGCTGGCTGCGACAGCAGTGTCCTGTCGAATCCACCGAGCGAGGGCCTCATAGCCGAGCAGGTCACCAGTATCGATATTGACTATGGGCTGGAAGTACGCCGTGACCTCGCCTTGGCGCAGCGATTTGGCCAAGTCATGGCCCACCTCGAGCCGACGAAGCGCCTCGTGCCGGGTTGCATCGTCATAGATTTGCCAACGGCCCTTGCCCGCGGCCTTTGATCGCCGCAAGGCAGTATCTGCTTCTTGCAACAAAGTCTGTGCACTCACGTTCTCGCGGCTCATCGCGATCCCAACGCTGAATCGAATCGTGACGTGGGATGCCCCCACGGAGATGGCAGTGCCCCCGATCCTCTCCTGCAAGCGGTGGACCACCTCGACGGCATCCTCATGAGTCGCAACGTCATCGGCGATCACGACGAATTCATCTCCACCAATGCGGCCACAGGAATCCGTTCCGCGGATGGCGCCCATCAGTTGGCGGCCGAACTCCTCCAGCACGCGATCGCCGGCCTCATGCGAAATGGCGTCGTTGATGTGCTTGAAGTTATCGATGTCTATGTACAGCAATGCGAATCTGCCTGAGTGCTGCCGCAGTCGTTGATCTATCCCATCGATCAGGGCCTGGCGATTATGCAGCCCGGTCAGCAGGTCATGAGTTGAGCGGAAACTCAGATCAGCCATAACTTCGGCGACTTCCTGCTCTGCCAAAGTCTGCGCCTGCTCCGCCTTCACGATCCGAGTCACGTCCGCATATTGGGAGACGACAACTTCAGATCCATCAGTGTCGGTCAATCGAACCGGACTCACATCAACCCAGATATCGGAACCATCACGATGCCGCAACCTTCTGCGGCTTAGATCAGGCAAGGCTTGGCCAGCCTCGATCCCCAGCCGAATGGCCTTGTCGTTCTCACTTTGATCAACTGGAACGAACTCGGAATTGAGATGACCTTCAATGTCTGAACGGTCGTAGCCGAGCAAGTCGGCGAAGGCTCGGTTGACCTGGACGTAGCGGTAGCTGTCCATCGAGAGCACCGTGTGGCCGATATGCGAGTTCTCGACCGCTTCGGCATAAAGGTGCTCCAGCCGTTCGTGCGCTCGCTGTATCTGCGCGTTTGAATCCGCATTGAGCTTTTCCAGGGCATCTCGTTCGGCCTGGGCCTGATGGCGAGCAGTGACGTCGAGGTATTGCGACACCACGAGTTGGCGGCCATCCGGATCAGTCACGCGCATGGGGTGAATCTCTACCCAGATGACGGAGCCATCACGGTGCAGGAATTGCCGTTCCAATGACTCGTCGAGGGGGCCGCCTTTGGCCAGATCACCCTTGATGCGCGCCGATTCCGCCAGTTCTGAACGAGGTTGGATCTCCTCGTGTGAACGGCCAACAAGGTCATCGGGCTCGTACCCCAGCATGCTGGCAAAGGCGCGATTGACATGTAGATAGACGAAATCTCCCCACGAGAGCAGACAAAACCCAACGGGCGAATCTCGAATCGCCTCGAAGTACACCTTGGCAAACTGCTCGGCCTCAGTGCTCATTGCTAAAGACCCGAGGCGTTGCTCACGCCCAACTGAATTCATGATTGCCCCCGCAATGCACGACGCGCAGCTCACGCGCGGTGGCTCCAACAATGCCATCTGTACTCGATCAAGTCCTGGCAAGCGGGCGATTGGACCGGCTCACGAACCCGAAGACTCGTGAGCCAACAACCGCCGCACGCCGCGATCGACCAGTACGGTGCCCACATGGCTGCTCCGTTTTCCCTCCTGAACCGCACGGCACTGATCACAGGCACTGGAGCGCAGAGCGGGATTGGTTTCGCAACAGCCCGGCTGCTGGCCCGCCAAGGCGCGCGCGTGGTGCTTTCAGCCACTACCGAGCGGGTGTTCGAACGAGTCGGGGAGCTGCTCGACCTCGGTCTCGATGCACACGGCGTTATCTCTGACCTAACGCTCCCCGGAGCGCCGGCTGAACTCGTCCGGGCCGCCAACGAGCACCTGGGCAGTCTCGACATTCTGGTCAACAACGCGGGCATGATCCAGACCGGCGTGTCCATCGAAAGCGGCAATCTGGCCGATCAGCCGCCATTGGCTTGGGCCAGGCAACTTGAGATCACGCTCATGACCGCGGTGGCCATGACACGAGTCGCGATCCCGCTCATGCGCGAACAGGGCTACGGGCGCATCGTGATGATGTCGAGCGTGACCGGCCCGCTCGTGTCAGCGGCCGGGAGCAGCGCCTACTCGGCGGCAAAGGGCGGCATGGATGGACTCATGCGAGCGGTGGCGATCGAGGAAGGACCGAACGGCATCACCTGTAACTCTGTGGCCCCCGGCTGGATCCACACGGGATCGGCCTCAGCCGACGAGATCGCAGCAGGCGGACACACCCCAGTGGGGCGCCCCGGTACGGCCGACGAAGTGGCGGCCGTGGTCGGGTTCCTGGCAAGCGACGAGGCTTCCTATGTGACCGGGCAACCATTTGTCGTCGATGGCGGCAACATCATTCAGGAGTTCAAGGGACCCAACAGCTAGCCACGCCAACTCGGGGATTCCAGGTCGTAGCCCCCGTGGATTGAGCCTGCGTTGAGGCTTTGCCCCTTGCATTGCGACATATGGGTGAACTCGGCTCAGTTCATGGACTCAGCCACCGAAACACACAAGGTCAAGGTGAGCAGGCGGAAGTCGGCTCCTCGGCCCATGATCTAAGGAAATGCGATGCGCTACTCAACGAAAGCAATCGTCGTAAGCCTGGCAACCACTGTCGTCGCCTTCGGCGCCGTCTTCCTCGCGCAGCCCGCCGAGGCCACCGACACCGGTTGCTACACGGCCTCGTGCTCGTCGACCACTGCTCCGTAGACAGCTGCTCCGTAGACAACTGCTCCGTAGACAACTGCTCCGTAGACAACTGCTCCGTAGACAACTGCTCCGTAGACAACTGCTCCGTAGACAACTGCTCCGTAGACCACTGCTCCGTAGACAACTGCTCCGTAGACAACTGCTCCGTAGACAACTGCTCCGTAGACAACTGCTCCGTAGACAACTGCTCCGTAGACAACTGCTCCGTAGACCGGATCAGGCCGGTCTACCTGCTCGACTAGTTCTGCGCCGCGGCTGGTTCGCCGGCAGCGGTAGCTAGGCAAGAACGTTGGGATCTCAGCGGTAGCCAGGTGACATATTTCTCCCTGGCTTGACCGCCCGCCTCATGGACGCGAGCTCGCGGAGCCGAGACAATGGCCATCCGAGACGACCGGGCGCCGCGCAAGCCCGACTTAGAATCCGAGAGGCCCGGTGTCTTAGCGGCAATCCGAGAGGCCCGGTGTCTTAGCGGCCCAGTGCCTTAGCGGCGTGCAGACAGTGCCTTGCAGGATCAATGTCGTAGAGGATGCCCATGACCAGCCAATCCGACCCTGGCCCCGACCCTGGCCCCGACCCTGGCCCCCAGATAGCAGCCTCCTACTTATCGCTCATCTACACGGCTGGTGGCGCCCTCCTCTATGGCCTGGGTTGCCTCGCGGTGTGGGCCAATCCTGAAGGCGGCCGACTCGCCTGGGCGATGCAAGTGATCGGACCGCTCTTGGTCGCGGTCGGCGTGACGATCTCACTTGAGCACTTGCTCAAGCAGCTCGGCGCATGGGTAGTCAACCTCAGCATCGCTGGCCTGGCGATTTGGGCATTGAGTGGACTCCCGTTCCTCATCCAACCTGCTCTCTACGCACTGTTCACCTACACCCAGGTCCTGTATCTGGCCTGGGCATTGGCCTACCTGCTGTTCGCCGTAGCGCTGTTTTGCACAATGGCTCGCAAGGAATCGCGGCTCGCAAAGGGCGAGGACAGCATCCACGCATCGTTCCTGTCACTGACCTTCGGGGCTGTGGGCTGGATGTTGTTCGGCCTTGGCTTCTTGGCCCTGGCGGAAAACTTGGTCGGCACGAGATTTGTCTGGGGGCTACAAGCAATCGGCCCGATCCTGATTGCTCTGGCACTGGCCACCCACATCGACCACCTGACTGCGACCCTGGGTAGAGGCGCAGTCTCGCTGGCCATCATTGGTGCCTTCGTCTGGAGCCTGACCACGGTCGCGTTCGTCTTCGATCCCGAACTTGCGGCCTCGCCCACCTGGGGGCCGCTGTGCTTTTGGGGGATCTATGGCTCTGGCATCATCCTCGGCGGCCTCGCGGTAGTGGCAGTGATCGCCCGAAAGCGCGCCCAGGATCACGAGGCGAAAGCCCAAGCAGCGCAATAAAACTGGGGGTGTCGCGGCCAACGACACCCCCAGGTCACGTTTGGGCTAGGTGATTACTCAGGAGCTACCGACGTAGCAGCAATGATCTCGTCGAGCACCGACTGGCCGGGGGGCAGCGGAGCTTCCATGAACGGGAGTCGGCGTAGTTGCTCGAAAGCCTGATCGATGAGGGTGTCGCGCAATGCGGGCGAGTGCGCAGAAGCGATGACACTGGGCTTGAGGTCCGCCACTCGGTCGATAGCCTGGTTGAACTTCACTGGGTCGACGTACGGCAGCCAGGCAGCGACACCGTCGAACGCACCGATGCCCATTCCGCCGATCCACTCATCGTGATCGAGCTCGTGCAAATCCATGGTGGGGTCGGGGATCCCAGCGGCGAACGTGTCGACAGCCCATAGCGCCCCGGTCGAGGTGTCGAAAACGCCATGGGTACTTGGCGAATCGAAAATCGGCGGTCGAAGCACCTTCAAGGTGCGGTCACCAATGTCGAACGACTCATTGTGCTCAACCCAGCGACAACGCTCGACGGGGAAGTCAAACGCGCTGGCGTAACGCTCGGCTATACCCCAGTCCAAGACCAGGGTCGCGTTCGGGCATGCGGTCATTACCTGCTCGAGGTTTCCGATGTGATCAATATCCTCGTGCGAGACGAAGACCCAGCGGACGTCCTCCGGCTCGACGAGCGAGAAGACATCGCTGAGCCACTTGGTTCGGTTGGCCCTTGTGCCGGTATCGATGATGATCGGCTCCTTGCCCTTGATCACCATCGAGTTGATGTGCACATACAGCGGTGCGCCTAACGCCTGCTGTACAGAGCGGATCACAAAGGTATCGGGTGCGATCTGTTCAGGGTCGAGGTGAATTGTCGGGGGCTTGGGCTCGAAGGCCATCAGGTGGCTCCTTTGTCTTAAGGGACAAAATCCGGTGTCAGCCGCCCGAGAGGGTGAACCTGCGCACCGACGCGCATTCGTAGTCTAGAGGTCGCGCCTGGCCAGCTGGTAGGCCAGGCCCGCGGGGCCAGGAGTGATTACCTGCCGATCCGCGAACTGGCAGTTCCGCACTTGCCGTGCAGAGACGATCGGCCCCAATGGCGCAGTGTGAAGTTCCAGGCAAACGATCTAGCGGCTCTGGAAGATGAATTCGCGAAGCACGCTCGCCGCGAGACGACCGTCGTGGAACTCGGCGATGAAGCCAGGACCCATGCTGGCAACAGCGCGCGCCGCATCGCGATCGTCAAGCACCTTGGTCATGACCTCGGCGAGGGAATCGGGATTGGCCTCGAGGATCGGGATATCACCGGAAACCCGCGCACGCACCGGATCACCGATGTGTCCGATCACCAAACGGCCAAGTGCGGCAGCCTCACAAGCAAGTACGCCGTAGCCGCCGAGCAACATCTGGTCGATCACAACATCGGCCTGGGCTAGCAGCGCGCCAACCTCAGAGGGCGCCACGCCCTGAATCCGTCGGTACTCGATCAGGCCGCGATCTGCGAGCGGCAGGAGAACTGCCTCAACCTGGGCAGTGCCCTTAAGCGCAGTGTTCGACGGAGCATGAACGACCACCGGCACAGCCCGCTCGAGTGGATTCGCCTGGGGAGTCCAGACTCCGGTGTCGACGACAAGTGGTAGCCAGACCGCGCCGGCAACGTAGTCGAGGAGGTCGGGTGTAGATACAAACTTTGGACCATCGAACGCCTCGACCAATGGTGCGAGCTCGTCGTACTTCTGCTGCAACCGCGCGGTGTACTGATCCCGCGAGTCTGCAAAAGGCGACCATCTGTGGCTGGCGGCATGTCGTCGCGGATCGCGGATTTCAGATCCGTGAAAGATCAACCCGACCCGCACCCCGGATCGCCGAAGTAATTCAACGTCGCCCCTGAAGTCACGTCCGTTCATCGTGCCGAACACTGGGCGGCCGGCTTCAAGCAGCGCGTGACTCCAACCAGTGATTGCACGTTCAGCCTGAGTCATCTGCCAGTGGATGTCACGCGCGAAAACCTCTGGGGCAACCGCGATATCGCATGGATAGTCGTAGTGATCCTTAACCACCGCGAGCACTTCGCAGTGCACTCCGGAGATGTGCCGCCCGACCGCCTTGGCCCACGCCCATGCTTGCCCGGCCGAGTTCGCGGGCCCGAAGCCGACCACGGTGCTGACGTCACGTTGGAAGGGTGTCTCGTCGCCGACCGCGAATGGCACATGTGCTGGTGGTCGAGCATCCCAACCCAGGAGCGAGGAGTAGACGCCGACCAGGACCTGCTCTTGTCCTTCCCAACTGTAGGTGGCACGAAGCCCGGGGTCACGAGTAGCTGCGACGAAGTCATCTTTGCCCAGCATCGCCGCAAGCACCGCGCGGGCCAAATCGGCAGGGTCGCCCGCCGTATGGACCAAACCAGTGCCGTGTTCGCGCACGAACTCTGCCTGCGCATCACAGTCGCTCACGACCGCGGGGATGCCAGCGTGCAAATATTCGAAGAGTTTGTTGGCAAGCGCCATCTCATGACTGCCGAAGTGCAGCAGTGGGATAAGGCCTACATCCGCCGAAGCAAGGAACGCTGAAACCTCATGTGGCGCAACAGGATCAAGCAAGTGGACACGGTCCGAAACAGCCAATGACCGAGCCTGCTCTGCGAGTCGTAGCACCGCAGGCCCGTTGGTGTTGGGTACGGCCACAACCGCGAGATGCACGCCGGGAAGGAGGGGCAGCGCCGCCACCGCAGTTTGCACACCGCGGGCTACCTGCACACCGCCGCTGTAGACCATAAGCGCTACGCCTTGGGCTAATCCGAGAGTCTCCCGAATACCTCTCACCGATTCGTCGGTGGCACCCACCGGCGGGATGTTCAACACGACGTCCGGCAACGAGGCAAGCGAGTAACGCTTCTGCAGAGCCCGCGCGAGCGGTGGCGACACCGTGATGACACGGTCGGCGTCACGGATGAACTCATCTTCGAGATCGGCCCACGCCGCCACAATGCGTGCGGTCCGAGAACCGTATTGGGAAAGGCCGACGACCCACTCATGTGAGTCATAGATCCATGCACATTCGCGGCCTTGGGCTCGCGCACGTCGCACAGCGCGCGAGGCAACGCCAACCATATGTACGTCATGCGCGTGGATGACGTCAGGGGCGAGCACGTCGAGGATCGCGCGGAAAGCTAACTCGTAGTCGTCGGCCTCAGGTACCACCGCTCGCCAATGCGCCGCGATAGTGCGCGCACCCACACTCTTGTCCCAGGCGCGCCACGCGAGAGTGCGCGCTCGATCAGTGCGACGACCAAGCGCCGATCGAACGCGCAGACTCTGGCTCGCGAAGTCGAGCCGAGCCTTGGCCAGCCCCGACTTGCCATCAGCATCGCGGCGCGCAAGCTCGAGGCTGAGCCGCGCGGCACTCTCAAGGGCCGGCGTCCGGTAACCGATTGGCAGCCGCATCGATCGGCGCCGAGCGCGGCCCTCCTGCCGAGCCGCGCGAAGGGCGAAAGCGACTGGTACACGGACGATATGAACCTCGCCCAGCATCGACTCGGTGCGCTCGCCAGACGACGAATACGCGACGATGGTCACTCGCGCACCCGCGCGCGACAACGTCGTTGCGCTCTTGAGTACTCGATTGTCGGTGGTGACGTCATTGCCGACGATCATCACCACATGCGGCGGGGTCGAACGTGCGCTACCGCCCGACGACGTCGCCGTCATGGTCAGGCTGTACCCAGGACGCGACGCGTTACGCCTGGGAACTGGCTGGCATCAGTAACTCGTCGGCCGTCAACGATGACTCGTAGGCCAGGCAGGTCATCGGCCGACAGCGCGCGATATTCAACGTGATCGGCTTGTACGACTACGGCATCGACCTGTTCACCGAGGTGGTAGGGAGCCCAGCCGTATCCGGCAAGTTCAACGTCGGTGTACATCGGGTCATGGACGAAAACCTCAGCGCCTCGTGCCCGCAATGCCTCGACCGTGGGGAAGACTCCGGAGAACGCCGTCTCCTTGACCCCGCCGCGATACGCCGCGCCCAGCACTGCAACACGAGCGCCTGCGAGATCGCCATATGCACCCTCAAGAACGCCGACCGCATATTCGGGCATTGCCGCATTGGCCTCGCGCGCAGCCCGAACCACCGTCGCCGACGGATCGTTCCAGAGGTACATGCGCGGGTAGATCGGAATGCAGTGCCCACCGACCGCGATGCCCGGCAAGTGGATGTGGCTATAAGGCTGCGAGTTGCTAGCAGCAATTACTTGATAGATGTCGATGCCGTTATCAGCGGCAAATCTCGCGAACTGGTTGGCCAGGCCAATGTTCACATCGCGATAGGTGGTCTCAGCCAGTTTGGCCAACTCAGAGGCTTCAGCACTGCCGAGATCCCACACCCCATTGGGGCGGTCTAGGTCAGGGCGATCATCGAACTCAAGCACTGCTTCGTAGAACGACACTCCACGCTTTGCGCTCTCGACGTCAACGCCACCAACCAGTTTGGGGTACTTACGCAGGTCGGCGAAGACCCGACCAGTGAAGACCCGCTCTGGGGAGAACACCAAGGAGAAGTCGGGCCCGCAGGTGAGACCAGATCCAGCCTCTAGCATCGGGAGGAATCGTGAGCGTGTGGTCCCAACGGGGAGGGTGGTCTCAAACGACACGAGAGTGCCAGGCTTCAGCCCACGCGCGATGTCGGCAGTTGCGGCATCCATCCAGCCAAAGTCCGGGATGCCCTCAGCATCAACGAAAAGTGGGACCACCACAACAACTGCGTCACTGACGGCAACGGCCGCTGCAGTATCAGTGGTGGCCTTGAGTAATCCACGCGACACGACATCAGCGAGCTTCTCCGCCAGGTGAGCCTCGCCCGGGAACGGCTCGATTCCAGCATTAACCAGATCCACGGTGGCTGCATTGACGTCGGCTCCGATGACCTCGTGCCCGAGGCTAGCGAACTGGACGGCCAGCGGTAGGCCGATCTTGCCGAGTGCGACGACCGTGATGTTCACAGATTTGCCTTGACGTCAGGAAGCAATGGGGGCGACCTGAGCATACCGGCCACCATTAGCCCACCCTGCGACTCGCCCGGTGGCTAGGACCACCGTCGCATCGACAAGATCGTTCTATTGGGATGCGTGTGAGGGTCGCAACGTGTGCTTGGTCGACCGTCGAAGGCAGGTTGGAACGAACTTGGTCGGCTAGACTCAGCATGCCCGACCAGCCCCGAAGGAGCCGATCTATGCGCGTCCTGTCTGTGGTCGGTGCGCGACCTCAGTTCATCAAGCTCGCACCGATCGCGGCTGAATTCGCACGCTCGCAGATCGAGCACGTGATCGTGCACACAGGGCAGCACTATGACGAAAGCATGTCGAGCCGTTTCTTCGCCGACCTGCAGATCCCCGAGCCAGACATCTCCCTCGACATTGGTTCTGGAAGTCATGGAGTGCAAACCGGCGGGATGCTTGCTGCCCTCGACGGAGTTCTCAGCGAACAGCAGCCCGACTGGGTGCTCGTCTACGGCGACACCAATTCGACCCTCGCTGGCGCACTAGCCGCGGTGAAACTCCATCTGCCTGTGGCGCACCTCGAAGCTGGGCTGCGCTCGTTTAACCGCCGGATGCCCGAAGAGCACAACCGAGTGCTCACTGACCATGCGGCTGACCTACTTCTAGCGCCGACCATCGTGGCGATGAAGCACCTAGCGGCCGAAGGCCTTGCCGAGCGCGCGATCCTTGTTGGCGACGTCATGACCGATGTTTGCCTGCACGTCCGCGACCAAGTGCTGGCTGACCCTGCGGCCATACCTTCGCTGCCCATCTCCGCCGGCGAGTCCTACGTAGTGGCAACCATCCATCGCGCCGACAACACCGACAATGCTGAGCGGCTCGCGAACGTGATCAACGCCCTGCGCTCGATAAATAGCAAGGTGCTACTTCTCGTCCATCCCAGGCTCGCGGTACGCGCGGCCGAGTTCGGCATTGAGCTAGACGGTGGCTCACTCATCAGCTTGCCCCCGCTTGGTTACGCCGAGATGGTGTCCGCGGTCCTCGGCTCAGCCGGCGTAGTCACCGATAGCGGCGGACTCCAGAAAGAGGCGTTCCTGCTCGGCCGCCCGACCACCACATTGCGCACTGAAACCGAGTGGGTTGAGACACTCGCCGACGGCTGGAACGTCCTAGATCCATGGCTGGACCACATCGCCGAACTCGCTACGCGTCCCATTCCGGCTGCGACCCGCGCCACGCCCTACGGAGACGGCCAAGCCGCAGCTGCCGTCGCCTCCGCACTCACAGCCCGACTCACGGAACGAGAGATCCACTCAAGATGAACTCGGTTCCGCGCGTTCTGATGATCGTCGATAACTCCGTCGAGGGCGACTCTCGGGTCCAGAAGTCGGCGCGATCGATGGCCGAAAGTGGCTGGAACGTCTTACTTCTTGGACGAGCGCCCTCGAGCGATCCGGTCACCTACGCACTTGGTGGCGCGCAGGTCCACCTAGCAGTAATGCCACGTGAGTGGGACATGCGTAAGCGCCGATCACCAGGTGTGAACCTGCGCTATCCACTGGCGTACACCGATCGCGACATCCTGGCAGAACGCAACTTACGCAACGCATTTCGTCGCCTCGATTTGCAAGCTCGCATAGGCGAAAAGGGCAGCGCATCGATCCCACACCGGCTGCGGGTGAAGGTGGCACGAGTGGTGCACCGGGTTCGAGCACGCCAATTCAGGAAGTCTCTCGCGCACGCGACCAAGGTCCGCACCAAAGCAGGTCTGCCATGGGTTGGCCGCTCAGGTTGGGCCAATGACGATCCGATGCTCGCCGAGCTTGAACTCGCCTATGCACTAGTCATCGACCAGTTCAAACCACACCTCATTCATGCGCACGATTACCGCAGCATCGGCATCGCCGTGCGTGCGGCTGACCGCATCGCGCGCAGCGGCGCCCGACCGCCAGTGATCTACGACGCTCACGAATTCCTGCCCGGGGTCGGGCTTCCAGATGCCAAACGGCGACGCGGCCTCGAGCGCAATGAGGCACTTCACCTCAAGCGTGCCGATGCGATCGTCACCGTCGGCGATGGGGTCGCCGACCGACTCGTAGAGGCACACAAACTCACCACTCGACCAATGATCGTCCTCAATGCGCCGCCCGCCGAAATGGCTGATATCCCAAGCGATATCCGCACCGACTGTGGCCTAGCTGAAGGCGTCCCCATCGTCGTCTACTGCGGCGCCTCGGCAGAGCGACGCGGACTCGACGTCATGATCGAAGCCCTGCCCAGGCTGCCCGACGTCCACGTCGCGCTACTGACCAAAGCCAATGCGTACACCGCGGCGCTTGAGAAGCGGGCAGCCGAACTCGGCGCCGCAGATCGGGTCCATGTACTTGCCTATGTCCAACCCGAGGCCGTTAGCGCCTACCTTCGCACCGCTGACGTCGGCTGCTCGCCGCTGCTGTCCACCCTCAATCACGAATTGGCGCTTCCGACCAAGATGTTCGAGTACGCACACGCAGGCTTGCCCATGCTCACCAGTGATGTCGCAGCAACCAGCGAGATGGTGCGCAGGCACAAGATCGGCGAGGTCTTCCGAAAGTCTGACGTCGATGACTATGTCGAAGCGCTCTCCCGGATCTTGGCTGACCCCGATTCTTATCGCTACGACGAGTCACTGCTCAGCGAATGGACATGGGAAGCGCAGTCGGCCCCGGTCAGCGGTCTCTACCGGAGTCTGCTTGGCCGTGGGCCAAACCAGGAACTCGACGAACCAGACGACCCCGAAGTGCCTGATCGGGATAACGGCTCTCTGTCTTCGGCCGATGACGACTTCGTCCTTGCTGATGAATCGCTCGACCTCGCAGTCGACGAATTCGCCGACGAGTAACCGCTGCGAGCAACCCGACGGCCTAGCATGAGGGCAATGTCCAAGCTGACTCCCGGTCCTATCGATCAGCCCGGAACTCCGCGCGTCGATACCGGGCGCACCCACCAACAAGCAGTGCGCTTCCTCCTAGTCGGGGGCCTTAGTTACGTCGTCGATGTCAGTGTCTTATGGGCCGTGGTCACCTTGGGAGGGTGGGCACTTGTGGTGGGGACCACGGCTGCGTTCGCTGCGGCTTTCGTCGTCAACTACGGCCTTGGTCGTGTGTGGGTTTTCCGCGCGGCCGGAGCGCACGGACCGCAGGTGGCTCGCTACTCCGCCCTAGTCGCTCTGAACTACGCGCTCACATTGGTCTTCATGACCTCGTTGACCGGCTTCGGCGTTGGGCTCGTGATTGCCAAGACCATCAGCGTCGCGATCCTCGCCGTACTCAACTTCTTCGTTGGGCGACATTGGGTTTATCGCTGACGCACCCAGCTATGACTTCCCTGACCTCGAGTTAGCGCGGGCTCTCTTCAATGTCTAGGACTAAGGCTTGGATCAACATGAATACGCCGGTCATGCCGGGGGCCACTGACAAGAGCCATGTGCCGGTGCTCGCTTCGCGCGGACCGATCGAGTACGCAACGGCGAAGACTCCGACGAAAAAGCCAAAACCCGCCAACAGTAAACCCGTGAACAAGAGCAGGGCCACTGGCGAGAATGAAGGCACCACGTACTTACGAACGATGCGCTGCCAAAACCCACGCCACAGCGTGCCAAGAAGTCGGGGCACAACCTTGTGCAGCCTGATTCCAGAGACCTCTTCACCGTAGACCGCGGGGATTGGCACGTCTCGAGCGCGGACGTTAGCGATGTTGAGATTGATCAGCAGGCTGTTCTCGAACTCGTAGCCGCGCGCGATCGAATCAGAATCGAGCAGGCGCCAAGCTTCCGCCGATAGTGCGGTGTACCCATTCTGCGGATCAAACAGATGCCAATAGCCCGAGGAAGCCTTAGTCAGAAACGACAAGACCACGTTGCCAAAGATGCGAGTGCGCGACATCCCCGAGTAAGACGAAGCATTGAAGAATCGATTGGCCTTAGCGAAACCGACGCCCTGATGGACGATTGGATCAAGCAGAGCTGATAGGTAATTCGGGTCCATCTGAGCATCGCCCGCCATCACGACCGAGACATCGCAGCCCTCGGCAAACAGCGTCTTATGCCCAGTAAGAATTGCGCTACCGACACCACCATTGTGCTCATGGGTAATCACGCTGACTCTGGGATCGTCGACTGCACGCGCCCGATCAGCGGTGTCGTCGGTACTCGCGTCATCCACCACGACGATCCGATCAACGAAATCGGGCATAGTCGTCAAAGTGGTGGCGATGAGCCGGGATTCATTCCAGGCAGGAACGACCACGCCCACCCTCAGCCCCTGGTACACGGTGTCACTCCCTTTCGCGTGAAGCGGTGTGGCGCTTTGATCGCACCTTGATCACAGTGGAATGGAGCAGCGAAACCTCTTGCGGCAGAATCAACTTCACGATTCGCTCAGTAGCAAAGACCTACGATTGGCAGCGCAACAATGCCGGTCAACGATCGACGTAAGTGTATCGGCGCGGTCAGCACGGTCGGCGCTCTGCGAATGTGGCGTGCAAAGGATCAAGCAAGTTGCCTCAGGCCAGAGGGTGCACTCGGCAGAGGTCAAGCGTCTTGGTGAGTAGCCCAAGGCTCTGACCGGCCCACGGCCGTGTTGATGGCAATCGCAGATCCTTCGCCGAAGGTACCCAAAGGTCGCGGTGGGCTAGGGCCGTGCCAGAGAAGGCATAGTCAATGCCCTTGACTCGCAACCAAACCTCACCATCGCTACCCCCACAGAGGACAGTCGCACTCGGCACCGACAGGGGCCACTGACCAACCAGAGTCGCTGCCGACGCCTTGCCCACAACCTCGAGTGGCGACGGCCGGGAAACCACATAACTGGCAAAGATCACCAAGGCCGAGGTTGCAATCGCCACTAGGACCATTGAACGTGCGGCCCTGCTCTGGGTCGAAACCGCTTGGTGCTCATGGTGCGATAGCAGGGACCGATAGTGCATCGATCGCGGCTCGAGGAAGCGATGTAGCACGACTGCTTGAGCGACGACGAAGAGTGGACACACCGGCGAGAGGTAGCGCAGCACGTCAATACCGTTCAGCGCGGCCGTGGCTACGGGCACTGCGGCGGCACCCAAGATCGCCCAGCCCAGAGGCTCTCGCATCAGCAGCACAGTGGCGGCCAGTCCAAGAATCAGCACCAGGGCCAAGGCGATCGAACCGGGGAACAGCGCCGCGTATGCCTGGCCCACTTTGCCCGGCAACTCAGTCAGGGCAGAAACAAGTGCGCCCGAGGTTGACTGGCCCGGGTACTGGAGCCGGGTCCACGCGAGAACGTCATAGGGTGCCCACTTGGAGATCGCAACCGTGCTGGTGACCCCGGCGAGCAGCGAACATCCAACGTAAGGGAGCCACAGACGTAGGACGGACCGTCGATCTCCGCGCGAGAGCAGTACATCGCCAGCCGCAGCACACACGCACATCGCAGGAACGAGCATTCCAGCTTGCCTGGTCAGCGAAGCGACGATCGCAAGAGTGCCCAACCAAACGAATCCGGAGGTGCTAGGCCTGCGGCCTGCCAGCGGCAGGCATAGGAATGCAGCAACCACAACCAGCATGAGCACTGACTCCGTGAACAGGCCGGTACCCCAATAGGACCAGCCCCTGCTGAGCACGAAGATCGCAAGCGGAGGAGCTAACGCCCAGGTTGCACCCCAGCGCCGAGCAGCAACACCGATCAGTGCAAGCGTGCCAAGTCCGCACAAGATTCCAGGGACGAAGATCGCCTTGATCCCCATTAGCGGTAGGAAGATATCGCCAAGAAGGGGCAGCACCGTGCGCGGGTAGACCAGTGGCGCAATGTCGGGGTTGAGGAATCGCGCCTTATGCCAGTCACCCGCGTAACTGAAGTACGCGGCCACCTCATCCAGCGAATCGCGATACCCGACACCGGAGTACTGCAGCATCATCGACGTGTAATACATCTGATCGCCATTAGCGGGCGCCGCATATTGGATCAGTCCTTGATCCCGCGCGGCCGTGAGAGCCAACCGCCCAGGTAGAAGAGACCAGAGCACAGCCACAGCCACTAGGACCAAACTCGCGACCGCCACCAAGCGTCTCGCACGCGGGTTCCGAGGCGTGGCAACAGCACCAGTGCGTGTCAGATCCGTCGGATCCCGCAGAGCTTCCTGCGATCGCGACGGCCCGTCAGCCATCGCTAACCCAAACCGCCCGGCGTCGCGACCACAACAGTTACGCCCTCGCGCGCCGACTGCAGCGCAGCCTCGGCAACCGCTACCGTCGCCAGGCCCTGGCGCATGGTGACGATGTCGGCATCCTTGCCGAGAACGGCATCGCGGAACTGCTCGTGCTCGGTGCGCAGTGGTTCAGGTTTGGCAATCGCGTATCTGATGACGTCACCTTCGGACACGCCGCGGAACTGCGCGATGTCGTCCCAGGCGGTCGCCACGGTGCCGTTTGCATAGAACGTGAGATCAGCAGTGAGAGTGTCAGCGATGAAGGCGCCTCGCTCACCAGTGATGATCGTGACGCGCTCCTTGAGCGGCGAGAGCCAGTTGACCAAGTGGCTGGTGACAGTGCCATCAGCGAGCTTGCCGACAATGGCGACGAGGTCTTCGTGCTCGCGCCCGGAGCGGTGGGCCACCTGGGCCGCCACCGACACGAATGGCTGCCCAGTAACCCATGCCGTGAGGTCAATGTCATGTGTCGCAAGGTCTTTCACGACACCAACATCAGCTATGCGCGCCGGGAAGGGCCCTTGACGACGGGTGGCGATCTGGTGAACCGCACCGAGGTCGCCAGCAGCCAGCCGCCGACGCGCCTCTTGTAGCGCGGGGTTATACCGCTCGATGTGCCCCACCGCGCCCACTAGACCGCGGGCTTCAAAGGCGACGGCCAGCCGGGTCGCCGACTCGACATCAGGTGCGAGGGGCTTTTCGACCATGGCGTGCACGCCAGCCTCGGCAAGAGCCAAGCCAGCCGCCTCGTGATACGCGGTGGGCACCGCAACCATGCAGTAGTCGATGCCCAGTGCGATCAATTCCTCAACGCTGCCAACGACCGGACGTCCACCGGCTACGCCGTGAACATCACCCGCCGGGTCAGCAACAGCAACAAGCTCGACACCATCGAGCGAGCCGAGTACTCGAGCGTGGTGACGACCCATCATGCCTAGCCCGATAAGACCGGCACGCAATGCCATCAGGCACCCGCCGAAGCGAGATCGTTGACGACAGACACGATTGTCTCGAGATCTTGCTGCGAAAGTGAAGGATGTACTGGAAGGCTCAAGCACTCGCGGGCTGCCTGCTCGGTAACAGCCATCCGCTCGCACACGCCCGCCGGACAACATCCGGATGTGCCGCACTGACGATCGGCGCCCAGCCGGGGTGAGAACTGGATCAGTGAAGGTAGCCGGTGGTTGGGGATCGGGTAATAGACACCGTTGCCCACACCGCGCTCGGTGAGTGCCGCAGCAAACACATCACGGTCCTGGTCAACCACGCGAATCGTGTACTGGTGGTAGACGTGAGTAGCGCCAGGCGCAACCGGCGGGACCACGACTCCGCGGAGATTGGCTGACAGGAACGCGCCGTTGTCTTGCCGCTGCTTGGTCCAGCCGGCGAGCTTGCCAAGTTGTACGCGACCGATTGCAGCGTGCACGTCGGTCATTCGCGCATTGAAACCAATGACCTCGTTCTCGTACCGCTTTTCCATACCTTGATTGCGCAGCAGTTTTACTCGACGGGCGAATGCCTCATCGACGCATGACACCATGCCGCCCTCACCGGAGGTCATGTTCTTGGTGGGGTACAACGAGAACATCGCGAACTCGCCGAAGGTGCCGACCGGCTGCCCCTGCCAAGCCGCCGAATGGGCCTGTGCCGCGTCTTCGTAGATGGCCAAACCATGCTTGGCAGCGATAGCACCCAACGCAGTCATATTCGCGGGGTGGCCGTAGAGGTGCACAGGCATGATGCCCTTGGTACGAGGCGTAATCGCGGCCTCAACCGCGGCCGGATCCAGGCAGAAGTAATCGGGTTCGATGTCGGCAAAGACCGGTGTGGCACCAGTGAGGGCAACTGAATTGGCGGTAGCCGCGAACGTAAACGATGGCACGATCACCTCATCGCCCGGGCCGACACCAGCGGCGAGCAGGCCGAGGTGTGATCCCGCGGTACCGGAGTTGACGGCCACGCATGTCCAACCACCAGCAACTTGAGCACCGAACTCGGTCTCGAAGGCAGCAACCTCAGGACCGCCGGCGATCATGCCCGAGCGAAGGACTCGGTCTACTGCCTCACGTTCCTCGTCACCGATGAGTGGCTTGGCTGCGGGGATCATGCCTGGACCTCCGTGAGGGTCTCGTCATTCTGGACGTAACTTGTTCCGGTCTCAGGGCAAATCCAACGGCCCTCGCCTACGGACTCGAGTGGCACACCTGCACGGCCTACCCAGCGAATTCGTTTTGCGGGCACACCAGCAACCAGAGCAAAGTCGGGAACGTCGCGCGTGACCACAGACCCTGCTGCCACTAGTGCCCAACGGCCGATCGTCACTGGGGCTACGCAAACACTGCGCGCACCGATCGACGCGCCTTCTCGAACCGTGACCCCCACTGGAACCCAGTCGTGACCAGACTTTTGCGTGCCGTCGGGGTTGACCGAACGTGGGTAGTGATCGTTGGTAAGAACCACTGCGGGGCCAATGAAGACGCCGGCCTCAAGCACCGCGGGTTCGTACACCAACGCGTAGTTTTGAATCTTGGAGTTATCGCCGATGGTGACGCCGGTGCCGACATAGGCGCCTCGTCCAACCACGACGTTCTCGCCGAGAACGGCACCTTCACGAACCTGAGCGAGATGCCACACCGATGATCCCTCGCCGATGATGGCCCGGTCGTCGACGTCGGCGCTGGGCACAATGCGCGGGGGCACAGGGCTCCTCAACAGGGGTGTCGGGCGAGCCCGGCAAACGCACAAGGCTCAACCTGGACTCTACCCGATGGGCTCTTCCGGGCTGACCGTCGCCGCGTGACCTCTGTCTCTGACAACGCGCCTGAAATGCACCATTTCGGTGCGTATCAGCCCACCGCCCTGGCCGATACGATGTGCCTCGTGAGCCGGCGCCCGCATCTGCTGTATGTCGCATGGGGGTACCCACCCTGTCGCGGCGGTGGCGTCTACCGCGCGCTCGCCACTCCCAACGCATTTGCGGCGGCAGGTTGGGACGTCACCGTGCTCACCGTCGATCGTGACACCTTCCTGAAGTACACCGGCACCGACGAGTCGCTTGAGGCGCTCATCAACCCTGCCATCAACGTAGTTCGCACGCCCTTTGTCTGGGATGCGCTCGAGACGGACATCCGGCGCTACTCATGGCTACGTGCTCACGCACCTCGGGTGTGGCGCCGCTGGCGAAAGTACGCCGAGAAGTGCAAACGCTTCCCCGACATCGGTTACTCGGGTTGGCGTCCTGACCTCGAGGCTGCCGCGACACGCATCCACGCCGAGCACCCAGTGGATCTCGTCGTGGCCACTGCAAATCCGGCCACTGCATGGATGGCGGCGTGGGCCTTGCACAAATCTGCTGGCGTCCCCTACGTGCTCGATCAACGTGATGGCTGGACTCTTGACGTCTTTAGCGGTCAACGTCATCACACTGAACGCAGCCGCATCGGTCGGTGGGAGCGGCGGCTACTGTCGTCAGCGCGCGAGGCCTGGTTTGTCAACGAACCCATCCGTACCTGGTACGCCAAGGAGTACCCAGCGCTGGCCGATCGCATGCATGTCGTGATGAACGGGTGGGACGCCGACCTCGCGCCAGCTGCGGCAGCGCCGACACCCGCCACACGGCCACTGACCTTCGGCTACATCGGCACGATCAGTCGGATGGTTCCGCTCGGCGAGTTCGTCGCAGGATGGGAGCGCGCACGAGCGAGCGACGATGTGGTCGCGCAAGCGCGCGCGGTGCTCCGCGGATATCTGGGGTTCTATACCACTCCGAACCCCGCACAGTTGCAACTCGTCACCGATGCCGAGAAGTCCGGAGTCAGCTTCGACGGGCCTGTCCCCAAGGCTGAGATTGCTTCTGTTTACAACGGTTTTGATGTTCTGCTCCTGATCCTCGGCAGTGGCTTGTATGTGACGAGCGGGAAGGTGTTTGAGTACCTCGCCACTGGCTTACCCGTTGTGTCGGTTCACGACCCGTCCAACGCCGCTACTGATGTGCTGCGCGGCTATCCACTGTGGTTTCCGGCGCGGAGTCTTGCTCCCGACGACATCGCCGATGCACTGATTGGGGCAGCGCATGCCGCTCTCGATGCCGACGAAGCTACCCGGATCGCGGCTCGAGAATTCGGTCAGCAGTATCGCCGCGACCGGCAGCTTGACCCGCGTGTCGAAGCGCTCACTATCTCGGCCGCCGCCGCGCAGGTGCCGGCGTGAAGGTCGTCATCCTCACCACCCTGCGCACCGGCCGCGTCGAGGGCCTCGAAGCCGCGGTAGCCCGATGGGTCGCAGCGGGCGATCACGTGGCACTGATCACGCTGCACGACCAGGGCTTGGCACCGCAGAACCTCGTCGAACTCGTAGTGCTCGGCGCACCCAGCACGGGTGCGCGGTTGGGCGTCATCGGACGCGCACTAGTGCGCCTCTACCCCGGATCGCTGGCTCGCCAACTGCACCGCAAGCTCCAGGCCTCGAAGTCGGCGCAGACCGCAATCAAAAGCGCCGACATCCTGGTCGCGGCAGACACTCCCGCGATCACGACCCTCTGGAAAAACTCGCGCAAACGTCCTGATCTGCCGCACATCTCGGGGCTGGCCGCCGCACTTCAACTAAGTCAGGGCTGAGGGCTCACTGCCGCGCTAGTTTCATGACAGCGGCGGCAAACTCCGCATAGGACTCCGCACCGGTGGTATCGGACCAGGAACGCGCCGCGTTCCGTTGGCTTTCAAGCAGTGCGGAGTTATCGACGTATGAGTTCAGTGCTCGAGTTGCTGCCATTACGTCTGCTACGACGACGCCCGCGCCCACCGAAGTCACGAGCTCGGCTTGGCGCGGCAACGGTGTCGCGATAACGGGCAGGCCACACGCCAGGTACTCGTACACCTTGGTCGGAACGGCTTCGCGAAAGGCAGGCGTGTCGTGGAGGAATGAAAGCCCGACCCAGGCTCCACGTGCGAATGCCCAGGCCTCATGCGGTGGACGTCGGCCGCGCAACCGCACACGTCCAGCAACATCGTCGCTCAGCAAACGAAGTTCGAGTGCGCTGAGGTCATCAGCAGCCACAGGGCCGACCAGATCCAAAGTCCAGTTCGGCGCGGCCGCGATTGCCTCGACCATGTCGAAAAGCCCGCGCGAATGTCGTAAGTCACCGACGTAGAGAGCGCGTGGCTCGGTGTCCAAGGGGCCCGGTGTGGGCAGATACCCACCGTAGGGAAGGTTGCGCAGAACCAGTCGCGAGCGCGCGGCGAGCGGCGGAACCTGGCTGTCGGCGACCACCGTGAGATCTGCGCGACGCGCTAGCGCAGTCGCGATACTCGTTGCTGCCCTGGCGAAAAGGCCGACCGGGCCATGTGCCCAAGATCGATCAGCAAGCAACGCTGCGTAATCCTCATGCACGTCGACAACGAGTTTGTGGCCTGCGACTCGGCGCAACCATGAACTCGGCACCGCGTCGGGATCAAGGACGATGAGCACTCGTCCATTGGCCTGCCAGGGCGACACCAGCGCGTCGAACATCCGACCGCGCATCCCTCGCCGCGGGCGGGTTCGTACCGCCTGAGCCACCGGCGGTGCAGCCGTGGGATCACCAAGGCCAACCACCTCAACAGTGAGCCCGACGTCGGTGAGTGCAGCGACCAACCGATGAAGACGAGCATCGGCGACGTCGTGCCCCGAGGTCACCACGCTGACATCGCACGTGGACCTACCGCGCGACATCAAGGTCACATGTCTTCGAGCGTGTAGGCCGATTCGCCGACCTTCACAAAACGCGTGTACTCGGCGATGACGTGTTCGGGAGTGCCTCGCAACATGAGCTGGCCCTTGTTGAGCCAGATCGCGTCGTTGCACATGTCCTTCACCGTTCCGAGCGCGTGGCTGACGAGAAACATCGTGCGCGCCTCGGATACCAGTTCAGCCATCTTGGCCGCAGCCTTTGCCTTGAACTTGGCATCACCTGCCGACAGTGCTTCGTCGACCAGGAGGATGTCGGGATCCATGTGCACCGCAACAGCAAACGCGAGACGACTGAACATGCCGGATGAGTAAGTACGCATCGGCATATCCATGAAGTCACCGAGTTCGGAGAACTCTGCGATCTCGATGTACTTCTCGGCAATTTCAGCGCGGGTGTAGCCAGCAGCTAAACCGCCGAGAAGCACGTTCTCCTCACCGGACAGATTCGGGTTGAAGCCGACTCCGAGGGCAAGCAGGGTGCTGACCTTCCCGCGTACCTCGATCCGACCACTGGTGGGCGGAAGAATCCCGGCAATCGCTCGCATCAGGGTGGACTTGCCGGCGCCGTTGCTACCAACGATGCCCAGAACTGTGCCCTGTGGGACGTCGAACGAGACATGCTTAACTGCCTCGACCTCACGTACCGCGCGCTCGCCCCGGCCAAGGCGTAAGACGGCGTCCTTGAGAGTTGGACGCCTTTCGAATGTGGTGCGGTAGGTGATGCTGAGGTCCTGCACCCGAACTACCGGAGCACTAGAGGCGGACGGCAAAATCTCGCTCCCTCGACATGAAAACGAGCGCGCCGGCGATCAAAGTGCCGAAGGCCCAAGCAAACGCCTGCAGCCACATGGACCAGGGGATCAACTCACCGCGAACGAGGAGATCGCCCCAGCCACCGAGCAGGCTGAACAACGGGTTCGCGAACTCCAGGATCTTCAACTTCTCGGGCACGTTCTCGGGGTAATACAGGACCGGCGAGAGATAGAGCCAGATGCGCACGAAGTACGGCAGGAAACTGGTCGTGTCGCGGAAGTAGACCTGCAGTGTAGCCAGCAGCATCGCCAGGCCAGTGGCAAAGACGATGATCAGCACAAGCATCGGGATCGCGAGAAGCTGCACCCAGCTAAATGACAAGTGGCTGACCACGGCGGCCAACAGGAATATGGCCATGGTCGGGACGAACTTACGAACCGCCACATAGACAGTCGAGAGCGGCAAGAGCATTCGCGGGAACGCGGTGTTCATGATGATTTTGCTTGCCGAAATCACCGATGATGCGCCGCCAGCCATTGCGCCAGAGACAAGGTAGAACGCGAACAGGCCAGCTAGTAGATGTGCGAAATAGCCACTCGGCAACTTGTCCGAGCCGCCACGCAACACCATGACCAGGACGTAATAGACCGAGGCGAGCAGCAATGGGTTGAGGACATTCCACAAGACACCCAGCGCGGTGTCCTGATGGTGCACACGGATGCTCGACTTGGCCATCTCGAAAGCGAACTCTCGTCGGCGCCACAACTCACGGAAGTACGGCCGCATTCGGGGAAGCCCGGCTCGATGCGGCTCGTAGACGTGAAAGTCGCCTAGGAAGTCGTCGTCGGCTTCGATGGCCGTACGGCGGATCGACACGCGAGGACCTTCCGAGGATGGGAATGCGGACACCACCAAAGTGCGGGGCGCATCGTCCAGACTACCGTGCCCCGCATCGGGCTCGCGGCTGACCCGCGGCTCGCAAATGTCCACAAAATAGCCCAGCGATGGGACAGCAACGGGCTAGCGACGGCAGGCAGGACAGGCCACTGCCCTACTTCGCTCCGAGGTCGTCATAGACCTTATGAAGAGTTCGCGAGTCGGCATCCCACGACAGAGTGCCAGCGGCAGCGGCCACCGATGCCACCAGTTCGCCATACCGAGCAACCGCCCGACGAATCGCCGCTACAAGAGCTGCCGGATCGCCCGGCGCATAGGTCTCCCCAAGGTCGAATTGGCGCACAACCGAAGCGAGTTCAGACACATCGGTTGCAATCACCGGCACTCCTGCATGCACTGCGTGGAAAAGTTTGTTCGGCAGCGCGAGCACATGGCTTTCGAACTTGTCCGAGTGAGTCACAAGTGCGAGACCATTCGTGCGCAGCAGGGCTGTCACGTCATCAACGGAGATCGGGGCAAGGATCTGCGCCTTCGCAGCCGCGATCTGGTCTTGGTTGCGACCGAGCCACACCTCATCGGTCGGTCCGACCAAAGTGAGGGGTAGGTCAGTAGTGCGGGCCGCCGCCGCCAGCACAGTCTCAAGCTCACGGAAGGCATCGACTCGTCCGGCATAGACCAGGCCGCAGGGGTGATCAGCCAGTGGTACGCCGATCTCAGCACGCACCGGAAACGAGTTGCGAACGACCACGACATGCGACCAGCCGTAACTGGCTCGTAGTGAGTTGGCCACACCCTCACCAACGGTGATCACTGCTGCAGCAGCCTGGCCGAGCCGTCCTTCGAGCTGACGTTCGCCTCGGTCCTGCAACGGAGTCGGACGATACTGCCGCTGCCTGCCGAGCCAGAGCTCGTGCGAGTCGTAGATGTAGGGCACACCTCGCTCGACCGCCACGGTCGCACCCGACTCGAGAGCAGTGAAGTCGTGCGCATGTACTACGTCGAAATCACGCGTACGAGCATCCGCAAGCGCCGCTCGCGCCCAGGAGCCAAATGCCTGGTTGCGATGCTGGGGCAGCAGTGTCCAGCGCGCCATCCGCTGCAGCGTCGAGAGTCGACGTCCCGACGCAGAGGCCTTGCCAGCCGGGCGAAATACGCTGGTCGCGCCAGCGCTCGATACGGTGATACCTGACGGGGGAACGAAGTCAGAGGGCACATCCTTGCCGATGACATGCACCGAATGCCCTACAGCAACAAGGGATCCCGCCTCACGCAACACGCGCGTATCGGTGACAACGGAGGTAGCGACAAGCATCAGGATTCGCATCAGCACGCAACTCCCGCAGTTTCGACAGCGCACAGGACGCATCCACGCTGTCGTCGGATCTGCAGGGGCACTAGTTGATCCTAGGGTCGAACGAGTCGGGGCAGCCCTGACCCGCCGGAGAATGGACTGGGTCGACCTCGATCTACTACGAGGTGCGCGCGAGTTCCTTGGCAAAGATGTCGCGGAAGTCAGCAGCGTCAGCAGCCCGAGGATTCGATGCGGTAGACGTATTCGCCAACGCCTTCGCTGCAAGCAGATCGAGGTCAGCGGGGTCGATCAGGTCCGACAGGTTGGGGATCCGCAGCGAAGTGTTGAGATCACGCACGTACGCGATGGCCGACTCGGCAGTTGCCTGATCATCGACTCCGGCTGGGAGCCCGAACGCATGCGCGAGGCGCACGTACTTGTCGCGGGATACCGGCAGGTTGTACTCCATGATCATCGGTAGCCCGATGGCACAGGTGACACCGTGCGGGGTGTCGTACGTGGCACCGATTGCCTCAGCGATTGAGTGACAACCGGCGACATCGGTGATCCCCACCGCAAGGCCCGACACCAGGCTTGCCTGAGCCATACCGCAGCGGGCCTCGACATCGGATCCATCGACCACAGCGCGCTTGAGATACAGCGCCACGAGGCGGGCACCTTCTAGCGCCATGCCATCGGAGGCGGGCGTATCGAGCCGACAGTGCAGTGAGTCAATCGCGTGGCTGAGAGCGTCCATACCGGTAGCGGCGGTAACCGCGGCCGGCACCGAGAAGGTGAGGTCTGGATCGACCAGGGCAACCGCTGGACAGATGCGCGGGTCGAACAGATTCATCTTCTTCTTTCGAACGGTGTCGGTGATGATTGCCGACGGGGATACCTCACTGCCAGTTCCAGCGGTCGTGGCTACCGCGATGACCGGAACCGGTTGCTGCCGAAGAGTTCCGAAGTCCTCCCAATCGCGAGGGTGACCGCCATTGGTGAGCAGCACGCCGATGCACTTGGCCGAGTCGATGGGTGAGCCGCCACCGATGGCGACCAAGAGGTCGATGTTGAGTTCGCGCGCGAGCTCGGCTCCCTCGATGCAGTGCACATCGCGCGGGTTGGGCTGCACCTTGGTGAACAAATGCACCTCGACCCCAGCAGCTTCGAGTTGGCTAACTGCCCGATCGACGATGCCGAGCGCCACCACACCGGGGTCGGACACGATCATTACTCGGCTGGCGCCGAAGCCCGCCACCTCGGTCGCGAGAGTGTCAAAGACACCGCGTCCGAACTGAGCCCTAGTCGGCATGTGGAAGGTACCGTCGGCCGCGATGCCGACCCCGCGGCGCGTGATCGCTGGATGCTCACTCATGTTGACTCCTCGTCGTGGCTCGCTGATGGGCGCGGACTCGCAACAACGAGCGAGCTCAGGCCAGATTGCTAGGTCGTCGCGCGAGCAAGGTGATGAGGTCGAATACGACAGTGGCCGCGGCAACCGTGGTGAGTTCAGCGTGATCGTAAGCCGGCGCCACCTCGACAACGTCAGCGCCGACGATGTTCAAACCCGTCAACCCGCGAAGGGCGGCCAGCAGCTCGCGGCTGGTGAGCCCCCCGGCCTCGGGTGTACCCGTGCCGGGTGCAAACGCGGGATCGAGTACGTCGATGTCGATCGACACGTAAACGGGTAGGTCGTCGATCCGCTCGTGGATCGCCTCGATCACGGCAGGGACACCCATGTTGTCGACATCGGTTGTCCGGATCGTGCGGAACCCGAAACGCGCGTCATCGATCAAGTCATGGGCACCGTAAATCGGACCGCGGATTCCCACATGCATCGAGTGGTCTTCGATCAACAAGCCTTCCTCGAACGCGCGACGAAACACCGTGCCGTGCGTGGTTGGAGTGTTGAAGTAGGTGTTCCACGTGTCGAGGTGCGCGTCAAAGTGCAGCAGTGCCACGGGTCCGTGTACACGCGTGACTGCTCGGAGCATGGGAAGTGCAATCGTGTGGTCGCCGCCGATTGCAACAACGCGATGATCGGGAGTGATGAGCCCGGCCGCGTGGTTTTGAATCTGACCGAGAGCCTCGTCGATATTGAACGGAGTGACCGGGACATCGCCAGCGTCGACTACCTGGATCTGTTCGAACGGCGTGATCCCGAGTTCGACATGATGTCCTGGGCGCAGGTGCCTGGACGATTGCCGAACCGCCATCGGACCGAACCGAGCACCAGGGCGGTATGAGGTGCCAGTGTCAAACGGCACCCCAAGGATCGCGACGTCGTAATCGCTCACCCGGTCGATCTCGGGCACCCGAGCGAAGGTGGATGAGCCTGCGTATCGAGGTACCTGCGTACCAGACACAGCGCCTACGATCTTCGGCTTACCCGGATCGCCTTGCGTGGCGTCAGAGCCGTCGCCAGAAGTGTCCCCAGAACTGCCCGCAGAACCACTCTCAGACATCGCGTCCCAATCCATGCTCGCTCATACTCGAACTCATAGTCGGACTCACGCTCGAGTCCGGGTGATGCCGCCGGTGGGCTGGATGATCTGCCCGACCATGCCCGACGACAACGGGCCGGCCAGGAACGACACGGCACCTGCGATGTCCTCAGTGCTAGCGATCTGACCGATGGGCACTGACTCGGCATAGACGCGGCGCATCTCATCGAGGGTGATCCCGGCGTCGTCAGCATCGACCTGCAACTGCTCGGTATCGATGAATCCCGGCGCGATGCCGTTGGTGAGAATCCCCTGCGGCCCGAGCTCGCGGCCAAGCCCCTTGGTCAGTGCCACGAGGCCAGCCTTGGACGCGGCGTAGGCGGTGGCGTTGGCCTGACCGATCACGCCCCAGCCCGAGGCGATGATGACGATCCGGCCGTGACCGATCTCGCGCATGCCAGGGACCACAGCCTGAATGAGCCGGAAGTGGCCCGACAGATTGACGTCGAGGTGACGCCACCACTCGACGGGATCAGCCTCGAGGAAAGGGCTCATGGTCATATAGGCGGCATTCGCGACGAGGACGTCGACCCGGCCCCATTCCGAAGCGATGCGCGACACGATCGCCGACGTCGCGTCAGGGTCGCTGATATCGCCAGGCACGGCGAGACCGTCGAGTTCGGTAGCAAGTTCACTGAGGCGACCATCGTCGACCAGATCATTGACCGCGACTTTGAATCCGTCGCGGCCAAGGCGGCGAGCGGTGGCCAGGCCGAGGCCTTGAGCCGCACCCGTGACAAGGGCGATCTTGCGCTCCGCCATGTCAGATCACCGCCCCTGCGTTGGGCGAGATGACCTCGCCGCAATACTGCGAACCTTCACTAGCCAGGTAGAACACGGCGCCAGCGATTTCCTGCGGCGTAACAAGGCGGCCAAGCGGCAGAGTCGCGAGGTACTCGGGCTCCCGCCAAATGGAGTCAGCCAAGAGCAGCGGGGTATCGGTCGGGCCGGGTGCAACCGCATTGACCCGGACACCAGATCGAGCGACCTCTAACGCGAGAGACTTGATGAATCCAAGAACGGCACCCTTGGCAGCGACATAGTGCAGGTCGGTCGCGCTGCCACCGAGTGCAAGTTCGGAAGAGATCGCGACGATTCCACCGCTTTGCCGTTCGAGCATCCCGGGGAGCACCGCGCGAGCCACATTCACTGTGCCACCAACGATTACGGCCAGCATCCGATCCCACTGGTGGCGAGTGATGTCGACGACGTCAATGCCCTCTTCGTAGTAACCAGCGGCCGTGACGACAAAGTCGATCCGGCCGAGTTGCTCCTGCACTTGCGCGATTGCAGCGGCCACGGCAGCTGCGTCGGACACATCGGCTTGGACGGGCACATCGGTGTCGGACGTACGCAGGTCAAGACCTGCTGTGCGCCAGCCGCGCTCGCGGAACAAGGCTGCACAGGCCGCGCCGATCCCGCTCGCTGCGCCGGTCACCAAAGCGACCGGCGCAGCGTCATTGAGGTCGGGCACTATTCCTCCGCAGAAACGGTGGGCTCGAACATGTTGTCAGCGGTCTCACCAGCACGCTTGAGCATGATGGTGGAAATGACCAACCCTGCGAGACCAAGAACAACGATGGCGATCACGATGCTCCAGTTGAGGAATTGATCGCCGCCGTAGGAGTCACGCGGCCAGGCAATGTTCACTGTTTCCAGGGTGATCCAGATCGCCGCAAGGTAGGTCACCGCGGTGCCCCACTTGCCCATTGCGACCGGGCCAGGCTGCCAGCCACCGCGCGCCCGAACCACAGCCGCAGCCACGACCGGGAGAAGGTAGGACAGGAAGATTCCGGCGGTAGACGCACTGAGCAAGATCGTGAACGCCTTGGGGCTAGCCAGGATGAACATCAAAACGATGGCGGTGATGGCGGTGAAGGCCAACACCACCCTGGGCAGGCGCTCGGAGCCTGACAGCTTCGAGAGCTGCCGAGAGAACGGGATCTCCCGAGCGCGCGCACTCGCCCAGATCGCCCGTGAAACCGCTGCCTGCACCGCGATCATGCTTGCGATGAAACCGATGGCCAAGAAGAGCAGGAAGATGCGGCCCCAGATTGCGCCGAGGTGTGTCTCGAGGGTGGTGACGATGGGGTTGGTGTCCTTGCCCGAGAGCACATCGTCGAGGTTGGGGATGGCCAGAACGAGCGCGAGCGCTGCGAACATAACCAGAGCACCGGCCGCGACGAGGGAGAGCACAATCGCCTTGGGCAGCACGTGACGTGCTTCGCGCACCTCTTCAGCAATGGATCCAGCAGACTCGAAGCCTACGAATGAGAAACCGGTGTAAGCGACGACGGCCAGGAATGGGCCGAGCACCCAACTGCCACTACCCCCGGTGCCCATGGTGTCGAACACGATGCTGAACGGGTGCTGGCGGTGCGCGAACATCGCAAAACCAATACCCAGCGACGCCAGTAGCTCGCAGGTAAGCGAGATGTAGAGCAAGCCCTTGAGGAACTTGCTGCCGATCATGTTTGCCATGGTGCCAAAGGCCAAGATCGCAGCAGCCAGCAAGTCGGTCTGGAACTGCGAGAGGTCATTGAGCCCGAGCGCGGGTGCCAAGAACCCAGCCGCAGCTAGGGCAACCACAGCGATAGTGATCACAAAGCCCCAGCTGTACGCCCAGCTCGTGAACCAGCCGTAGCGCGGCCCGAGGAGTTCGCGCGACCACTGGTAAACACTGCCCGAGAACGGCCACTTCGAGACGAGGTCACCGAAGACACCGGTGACCATGAGCTGCCCAATCAGGACGATCGGAAAGGCCCACCAAAAGGCTGGCCCGGCAATGGCGAGGCCGAGGCCGAAGACCGAGTAGATGCCGACGATGGGCGAGACATCTGAGAAGGCCAGCGCGAACGCTGACCGCAGAGTGAAGTCACGAACCGGGCCTGCGGTGCCGCTGACCACCTCATTGTCTTGCGATGTGGCATCTACCATGTCGAGCCTCTCTCAGGTGTTGATGGGCGCTGGTGTTAACAAGCTCCGGGGTTGACGTTCGGGGTTGACGTTCGGGGTTGACGTTCGGGGTTGACGTTCGGGGCGATCAGGAAGCAGGTTGATCGGGAGTGGCGATCCAATGTGCGGCCTCGGGCAGCACTGGCGGAACGACCTCCCGGGGCGTAAGGCCAAGGCTTACGACGTGAGAAGCGACCTCGCCGACCGTGGTTATCCACGTGCCGCCGAGAGACTTCATCCGGTCAAGGAGCCGGTCGAGTACTTCAGCGCGGGCGGGCCGACCCGACATGAATGGGTGACAGCACAGATTGAATGCGGCACCGAGTTTGTGCATCGCCTCCAACTCCAAAGTCCACATCTCCAGGGCTTTGGCCGGGCTCTCGATGACCCCGGTACCGATGAGGTCAGGCAGGAAGGCGTACTGCTCCCAGTCGTCAAGCCCCCACCACACCGGCACCTCTACCAGGGTGCTGCCGTTCGTCGATCCGGGCACGGCCAGCACGTAGGGGTGATCGGAGTCCATCAGGCTTGAGTCGTAGATGAAGCCGCGGTCGGCGAGTAGGCGCGGGGTGTGCCAGTTCATCTCCCACATCGGGGCGCGATAGCCGACGGGCCGCACGCCAGCGACATCCCAGAGCGCCTTGAGGCCCAGATCGATCATCTCGCCCTCGGTCTGCTCCGACATCCCGATCGTGCTCTCGTGGAAGTAACTGTGGTGTGCAATCTCATGCCCAGCTTCGACGATCGACCGAACCACGTCGGGATAGCGGTGAGCGGTGTAGCCGGGAGTGAAGAAGGTGCCGCGCACTCCGTGATTGGCCAGGATCGACAGGATGCGAGGCACCCCAACCAGCGGACCATAGGACTGGTGAGTCATCGGAGTCATGCGGTGCATGGAATTGATGTCGACGGTGAGGACCGCGGCCTCGGCGTCGAGGTCGAAGGTGAGGCAGCCAGCTGCCTGGTAGCCCTCCGGCCACGCGATGGCCGCGGGTGCAACCGCCGGACTCCGAAGCTCGTCAGCGTGCTGTGCCATAGCGCCTCCCCTGTCTGAATATGTGCTGACAATCGCGGTTGTCACGATGGGTGACCATCCGACCGCAGCGCAAACCTTCCCGATCCATTCATCCTGCGGTATGAATGACCTCGTGCCATAGCACTAAGGGCGGCCTCGAAATCGGAGCATTCATGTCAATAACTGTTCGCGAACTACTGCAGTTACCTCACCTTCAGGCAGTACTGCTCGCTGGTGATACCGGTATTGATCGTGACATCAGCTGGGTGCACACCTCGGATCTGCCTAATGCGTGGGAGTGGCAAGGCCCGGGGGAGCTCCTGCTCACCAACGGCACCGGGCTACCAGTCGACCCCGCGGGTCAGGTCGAGTTCATCGAACGACTCGCGGCCACCGGCGCGACCGGACTCGCCGCTGGCGGAGGTGTGCCCGGACCCACAATGACGCCCGCACTTCTGCGTCGAGCCGCCGATCTGGACCTACCCGTACTCACCGTGCCGTTCAGCGTCCCGTTCACCTCGGTAGTGCGCGCGGTCGCCACGGCAAACGAGCGCGAGGAATCCCGGCAGTTGCTCGTGGTCGCGCGGCTGTACGAGTTGCTTCGTCAATCCATCGCCGTCGGCAGCGCGGGGCCTGGCCTGCTCGAGCGGCTCGGCCACGAACTTGGTGTCCGCCTCTACCTTGTCGACCCAGTGAACGGCCGCTCGCTACTCGATAACGACGATGAGAACCCATACGCAGCATCGCTTGCCGCCGGCTTTGCTCAGCACGGTCAGGCACTTCCCGGCATGTTGCGCCTCACCCGCGACGATGACCCACATCAAACTGCGGTAGCAGTCGGGGTCCCCACCGAACGACCGACTGCGCTGGTGATCGAGTCGTTCGGCCACGCGCTCCCAAGCACCGTGCTACTCCAGCACGCCGCTGCGGTGGGGGCCCTGGAACTCGCACAGTTGACAGCGCGGCAAGAGCGCCAGCGTCGAGCGGGCGGCGACCTGCTTGGCCAGTTGCTCGACCGTAGGATCGATGACGACACTGCCATCAGCGCGGTGGGGGCTCTCGGGCTGGCACTGGCTGAGTGCGTGATCGTCGCTACTCGAGCGCAATTAGTCGACACCGATCCGGCGGGCGAACTCACCAGATCGCGGTTACCGCACCTCACCGTGCTCCGGGATGGCTACGCCTACTTCCTCGTGCCCGCCCTCGCCCTCGCCGACGCCGGCACCGGCACCGGCACCGAAAACAACACCGCCGATCGGTGGCTCGCCGGCTCGGTAGCAGGTGTCAGCGACACAGTCGGACGGCCAGCCCGGGCACCCGAGGCAGCCGCGGAAGCTGGCTGGGCACTGTCGGCAAGCGAGGCCGAGGGACGCTCACTACTGCACTTCGGCGAAGGGACGATCCTGCTGCCTCGCACCGTTGCCGAAGCGGAGGCGATCGTCGCCCGAGTGCTCGGCCCGCTCCTGGCACACGATGAGCGAACGGGCGAATACCTCAAAACCGTGCGAGTAATCCTCGAACTCGACCGCTCGTGGCAGGCAGCAGCAGCCCAGTTGCACATCCATAAGCAGACACTCGGTTATCGGCTGCGCAAGATCGAGGCGCTGACCGGACGCGGATTCGTCCGCACCGAGCACCTCGCGGAGTGGTGGATGGCGCTTCGTGCCTACGACATGCTCGCCGGGCTAGGCACCTCACGGCGCGTCTCCTGACCCGAGTGGTCTCGCTGATCCTGATACTGATCAGGGCTGCGTGAATGCCTTACTTGCCACGGGCCCTAGACCCACGGCATTCCTGGCCTGCACCTGTACTTGGTAGCTGCGCCCCTGGACCCGACCGCTGATGCTCGCCGTGCGCGCAGCAGCCGTGGTAGAGATCCAGGCCGAGTATGTCTTGGCCACAGTGTCGTACCAGCGAACCCGGTAACCGGTGATAGCACTGCTGCCCACAGAAACCGGAACAACCCAGGTCACCTTGGCCGACTGAGCGGGCGAAGCCGGGAAGCTCAGGGACAAACTGCGCGGCTCAGAAGGAGCGCCGGCCATGACCGCCGACGAAGCCGCCGAAGACCCGGACTCCTTGCCAGCACCGTTTCTCGCTTGGACCGTGAACGTGTACCTCACACCATTGACCAAACCGGTGACTGTGCAAGTGCGCGCGGCCACCGCGGTCAAAGTCGCGCTTGTCGAGCAGGTTCGAGCCGACGAGCCGACATTCGGGGACGCCGTAACGGTGTAGCGGACGACCGAGACACCACCCGACGTCGACGGCGCAGCCCACGTGACGACCGACGAAGCAGCCCGGGGGCTGGCCTTGACTGACCGCGGCGCTGATGGGCTGACCGCAGAAACGGTGACCGCGACCTGCGCGTCAAACGAGGCGTAGCCGGGGTCGGTGGGAGTGAATGTCACATCCTGCAATGCCGTGCCAACTGCAGGAACGGATGCTGGCGACACGAACGCCCAAGTACCTGCCTGGATAGTCTGGCTATCGTTGACGACTACCCCACCGCTGAGGATGGACGCCGACAACGGCTGGCCATAAGTGATACCGGAGGCTGTCGGGGTGTAGCCCCCGTATACCGATGTTCGGCCAACGATGAACAAGGTCGCCGTGGGCGTGTCATCAAATGACCAGCCATCGGCCTGACCACCCGAACAGACGATCGTCCACGAAGTACCTGCAGCCGCTGCTAACGAGTAGCCAGGCGCGGAGCAGGTGGGGTTAGTGCGGTTCGGCGCGCTCAGCACGGCATAGGTCGAGAGCGAGCTTCCAAAGTTCGTGGCCAGAACTCCGGATGCGTACGTCAACGAGTGGGGGAACACCGTGACCGAATGTGCCTCAACCGCACCTATCTCGCAGCCGTTGCCCGCCGGGCGAACCTCACCGCGTTGATCCACGACAACGGCCGCCGGGGGCGCACTCTGGCTCACACATGACGCAGGCGGAATCGCCTCCAGCACAGGCGATCCAGCTAATGGCAGCATCGTGGAGGTAAGGCCACCGTTATCCGCCAGTGGGCCTAGGCGAGCATCGTTGCTGTTAGCAGTCGAATCGCCGGTGGCCACCAGGTGACACGAGTCGGCCGTTTCATTTGCGTAGTTGTAACCACTGGAAGTCGCGGCCTGCGAGCACAAAGTCCCAGTCGCCGCCGGGGGCAACGTCAACACATTGGCAGACAATGCGCTGGGCCCCGCGATCGCGCTGCCTGTGGCAGCTGAGTTGCCGACGAAGGTCGAGTACGCGATGCGCGACGTGCCAGCGTTGATCGCCCCGCCGAGAACCGAGGTGTTGGCGTTGAACGTGCTGTTCAGAACGGAAACAGCCGCGTCTGGCGCATTGATGGCGCCCCCCGGACCGGATGAACTATTCCCTGCGAAAGTCGATCGGTTGACCACCACGCCAACAAATGTTGCCATCACCGCGCCGCCGCCATCACTGCCGCAGCCCGAGCAGTCGTCAACATTGTTGATGAACTGGCTGTCATTGATGACAAGGGAAATTGCACCTATGGCGGAACCGTTGTACGCAGCGATGGCCCCACCCACGCTCCTCGTGTCAGCGGTGTTCGCACTCATAACCACGTGGTTAAGGGTGGTGTTAACTGCCTCCAGCCACAGCGCTCCGCCGTCGTGAGCGACGCCACCGGTAAAACTGAGGTCACTCACCACGACCGTGAGGGTCGTCTCGCTGAAAAAGGTTGGTGAGACAACGCCAGACAGTTGCATGATGCCACCGCTGGACTGGTGGGCTCCGCCTACCAGGGTCGCACCGTTGCCAACGATGGTGAGCAGCCCCGTCCCGGAATAGGTGATTTGGCTCGACAGCGTGATGGAAGTCTGCGAGCCGATGTCGACACAGACCGACCCGCCGTCATTACCCTGGGCATCTGCCATTGCTTGGCGCAGGGTCCCGGTGCCACTGTCGGAGGTGCTGGTCACCGTGAAGTGCGACGAGTCTGCGGTTGGGCACAAGACAGCGCCCGCCGAGCCAGCACTCGCGACGGCAAGCCCGCTCAAAGCGAGAACCGCAACGACCAGTGCACTGACACGGGGACGAACTCGGTCTGGCATCCGCACAACTGTCCCTTGCTGGGGCCACCGTGACACGGTGGCATCCTCGCCGGCTGCGAAAACCGCAACCGGCGTCGAGAAACTCAAGCGCCCCCCAGCACACGCATATTTTCGACATTCAGTGGAGCACATGTCAACGACATCGCTAATGAAAGCCCTTGAAAGAGTGGCTAATCTGCTTGGACGACCCGGCCCCACGACACTGTGATGTGACCAATTCCGGCGACCTCGCAAGCGCACGGATTGGCCAACACAATCAGCATGAGCGACCAGGGATTGCGCGATCGCGCTGCACTCACGCTGCGGATCGGATCGATTGCTAATTCCGTTGGGTCGATCCCGCATCAGCCGAAGGTCTTCTAGTCTGAGAAATATGCGAGCGGGGGTGCGCCGATGGCTGGTAGCGGGTGTGGCGCTGACCACGCTCATCGCGATTGTGGGCGCAATCGCCCGATGGCCCACCCGCGAGACTGAAGTCCGAGCCGCCACAGTCTCGACTCCGTCGTCGGCGCATGCCTCGATCCGCCCGCCAGCGACGACCAGCGCAGCTCCAGCCGCACAGTCGCCGGTAAGTCAGTCGCCCAGTTCGACAGCGCCCAGTTCGACAGCGCCCAGTTCGACAGCGCCCAGTTCGACAGCACAGCCGACAGTTGCCGGTGTATTCGTCGCAGCAGGCGTTCGCCAATGGCTGCATTGTCAGGGCAGTGGACCACTGACCGTGGTCGTGGTGACTGGCCTGCAAACACCAGCTTCGGCGTGGGCAAGCGTACGTCCAACCTTGGAACGGATCACTCGAACGTGTGTGTACGACCGGCCCGGCCTAGGTCGAAGCCCGGCACGGCACGACACAACAAGGGTTGTCGATGCGGAACTGTATGCGCGGGAGTTGGTCGCCTTGCTTGCAGCGGCTGGGGAAGTTCGCCGAGTGGTCCTGGTTGGGCACTCGTTCGGCGGCCTCATCGCGCGGGCGTTTGTGGCCATCGACCCAACCCGTGTTCGCGGTGTGCTGCTAGCCGAGAGCGTCACACCGCACGACCCGACCACAGGGGCCTACTGGGCAGAGGCAGGGCATCGAGTGAATATGGTCGCGAGCTCAGTTGCCGCGAGCCCACCGAAAGCGAGCCATGAACCGGCTTTTGGACGACTGCCCCTGCTCGTACTCAGCGCCTCCAACCCTGAAGGGGACCATCTTGGCGGCCCCACCTATGGCCAACCGCCATCGCGGACCGAGCTCTGGCGCACGCAGCAACGGGCCGAACTCGCCCTATCCGACAATGCGATCCAAGTGATCGCGCGTTCGGGTCACGTGCTTCAACAGGACAATCCAGCCGCGGTGGTCGACGCAGTGCGAGCACTTGTCACCGCAGCCACCACCGGAAAGTTCCTGCAGTGCAAGAACATCTGGCACGACGACAAAGCGACGTGCCGCTAGCAGCACGTCATTCGTAGGAGCTACTCAGGCAAGTAGGTTCGCCACGTCATCGGCTCGGTGGCAAGCGACTTGCCGCCCGCCGACATCGCGCAGAGCCGGAGTCTGGGCACGACACATGTCCAGCACCAGCGGGCAGCGCTCGGAGTAGGGGCATCCCGTCGACGGGACCGACGCCCCCGCGGTGATGCGCGTGAGTGCGGGCCGATGCACCCCAATCTCGGGAACGGCCGATCGCAATGCACGCGTATACGGGTGCACTGGCGAGTCGAGCAGATCCCGAGTGGGTCCGCTTTCCATGACCGCGCCTTCGTACAGGACCACACTCGACTCGCACAGCCGGTCGACGACGGCGAGGTTGTGCGAGATCAGTACGTAGGCCAATTGACGACGCTCTCGCAGCCCCTCAACCAGTTGCAGAACGCGCTCCTGCACAGTGACGTCAAGAGCGCTGGTCGGCTCGTCGAGCACGAGCAGCCGTGGCTCCAGAGCCAAGGCGCGCGCGATCACCACGCGCTGACGTTGTCCGCCAGAGAGCTGGTGCGGATAGCGCGTCATGATGTCGATGGGTAGGCCAACCTCGTCGAGTAGTGCGGCCACCCGCTCTCGTCGCTGAGCCTTGGGCACCGTGTCATGAATCGCGAGGGGCTCCGACACCGACGACAGCACCGACATCCGTGGGTCAAGAGCGCCGTCACCGTCCTGGAAGACGAGTTGCACATCGCGGCGATACGCCGACAGCGCAGAACCCTTGAGCGCGAGCACATCTGCGCCGTCGAATGTCACGGACCCAGACCCAGCCGGATGCAACTTCAGCAGCGCGCGCGCAATCGTCGTCTTGCCTGATCCAGACTCGCCGATGATGCCCAGGCCATAAGGCCCGGCTGGTACACGCAGGTCGACTCCGTGTACGACCTCGCGTTCGCCGTAGGACAGACGCAACCCCTGAACGAGGAGCAGGTCACTCATCGGGTCCGTCCGATCACAGGCACGGCCAGCAACAACTCACGGGTGTACTGCTGCGCCGGTTCGTGCAGGATCTGTGAGGTGGGCCCTTGCTCGACGACTTCTCCGCGACGCATCACCATCACCTGATCTGCGAGTTCGCCGATCACAGCGAGGTCGTGGGAGATGAACACGATCGCGGTGCCATGACGTTCGCGTAGGCCACGCAACACATCGATGACCTCTGACTGCACCGTGACGTCGAGGGCGCTGGTCGGCTCGTCCGCGATCAGTACATCGACCCGCAGCGCGGCGACCAAAGCAATCGCAAAGCGTTGCGCCTGACCACCAGATACTTCATGTGGGTAACGACTCAGGATCTGCGGATCGAGCACCACTTCTACTAGGGCCTGCTCCATGCGAGCCTGTCGCTCGGCGCGAGGAACACCGTGCAACTTAAGCGTGCGACCGAACAGAGCGCCAAGAGTGATAGTCGGATTGAGCGACGCGCGAGGGCTTTGCAAAATCATTGCCATCCGACGCCCGCGCACGGCACGCCACTGCTTGTTGGTCAACGTGCTGAGTTCGACGCCGCCGAGTTGCACGCTGCCGGTCACGCTGCCACCGGCGTAACGGGTGAGACCCATCAGAGCAAGGGCTGTCTGCGACTTCCCTGAGCCACTCTCGCCCGCGATTCCGAGGACCTGACCTGCTGCCAGATCTAGCTCGGGGATATGGGCGACAACAGAGTCACCGTAGGAGACCTGAAGGTCGCGAACTCGGATCACCGGAGTCCTCGCTTCGGGTCGAACACGGTCTGTAGCCCGTCGCCGACGAAGTTGAACGCGACTGCCGTGAGCAAGATGGCAAATCCCGGGAACGTGATCACCCACCATGCAGTGGTCGCAAGTGGTTGGCCCTGGGCGACCATGAGACCCCACTCCGGAGTCGGATCCTGCGCGCCAAGACCAAGGTAGGACAGCGTCGCGGCGGTCAAGATGATGCCGGCGGCATCAAGCGACATCTGAACGAAGACCGGTGTTGCGGCGTTGGGCAGTACGTGTCGGACGAGTTGGCGAGTACGACTCGCACCCAGGACACGCGCAGCATCGGAGTAGCCCTGCCGACGAATCGACGCTGCCTGACCGCGTGCCAGCCGCGCGTACCAAGGCCACCAAGTGAAGGCGATCGCCATCGCGGCGTGCAGCGCGCTGGGGCTAAGTACCGCGGCAAGGGCAACAGAAAGGAGCAGCGCCGGGAAGGCGAGGAAGACATCGGTGACCCGCATGAGAACTGAATCAAGCCAGCCCCCAAAGAACCCAGCAGCCAATCCAACCGTGAGCCCGACAACGGCCGACACCACAAGCACGAGAACAACAATCCCGAGCGAGACGCGCGCACCAAAGATCACGCGCGTGAAGATGTCTCGGCCCACCATGTCGGTGCCGAACCAATGTGCTGCGCTGGGAGCAAGCAGCGTCTGGGCCGGGTGCACCACCGCTCCGGCGTCTTGCGGGTAAGGCGTGATCCACGGAGCGAGCAGGCCAGCAAGGACTACGAGCGCACCTAAGACAGATCCGATAATCAGCAACGGCACCCGCTTTGCTGAGCCCCATCCGGGCCAGATCCGCGATAGCCGTCGACGGGGCTCGCCCGCTAGATCCGCCGCAGGCAATAGGTCGGGCGTCTGTCTACTCATGCGCGAACCCGCGGATCGATGATGGCCTGCACGAGATCGACAATGAGATTGAGCAGGACGTAGAGCAAGGCCACGACGAGAGTGACACCGAGAATCGCAGGGATATCGAGCGTTTGGATCGCCTTAACTGCGTAGGAACCCAGGCCGGGCCAGTTGAACACTGACTCGACAATGAAGGAGTTCGTGAGGGCATACGCAAAGACCAAGGCGATGAGCGAGACGATCGGGTTGAGAGCGGGCCGCAGGGCGAACCGGCCGAACACGCTGAGTTCAGAGAAGCCGAGTGCGCGCACCATGCGGATGTGTTCATCGCCGAGGTTTTCAAGCAGAGCACCACGGGTCACCATTGCCACTGCGCCAATCGGATAGGCCGCGATAGCTATCACCGGAAGCACCAAATGCGTTGCAGCACTTGCGAATACCGGCCAGTTGCCCGTGAGCAGGGCATCTACTACGGGTACGCCGATCACGCTATAGAGCGGGCTGGTCGAGTCGAGCGCAGTGTCGTATTGACCCGCGACAGGTAGCCAGCCCAGGCGGGAGAAGAACACAATCTGGAGCAGGATCGCCAGCCAGAACACGGGCATCGAGACCATGAGAATCGAGATGACTTTCGCCGCGAGATCACCAAGCGTGCCCTGCGATCGTGCCGCGGCCAGACCCAGAGGGATACCGATCAACGCAGCAAACACGAGCGCAATCCCCACTAGCACAAGCGTTGTCGGCATGACCTGTATCAGATCGGACGTCACCGGTTGTTTGGTGTGCAACGAGATACCAAGGTCTCCGTGCACGATGCCCGTGATGTAAGTGACGAACTGCTGCCACAGCGGCTGGTCGAGCCCAAACTGCTCGCGCACCGCAGCGAGTTCTTCAGCAGACGCCCTCGGCCCGGCGTACGCCACCGCTGGATCTCCTGGGATGAGCCGGGCAATGACGAACGTCAAGACAATGACGCCCAGCACAACTCCGAACGCCTGCGCGACGCGAGAGGCGACATAGCGGCTCATAACCCTCCGTCCAGGTCGATGCTTGAGCGTTAGTCCGCTGTGGCAGCGCAGTCGTTATGCGGTCGGCGTCAATTGGTAGACGAAAACGACGTTGCCATATGACGGGTTGTCAACGTAACCCTGCACAGTTGAAGCGAGAGCACGTTGGTAGTTGATCACACCTAACACTGCCGTGACCGCCTGGTCGGAAATGGCCTTCTGCAGTTCGACGTACTGCTGTTCGGCCTTGGGCCGGTCAGTGGCGGTCACCGCTTGCAGGCCGTCGATGGTGGTGTCGGCTGCCTTGTCATCCCAGTACGACAGGTTGAAGTACGGCGGTGTGGCCGAGCGGAAGAGATTGATGAACCACGAGTAGGGATCCGCGTAATCTGGGTACCAGTAGAACAAGAAGATGTCTTGATGCTTGGACGCATCAGTCGACTTCCCCAGATCCCATTGGGTCTCCCACGCCAGCGCCTTGCCTTGCAGATCTACCCCGACACTCGCCAGATTCGCCTTCATGACTGTCACCACGGTCTCCTGCACAGGATCGCCAGCGGCATAGGTGAGAACCAACGAAAGTTTCTTGCCACCGGGTCCGTAGCCTGCCGCGGTGAGCAACTTCGTTGCGTCAGCAGCGTTGGTGGTCGGCTGCACCTCGGTCGTGTAGCCGAGTAGGCCTGGCGGCACGACACCCGTGCCCTTGACCATGCCGCCCTGCACAGTGGTAATGATTCCGTCGTAGTCAATCGCCTCCGCAACAGCCTTGCGGACATTGACGTCAGCGAGCGGACCCGATGCCGTGTTGAGCATGGCGAGCATGTTCTGGAATGAGGGGGCCTCCTCCGTGGTGACGCCCTTCGCTCCCTTCAGGCTCGCGAAAACCGTCGAGGAAACCGCTGGCATGAACGAACCTTGACCGCTTTGCAACATCTGCACGGCAGTGGTCTCCTGCTGCACCACCTTGAAGACAACCGACTGGTAGTGAACGCCAGACCAGCCACCCCAGTAGTCCTTGTTTGCCTTCAGTGTCAGCTCGTTCTCGGTGCCCTTCTTCCACGAGTCGACGACGTATGCGCCAGTGCCAGCAGCGTGTCCGGCCTCGAACCACTTGGCGAGATCACCAGTGACTGCCTTGGTGTCATAGATGAACGCGGCGTAGGCGGAGGAAGCAATGAGATCCAGCGGTGCGGCGTACTTGAGGTCGAAGACGAGGGTCGCCGGGTCCTTAGCCGTGATGGTCTTGACCGGGTCCCAGATGTAGGCGCCGCCGCCTGCGAGCTCGATGGTTCGATCGAGCGCCGCCTTCACTGCAGCAGCATCCATCGGATTGCCGGTGGTAAACTTCACCTTGTCGCGCAAGGTGAATGTCCAGGTGAGGCCGTCCGGTGAAGCAACCCACTTGGTAGCAAGTAAGGGCTCGACCTTGTTTGTCTTGGGATCGCTGCGGGTCAGTTGCTCATAGAGGTTGTTCGTCGCGATTCCCTCATTGGAATAGCTCGTCGCTGGGTCCCATGAGGTCATGACGTCAAGGTTGTTGATGTAGGTAAACGTGGCGTTGGTAGGTGCCGGCTTGGAGTCCGGGGCCTTACCCGAGCACGCGGCAAGAAGCGATGCGGCAGCGATCACGGCCACAAGGCGTTGGACAGTGCGCATGTATGACTCCTTCTACAGTCGACCGAGCGGACCAACGGCCTTCACGCTGATGCGCGCGACCGGTTCGGTGAGATAGGCGAGTGGGATCTCATCAATCTCGACGATCTCAATATGTTCTGGATCTGCGCCAGCCTCAATGGCACGCGCTCGGGCTTGGGCACACGCTGCCTCGATCACTTGGGTGCGGCCTGGCGCCATGGAGACCACTTCGTCCCAGCGACCCGAAACCTGGGCAATCGCAGCACCGATTGCGTTCGCAACGTCGTAATGGTCGGGACGAAGTACCTGTGACACCCCGGGGATCGACTCTGGGATCAAAACCGAACCGCCGCCTACGACGATGAGGGCGACATCGCCCTTCCCCAGTTTCATCCGGTCGACGGCATCAGCGATCATCGAGTCGACGATGTCGAGGGCCGACGACAGTGCGCGTTCGTGCCCGGCTGGCACGGGCATCGTTCCAATAGTCGCTCGGCCAGCTTGCACTGCCGCATCGGTGACGGTCGGGGTGCTACCGCCGAAGGACAACGCCTCCGACGGGAGGCGGTAGCCGACACTGTCGGGCCCGAGTTCAACTCCCGTTGGGGTCTGTCGAACGATGGTTCCACCACCGAGTGCGATCGCGAGGACGTCAGGCATTCGGAAGTTGGTGCTGACCCCACCGATGTCGACCGCGGACGTGGACTCACGTGGAAATCCGTTGACCAGCATGCCGAAATCGGTGGACGTTCCGCCGACGTCAGCGACAAGTGCGTCGGTACGCCCAGTGAGAAAGGCCGCACCTCGGATCGAGTTGGCCGGGCCTGATCCGATCGTGAGGATCGGAAATCGCACCGCGTAGTCAAGGGCCATCAGCGTGCCATCGTTCTGCGCGAACAACACGCTTGCGTCAATCCCGTGTTCTTGCAGTGAGGTAGTCAGGGCAGTGGCGACCTCGCGCGCTACCTCCGTGAGGGCGGCATTGAGCACGGTCGCATTCTCGCGAGCGAGAAGGCCGAGCGACCCGATCTCATGGGAGAGCGAGACGATGATGTCGGCGCCGAGGACCTCGCGCGCGATAACTGCCGCGGCGAGTTCGTGAGTGGCGAACATGGGCGAGAACACAGCCGAGATTGCTACGGCCTCGACCTCACCCTTGACGGAGGTGAAGAACGCGCGCGTGGCCTCGGCGTCGAAGGCCACGATCTCTCGACCGTCGTATTCATATCCACCGCGGACTATCTCGGCGTGGCCACCAATCGCTGCGACGAGGTCGGCGGGCCAGCCGAACAGCGGCCGCACCGCAACCGACGAGGGTGCCCCAACGCGAAGTACCGCCACCGAGTGCAGCCGTCGTCGCTCGAGCACTGCATTGGTCGCGTGGGTGGTACCGAGCATGACGTGGCTGATCCGCTCTCTGTCGACCCCGGGCTGGGCGATGACCGCTGCGATCGCGGCGCGAACACCCGTTGTCACGTCGAGCGAGGTCGGCTGCTTCGTTTTCGCGACGACTACGTTGTCGCGATCGAGGATGACAGCGTCGGTGTGCGTGCCACCGACGTCGATGCCCAGCCGAAGGTCAAGCCTGAACGCCATGGCCAGCCTCCATGGGCACGTAGTCGAAGTCGTAGCCAAAAGCGCGTGGCCCAGCGATTTCGATGCCCCGAGGCGTTCGCCAGATCGGGGCGCATGGGAAGGCCAGGATTGCTACGCGCTGTCCATAACGGACAACCTCAGTGGCCACCGCGTCGGCGCTTTGGCTGTCGACCAGAGTGATGAGGTCGGGTACGCAGGCCAAAACAGCGCCGTCCTCAAGGGCGACCAGGTTTTCGTTTTGGATCTCAACCCGCACGAGCCTGCCCGCGTCAGGCCCATAGCCCTCGACAACGACACTGCCGCGCACGAAGCCGCCGGCCGTGTGCCGCTCGACATCGGCGACCTTGCCCTCGATCAACTTCACCGCACCCACCGCCTCGACCAATGCGGCAACCGGATTGGTCGCAGACAGGACCGCACGGCCAATACGAAGTGCCTGCGAGACAGTGCCCTCGATGATTGCGCCTCTAGCCCGCGACACCGGCATGACGTAATCGGCCATCGCAGCGGAACCACCGAAGACTTCGGTGACAGCACGAGCGAGTAGCTCAGCCCATTTGCCATCGATCGGGCGGATCAAGACGCTATTGCGCCGCTCGTCGGCCACTACGACAAATTCGGGCATGAGCCCGGCGACGTTCATTGAGGCCATGTGCACCTCGGGGAAGGCCCGACCAATGCCGTCGCCATCGACCAGCGGCAACCCCATGCGGGCCGCCGCCGCGATCGGGTAGAGCCCGTTGCCCCCGCCGATCTCACCGGCCATGAGGGCGCCGACTGGAAGCGAGAGGATGCCTTCGACGGCGGCGCGAAGGAACTCGACCTCGTCGCCTGAGCCGATCTTCTCGGCGCTGACCGATGGCGCTCCGATCCCGCCGACCGGCATCACGATGTCGTCGTCGTGGAGATCGTCGAGAGTGACTAGGCGCACCGGGCCGTACTGCTCGATGGCCTGACGTGCCACGAGGGCCTCGGTGCTCACCTCACCGCCGCCACCGGTGCCGAGCACAGCACAGCCTCGAGCCAGTGCGTCGATATCGCCCGCTTCGATGAACATGAGGCTGACCCTAGAGGCCCGCGCGGATATCTTCTTGTACTACCAATCCACAGTTTCTTCTTTATCTGTACTCTCAACCCAGGAGGAGTTATGGCCATTACGCTCGCCGCGCTACTTGAGGGTCCGCTCGGTTCGGCGTTGAACACTCGAGTCATGCCCGAGTTTCCGCACGAGATCACCCAGGTGACCCTCCTGGAAGGCATCGCAGAACACGACGCTCTCCGGCCAGGTGCCGTCGCGGTCCTGGGCCGGGCTGCCGAGGCAGATGCGGGTGGTTACCGGTTCGACGTCCTAGTGCGGCGGGCAGCAGAGCGAGGGGTCGCAGCACTGGTCTTGCGCCAGCCCACTCCCCGCTCGCTCACCGCGGAGAGCCTGGCGCAACGTGGGCGACTCGCGCTCCTTGAGGTCACCGACACCGCAGATCCGCTCCAAGTGTTGGACTGGCTAGGCGCGGCCGTCAGCGGTGACTCACGAAGTACCCTCACCAGACTCGCGGCCGCGGCCGCCTACGAGCCAGCTGAAACGCTCGGCGACACCGAGATCCTGCAGGAGATCTCCCGGCTCACCGGGGTACAGCTCGACACATCTAGCACCGATCAAAGCGGCGCACCCGTCGAGATCGATGGGAAGCACACCGCATGGGTCGTCTCGACGGATCTTGGCGACGGGCCTGCCCTCGCGGCCCGTATCGCCGCAACAGCCATCTCTCGAGTGCGAACCGCACGCGAGCGTGAGACGTTGCGGCCTGTTCGTTCTAAGTCGAGCGCGCTAGCCCAACTGCTCCTGTGCTCCCATGCGCATCTCGCCGCCGTCTCGGAGCGTGCAGTCGAAGTCGGGTTCGAGGTGCACGGCTGGCACACAGCGGTAAGGCTCGTTGTCGATTCGGTAGTCGATTCGGCAGTCGATTCGGTAGTCGATTCGGGGGTCGATTCGGCAGTCGATTCAACCAGCGATGATGAAGACACCCTGTCGAGGATCGAAGAGGACCTCGTCCCAATAATCGCCTCGCGCGGACGAGAACACCGCGCCTCATGGACGGTTGCGCGCCCTGACTCCTCGCTAGTCCTGGTGCGAACCACGCGATCAGACCCGGGCCGTGACTCAGACCATTTGGTTCGCACAACGATCGACGAAATCCTCGCTGACCTCATCGCCCGGCACCCCCGCGCGCGCTTTCGAGTCGGCATGGCAACTCCACACCTGGGCGCTAGCGGACTCCGCACCTCGACCGAGGAAGCTCGCGTGGCCCTTGCCTCAGCTCGCCTACTCGACGAGCCGGTCAGCATCGCGACATTCGACTCTCTCGGCCTGCGACGAATGCTCGCCGAGTGGCTAGTCACTGACACCGCGCGCGACACCGTTAGCGACTTGCTGGCGCCACTCGACGCCCTCGGCCCAGAGAAGGCCGCGATCGCCATCGAAACGTTGCATGCCTATCTCGATGAGCGGGGGTCGCTACAGCGTGCGGCGGCCCGGCTGAACGTGCATCGCAATGCTGTGGTCTACCGGATGGCACAAATCTGCGAAACCTTGCCGCACGACCTCAAGGATCCCGATCAGCGCTTCGCGCTGCAGCTCGCGTGCCGCGGCCGTCTCATGACACTTGGCCGGGTGTAGCGCAAAAAACGCTGAGCACCCTCTGGCGCAGACGATGACCAGCGCAGCGAAGGAGTCCGCGGAGGTTCATCCAGAGTTCAGCCAGATCACCCCTATCCGTAGAGGTGCGCCGCCGAGACTGAGCGCGCTGCCGTCCGAGATGGTGGGCGCGGGCATTCTGGCGCGCAACCCGTAACCTGCAGGTCACAGAGTTGAAGAACGACCTACAGGTCCCCCACCGAAGGAGAAGGTGTGCCGTGGCTTCAATAACCAGCGTGCCACCCTCGAAGTGGATCAACCTCCGCGGCGAAGTAGTGGCCGGACTATCGGTAGCGGCGGTGGGGATCCCGATCTCGATCGGGTACGCGTCCGTCGCTCACATGCCGCTGGCCACCGCTCTCTACACGATGATCTTGCCGGCGATCGCCTACACAGTCTTTGGCAGTTCACGCCACCTCGTGGTCTCGGCTGACAGCGCTACAGCCGCCATCTTGGCGGCCGGTCTGCTGGGCCTCGCGCCCGCAGCATCGACCAACTACGTTGCCCTGGCAGGTCTCGTCGCTGGTCTTACCGGGCTCATACTGCTCATCGCGCGAATCTTCCACCTCGGTTTCATCGCGAACTTCCTCTCCCGAACTCTGCTTGCCGGATTCTTGGTTGGCGTGGGCATCTCGATCGCCGTTCAGCAGTTGCCCAACATGCTCGGGGTGGCCGGCGCAACCGGAAACCCGATCGCAGTCCTCTGGGGATTAGCTCAGCATTGGAACGAGGTTTCCGTTCCGACCGTCGTGGTCAGTGCCGCATGCCTTGTCTTGCTCGCATTGGGCCTGCGACTTAAGTCGCTGCCCGTGGAGTTCGTCGTGATCGTGGGCGGGATCGCCATCGCGTCGTTCATCGGCCTTCAGCAGTGGCACATCCAAACCATCGACCACATTCAAGGTGGCCTTCCCACCCTCGTACTGCCCAGCGTTCCGGACGGCGCATGGCCACACCTGCTGGTGACAGCCCTGTCGTTGGTCGTGGTGATTCTGGCGCAGAGCACCTCGCTAGCGCGGATCTATGCGGCCAAGTACGACGAGCCGTTCGACTCGCATCACGACTTAGTCGGCCTGGGGATCGCGAACCTGGCGAGCATGGCGTCAGGCGCCTTCGTGGTCAACGGAAGCGTCACTAAGACCGCGCTCTCAGATCGGATGGGCGGCCGCACGAAGTGGGCAGTGGTGATCTCCGCCGGCGTGGTTGCCATCGCCCTGTTCACGATCACAGGTTTCCTCTCGCGCTTACCAGCTGCCGTCCTGGCCGCGGTCGTCTTCTGGATCGCGTTGGGCATGACGCACACCTCAACGCTCCGCGCCCTCCGTCAACAGCGTCGCGACGAATGGCTCATCTCGATGGCCACAGCAGTTGCGGTGATTGCCCTGGGCGTCGAGGTCGGAGTGCTGGTGTCCATCGCGCTCTGCTTGCTCAACCATGTCAGGCACGGCTACCACCCGAAGAACAAACTCGTTAGCTTCCGCGACGACGGGGCACAGTTGATGCACCCAGTGTCCGAGCGCACCGAAGCGGCACCGGGGTTATTCATCTACCGGTTCCAGGCTGGCCTCTACTACGCAAACGTCGAGCAGTTGCTCGACGACGTCCGGTCACTTTCTGGGCCCATCACTCCACGTTGCATCTGCATCGACTTCTCGGCAATCACTGATGTTGATTTCACCTCGGGCCAGGTGCTGCTCACGATGGTTGATCGGGCGGAAAAGGCCGGCATCCACCTTGCCTTCACACACGTCAGCGACGAGGTTGCCGGCGAATTGCGATCGTCTGGATTGGTCGAGTCAGATCTGCTTGAGTTCGGAGCGCACGTTCACGAACTACTCGTCCGCTATGCCGCAACCCCCTCTCCGACGCCGGGCGTTGACCTGACCGTTGACACCAGGGACCAGGTTTCAACGCCCCAGTAATTGAGTGGCACCGTGACCTCGGTCATTGAGCCCACCCCATCTGGCGAACGGCTGTGCCGACGAACTGGTCGTATTCTTGACTCACTCCAAAGAAGTGACAAGAATCGGGACGTGCACACCACTTCCGCTACCGAGCAGTTGCTGCGCGGTGTTGGTCTACGGGTGACGCGGCCTCGGGTAGCGGTATTGGACGCGGTGTACGCGCATCCGCATGCAGATACTGACTCCATCATCGGAGCCGTCCGCATAGATATCGGTGAGGTTTCCCACCAGGCCGTCTACGACGTGCTTCGGGCACTGACAACTGCCGGGCTAGTTCGCCGAATCGAGCCAGCAGGATCACTGGCCCGGTACGAGTCACGGGTGGCAGATAACCATCATCACGTCGTGTGCCGGGCATGCGGTTCAATCGCAGATGTTGACTGCGCAGTGGGTGACACGCCCTGCCTGACCGCGTCAGATGACCACGGCTACTCGATCGATGAGGCTGAGGTCATCTACTGGGGTCGGTGCCCAGATTGCTCAGCCGAAGAAGTTTCCTGATCTAACCCCGCCCATCGTCTACATCGACCAAGATTCCAGTGCGCGACAGCAGTGCTACAGCAGAAGGAGAGAACATCGTGGAGAACGAAAGCAAGTGCCCGGTCTCAAGTGGGGGCACGTCGAACCGAGACTGGTGGCCCAATCATCTGAACCTGAAGGTTCTCCACCAGAACCCAGCCGCGGGTGACCCCATGGGCTCGGAGTTCAATTACGCCGAGGAGTTCAAGACCCTCGACCTCGATGCCCTCAAGCAGGACATCTACACCGTGATGACGACCTCGCAGGACTGGTGGCCAGCCGACTACGGCCACTACGGGCCGCTCTTCATCCGCATGACGTGGCACAGCGCCGGCACCTACCGCATCAGCGATGGCCGCGGTGGAGCCGGCTCAGGTGACCAGCGCTTTGCGCCACTGAACAGCTGGCCCGACAACGCGAACCTCGATAAGGCTCGCCGTCTGCTCTGGCCAGTGAAGAAGAAGTACGGCAGCAAGATCTCCTGGGCTGACCTCATGGTGTTCGCTGGCAACTGCGCCCTTGAGTCAATGGGCTTCACCACATTTGGCTTCGGCGGCGGGCGTGCAGACGTCTGGGAACCAGAAGAAATCAACTGGGGCTACGAGCAGACCTGGCTCGGCGATGAGCGCTACAGCGGCGATCGTGAACTCGCCAACCCGCTCGGCGCCGTCCAGATGGGCCTGATCTACGTCAATCCCGAAGGCCCCAACGGAGTTCCAGATCCGCTAGCGGCTGCGAAGGACATCCGCGAAACGTTCCGTCGCATGGCGATGAACGACGAGGAAACGGTTGCGCTGATCGCGGGCGGTCACACCTTCGGAAAGACCCACGGTGCTGGCAACCCCAACAACGTCGGGGCTGAGCCCGAAGGTGCTGACCTTCAGCAGATGGGTCTCGGCTGGATCAGCAACTACAAGAGCGGTAAGGGAGTCGACGCCATCACCAGCGGGCTCGAAGGCGCATGGACGCCAACGCCGATCGCGTGGGACAACAGTTTCTTCACGACCCTGTTCAGCTACGAATGGCGACTCACCAGGAACTACGCCGGGGCACCGACTCGCGCCGACGGCAGTGTCGCCGAGATCCACCCATCAGCGCCGGCGCACCAAGCCACTTTGGACGCCGAGGACAGGGCATGGCAGTGGGTTCCCACCGACCCCGATGCGGCCACCACCGTTCCTGACGCGCACGACCCATCGAAGCGTCATGCCCCGATGATGCTCACGACTGACCTCGCACTTCGGATGGATCCGATCTACGAGCCAATCTCACGGCGCTTCTATGAGAACCCCGACCAGCTGGCGGACGCCTTCGCGAAGGCGTGGTTCAAGCTCACCCACCGCGATATGGGCCCCGTCGCCCGTTACCTCGGCGCACTTGTCCCGGCGGAAGAACAGTTGTGGCAGGACCCGGTTCCTGCCTCGACGAGCGAGCCGATCGGCGCGCAGGAGATCGCGGCACTCAAGGACGCGATCCGCAGCTCTGGTCTTTCGGTGTCCCAGTTGGTCTCGACCGCTTGGGCGTCGGCAGCATCGTTCCGCGGAACCGACAAGCGCGGCGGTGCCAACGGCGCCCGGATTCGCCTAGCGCCGCAAAAGGATTGGGCGGTCAACAATCCGACCGAACTGTCCAAGGTGCTAGTGGCACTCGAGGGAATCCAGCAAGGGTTCAACTCCTCTGCGGCTAGTGGTGGCAAAGAGGTCTCACTCGCCGACGTCATCGTGCTCGGTGGATGCGTCGGAGTTGAGCTGGCAGCCAAGAAGGCCGGACACGACATCGAGGTTCCATTCGCACCAGGTCGCACCGACGCCTCGCAGGAGCAGACCGACGTCGAATCTTTCGCCGTCCTCGAGCCGATGGCCGACGGATTCCGCAACTACCTGGCCAAGGGCAACCTGCAGCCAGCCGAGTACCACCTGGTCGACCGGGCGCAACTGCTCACTCTGACCGCTCCCGAGATGACCGTTCTGGTCGGCGGCCTACGAGTGCTGAACACCAACTTCGACCGGTCCGACCTCGGCGTTCTCACCAACCAGGCTGAGGCGCTGACCACTGACTTCCTCGTCAACGTGCTCGACACCAACACCGCGTGGCAGCCGACCAGCCAAGCCGAGGAGTCCTTCGAAGGCCTGAACCGGGCTACCGGAGCACTGCAGTGGACCGCGAGCCGATCCGATCTCGTATTCGGTTCGAACTCCCAACTCCGGGCGCTTGCAGAGGTGTACGCGAGCGATGACTCACAGGTCAAGTTCGTGCGTGACTTCGTTGCCGCCTGGGTCAAGGTCATGAACCTCGACCGGTTCGACCTGAGCTAGTCCGGCGCAATTAGTCCGGCGCAATCAGCCGGACGAAAGTTAAGCGTCGAAGGCACCCTGCGAGTTGGCGAACGGCCAACGCGTGGGGTGCCTTTCTCGTGCTGGGCTAGCGGTTAGCCGCGCCTTAACGTGATCTAGGCGGAAAGGTTCACGAGCCAAGGAGTGAGTTCACATCGTCGCTACGGATGAGTCGGACATCAACTGCCACCACACCATCAGCAGTTGCCAGCACCGGATTGAGATCCAACTCGGCGATCTGCGGATACGTGGCCATGAGTTCGCCCACCGTCTGGACGAGGTTCGCAACCGCTGCTCGATCCACCCCCGGCATACCCCTAACCCCGTCGAGGAGCACTGCACCACGCGGCCGAGCTATGAGCGCTTGGGCTGCCTCGATGTCAAGCGGTGCGGCAGCAAACGACACGTCGTCGAGGACCTCAACCAACACCCCACCGAGGCCGAACGCCACAATCGGGCCGAGCGTGGCGTCGGATAAGCCACCAACAACCAACTCCAGTCCGCGTGCCTGCGCCTGGAGCAGCACCTGTGCATCGGGCGCCAACTCGAGCAACTCAGATACAGCATCCAGTACCTCGCTGGCGGCGCCTAGCCCAAGGCGCACTCCACCGACGTCGCTCTTGTGGAGCAGATCTGGATGATCGACCTTCGCGACGACCGGATAGCCGAGCCGAGCCGCCGCAGTCAGGGCGGACTCTGCGCTATCGCACCTGATCGTCTCTACCACCGGTATGCCTTGCGCCACAAGGAATTCTCGAGTTAGCCCGGCGTCGAAACCAACGCCGAGCGGTAGCGCCTTGGTCTCACGAGGTGAGGTCGGCTCGAACCGTTGGTTAGCCCGCCGATGGCTACCGTATCGAGCGGCATGGCCGATAGCGCTAGCCGTTCGCGCAGGCCACTCGAGGCAGGGGATACCGGCCTCCTGGAGTTTGGCAGCTACCGGCCATGCTGAGCGGCGCGCGACCCAGCACACGTACACCGGAACCATCACATGATCGGAACGCAAGGCTGCTATCGCCGCAACGATGGCATCAGCCACCTCGGGATTTTCGGCAGAACGGTGCAGCAAAACCGGAATGACAATGTCGATCTCACCCGAGCGAGCAAGCAGGTCAAGGACGGCTGGGTACAGTTCCGCAAACCTCGTCCATACCGGGGTGATGTCGACCGGGTTCGCGGAGCTTGCATAACCAGGCAGGATCGCGTCCAAGGACGCGCGCAGACCCGACGACAACTCAGGAACGCTAAGTCCTTCATCAGCAAGCAGATCTGCCAACTCGGTTCCAGTACCACCTGAGTTGGTGATAATCGCGACGCGAGAACCGGTCGGCAACGGCTGGGCACGAAGCACCTTGGCCGCGTCGAGCATTTCTAGACCAGATCGCGTAACGACAACACCCACGGAGGCAAGCACGTCATCCCATGTGCGACGGTTTGCCGCCAGGGCCGCAGTATGTGAGGCCGCCGCCCGAGCGCCCGCCTCAGACCGACCGACTGCGTTGACGATGAGCGGCTTGACCGGGGTCGTGCGACGGGCCACCTCAACAAAGAGCCGCCCATCGCCGAGGGACTCAACGAACGCGCAGATGACCTGCGTGCGAGGGTCGATCCGCAACTGATCAACAACCTCGGCGTCGTCGATATCGCACCGATTACCCGAAGAGTAGGCGACCGCGAAACTGACTCCCTCATCCTCAGAGAGTGCGTGCAAAGCCATCGCATACGACCCGGATTGGGTGATGACGCTGATGCCGCCACCACCGACAGCGGCTCCCGCCGACAGGGATGCGTTAAGTGGTACATCGCAGTTCTGCACACCGAGGCAGTTGGGGCCGACCAACAGAACACCGGCTTCGCGCGCGACCTTGACCATCTCGTCCTGCAGCGCCTGTCCGGCTGGCCCGGTCTCGGCGAAACCAGCACTGACGATCACACACGCGCCCACCCCGGCGGCAGCAGCATCCCGAACGACGTCCAGTGCGGCGCTTGCCGGAACCGCCACAACAGCTAGATCGATGTGGCCGGGAACATCGCGCAGCGACGAGTAGGCGGTTACGCCATCGATCTGGGTCGCCGAAGGGGTGACCGGCACAACCTCACCGGGATAGGCGGCAAGGTTGCGCCACACCACGTTCCCAGGTGAGTTCTCCCTGGCCGAAGCGCCAACCACCGCCACTCGAGTGGGATCCAGGATTGACGCGAGCGAGCGGGGACCAGTCACGAAGGCAGTCTGTCAGCGAGCCGGGGTCGTGGTGAACTCGAATTCACGCTCGAGTTCGCGCGAGTCGAACTCACCTCGCCGCACTTCAAGGGAGTCGATAGCGCGCACCAGGGCTACCTCGGCCTCAGTGGGGGCGGCTACGGAATGCACGTCGCCGGCTATTGCGAACTCGAACCCAGTAGCGGCACGCACCTGCTCGATACTGACATCGGGCCATGTCTCCCGTAGCCGCATCCGGCCATCGGCGTCATAGTCAAAGACACCGAGCTCGGATACAAGCCACTGCGGGCCGCCGCCGGTGTACCCAAGTTCGGCACGCGTTCCCGCGGGTGTGCGGTGGCCGAGGTCAGTGATGAAGTCGCACTCCGCGACGACTGTGCGTCCAGATCGGTGCCGAGTAGTCCACAACGTCAGTTGGCGGATCGTGGCAGAAATATTGCACCCGCCGCCCCCGCCACCGAGTTTGACCTTGGGCCGCTCGAGCGGACCAACAGCGGTCACGTTGGTGTTGCCGTAGACATCAATCTGTCCACCCGACACGAACATCCGGTCGACGTCACCACGGATCGCAGCGTCGAAGAACTCCTCGAAGCGCATGCTGTAAGCAGCGCCCTGCTTGAGGCTGTTGTCGTTACTTGTCGGTGGGATGAAGGCCGGGGTCGGGTTGATGGCGTACATCGCCCCCTCGATGAGCATCATGTCCGGTGCGTGTGAGCGCTTGGCAACATGCATCGCCACCTGGGCGCAGGGGCTCGCAAAGCCGTGAAAGACCACTTCGCGGTCGGTGATTGTGTGGGCCAATCGCACGACGAACCACTCGTCGAAGGTGTAGCCGCTCATACGAAGAGGCCCTTCCACTGATCGACCGACTGCGACCACGACGTGAGTCGCGCTAGCGGTTCTGGTCCAAGCTTGGCTCGATAATCATCTTCCCCGCCAGGCAGGTGCACCCACTCAGCCAGGTATGCCTCGGCGGAGTCCGGCGTCGAGGCCGCCGTCACGTAGCAGGACATGTGCTGTCGGTCATACGCATAGTTGGGATAACTCGATGCGGGGTGCGCGCCGAAGGGCACTTCGACGACCGCCTGCACGAAGTAACCAGGGATCGTTACTCCCCGTTCGGCGAGAGTATCTGTCGGCACGATCTGGTCGACAGTGGCGATCACTGATCGTGAGGCACCGGCGAATCGCTCATCGAGTACGTATGGCTGCTCGAGGAACAGGTTTCCGAACTGATCCCCCAGCGGCGCGTGGATGAGCGCGAAATCTGGAATGAGCGGCGGCACCGCGACCAACAGCTCGCCGGTGAATGGGCAGGTGATCTCTGCGTACTCAGGGTGCAGACGTCGCATGTCGGTGCCCTTGATCCCCCGCACCGGCAGGAACGGCAGGCCCATCTCAGCAGCACGCAACTGGGTGAGAATCGTGACGCAGCAACTCTCCTTGACCGTGATGGTGCCGCCCTCAGCAGCCCGGCGATATGCCGGCGCGAGGCCGAGGTCCTGCTCGAATCCGACGTAACTCTCCTCGCACACAGCGACCGCGCCGGCCGCAACAAGGAGGTCAACATCCATGCCATGAGCCGAACCCACCACGTGTAGGTCGCGGCGGCCCTGTCGGATCAGCTCACGGACCAAGGCCATCGGCAGTCGCGACGTAAGCGCACCGCCTAGAGCCACCAAACTCGCATCACGTACATGCGAAGCCGCCGTTGCCAGATCGACGCGCTTATCCGGGTCGAGGTACATCAGACTCCTAGATCGACTAGATCGACGTCATTCCGCCATCGGCGGTGAGGGTGGAACCGGTGACAAACGCGGACTCGTCACTGGCAAGGAAGAGTGCGGCGTTCGCGATGTCGGCGACGTCACCGAGACGACCGATCGGGTACTTGGTCAGGGTCATTTCCAGACCCTTTTGCAGATCGCCTCCGCCACGCGCAATCAGCATGGGCTCCATCAGCGAGGTATAGATAGTGCCCGGGGCAATCGAATTGACCCGGATCCCGCGCGGTGCGAGGTCGATGGACATCGAACGGGTCAACGCCAGGACGGCACCCTTCGCGGCGCAGTAGGCGGCAAAATTCGCCACCCCAACCAGACCAGCTACTGAGCCCTGATTGATGATCGAGCCGCGCCCGGCCTTGAGCATCGATGGCACAACCGCTCGGGAACACAAGAACGAGCCCTTGGCATTGATGTTGAAACAGCGATCCCAGTCATCCTCGTCCGCTACATCAACCGCGCCGGTGCTGCCGATGCCCGCGTTGTTGTACAGCACCGAGACATCCCCGAAAGCTGCGATAACCGCATCGGTCGCAGTGCGCACCTGGGCATCTTTGGTTACGTCGGATTCCAGACCGAGGGCGCGGCCGCCTGCCGCCACTATCCCCGCAGCGACTTCCTCGGCTGCGTCACCTCGCACATCGAGGACCCCAACCGCTGCACCCTCACGCGCGAATAGCTCTGCGGTCGCGCGACCAATGCCCGATCCAGCTCCGGTGATGATCGCGACCTTGCCGTCCAGCCTGCCTGCCATGCTCAGTGTCCCTTCGATTGTTGTGCGTTTCGATGCGATGTGGTCACCATGAGGTCCAGCCCCCGTCGATGACGAGGGCGGTGCCATTGGCGTAGGCGAGCCGACCCGATGCGAGCACTGACACAGCGTCAGCAATCTCCGCCGGGGTCGCGACTCGGCCCACCGGTATCTGCGCCTCGACGCGAGCCCGCAGTTCAGGCTGATCTAGCCGCCATTGAGTCATCGGCGTTTCGACCATGCCCGGGCAGATCGAATTCGATCGGATACCCAGATGTCCGTAGTCGATCGCGATAGAGCGGGCCAGCTGGATCGCCGCGCCCTTGGAGGCGGTGTAAGCAAAGCGCCCCGGGAACGCGACGATTCCTGCAACTGATGCGATCGTGATGATGTGGCCCGAGCCCGCGTTCATCATTGCCGGCAGCAGCGCCCGAGCGCAGAGGAAGGGCCCGCGGACATTGACGGCCATCACCAGATCGAAGTCGGCAACGGGAGTTTCGTGCGCGGTGGTGGCTGCCGCTGAGCCAGCGATGCCAGCGTTGTTGACCAACACGTCAACGTGGCCGTAACGCTCGAGTATCCGCGACATGACATCTGCTACCTGATCGGCGTCAGTGACGTCGAGTCGATAGGAGTCTGGGGACACAGCCGCAGCGGCCTCAGCGTCGAGATCAAGTGCAACTACGGTCATGCCATCCGCGTGTAGCTGCCGAACGGTGGCGCTGCCGATGCCACCGGCCGCGCCCGTGACCACTGCTACCTGACTCATCGTGCCTCCTGTTTCGCCCGAGCGAACTGTGCGGACTGTGCCGCTTGGGTTAGCGGGTCGTAGACCGGAGAGAACGGGGGTGCGTATGCCAGATCGAGATCCGCGAGGTCGTCGATCGTCATCCGGGCATGCAGCGCAGCTGCCACGACATCGATTCGCTGCGCTGCGCCGTCTTTGCCGGCGAGTTGGCCACCGAGGAGTAGGCCGTCGGGGGTGTGCACCAGCCTGACCCGCAACGGCTCCGCACCCGGGTAGTACTTCGCCCTGGATTTGGCCGTGATCTCGGTCGCCTGCGCAGCCATCCCAGCCGATTGCGCCTGCGCAAGAGTAAGGCCCGTGTGAGCGACGGTCAGGTCGAAGACCTTCACAACTGCCGTGCCCACGATTCCCGGGAAGGACGCATGACCGCCGGCGGCTTCGATACCGGCAACTCGTCCAGCCTTGTTGGCGGCAGGTCCGAGTGGAACATATGCCGGACCAGCAAGCACGAGGTGATGCAGGGCGACACAGTCGCCCGCTGCCCAGACAGCCTCATGCGAGGTGCGCATCTGGTGATCGACGAGCAGCGCGCCGTTGGGGAGTGCGGCAAGTTCTGGTACGAGCGAGGTCGACGGGCGAACACCCAGAGCGAGCACCACCAGATCTGCCAGTACCTCACCGTCCTCTAGTTCGACACGAACGAACTCAGGCTCTGGATGCAGCCCGACCAGACCAGTGCCAAGTCGGAGCGAGCAGTGCCGACCGGCCTCCTCCTGCGCCAAAGCAGCGACCGTCTCATCGACCGTGGTCAGCACACGAGGCAGGCGATCGACAATCGTGACTTCGATCCCGCGCTCGCACAGAGCCTCTGCCATCTCCAGTCCTACATAGCCAGCACCCACCACGACTGCGCGGCGAACGTTGCCCAGCCGAGAGTGCAGGGCGATGGCATCCTCGAGGCGCCGCACGGTGACCACTCGCGGATCGTCGACGCCCGAGATGGGCGGCACGATAGGAACCGCTCCAGCGGCCAGGACGAGGGAATCGAAGTCGAGTGTTGCTCCGGTGGCTGTCAGGACTGTTCGCCTGGAAAGGTCAACTCCCGTCGCGGCCGTTCCAAGTTGCAGATCGATTCGGCGGCGCGAGATGAACTCCTCAGCCGGATAGGCGATGAGGTCCTCACCGCGGGGGATCACGCCACCGAGGTAATACGGAATTCCGCACAATCCATACGAGGGGAACGTGCCATGTTCGAGCACGGTGATGGTGGCGCTGGGATCTGTGCGTCGCGCGGCCGAAGCGGCCGACATGCCTGCGGCACCGCCCCCAATGACCAAGACCCGGCTTGCCACCCGCACTCCCGTCCCTCGTGTGCTTACGCTGTGACCTTCTCAGTAGCCAGCCTTGGTCTCCATGACCCGCCAAGATGAAGTCTGGCCAGTTCTTGGCCCGCATGGGACGGGTCCTGGTACGTAGCCACCTCATAATGTTCACTACAGGAAGCACAATTGGGAGCCACGAGACAAGGATGTGGGCCGTGACGCCACCACCGCAGTTCCTCGACCTCCCGACTCGGCAGGCCCGACCTCGCAGCCGCGGACTCACCCATGTTCTCGATAAGGGCCTCACCCCCGAGGCAACAGCGGCGCTGCTCGCCCAAGCAGGGCATCTCATCGACATCGCGAAAATCGGCTGGGGTATCGGATACATCGATCCCACCCTCATCGATCGGGTCGCCCTCTACCGTGCCGCTGGCATCGAAGTCTCACTTGGCGGCACCCTGCTTGAGGTGTGTCACGCCCAGGGACGAGTCGACGAACTCCGCGACTGGGCCCTGTCCTGTGGGGTCAGCGTCCTTGAGGTATCCAACGGACTCAACCGCCTAGACCGGGCTACCAAGACCTCGCTGATCCGACGTCTTACCCCGTATTTCTCGGTAGCGGCCGAGGTCGGGGCAAAGGACGCCAGCGTTCCCGTGGTCGACACTGAGTGGGTTGCTGACATGGAAGCCGACCTCGAGGCTGGCGCCCGCTGGCTGGTGACCGAGGGTCGCGAAAGTGGCACAGTCGGTATCTACTCGAGTGACGGGTCTGTGCGCGACAACCTGATCAACGCGATCGCTGCTCGACTACCGATAGACCAAGTTATCTTCGAGGCACCTAACAAGGCGCAGCAGGCCTGGTTCATCACCACGGTCGGACACGAAGTCAACCTCGGAAACATCGCGCCAGAGGAAGTCATCCCCTTGGAGACGTTGCGACTCGGGTTGCGCGCAGACACCGCGCTTCGGCTGCCTAACCAGCCGCGCGAAGGTGGCAGCACCAACCCTGCTGGTGAGAGGGTGGAAACATGATTGATCTGCCAGAGCCAAACACGATGACCCGCCCCTACCGCGGGCTCTCCGCCCAAGAGGCTGACATCGACATGGCCGACGAAGCCGCGATCATGCGCTACATCCTCGGCCGAGAGGTGTACCGACGCACCGAGTGGCTACTGCTCTCCAACGGTGCTGAACGCGCGCTCATCGAGGTCCGCAAGGAATCGTTCGAACCGCTGTTCTCGCCCGTGATCGAAGCGCGCGTGCTGGCAATGCCCAACCGCGTCGTCTGGATTGAGGATGAAGCAACCGACGTCGGCAACCCAACCCAACTCGCGCTCACTGCCCTGCGTCACAAGCGCGATGATGCTGACGCATACGCGGTCAAGGGAAAGTTCGAACACATCAACGTAATCTGGCAGCCCCAGCCGGTCACCGTCATCGTCACCGAGGTAGTGCCACCCGAGCCAGCGAAACTGCTCGAGTTGGCGAAGCTGGCCGTTGGCTTTGATGAGGATCTGCCACCGATTGACCTACAGCTCAACAGCGTCGACATCAGGACAATGGCTGCGGAGAATCCAGCGCCTGCGTATCTACTTCCCTGCAGAGGCTCCGGGGTGGATCTGCCAGCTGAAGTGTCGTTCCTCGACACTCGTCCAGCCGAGCGACTCGACTGGACTTTGATCGGGTGTGAACGGTCGATGCAGTTCCACCGCCACTTCTACGGCGACGAACCAGCTCAGGTCGACTTCTGCCCGAACCGGCGAGCTGCCCAGTTCGAGGGAGACCCACTCGTACTCACCAAGTGCTGCCTGTTGGAGCGCGGTGTCGAAGTCCGAGGAAACACTGCGATTGTGCCGTGGGGATCCAACCTTGATGAGGTACGGCTGGCCCTGCGCCTGATCACCGGTGTCGGACCGCTGCCCGAGCCCAAGCAGATTGGGTCCGTGCTCGCCCCATGAGCGCTCATCTCACTGACTCCGCGGTTTTCGGTCACCTTTGGGGTACCGATGAGACCCGCGCAATGTTTAGTGACGAGGGCCGGATCCGATCCTGGCTAGATCTGCTCGGCACCCTCGCCGAAGCGCAAGCAGACGCTGGCCTAGTCCCACGGCAGGCGGCCGAATCAATCCTCGAAGCGGTCACCGACTGGTTGCCAGATCTCGATGAAGTCGGCGAACTGACCCGCGCGACTGGCCACTCGACATTGGGTCTTATCCGAGTACTTGAGCGCAGACTGCCCGAGGAGGCTCGTGAGTGGGTCTACTACGGGGCGACCGTACAAGACCTCAGCGATACCTGGTCCGCTCTGGTGATGCGCCAGATGACTGACATCGTGGTGCGCGACCTCACAACAGCCCGGTCTGCAGCCGTCGTCTTGGTGCGAGAGCATCGCGCGACTCTGATGTCTGGACGAACCCACGGCCAGCCCGGCCTGCCCATCACATTCGGCTTCAAAGCCGCCATCTGGGCTGACGAGCTTGATCGCCACATCCGCAGACTCGAGGCACGTCGAAGCGAGCGCGAGGTCGTACAACTTGGCGGTGGCCTCGGCTCGATGGAGTTCTGGGGGGATGCCGCAGAGCCAATGATCAACTCATTCGCCCAACGCCTTGACCTCGGTGTGGCGCCGCTGCCCTGGCTGACGGCTCGAGACCGGTTTGCCGAGTTCATCACGCAGTTGGCGATGGTTGCCGCGACGATCGCCAAGATCGGTGACGAGGTCTACGAACTGCAGCGCGCTGAGATAGGGGAGTTGCGCGAGCCGCTCGCTCCAGGAACCGTCGGCAGTATCACCATGCCGCACAAGAGAAACCCCGAATGGGCCGAGCATGTCAGCACCCTCGCCCGACTCGTCCGAGTCAATGCCGACCTCGCGATCGAGGGGATGATCCACGGGCATGAGAGAGACGGACGAGCCTGGAAGACCGAGTGGGTGATTCTGCCCGAGGCCTGCCACTTCACAGCGGTAAGCACGATGGCCGCCAACCGAATCCTGGTCGGCCTCGAAGTTGACACCGATCGCATGCGCGCCAATCTGGACGCCCAGCGCGGCTACGTCCTGAGCGAGCCGGTGATGCGCGCACTCGCCGACCGCGTCGGAAAACACACGGCACACCGCATCGTCTATGAGGCTGCGCTGGCAGGCCAAGCTCGAGGTGATGACCTGCGCACCGCGCTGCGCAACGACGGGAGGCTCGAGCAGATCAGCGACTCAGAACTGGACTCCCTGCTCGACCCCGCACTGGCGCTTGGGTCCATCCCCCGATTCATCGATGCGCTTGTCCAACGACTCGATGGCTAACCTCGATCTATCTGGTATCGCCCGGGAGCGCCTCGCCCTCCTGCCGACGCCGCTGCAGCCCGCGCCACGGCTTTCGGCCGCGATCGGCGTGGAGGTGTGGTTCAAACGCGACGACCTCACGGGCCTTGGACTCGGCGGCAACAAGGTTCGTCCACTTGAGTTCCTCCTCGGCGAAGCCCTTGCCCGACACTGCGATGTTCTGGTCACTGGCTCGGGTGCGCAATCGAACTGGTCGATGCTGGCCGCGCTCGCAGCGCGTCGATGCGGACTCGACTCTGTCGTGTGCTTCTACGGTACCCAGCCACCGGAGGCCCGTGGAAACCTACTGCTGCAAAGCTTGACGGGCGCGGACCTGCGCTGGACCGGTGACGCTTCGCGCGCATCGGTCGATCTGATGATCGAGCAAGTGGCCGATGAACTGCGCAGTGCGGGTCGCACTCCCCTGGTCGTGCCCCGCGGAGGCGCAACGGCGCGAGGCAGCCTCGGCTACCTGGCGGCTGCCGCTGAGATCGCCGACCAGGCAGCCGACGCCGGGCTAATCAATCCAACCCTCTGGCTCGGCACCGGCTCCTGCGGCACCCAGGGCGGTCTGGTGGCTGGGGTCGCCGCCGGGTTCATCCCACGCGTGGTCGGCGTCACCGTCAGCCGCCCGGCGGACGAGTGCCGCGAGCGGGTCTTTGATCTGGCCCGAGGTGCCGCTGACCTAGCGCGAACTCCGGCTCCCGATGCCACCATGGTCACTGTGATCGATGGGTTCATTGGTCCCGGCTACGGCTACGCCTCACACGACGGTGCCGCCGCTGCAGACCTCGTGGCTCGCACCGAAGGGATCTTCCTCGACCCGCCCTTTTGCGCTAAGGCAATGGCGGCGCTTATGTCGTCTGCGCGCGCCGGCGAGATCGACTCTCCCGTGATTCTCCTGGTATCCGGTGGCGGCCCAACCCTGTTCGTGCAGGATGGGCCACTGTGAGCAACCAGACTCCCTCGGGATACCTCGGATCAGACGGCCGAATCTCCTCCGGGCCAGCCCCCGAACTTGTTGCAGCGGGGTACGGACTCGAACTCGCCGACGCTCCGTTGCTGCACGAGGGTCTGCTTGTTGCCGATCTCGCGCACGTGATCGGCCTGCATGAAGCAGGCATTCTCGATGACACCGTGGCGGCACCGTTGCTGGCCGGGCTCCTTGCCATGGGCGAAGTTTCGGTCGATGACTTCCCTTATGACGTTGTGCTAGGCGATGCCTACAACAGCCGCGAGCATGAACTAGTTCGACGCATCGGTGTCACCGCGGGCTATGTGCACCTTGGCCGCACTCGGCGCGAAGCCGGTCGGATCGCGTTCCGACTCGCGGTCCGTGATCGCATCGAACTGCTGGCAGCCGCAACAGCAGAGTTTGCTGATGCCTTGACCGCGCGAGCGGATGAATTGTCTGACGCGGTGTGGGCCGACGTCACCTACCTCCAGCTCGCACAGCCGTCAACCTTTGGCCACTACCTAGCGTCATTCGCTGAAGAGACCGCGCGTCACCTCCCGCGATTACGCGCAGCACACGAGTGGGTCGACACGTCTCCGGCGGGGTCCGGCGGAGTCGCTGGCACTCGCATGTCACTTGATCGGGGCCGACTCGCTGAACTCCTGGGCTTTACCCGGGTGGGCCGAAATACCCGCGACACCATGTGGACCATCGATGGGCTGATCGACGTCATGTCGGCAGCAACGCAGACCGTCATCACAGCAGATCGACTCAGCGAGGATCTCCAGATCTTCGCCAGTGCAGGATTCGGTCTGGTCACGGTCGATGCTTCGCTGTGCCGCGCCTCAGTGTTGATGCCGCAGAAGCGCAATCCCTATGCGCTGTCGGTCATTCGCGCCGGGGCGAGCACCATGATCGGCCGGCTCACTGGCACGGTGGCAACCGCGCGCACCCCGTCAGCGGCAACCGACAACTGGCTGCATTCCTATGGTGAGGTCGCGTCGTCCCTGGAGCTGGCGACTCGACTCGTCAAACTCGCCACCGTCGTGGTGAGCACCTTGCATGTCAATAGAGACGCACTCGCCTTGAGCGCGGGCGATCCACAAACATCGTCCACAGACATTGCCGACGAACTCGTACTTCAGGGTGGCTTTGACTACCGCACCGCATATCGCATTGTCGGACGCGCCGTAGCCCTGACACTGAGCACGGGTGGTGCGCTAACGATGTCTGCCTTGGACTCAGCCGCGATGGAGATCACTGGCGCTGCGCTGCCCACGAAAGCTGCGTCGATCAACCTTGATTCACTGCTCGATCCGGCCGCTCTGGTCGCCTCGCGTCGGGAGAGCGGGGGCTGCGCCCCTGATGTCGTGCGCGCTGAGATCGCCTCGCTCCGCGACATTGTCGCCGCTGAGCGAGCATGGTTCGACGAACGCCGACGCGCAGAAGCGGCCGCACTGAGCTCGCTGCGCGAGCGAGCCGAAGGCTTGGCCCGCAGCACAACCTAGGCATCCCCACAGCAGGATGCGAGTCGCAGCAGGTTGCGAGTCGCAGCAGGTTGACCAGAACCTGGCAGCAGGTCTGGCTGCCAGGTTCTGTCTGGATCTACAGCGAGGACAACTCCATCGATCCAGCTCGCAACCGCGACAGCTGGATGAAGTGGCTTGGGTTGAGGAACAACTCGTTCATCTCAGCGAGTTGGTCGATGGTGAGTCCATCGGTGCTGTGGATCAGGTAGTCGAGGTACTGGAACCCATCCTTGGCGCCGTATCCAACGTGATGCGCACCAACGAGTTTGCGGGTCGCACCGTCGAACACGGCCTTCTGGAAGCCAGTGCGCTCGGGATGGGTGAAGGCCATCAGCATCGTGCCCTCAGCGCAGGGCAGTGGAATATCGCCGTAGGGAACTCCCGGGGGCGGCATCTGGATGACGATGACATCCTCATACTTCTCGCGAGCTTCTCGCTCGGAGAGCCCGACCCAGGTGACCTCATAGGTGGAGTGCAAGAAGTCGGGGTACTCGCTGAAGTCGAATGAATAATCCTCGCCCATGATGTTGCGAGCGGCAGTCATCCCGCACTTACGCGCCTTGAACATCTCCATCGGTGGGCCGATGATGTCGCCGATGGCGTACACGCCCGGAACGCTGGTGCGCATGTTCCCATCGACAACGATGGAATCGCGGTCATCTACCTCGACCCCCAACACCTTGACGAACTCATCTGAGTTGGCGCGTTCGCCTGTTCCGATGAAGACCATGTCGCACTCGATGTCGCGGATGGTGCCGTCGGAGAGTCGAACTCGTACACCGGTGGCACGGGTGTCACCGAGTACCTCCAAGGTCTCGGTGCCATCGTGGATTTCCATTCCACGGATGCGCATGCCGTGCACGACGTACTCGCGCAAATCATCATCAACGTGGTGCAGGCCCTTGCCCGTCATGAGCGGACTGCGCGCAAGGATCGTGGTCTGGCAGCCAGCCGCCTGGAAGAACGATCCGTACTCGATGGCCACCTTCGATCCGCCGATGATGACGCACGAACGTGGGTTGTAATCCAACTCCTCGATCAGGGTTGCGTAGTCGAACACCCCGGGTAGGTCTATACCGGGCACCTCGGGGAGGCGCGTGGTTGCTCCCGTGCCCAGAACCAGGTTCTTCGTCGTGAAGCGACGGCCGGCGGCCTCCACTGTGTGCGCATCGATCACGGTGGCCGTGGCGTTGAGGATGTATTCCATCCCCAGTTGCTCCTTGCTCTGGTAGTTCATGAACGCATGCGCACTGTTACGTCCACTCTTGAACAGTTCCACCATGTCGAGGATGGAGGCCTTGTTCTCGTCGAACTCCGGGTACCAGAAACGGCCGGCAAGCAGGCGAGCCAGATCCAATTCGCGCGCAGCCTCCGAGAACAGGTGATGCGGAACGCAAGCCAAGTGAGGACACGAGCCGCCCAGGAATGGCCACTGGTCGATGGTCAACTGACGACCGCCGCGCGCCCGCAGGAACGCCGAACCGAAACGACCACCAGCGCCGCCGCCTATGAAGATTGCGTCATATTCGCGGTCGTCGTCGGGATCAATATTGATGATGGGGCCGTCGTGAGCGCCTGCCTCGAACTCGTCGATGAGGGTGCGCCACTCCAGATTGCTCAGGTGCTGCTCTCGAATGTCCATGGCCTTACCTTCCTCGCCGCACGTGCGGTGGACTATGTCCTCCCAGGGTGATGTTGGGCGAAACCTTCGACTCGTGCGGCCGGTGCCGGTCATGGAGTTTGCGTCAACTCTTGGCACCATGGCGAACTCTGACACCGCGACCACCACATCCACCTCCGACGTAACCGCAGAGGTGACGGCCTTGGTAGCCCGCGCCCGCGCCGCCCAAGAGGCAATTGCCGATTGGGACCAGCAACGCATCGACGAACTCGTCACTGCAGTTGGCTGGGCCATCGTTCGCAAGGATCACGCCGAGGCCTTGGCCCAGTTGGCCGTCGATGAGGGCGGTTTCGGCACCTACGCCGACAAGCTCACCAAGATCCAGCGTCGGGTCAACGGGTTGCTTGCAGATATGCGTGACATGAAGACCGTCGGCATCGTCGAGGAAGACCCCGCGCGCGGGTTAGTGAAAATCGCCAAGCCGGTCGGGGTAGTCGCCGCGCTGATCCCGACCACGGGTCCAGACGCCACACCACCGATGAAGACCTTGATGGCGTTGAAGGGACGCAATGCCATCGTGATCGCACCGCACCCGCGCACCCGCAAGACCAGCGAGCTCGCGGTAGAGCTGATGCGCGCTGCATGCGCACAGGTCGGGGCACCCGAGGACTTGATCCTGAGCCTCACCTCGCCGTCCATCGACAAAACTCGTGAACTCATGAGGCAAGCCGACGTCATCGTCGCCACCGGCGGCGCTGCCATGGTCAAGGCCGCATACAGCAGTGGCACACCGGCTTACGGCGTCGGCGTCGGAAACTCCGTGCACGTCATTGACGAAACCGCCGACCTTGCCGACGCATCCGCGATGATCGTCGCTGGCAAGACCTTCGACCTCGCTACCAGCTGCCTGGCCGACAACTCTTTGGTCGTCGCTGACGCCGTGTACGACGACCTCATGGGCCGGCTACTGGCATCCGGCGGCTACTTGTGCAACGCGGAAGAGAAGGCTCAACTGCAGGCGGCGATGTGGCCCGACGGTGGCCACATCCCCAGCCTCGAGGTAATCGCGAAGCCTGCCGCACGCATCGCAGAACTCGCCGGAATCCAGATCCCGGATGGCACGGCATTCCTCATGGTCGAAGAGGACGGCACCGGACCCGCGCATCCCTTCTCCGGCGAAAAGCTCTCGGTCGTTCTCGCGGTCTACCGTTATGGCACTGACATCCAAGAGGCGGTCGACATCATCAATGCGATCACCGCCTACCAGGGGCTAGGCCACACCTGCGGAATCCACACAAGCAATGAGGCGCATATTGATGCACTCGCCTTTGGCACACGCACAGCGCGGGTCATGGTCAACCAGAACCTGAATGAGGGCGCCGGTAGCGCCCGTAACGGGCTCCCCTTCACCCTGAGCCTGTCGTGCGGTACCTGGGGCGGCAACATCACAACCGAGAACGTCAACGCCACGCATTTCCTCAACCTCACCTGGGTTTCGCGCACGATCGCACCGAAAACCTTCACCGAGCAGGAGCTGTTCGGTGGCCACTGGGACAAGCACGGAATGTGACCAAGGGTCTGCACGGATCTGACTTGCCGGGTGCTTTGTCCTGAATGTAGGACGATTCATCAAAATCACGTCTCCAAAGGGCTAGAAGGATCGGTGATGCAGGCCTAGCCTGTGATTGATCTCATGCCGAGGAGGAACCGCACATGTTCGGTGAGGAATCTGCTGATTCGATCGCGTTTGGGCTGCCTGGCGTTCGACTCTCTCCCGGCGATCACATCTGCGCGTTCTACCGTGGTGCAGAAGGACGGGACGAAGTGCTCCTGGCTTATCTGCGAGCTGGCATCGAAGCTGGCGACCGCTGCGTAGCCGTCCTGGATCAGGTCGAGCCAGAACAGTTGCGAGCGAGCCTGTCCCAGGATCGCATCGACCCCGTGCGCGGCGTCGATGTTCTGCGGTCGGACGAGACCTACCTGCGCGATGGTCGATTCTCCAAGACCGCCATGATCGAATTCTGGGACTCCGCGACCCGCGAAAACTTGTCCAGCGGTGATTACACCTTCGCGCGAAGTTGCGGTGAAATGACCTGGGCGCTGCGCGAAGTTCCAGGTGTCGAGGATCTGGTCGACTACGAGTCCGACCTCAATCGCTTTCTGCCCATGCATCCGCAGGTCATCATGTGCCTGTATGACCTAGATCGCTTTGACGGCAGGGTCGTCGTGGATCTGCTGCGCACACACCCCAAGCTCCTGCTCTGCGGCAGTTTGCTCGATAACCCCTACTACCTAGAGCCGGATGAGTTCCTGGCCGCGAAGTCAAAGGCACCAGTGATATGAGGCTCGAGGCCACGGTCGGCCTTGAAGCGCGCGACCACCTGTCCCGGCTCAACGCGTTGCTCGTACTCGCCATGCTGATGACCGAAAGCACCGATGAGCAGCAGATCTTGCGGATGGGTGCCAGCGCAGCGCCTTCGTTCGCCGACTGCCGACTCGTCGGCGTGCGAACCAGGGATGGCGCGAGCACCAACTGGACCCCGGGCAGTGCGGGAGAGAATGAACCGCCGGGCCTGGATCTGATGCCGTCCAATGGCGGTGAACTCATGATTCCCGACGCACTGTACGCGTGGGCATTCGGGCTCGGCGGCGGTCCCGGTACGCACGGATGCATGGTTGTGGCAGCAGATCGCGAGTTGCGAAGCGACGAACAATTCCTACTCCGTGTGCTCGCGCAGCAGATCGGCTCGGCAACCCGCAACAGCCGGCTACACCAGTTGGAGCGCACAGCGGCGGCTGAACTAGAGAGCGTCAATCGCCATCTTGAAGACACAGTCGAAGCCTTGAAACAACGGATCGAGATCCACGACCGTCTGACTCGCGCGGCGGTAGCCGGTGAGGGCATGGACGGAATCGCCCGCGCCGTGCATGAGGTCACGGGTCTGCCCGTCACTATCGAGGACCGTTACGGAAACCTACGAGCCTGGGCCGGCCCCGATCAACCCGCCAGCCACGCCAAGGACACGCCAGCACGTCGCGAGCAATTGGTGCGTCGACTCCTGCACGCTGGCCACCCGCTTCGCGAGTCCAGCCAGATCATGACAGCAGCCTCCCCCCGTCCTGACTCAGTGGCGGTGATCTCCCTGATCGACCCGCAAGAGCGGGCCCGCGATGAGGACCTAGCCGCCCTTGAATACGGGGCAACCATCTTGTCGATGGAGTTGGCTCGGCAACGCACAGTGGCAGACACCGAGATCCGGATCCGGCGCGACCTGATCGAGGACTTGCTCTCGGGGGAAAGCACCGAGACCGCCCTTGCTCGCGGCGAGACCTTTGGTCGGGATCTAAGCCAGCCACACCGGGTCATTGTCTGTGAGCGGCAGGGTCGAACCCGAGACGACGACCATTTCTTCACCAGTGTTCGACGTTCCGCACGCGACCTCAATCTGGGGCAGTTACTGGTCTCGCGCGGCGGAACGGTCGTATTGCTCACCGATCGCGAGATCGAGTGGACCGATCTGCACGCCGCAGTGATGCGTGAACTGGGAAGCGGCCAGTGTCGCATCGGTGTCGGTAGCCATACAGCGTCCGTCGCCGATTTCCCCCGATCACATCGTGAGGCGTTACTCGCGCTTCGACTACAGCGTGATGCGGGCCCAACCCAAAGGGTGACCGCCTTCGACCAGCTTGGGGTGTACCGACTTCTCGCCAATACTGAGGACTCGCAGGAGATCGAGCGCTTCGCGCGAGAATGGCTGGGTGCACTTCTCGACTACGACACGCAGCGGCATTCAGAACTCGTCCAAACGCTGCATGAGTACCTCGAATGCGGGGGCCGCTACGACGAAGCTGCGCTGGCCCTGTCGATCCACCGCAGCACGCTGAAGTACCGGCTGCAGCGAATTCGTGAGGTTTCTGGCCTCGCCTTGGGTGAGCCAGACGTCAATTTCAACCTGCAGTTGGCCTGTCGGGCCTGGCGCACACTCCAATCCCTCAGGGGTTGAGGGCCAACGTGATTCGAGGTACCAGCGCAGCTCCACTGACCCCGCTCACCGACGAGGTGGTTCTCGGGTCGACCCGGGTAGTGCCCTTTGAGGTCCCGGGGCTAGGAAACCGCACCTACATCGCTGTGTCCGATAATTCCGCGATCCTGGTAGACCCGCCACGTGATGTTGACTCGTTATTGGGCTTCATCCGCGATAGCGGCTGGTCCGTCACACACGTCTTCGACACCCATATTCACAACGACTACATCAGTGGCGGACTTGCCGCTGCCCGGCTCAGCGGCGCCGACTACATCGTCCCCAGCGATGGTGGCATCGAGTGCCCGGCGCATGAGGTGACCGATGGCGAGGTGATAACAGTCGGAGCCGGTCAGATTCGGGCGGTTCGCACACCGGGCCATACGCCACATCACATGTCCTATGTGCTCAGCGTCAGCGGCCGCGACATAGCCACCTTCACCGGCGGCGGGCTGCTCTACTCCGGAGTTGGCCGGACCGATCTATTCGGAGCCGACCACGCCGAGGAACTAGCTCACGCGCAGTGGCGTTCGGCCCGTCGTCTCGCGCACACCGTCGAACACTCAAGTGCGATTCTGCCTACTCACGGCTTCGGCTCCTTCTGCTCGGTGGGCGATGCAGTGGTCGGCGAACACACCCTCGTCGGGCTGCACACCACGAATCCGGTCTTCCTCATGGAGGAGGACTCATTCGTGCACCAGCTACTTGAAAACCAAGGCCCATATCCCGACTACTTCAATCGCATGGGCGAGCTCAACCGGGCAGGAACCCCGGCGGACCCGCCCGCGATGCCTCCTATCAGAACGCTGGCACTGGCCGCCGAGGACGCGGCGGCCGGTAAGTGGGTGCTCGACTTGCGGCACCGACACGCCTTCGCGGACGGCCACCTCGCCGGGTCGTTGTCGTTCGACGCGGCTGGCGCGTACGTCACCTACATCGGTTGGTTGATTCCGTGGGACGCGGACCTTCATCTCGTGGTGCCCGATGAGGCAACTCTGCAGACTGCAGTCATCGAACTCGGCCGGATCGCGATCAACCGGGTCCGCTCAGCCGCGCTGTGGCGCGATGGCAGCATCAACCAATCCGAACTTGCCTCGATGCGGCATGCCGATGGCCGTCGGCTCCGGGCTGCGATCGCGAACGACCCCGAACTTCGCGTGCTAGATGTTCGCCTCGAATCAGAAAGTGAACGAGCGCGGCTCGCTGGGCAGCGGGCTATCCCGATACACCAACTGACCCAGCGACTCGAGGAAGTACGCGAGTGGGCCGACGGCCACGAGGTGTGGGTTTACTGCGGTAGCGGCTTTCGCTCTGCAGTCGGCGCTTCGCTGCTCAACCGTGCAGGTATCCCTGCAGTGCACGTCGATGGCAGTGTGGTCGAGTCCTAAGGGTGCTCGGCAAACAACGGTGGTCGGTGCGCGCGCACCTCAGGGGTATCCCCAGTCCACAAGACCACTTCGACCAGGGTGTGCTGCCCAGTGCAACCTTGCGACAACGACGACGTACCACGATCGGCGGTCAGCACATTGGGGTTTCCGTGCAGACACAGCGTGTCTCCTGAAGTGAGATCACGCGGGTCAAACCACGCACCCGTGGGGAGTTGGACGACGCCCGCTCGTACCGTGTCGGTCACCTGAGCGCCGGCCAGACATGAGCCACGATCGTTGAGCACCTGCACCACGTCACCGTCGCTGACTCCGCGCGCGGCCGCATCGTCGGGATGGATCCGGAGCGTCTCTCGTCCGGACGTCTTCATCGACTGCGAGACCGCACCCATGTCCAGTTGACTGTGGAGCCGGCCGGCCGGCTGATTGGCCACGAGATGCAGCGGCCAATGCTCTGCCAACGGCCCGCCTAGCCATTCCCTCGGCTCAAGCCACGACGGATGCGGCGGGCAGTCGTCGTAGCCAAACGAGGCGATCCGCTCCGAGTACAACTCGATACGACCACTCGGAGTAGCTAGTGGATTCGCCAGTGGGTCAGCCCGAAATCGCCCTAGCAGCAAGGTGTCTCGGGGGCGTGTCGGCAACTCCACATAGCCGCGGTCCCAAAACTCAGCAAAGGGCGGCAGGGGCCACTCGTGCTTGTTGGCACGAGCCACAAGGCCGCTGTATAGCTGACGAATCCAGTCCATCTGGTTGCGGCCCTCGGTGAATGGCTCAGAACTGCCAAGGAGTCGAGCGGCAAGTTCGGAGAACACCTCGTAGTCGTCGCGTGAGGCACCGACCCGCGGCGTCACAGCGTGCATCGCCTGCAAATAGCGATCGTTGACATTGCCACCGAGATCGTCACGCTCTAGTGAGGTCGTGCTCGGGATCACGATGTCGGCATGCTTCGCGGCCGCCGTCCACCACGGGTCGTGAACAACAATGGTTTCAGGCCGGGCCCAGGCCTGGCGCAGTTGGCCCAAATCCTGATGGTGATGGAATGGGTTACCCCCGCACCAGTAGACGAGCCGAACGTCGGGATAGGTCAGCCGCTGACCGTTGTAGTCATACTCTGCGCCAGGATTGCGCAGCATGTCCGCGGCGCGGGCAACCGGAATGAAAGTACGCACCGGATTGACGCCCTGCGGCAGAGCTGGAACTCCCGTCAGCACCTCCGCTGATCCAACCGAGGCCATAGATCCATACCCATGACCAAATCCGCCGCCTGGCAAACCGATCTGGCCCAGCACCGCAGCCAACGCGATACCAGCCCAGATGGGCTGTTCACCGTGATCCGCGCGTTGGAGGGACCAACTGGTCTGCACCAAGACACGTTTCCCAGGAAGCGACAGGGCCAGGGCGCGAAGGTCGGCCGCCGGCAAGCCGCTGATGTTCGCCGCCCAGTCGGCATCTTTGGGTATGCCGTCGATGGTGCCGAGAAGATAGGCCTCCAACTGCGGCCAGCCTTGGCAATAGCGGGCTAGGAAACCTGAATCGTGCTGGCCAGCATTAACGATCGTGTGGGCGAGGCCGAGGATGACCGCCACGTCGGTGGCGGGACGAAGCGCCCACCACGTAGCGGGCACCGGCAGGTCGTCGCGAAGTGGCGCGAACAGGTGGAACTCGACGCCACGGTCATGTAGAGCTTGGACTCGACCCGCGGCCACGTGGTCGGTAGCGCCACCTGGCGCCACCGATGCGTTCTTGACGCTGATCCCGCCAAACGCAAGTACCACCTCACTGTGCTCAGCGATGCTCTCCCACGTGGTTGCACGTTGAACCAGTTCACTGACGTCAACGCCCAGGACATGCGGGATGATCACGGCGCTCGCACCGATGCTGTAGGTGTTGACCGAGCGCACGTAACCGCCGAGTAAGTTCAAAAACCGGTGCAGTTGACTCTGTGCGTGATGGAACCGTCCTGCACTCGCCCAGCCGTACGATCCAGCGAAGACCGACTCGGGGCCCAACTGCGAGTAGACGCGTTCCAACTCTGCAGCGAGCAGATCGAACAACTCCGTCCACTCAACTTCAACGAAGGGGTCAACTCCGCGGCCTGCCGATGGGCCGGGGCCTTGCTCGAGCCAGCCCCTTCTAATCGCTGGCCGCCGCACCCGTGCCGGATGGTCGAGTTGACCGGCGAGGTTGCCCCAAATCTGGGATTGGCCGGTGTCGAGCGGATGCGCCGCTACTTCAACGTTGCCCTCGACCAAGCGTGCGAGGAAGGCCCCACCGTGGGAGCTGTGGTTACGCCAGGGCGACGACATGCCCGCACCCTAGCCGCCCACGAAATCCTCGGGTGAC